>Ga0307282_10000625_pt1 | contig 11546 bp, 9 predicted proteins | sample ER_DNA_121_FD_194475 | JGI IMG/M metagenome (GOLD analysis project Ga0307282, IMG submission 194475) | Bulk soil microbial communities from the East River watershed near Crested Butte, Colorado, United States - ER_DNA_121 | ecosystem: Environmental > Terrestrial > Soil > Floodplain | place: USA...
TCGCGAGGTAGTCACCGCGCAATCGCAACGTTGGCAGGCCGATGAGGATCCCGATGATCGCGGTGAGCGCTCCGGCGGCGAGCAGGATGATCCAGATCGAGATGTGGATGCCCGGTGTTTTGTCGCCGACTCCGACCGCGCCGATGCGAATGTCCTGGCCGGCGAACTGCACCGAGGCGAACCAGGCGCACGTGTACGCCCCCATGGCGTAGAACGCGACGTAACCGAGGTCGAGCAGACCTGCGTAACCGACGACGATGTTGAGGCCGATCGCCATGATCACGTACACGCCCATGATCACCGCGGTGTTGACGTCCGGGAAAGCGCCGAAGAGCCGCATCTCGCCGAGGCTGCCGTTGTAGAGCGGATACGTGATCGCGATGATCGCGATGATCGTCGGAATCAGCGCGCGCCGGGCCCACGCATATTTGTCCGGGATGTAGAGCTGTGCGTACTGCGCCGCGAAGAGGACGAGCACGAGCAGCCCCAGCGGCCACGCGATCACGAACAGCACCACCACGAGCAGGGCACGAAGGACGATTCCGGCCTGGCGGCGCTGCTGGTCGTTCATGCCGCGCCAACGTTGCCGCGGCTCGCCCAGCAGGCCCGCCCAGCGGCGCCACCACGGCTCGCGATATTCCGGGAGCTCCGTCATCCGCCCTCAGGTGTCCGTTCGCCAAGCAGCCCTTCGGGCCGGAAGACGAGGATCAGGATCAGGATCGCGAAGACGATCGACTGGGTCCACTGCGAGCTCGGCGCGTGCCACGAGAGCCCCTCGTTGAACTGCTGGATCAGCCCGATCAGGATCGCTCCCAGGACCGCGCCGGGCAGGTTGCCGATGCCGCCGAGCACCGCGGCGGTGAAGGCGATTAGCCCGAGCTGGAAGCCCTGGTCGTAGCGGATGTTCGTCGAGTACAGCGCGTAGAGCAGTCCCGCCACGCCGGCGAGCGCGCCGGCGATCAGGAACGTGAACGAGATCGTCCGGTTGACGTTGATCCCCATCATCGCCGCCGCTTCCTGGTCCTGTGCGGTCGCCCGCATCGCCTTGCCCTGCCTCGTCCGTTGCACGAGCCAGATCAGGAGGAAGAGGATCGGGAGGGTCGTCATCGCGACGATCAGGCTCGACCAGCGGTACTCGTGTCCGCCGATCGTGAAGACGGCGCCCGTCGGCAGGATGTTCGGGACCGAGACCGGCGCCGGGCCGAGGCGGTTCAGGCCGACGTCCTGGAGGATAAAAGACATGCCGATCGCCGTGATCAGCGGCGCGAGGCGCGGTGCGTTCCGCAGCGGTCGATACGCGAGCCGCTCGATCGTGACGTTGAGCACTCCGCAGAACACCATCGCCACCAGCAGCGTGAGCGCGAGCCCCCAGATCACGGCCAAGCCGGAGCTACCGGCGTCGAGCCCGAGCCGGTTCGCGGCGAACGAGAACGAGATCCAGCTGCCGAGCATGAACACGTCGCCGTGCGCGAAGTTGATCAGCTCGAGGATGCCGTAGACGAGCGAGTACCCGAGCGCGATCAGGCCGTAGACGAGCCCGAGTGTGAGCCCTTCGAGCGCGACGCTCGCGAAGTCAGAGGGCGTCTTGGCGAGGTTGACGCTCAGCCAGAGCAGCACCAGGACGACCAGCGTCGTCCCGATCGCGGGCGCAAGTCCGGCACGGCGAATCCTCTGGATCCAGGAGTTGTTCTCGGCTCGCGCGTCGGTGGCCACGGAGGGAAAAGAGAGGCGAAGGAGAGCGCGATGCCCTCCTCCGCCTCATTGTCGGTTCCTTATGCCCCCTTCACCAGGTCGGTGGGCGGGACGATCGTCTTGTAGGTCGTCTGCTTGCCGCCCTTGATCTGGTAGATCGTGACGGGGTTCGAGTTCGTGTCGCCGTTCGCGTCGATCGTGAACGACCCGAGGATGCCGTCGGTGACCTTCGTCTTGAGCAGCTGGGCGGCCACGTCCGCGCGCGTGCCGTCACTGTTCTCGATCGCGGTCAGAAGTGCGTCCATCGATTGAGCGGCGTAGGCCGAATACGGGTCGACCTGTCCGCCGGACTGGGTCGCCCCGAAGTCCTTGACGAACTGCTTGCCCTTTGCGCCGAGCTTCTCGTTCGGCTCGCCCGCAACGCTGACGTACATCCCTTCGGAGGCGTTGCCGGCCCCGCTGACGACGGCGGAGATCGGCGTGAAGCCGTCAGGTGCCATCAGGGTCACGTTGCTGCCCAGGACCGAGGCGAGGTCCTTGATCAGCTTGCCGCCGTTCTCGCAGATGAGCCCGCCGATGAAGACCGCGTCGGCTCCAGACTGCTTGATCTGCGTGGCGAGGCCCGTGTACGAGGAGGCCTTCGAGTTCCACGCGGAGAAGCCCGCAACAGGGATGTTGAGCTTGTTCAGCGAGTTGCGGTAGTCCGTCGCGACGCCCAGGCCGTACGCCTGCTTGTCGTTGAGGATGTAGATCTTCTTCAGCCCGAGCTGCTGGGTGTTCAGAGCGTCGGCAGCACCCTGGAAGTCGTCGGCCGCGACGATGCGGATGTAGTTCCGCTTGCCGCTCGGGTAGTACTTGTCCGGCTCGCCCGCTGCGGTGCCCGGGCCGCTGTGCGTCAGGCCGACGTACGTGTTCGCCGGGCTGATCATGCCGACCGGACCGTCGGGTGCGCGGTTGAGCACCGGGATGATGATTTCGGCGCAGCCTGAGTTGAACGTGCCGATCACGCCGATGACGCTCTTGTTCTGCGCGTAGGCCTGGGCGTTCGCGGCGCACTTCTCAGATGCCCATGCACCTTCCTGCGCAGTCGCGTCGTCGCACGACTGGTAGCCGATCTTCGTATCGCCCGCCTTGAAGTTGTGCTGCTTCAACACGAACTTGATCGCTTCCGTCATCTGCACCGTCTGCGAGCGGCCTGAGCCCTGCAGCGGGAGGTCCGACGCGATCACGAAGTCGGGACTGCCGTCGCCCTCGTAGTAGATGTCGGAACATGACGAGGCCGGCAAAGCCTGAGCGTTCCCACCGCTGCTGCTGCCGCCCCCGCCGCCACAACCTGCGGCGAGGAGCGCCAGCACGGCGGTGAGGCCGATCAACGCTGCCAGCAATGGCCTTCTACTCACTCTTCCTCCTCCGTCGCTATACCGCTCCTACGCCGCACGGCCCCGTCGGGGGCGTGAAGCGAGTCGCCAAGTATCGAGGCATCTCGATGGCTAATGCAAGCCCGAACCGGCGCTACAGTGGCCATGCGCCGAAGTGGCGGAACTGGCAGACGCGCCGGACTCAAAATCCGGTGAGGGAAACCTCGTGTGGGTTCGAGTCCCACCTTCGGCATCTAGCATCGCCTGGGTGCGCGTTGGGATCCTCACCGGCGGCGGCGACTGTCCCGGGCTAAATGCCGTCATTCGGGCGGCCGGCCGGCGGGTGATGACCCGCGGCGGCGAGGTGGTCGGTGTCCGCGAGGGCTGGAACGGGCTCGTCGAGGGGTTGTTCGAGCCGCTCGGGCCGCGGGAGATCTCGGGATTGCTGCCCCGCGGCGGGACGATCATCGGGACGACCCGGACGAATCCGTTCAAGCTCGAGGGCGGGGTCGGGAAAGTCCTGGAGAACTTCCGGGGTGCGGAGCTCGACGCGCTCGTCGCCATCGGCGGCGAGGACACGCTCGGCGTCGCGGCTCGGCTCTACGAGGAGCACGACTTTCCCGTCGTCGGCGTGCCGAAGACGATCGACAACGATCTCTCCGCGACGGACTACACCTTCGGGTTCGACACGGCGGTCTCCGTCGCGACGGAGGCGATCGACCGCCTGCACACCACCGCGGAATCGCACAACCGAGTGATGGTCGTCGAAGTGATGGGAAGGCACACCGGGTGGATCGCGGTCATGAGCGGCATCGCCGGCGGCGCCGACGTGATCCTGATCCCGGAACAGCCGATCTCGATCGACGAGGCGTGCGACGACATCCAGCGGCGACACGAGCGCGGCAAGGACTTCTCGATCGTCGTCGTCTCGGAGGGCTACGAGCTCGACGGAGCGAGCGACGGGGACGACGTCGACCAGTTCGGCCACGTGAGGCTGTCGGAGCGCGGCGTCGGCGCCGCACTCGCGCGCGAGATCGAGCAGCGAACGGGCTACGAGACGCGGGTGACGGTGCTGGGCCACGTCCAGCGCGGCGGCTCCCCGACGGCGCGCGACCGAGTCCTCGCGACGCGCTACGGGCTGAAGGCAGCGGACCTGGTGGAGGAACGGAAGTTCGGCCGCATGGCCGCGCTGCACGGCGACCGCATAGTCGACGTCCCGCTCAAGGAGGCGACGGCGGAACTGAAGACCGTCCCCGAGGACTGGTTCGCCGTCGCCAAGGCCTTCTTCGGCTAACCCGCTGCTGCGGCCTGTGGAACAAACGTCACGCTTTCGTCGCACCTAGGGTCAGACCCTGATCTTCGGAACCCGTCCCGCTCGGACCACGTGTTGGGAACAAACGTCACGGTTTCGGCACGACCAGGGTCAGACCCTGGAAGTTGGGACTACGCTCGTTTGGCGGCGACGATCGCCGCCGTCGACGCCGTTGTGAGCACCTCGACCGCAGCGACGAAACCGCCGTCCGTCAAAGCTCTGCGAGCGGGAAAGAGCGGTGCCGCCGCGGCGGCACGAGGAAGTTCTGGCGGTGGGTCGTGCGCAGCACCGAGTTGAAGCCCTGATTGCGCTCGCGTGCGTCGAGCGGCAGCCGCGTCCCATCCGGCAGCACGCCGTCCATCGCCCGCCGGTTCCGATGGAAGTCGTCACTCGACGGGTTGAAGACCACGAAGTGCAAGCCGGCGCGCGGCCCCGGCTGCATCTGGTCGACGTCGCTGCGCGAGCTCCAGTCGAACGGGTTGTCCAGCGTGTTGAAGTCGGCTCTCTGCGGGACCGCGGTACCTCGCTTGTAGACCGTGCCATCCGTCGCGACATGGTCGCGCTGCAGCCGCGACGACGCCTGGATCGCCGAGCTGTGACCTATACGGCCTTGTGTCTCGAACTCGCGCCGCACGCCGCGCGGGGAGTCGGCGCGCTTCAAGGGCTGTGGCACCGTCAGTGTTCCCTCGCGAAGTTCCGGCTGCCCCGGGCGGAACGCCGTCGCAACCCGTTCGCGGAAGTCGAAGTTCAGGTACCACGCCTCGAGGTCTTCGAACAGATGCGAGACGTGCACGCTCGTGCCCTGCCGGAAGTAGTGCTTCGGCCCGAGGTCGACGAAGCCGAGCGTCTCGTGGTTTGCGATCAGCCGCGGCCCGAGCGCATCCTTCTGCGTCGACGTGAACCCGAGGAAGAGCTGTGCCGACGCCGGCACGAGGTCGGCTCCCGGAATGCCGGCCGCCATCGACACCTTTTTCGGCAGCCCGCCGCCGACGAAGCCGCGACGAATGCTCGTCACGTCGAGCGAGTCGAGATCCAGCACACCGGCCGCGTGCGCGAGATGGTCGCGCGAGTCGCTGCGCAGCAGGATGGCGACGTCGTTCTCCTCGAGCAGGGTCTCATGGGGATCGCTCGGAAAGCGGACCGCCGGCAGCAGGGCCGGCTTGCGCGCGCGCAGGTCATACGGCGCATGCGTACGCCACGCTTCCGGCACCCGTCGCTCGAAGTAGGGCAATCCGTACGCGACCGTGACGCCGAGCCCGGCCGGGGTCTGCTCGTAGGTGCGGTCGAGCTCGTCCAGGGCCTCGGACAGCTCTCTTTGCGCAGCCCGGAGATCGTCAGCGCGCACGTTGGCGGTCAAGAGCTGGTGGTGCAGCGGCGGGACGACGACCTCGACCTCGTTGTCCACGATCACGGAGACGCTGTCGAGCAGATGCTGCTCGTCCGGCCGTTGTGAAGGCGGGGCGGCCCGCTTCGGCGCCTCGCCGCTCAGCTGGTCGACGAGCTCGTAGATGCCGCCCGCGCTGAGGGCTCCCGCGGCCGCGCCCGCGAGCATCTGCTTTCGCGTCAGGCGCATGTCAGGCTGTCGTCGGCTGGACGAGGGCGAGCCCGCGCAGCATGCGATCGAGGTTCTGCCGCACCTTGCGATAGCCGAACGGTGGAGCGACGTGCTCGCTGACCGTGTACAGCGAGCCGCGGTAACGCCAGGCGTACAGCACATGCCACTGATCGGCGTCCTGGTTGACGTTGTAGACGGTCGCCGTCCGGCCGCCGACGCGCACGGTGCCGGCCGCGTCGCTGAAGCATGGGATCAGCTCCCGCTTGTTCGAGTCTGCGTTCACGCATTTGGGTACACGAGTACGCCCCGGATAGCCGCGCAGGTTCACGTGCTTCTCGCCACCCGCTGCTCCCGGGCCGGTCTCCTGCCAGACCCAGCTGAGCAGGTAGCTGCGGTCCCGGCTGACCTCGTTGATGTTGTTCCAGCGGCTGCCGATGACCCCGTCGAGCGGATCCGGCAGCCACGAGGGGCAGAAGACCGGCGCGTCGACGCGGTTGGCGAGCTTCTGCCAGCCCGCGGCCGCCGCGGCCGGGCAGCGCACCTTCGAGGCCGCGTTGACGGCGTCGTTGCCACCACAGCCGGCGAGGGCAAATGCCCCCAGAACCACCAGGACTCCGAGCCGCCTCATCGCCCCATTAAAGCCTGTAAATCGAGACCCAGGGGCCTGCACGCCCGTCGCCGGGCTCGAGGTGGTAGACGAGCCTCGTGCGGCGGCGGAGCGCATTGTAGAAGGAGGCTTCGCGCGGGTAGTCGGAGCGCGCGGCGAGCACCCTGTCCGTCACCGAGCCGGTAATGATCACGAAGCGGATGCCTTCGCGGCGCAGCCGGGCGACGTTCCTGTTGGGATCGAAAAGACGCTTCGGTCCCGGCAGCGCCAGGTGAAGGACATCGAGGTCGTCGAATGGCGTCGTCGACGGATCGGCGGCGACATGGGTGCCGGCCGGAATGTGACCCTGGACCCAGCTGAACGCGATCAGGCGCGTGTCGGTGCTCGTTAACAGCTTCGTGTCGCGAATCGACCACGTCAGCGGGACAACGAGTAACAGCAACGTCACCGGCGCGAGAGAGCGGAAACGCGCTGCGAGCGCGCCGAGCGCGGGCACGAGCGGCAGGACGTAACGGTCGAAATGGGCGCGCAGCGTCAACAGGTCGATGAAGTACACGACGACGAAGAGCCCCAGGATCAGGTCGACCCGCGTGCGGCGGATCAAGGCGACGACAAGCCCGAGCGCGCAGATGATCAGCACCGGCCCGAGCCCATCCCACAACCGCGCGACGAACGCGATCGGCGCGGCATGGTCGTGCTCGAAGCCAAGCCAGCCGTCGCGCGCAAGCTGCTGCACGCGCCGTGCCTCGTGCCACGCCTGTTGGCGGTGCACGAGCACGAACGGGCTCGACGCGAAGAATGCCGCCACGGCGAGCGCGATCCCGACTGCGAGTCGGCTCCAACGTTGCCAGCCGGCCACGACGAGGGGAACGAGCAGGAAGACTCCCGGATACTTGAACCCGGTCGCCAGGCCGACGGCGATGCCGGCCAGCTCGATCCTCCCCTTCACCATCAGAGCGAGGGCGACGGCGACGCCGAACGTGAGCGGCACGTCGGTGACGGCGGTGCGCGAGTACGCGACATGAATCGTGCAGACCGCGACGATGGCGGCCGCAACGAGCCCCGTGCCATACGCGCGCCGGCCGAGCCACCACGCAGCGGCGATCGACCCGAGCGACAGCACGACGGCGACGATGCGCGCCGTCAGGAACGACGGCTCGTCCTGCCACGCCTGGAAGGGAGCGTTCACGTACATCAGGAGCGTCGGGTAGTCGAACCAATGCGGGTCGCCTCCGCCCCCGTGCACGAGCTTCCACGCACGCGGGACGATCGACTGCTCGTCTGGGTTGAGCAGGTTGCCGAACGGCAGGCCGTACTCGATGCCCACGAACCGCAGCGCGGCCGCGCCGGCCAGGATCGCCCCGAGCACGGCGGCCGTGCCGCTCCAGCGGTCGGCGGCGCGCCGGAAGCGGCTAGACCTGGGGCGGGGCGCCGCCGGCGAGCCCGGCGACGTCTCGTGCTCCGACAATGACCGCATCGACTCCCGCCCGCTCGAGCTCATCCACCTCGTCGCGACCTGATACCGCCACCTCGGCGACGGCAAGCTTGCCGGCCGGGAGATCCGGCAGCAGCTCGAGCGCGCGTTGGAGCGCGTCGGCCTCCTCGTCCTGTCCGACGGAGAAGAGGAAGATCTCCGGGTCGAGGCGCTCGAGCGCAAGCGCGAGCTCCTCTTCGCTCTGGACCTCGACGACGCAATCCAGGCCGAGCTCGACACCTTCGTCGTGCTGCCGGGCGAGCCAGTCGCCGTCGTCGCCGGCTGCGTTGACAGAGATGAGCCACGCGTCCGCCCCCGCGACCGCCGCTGCCGAAGGTCCAGTCGACGCCCGCCAGAGGACGGGCAGCTCGATCACGTCACGGAGACCGCTGATCAGCTCCGTGACCGCAACTGCTTCGGCCCCCTGAGCCGCCGCGGCCTTCGCTGCCGCGGCGTCGGCGACGTCCACGATCAACGAGATTCCGTCCCCCTCCGAGATCGCCTGGCTGAATCTCACGGGCAGAAGTATCTACTGGCCGACGGGATGCCAGACGGTCTTGAGCTCGAGGAAGGAGGCGATCTCCCACGGGCTCTGCGTCTCCACGTCTCCGCGGACGACGCGCTTGACGTTATCGGCCGCCGCGCGCTCGAGATCCGGCGCATCGCCGTCCGCGCCGGTCAGGTCGAGCGCGTTGACGTCCATGTGGGACGCCAGCCACGGAGCGAGCTCGCCGCGCCGGCCGGTGAGCAGATTGACAACGCCGCCGGGCACATCCGACGTCGCGAGCGCCTCCGCGAGCTCGATCGCCGCGAGCGGCCGGGTTTCCGACGCGACTGCGACGACCGCGTTTCCTCCGGTCAGCGCAGGCAGGATGCGCGAGACGAGACCCAGCAGAGGCGGCTCATCGGGCGCGATCACGGCCACGACGCCGGTCGGCTCGGGGACGGTGAAGTTGAAGTACGGGCCCGCCACGGGATTCGATCCGCCGAGCACCTGCGCGAGCTTGTCCGTCCAGCCGGCGTACCAGACGATCCGATCGACGCTGCGCTCAACCTCGGCCCGCCCGCTGCACAGCTCGGCGAACTCCGCTGTGCGCGCCTCGACCATCTCCGCGACCCGATACAGCACCTGCCCGCGGTTGTAGGCGGTCATGCCGGCCCACTTCGGCAGCGCTCCGCGTGCTGCACGGACGGCGTCACGCACGTCCTTGCGCGAAGCGCGCGCGACATTCTGACCCTCGGCCTCGTACGTGCGCCCCGACTCCGAGCGCGGGAACGCCCCGCCGATGAACAGCTTGTAGGTCTTCTTGACGGGTAGGCGGCTCATGTGAAGTCGAGATAGGGCTCGAGCCCGTGCCGGCCGCCCTCGCGTCCGAAGCCGGACTCCTTGTAGCCGCCGAACGGCGAGGTCGGGTCGAAGCGGTTGTAGGTGTTCGCCCACACGACGCCGGCGCGTAGCCGCTCGGCCATCCAGAGGATGCGCGAGCCCTTCTCGGTCCACACCCCCGCGCTCAGGCCGTACGGCGTGTTGTTCGCCTTCTCGACCGCCTCCTCCGGCGTGCGGAACGTCAGCACCGAGAGCACGGGCCCAAAGATCTCTTCCTGCGCGATGCGATAGCTCTGGGCGACGTCCGTGAATACCGTGGGCGCAAACCAGTAGCCCTTCTCCGGCAGGCGGCATGGAGGCTGGTAGATCTCGGCGCCTTCCTCGGCCCCCGCCGCGACGAGCTCCTGAATCTTTTCGAGCTGCTGCTTCGAGTTGATCGCGCCGACGTCGGTGTTCTTGTCGAGCGGGTCGCCGACGCGAAGCGTCGTCAGGCGCCGCTTCAGCTTCTCGACGACGGGCTCGTAGATCGACTCCTGCACGAGCAGACGCGAGCCGGCGCAGCAGACGTGGCCCTGGTTGAAGTAGATGCCGTTGATGATCCCCTCGACCGCCTGATCGAGCGCGGCGTCGTCGAAGATGATGTTCGCCGCCTTGCCGCCGAGCTCGAGCGTCAGCCTCTTGCCGGTGCCGGCGAGCTCGCGCTGGATCGCCTTGCCGACCTCGGTCGAACCGGTAAACGCGACCTTGTCCACGTCTTCGGACTTGACGATCTCCGCACCGGTCCGGCCGTCTCCGGTGACGATGTTGACGACGCCGGGCGGCAGCTCCGCCTGGCGCAGCACGTCGCAGAACAGGAGCGCCGACAGCGGGGTCGTCTCCGCCGGTTTCAGCACGACGGTGTTGCCGGCCGCCAGCGCCGGCGCGATCTTCCACGCGAGCATCAGCAGCGGGAAGTTCCAGGGGATGATCTGCCCGGCGACGCCGATCGGGCGAGGACTGCGATTGGGGAACGCATACTCGAGCTTGTCGGCCCAGCCCGCGTAGTAGAAGAAGTGCGCCGCCGCGAGCGGCAGGTCGACGTCGCGCGACTCCTTGATCGGCTTGCCGCCGTTCAGAGACTCCAACACGGCGAACTCGCGCGAACGCTCCTGCAGGATGCGCGCGATCCGGAAGAGGTACTTCGCCCGCTCGGCCGGAGCGATGTCGGACCAACCGTTCTCGTACGCGTGGCGCGCGGCGGCGATCGCGGCGTGCACTTCCTCCGGCGTCGCCTGCCCCACCTCTGCGAGCGGCTCCTCGGTCGCCGGCGAGATCGTCGTGTAGGTCTCCTTCGGCTCGAGCCACTCGCCGCCGACGAAGTGGCCGTAGCGCTCCTGCAGCGTGACGACCTCGCGCGACTCGGGCGCCGGCGCATAGGTCCACTCGGACGGGACCGGGACGCGATCCTGCTTTCGTTCGAGTTCAGTCAAGGGTGAAGTAGTCCGGACCCTGGTACGCGCCCGTCTTCTCCTTCCGCAGCTGCATGAGCACGTCGTTGAGCAGCGACGAGGCTCCCAAGCGGTACAGGTCCGGCGTCAACCACTCGAGGCCGAGCGTCTCGTGCAGCTGTACGAGGTACTGAACTGCCTGCTTCGCCTGGCGGATACCGCCCGCGGGCTTCATCCCGACCATCCGCCCGGTCTCCTCGTAGACGTCGCGGATCGCCTCGAGCATGCACAGCGTCACCGGCAGCGTCGCCGCGCCGGGGAGCTTGCCGGTCGAGGTCTTGATGAAGTCGGCGCCGGCCGCCATCGCGAGCAATGACGCGCGCCGCACGTTGTCGTACGTGCCGAGCTCGGCGACCTCGAGGATCACCTTCAGGTGCGCGTCGCCGCAGGCTTCCTTCACCTGCACGATCTCGTCGTACACCTTCGCGTAGCGGCCCGACAGGAACGCGCCTCGGTCGATCACCATGTCGACCTCGTCGGCGCCCTGTTCGACGACCCACCGCACCTCTTCGAGCTTCGGCTCGAGCGGTGACTGTCCGGACGGGAACGCCGTCGCGACGGATGCAACTTTCACGGTCGAGCCTTCGACGCGCTGCACCGCTGACGGAACGAGGTTCGGGTACACGCAGATCGCGGCAACCGAGGGCACGCCGGGATCGCTCGGGTCGGGACGCACGGCCTTCGACGCGAGCGCCGCAACCTTGCCGGGCGTGTCCTGGCCCTCGAGCGTCGTC
>Ga0307282_10000626_pt1 | contig 11540 bp, 10 predicted proteins | sample ER_DNA_121_FD_194475 | JGI IMG/M metagenome (GOLD analysis project Ga0307282, IMG submission 194475) | Bulk soil microbial communities from the East River watershed near Crested Butte, Colorado, United States - ER_DNA_121 | ecosystem: Environmental > Terrestrial > Soil > Floodplain | place...
GGATCTGCTGGCCCTCCTGCACGAGAGCTTCCACGATGCGCCGGAGGAGTTCCAGATGACCCACCTCCGGGTGGTCTGCGGCAGCGTGACGGCTACGGCCGAGGTTCGCATGACCGGGCCGTGGGCCGGCGAGCGCTCTGCCCGCGGCACCGGCGACGGTCCCATCGCCGCGGCGTTCACCGCGGTGAGCGAGATCCTTGGCCGTCACGTGGAGGTCCTGAGTCTCACCCTGCGCTCGGTGACACCGGGACGGGACAGCGTCGGACAGGTCTTTCTCCAGGCCAAGATCGATGGCAAGTCGCTCTCCGGGCACAGCGCTTCTACTGATATCGTGGAGGCGAGTGCCCGAGCCTTGGTGCACGCCCTCAACAAGGCGCGCCATGCGGAGAAGCTGGAGGCGTCGTCGTTGAATGACGTCTACTTGTGGGGCGTGTGATGGTAGTCGCGAGTCGCGAGTCGCGAGTCATTGCGAGGGCGCATCGCGTCCGAAGTAATCCAGCCGCTCACGAGAGCTACCGGATCGCCACGCGGGGCGGTGCCCCGCTCGCGAGGACTACTTTGGCGCACGCCTATGACTGAAACGCTTACTGGTTCTCAGATATTGTGCCGCGCGCTGCTCGACCAGGGCGTGGACGTCCTGTTCGGGTATCCGGGTGGCGCGATCATGCCGTTCTATCACGCCTTGCCCGAGTATCCCGGCCTGCGCCACGTGCTGGTGCGGCACGAACAGGCCGCCGCCCACGCAGCCGACGGGTACGCCCGGGCCAGCGGGCGCGCCGGTGTGTGTGTCGCGACCTCCGGCCCCGGCGCGACGAATCTGGTTACCGGCCTCGCGACCGCCAATATGGACAACACACCGGTGGTTGCGATCACCGGACAAGTCGCTCGCGCCATGATGGGCCGGGACGCGTTCCAGGAGACCGACATCATCGGGATCACCCAGCCGATCACCAAGCACAACCGGCTGGTGGAGGACGTCGAGGAGCTGGAGGATGCGGTGGCCGAGGCTTTCTACGTTGCGCAGGAGGGCCGGCCGGGTCCGGTGCTGATCGATATTCCGAAGGACGTGCAGAATCAGAAGGCGGAGTGGAAGGGCGGTCAGTCGGTCAGTCGGTCAGCCGGTCACTTGGAATCGACCGCCCGACCGCCCGACCGCCCGTCCGGCCTCGAAAATGCCGCTCGCCTGATCGCAGAAGCCGAGCGTCCTCTCATTATGGCGGGACACGGCGTCTTGCTCTCCGGCGCCTACGCCGAGCTCCGTGCCCTGTCCGAGCGCACCGGGATCCCCGTGATCACCACGCTGCTGGGTATCAGCGGATTCCCGGAGTCGCATCCGCTGCACCTGGGCATGCCGGGGATGCACGGCGAGGTCCACGTCAATCGCGCCATCCAGCAGGCCGATCTCATCATCGGACTTGGCCTCCGATTCGACGACCGGGTGACCGGCAACCTCGCGGGCTTCGCGCGCGGGGCCAAGGTCATCCACGTGGACCTCGATCCGTCCGAGATCGGCAAGAACGTACCCGTGGAGATCGGGCTCGTGGGCGACGTGCGCGCGGTGCTGTGCTCGTTGCTGGATTTGTTGGTGCAGCGACACTGCGACCCATGGCGGGAGGAGATCGCCGGGTTCGTCCGGCCCCGGCAGGACAACTTTCGGGGAGGATTGTCACCGGAGGCCATCCTCGATGCCATCGATGGTGCCACCTCGGGCCGCTGCTCCATCGTCTCGGATGTAGGCCAGCACCAGATGTGGGTCGCCAAGCTCTTTCGCTATCAGCGTCCCAACAGCCACATCACCTCCGGCGGCCTCGGCACGATGGGGTTCGCCGTACCGGCCGCGATGGGCGTCGCGCTGGCCCGGCCGGATGAGCCGGTGTGGGCCATCTCGGGCGACGGCGGTTTCCAGATGAACATGCAGGAGATGGCGACGATGGTGCAGGAAGGGATCCCGGTGAAGATGGCGATCTTCAACAATGGGTACCTCGGCATGGTGCGCCAGTGGCAGCAGTTCTTCCATGGTAAGCGCTACTCGGCCACTCCCATCTGGAGTCCCGACTACGTGCGGCTGGCTGAGGCCTATGGCATTGCGGGTTGGCGGGTGGAATCGGCGGATCAGGCCGAGTCCGTGGTCCGCGAGGCGACGGTCCAACCCGGTCCGGCGCTGGTGGAGTTCGTCATCGAGCAGGAGGCGAACGTGTACCCCATGATTCCGCCGGGCGGCTCTCTCTCGGAGCCGATCGAAGGCGAACCGGCGCCGCCACTGGTGCCCGCATGACGGTCGCGCGCGCCGTGTCGGTGCTGCTGGAGGATCGTTGGATCACGCTGAACCGCGCAGTCGGGCTCATCCGGCGGCGCAACCTCCCGGTGCACAGTCTGGCTGTAGGGCCGACTGCCACGCCGGGACTCTCGAGGCTCACGATCATGATTCACTCGGACACAGCGACGGCCGACCGGGCCGTGCAGCATCTGCAGAAGGTGGTGGGCGTGCGTGCGGCGGTGGCATTTCCGGCCGGGGAAGGCGTGGTCCGTGAGCTCGCCCTGGTCAAGGTTCGTGCGCCCCACGAGCGCTACGGTGAGCTGCTCGATGTGGTTCAGCTGTACAATGCGTCGGTGGTGGACGACTCCGCCGACGCGATGATCGTGGAGCTCAGCGGCTCCGAGGCCTTCGTGCTCTCGTGCATCCGGGCTCTCGAGCGCTTCGGCGTGGTCGAGGTGGCCCGCAGCGGCACGATCGCACTGGGCTCAGGCAATGACATTCAATCCGGGACGTTACCATGACCACGCCAGTGCGGGTGTACTACGATGTGGACGCCGACCAGAGCCGCCTGGACGGCCGCACCTTTGCCATCATCGGGTACGGCAGCCAGGGACATGCCCATGCCTTGAACCTCCGGGCAAGCGGAGCAGACGTGGTCGTGGGTCTCCGGCGCGGCGGAGGATCATGGGAGCGTGCCAGCGCCGCGGGCCTCGACGTCCGTACGGTGGCCGAAGCGGCGGATGCCGCCGACGTCATCATGATGCTGGTGCCGGACCAGGACGCCCGCGCCATTTATGAAGGCGGCGTCGTGCAGGGCCTTCGCCCAGGCAAGACGTTGATGTTTGCTCACGGGTTCAATGTGCACTATGGCGAGATCGTGCCGCCCGATGGCGTCGATGTGTCGATGGTCGCGCCCAAGTCGCCCGGTCATCTGGTACGGAGTGAGTTCGAAGCCGGTCGGGGCGTTCCTGGGCTGGTCGCCGTGCATCAGGACGCCAGCGGCGAAGCGTTAGCCAACGCGCTGGCGTACGCCGCCGGGATCGGCTGCACTCGGGCCGGGGTGATCGAGACCTCCTTCCGGGAGGAAACTGAGACCGATCTGTTCGGGGAGCAGGCAGTGCTCTGCGGCGGCGTCACCGCGCTGGTCAAGGCCGGCTTCGAGACTCTGACCGCCGCCGGCTACCGGCCGGAGATGGCCTACTTCGAATGTCTCCATGAGCTGAAGCTGATCGTGGATCTCATGTACCGGGGCGGGCTCCAGTTCATGCGCTACTCGATCAGCGATACGGCGGAGTACGGCGATTACACCCGCGGGCCGCGGGTGATCACCGAGGAGACCCGAGCGGAGATGCGCCGCATTCTCGACGCCATCCAGGATGGCTCCTTCGCCCGCGAATGGCTGGCGGAGAACCGTGCCGGGCGGGCCAACTTCGAGCGGCTGCGGAAGGCCGATCACGACCACGAGATCGAGCGGGTCGGGGCGGAGCTCCGGGCCATGATGCCGTGGTCGGAGGAGGGGAAGCGGGGAAGCGGGGAAGCGGGGAAGAAGGTGGAAAAGGCGGAGAAGGCGGTGAAATCGAAACGGCCTCGCCGACCCGCGCACCCGCTGCCTCGCTGATAGTGCGCACGCTGTTCGAGAAGGTCTGGGACGCCCACGTCGTCAGCCAGGTACCAGGGGGACCTGCGCTGCTCTACGTGGATCTACACCTGGTCCATGAGGTCACATCCCCGCAAGCGTTCGAGGGGCTCCGGCTCGCGGGACGGCGGGTTCGTCGCCCCGAGCTCACCCTCGCCACAGTCGATCACAACGTCTCGACTGGTGACCGAAGCCTTCCGATAGCCGACGAGATCTCGGCTCGGCAGCTCGATGCACTTCGCCGCAACGCGGCTGAATTCGGAATCGAGCTGTTGGACCTCGACTCCCCGGAGCAGGGCATCGTCCACGTGATCGGGCCGGAGCTGGGTCTCACCCAGCCCGGGATGACCATCGTGTGTGGCGACTCGCATACCTCGACCCACGGCGCCTTCGGCGCCCTCGCCTTCGGCATCGGCACCAGCGAGGTGGAGCACGTGCTGGCCACCCAATGTGTAATGCAGAGCCGTCCCAAGACTATGGAGGTCCAGTTCACCGGCCGGGCTCAGCCAGGAATCTCGGCGAAGGACCTGATCCTCGCCCTGATCCGCCGGATCGGCACCGCGGGCGGCGCGGGGCATGTCATCGAGTACACCGGGGCGGCAATCACGGCGCTATCGATGGAGGGCCGCATGACGGTCTGCAACATGTCCATCGAGGCCGGAGCACGGGCCGGGATGGTGGCCCCGGACGACACCACCTTCGCGTATCTGGCCGGCAGGCCTCGGGCGCCCAAGGGCGACGAGTGGAACCGGGCTGTCGCCGGCTGGAGCGCGTTGCGAAGCGATCCCGGTGCCGGGTATGACCGGCGGATTGTGCTGGACGCGAGCGCGATCGAGCCACAAGTCACCTGGGGCACCAACCCCGCCATGACCGCCAACATCTCGGAGCGCGTGCCGGATCCATCTCTCGCCACATCAGTGGCCGAGCGTGAATCGTACCGGCGTGCACTCGACTACATGGGCCTTCGCCCGGGTGTGCCGCTCGAGGGCCTGCCGGTCGATCGGGTATTCCTCGGCTCCTGCACCAACGCCCGGCTCGAGGATCTGCGTGAAGCGGCCAGCGTAGCACAGGGTCGCCGAGTGGCGCGTGGAGTACGTGCGATGGTCGTGCCTGGCTCGCAGCAGGTAAAGGCCGCTGCAGAGCGGGAAGGATTGGATCGCATCTTCATTGATGCCGGTTTCGAATGGCGGAATCCCGGCTGCTCCATGTGCCTCGGCATGAACGAGGATGTACTTGGGGCGGGCGAGCGCTGCGCATCGACATCGAATCGCAACTTCGAGGGCCGGCAGGGACGAGGAGGCCGCACGCACCTGGTGAGTCCGGCGATGGCGGCGGCTGCGGCAATTGCCGGATGCCTGACCGATGTGCGCGCGCTCATGCAGAGCGGACGCAAGCCCAATGCATCGGCTGAGCATCCATATGCAGTGTCGCATGAAGCTTGAAGCGTACGCTGTAACCTCATGGAATGTCGCCGGTTACGGCTCTTGTATGAGAACTTTTGTAGATAAGCCCCCGATTGGTAGCGCATAAAGTTCAAAGGATCTATGCAGCCCTTCATTTCTCACCACGGGCGCATCGCCGCGCTGCGACGAGCCAACGTCGACACCGATCAGATCATTCCGAAGCAGTTCCTGAAGCGCATCGAGCGCTCCGGCTTCGGACCGTTTCTGTTCTATGACTGGCGCTACCTTCCCGATGGCCGCGAGAACCCGGAGTTCGAGCTCAACCGGAGTGAGTCACGCGGAGCCACCGTGCTGCTGGCAGGGGCCAACTTCGGGTGCGGATCGTCGCGCGAGCACGCGCCGTGGGCGCTCGCCGATTTCGGCTTCCGGGCCATCATCGCGCCGTCATTCGCCGACATCTTCTACGCCAACTGCTGTCAGAACGGATTGCTGCCGCTGACTCTGCCGGGAGCCGTCGTGGACGATCTGTTCGAGCGCTGCGCTGGACCAGAGGGGCTCGAGCTCACCATCGACCTGGACGCGCAATCGGTACAGGACGATTACGAACTGAGTGTCCCATTCGAGATCGACTCCTATCGGCGCGAGATGCTGATGCGCGGGCTGGATGAGATTGGCCGGACGCTGCTGGACGAATCCAGGATTACCGCGTTCGAGCATCGGCGCACGCTGGCGGCGGGCGCGCCGTGAGAGAGTTCAGGATTGTGGTGCTTCCGGGAGACGGCATCGGCCCCGAGGTCACCGCCGAGGCCGTTCGGGTTCTCGCTGCAGTCGCCGACCTCTACGGCTATCGGATCGCGACTCAGGAGTACCCCATCGGTGCCGCCGCGGTCCGGCTGCTGGGCGAGGCCCTGCCGGCCCGAACGCGGGACGCCGTCCTCGAGGCCGATGCCGTACTTCTCGGCGCGGTCGGCGATCCGGGGCTGGCCGATGCGACCGGAAGCCGGCGCCCCGAGGCTGGACTTCTTGCGCTTCGGAAACTCCTCGGCGCGTATGCGAATCTTCGGCCCGTCTCGGTGCACCCAGCCCTCCGGCACGCTTCTCCGCTCAGGCCCGACCGGCTGGACAACGTCGATCTGCTGATCGTGCGGGAGCTCACCGGTGGGCTGTACTATGGTGAGCCTCGGGGACGAGACGCGCAGAGCGCGGTGAACACGCTCCGGTACGGCGTCGCGGAGATCGAGCGGGTCGCCCGAGTGGCCTTTCAGGCCGCCCGGGAGCGGCGAGGCCTGGTGACCTCGGTGGACAAGGCGAACGTGCTCGAGGTGTCTCAGCTCTGGCGGGAGACGGTGAGCCGGATCGGCGGCGACTACCCGGAGGTGCGGCTTGAGCATCTGTACGTGGACTTCGCGGCGATGAGGCTGATCGCGAATCCTGCCTCGTTCGACGTGCTGCTTACCGAAAATCTCTTCGGCGATATCCTGAGCGACGAAGCAGCGGTGCTGACCGGCTCACTCGGGCTGCTGCCGTCGGCCTCGATCGGCGATGGTCCCGGTCTATTCGAGCCGGTGCATGGCTCGGCACCGGATATTGCGGGGCGCGGCGTAGCCAATCCCATCGGGGCGATCGGGTCCGCGGCAATGCTGCTGCGTTACGGCCTTCAGCTGCCCGATGCGGCTGACCTGGTTGAGCAGGCGATTGGGGCCGTCGTCGATGCCGGGAGACGCACCGCCGACATCGCTCTACCCGGGGGACCCACGTTGACGACCGGCGAGATGGGCGAGGAGATAGCTCAACGAGTAGCTTCTCGAATCCTTTCCCACCAGAGCAGCGCTAACGCACTCCAGGTAGTACCCAGTAGCAGGCCACCCACCACATCGCTGGGGTAGTGCACTCCGAGGTACACTCGCGAGAATCCGATACCGAGAGCAAAGAGAGCAGCCAGCACCAGGGCGGCTCGCCGAAGCGCGGGCGATGGCCACGGCGCCGCCCACACGATGATGCCGAGTCCAAAGATGATGGGCGCCAGCATGCTGTGGCCGGAGGGGTAGGAGAACCAGCCCGCGCCATGCGTCAGGCGGGGAATGACGTGGGGACGAGGGCGATGTACTGCCACCTTTGCCAGCCCGGAGAGCGCCCAGCCGCTGAGCGCAGCAGCCGCGTACCACCAGGCCTCAGCTTTCCGCTTCCTGAGGACAAGCCCCAGGATGAGCAGCAGCGCGAGCGGTATCTCGATCAATCCGGAGCCCGCCACGCTCAGCAGCTTCATCCACCATGTCAGCCAGGGCTCACGTCCGGCGGCCAGGGCCAGCATCAGTGTGCGGTCCCAGGTGTCTGCTACGCCAGCAAGGACGGCGGTGGTCAACCCGAAGAAGAGGACCAGGCAGACAATGGCGAGCACCCAGTAGCCGACGACCTCACGGGAGCGCTCCGGCCCGAGCGCTGCAGGCGGCCTAGAGATCGGTCACCGCGCCGACGCTCGCGCTGGAGACCTGCTTAGCATACTTGTACAGCACGCCCGCCGTGTACCGCGGCTTCGGCGGTGTCCACGCCTTGCGTCGTCTGGCCAGCTCCGCCTCGGAGACCTCCAGCTCGAGCAGCCGGCGTTCGGCATCGATGGTCACCCGATCGCCCTCCACGACGAGCGCGATGGTTCCTCCGACCGCCGCCTCCGGCGCGACGTGCCCCACCACCATGCCGTAAGTCCCGCCCGAGAACCTGCCATCGGTGATGAGACCGACCGAGTCGCCGAGTCCGGCTCCGATGATGGCCGAGGTGGGCGCGAGCATCTCCCGCATTCCCGGCCCGCCGCGAGGACCCTCATAGCGAATCACCAGCACATCGCCGGCTCGAATGTTCCCCGCCAGAATCGCCTCGAGGCAGCTCTCCTCCGAGTCGTAGACTCTGGCCGGGCCGCTGATGCGCGACTTCTTTACCCCGGTGATCTTCGCGACCGCGCCTTCGGTCGCGAGGTTTCCCCGCATGATTGCGAGATGACCCTGGGGATAGAGGGGACGGCCCCAGGGGCGGATGACCTCCTGATCGGCGCGTGGTTCCGGGGGGACCTTGGCCAGCGATTCGGCGATGGTTTCGCCCGTGATCGTCAGCGCGTCTCCGTGAAGAACACCGTGGGTCAACAGGATCTTCATGACCTGCGGTATTCCGCCGGCGCGGTGGAGATCGGTCGCCACAAACCGGCCTGATGGCTTCAAGTCGCACAGCACCGGCACCCGGGCGCGAACGGCCTCGAAGTCATCGAGGGAGAGCGCGACGCCGGCCGCGCGGGCGATCGCGAGGAGATGGAGCACCGCGTTGGTCGACCCGCCGATCGCCATCACGACGGCGATCCCGTTCTCGAACGCCTTGCGGGTGAGAATCTGCCGGGGCCGAAGCCGGCGCCGAATCGCGTCGACCAGCACCTTGCCCGAATTGGCGGCACTCTCCGCCTTCTCCGCATCCTCGGCCGCCATGGTGGACGAGAAGGGAAGGCTCATTCCCATGGCCTCGAACACCGAAGACATGGTGTTGGCGGTGAACATCCCGCCACACGATCCCTTGCCGGGGCATGCCCGGCGCTCGACCTCGAGCAGCTCGCGGTCGTCGATCTTGCCCGCGCTGCGTTGCCCTACCGCCTCGAAGGCGCTTACCACGGTGAGGTCGCGGCCGGCATAATGTCCCGGCTTGATGGTGCCGCCATAAACAAAGACCGCCGGTATGTCCATCCGTGCGATGGCGATCATGGCGCCGGGCATGTTCTTGTCGCAGCCGCCGACCGCGAGCACCCCGTCCATGCTCTGGGCTCCGCACGCGGTCTCGATCGAATCGGCGATGACCTCGCGGGAGACGAGTGAATACTTCATCCCCTCGGTGCCCATCGAGATCCCGTCGCTGACCGTGATCGTCCCAAACATCTGCGGCATGGCTCCGGCAGCCCGCACCGCCGCCTCCGCGCGATGGGCCAGCTCGTCGAGTCCAGCATTGCAGGGGGTGATGGTGCTGTGGGCGTTGGCGATGCCGACGATCGGCTTCCCGAAGTCGCCATCCCCGAAGCCGACGGCGCGGAGCATGGCTCGGTTGGGCGCGCGCTGGACGCCCTCGGTGATGGCGCTGCTTCTGAGCTTGTTGGGCATCGGTGGAATGTAGGGGAAGGGCGGGAAGGACGGGAAGGACGGGAAAGAGGGAAGGACGGGAAGGAAAGCGGTAAGGCAGTAAAGTTAGAGCGAGCGAAGTGACCGAGGGATCTACCTCACGACTTTGACCGTCGCGGAGTAGGTCCCTCGTTACACTCGGGATGAGGCGTTTTACGCTGGCATGGCCACCGCTGGTGTCACGGCTGCCTCATTCCGCTCGCCGGTCCGGATTCGGTAAACCTGGGCTACGTCGAGGACGAAGACCTTACCATCGCCGACTTCGCCGGTGCGGGCGCTGCCCAGAATCGCATTGATGGTCACCTGTACGAACGGCTCGGAAACGCCGATCTCGAGGCGCACCTTCTCCTGCAGTTCGACCTTGACGGTGGTGCCGCGGTAGGTCTCGACGTGCTCGGTCTCCCCGCCGTGCCCGAGGACCCGGGAAACGGTGAGGCCGCGGACTTCGGTACGGTAAAGCGCCTCCAGCACCTCGTTGAGACGGTCGGGGCGGATGATGGCTACGATGAGTTTCATGGAGTACGTCCTCCCCTACCGCGACGCGACTTGTGGAGTAAACGCGGGCAACGGCTCAGGTATAAGCGTCGCCTCGGGGGGCACCAGGATCGAGCCTTCGCCGCTGGCGTAGGCTTCCTCGCCATGCTGGCTCACGTCCATGCCGACGCCCTCGACACGGGGTACTGCGCGGAGCGACATCACCAGGCCGAGCACCTTGAGGATCCCGAACGTCATGATGCCGGCGTACGCCGCGGCGCTGAGACAGGCGAGGGCCTGAATGGCGAGCTGGTGGGGGTTGCCAAACAACAGGCCGTCGTTGCCTGCTGAGTTCCAGATCTTCTGCGCCAGCACGCCGGTCAGCAGGGCGCCGGTGAGTCCGCCTATCCCGTGGCCGGCGAAGACGTCGAGCGAGTCGTCGATCCGGGTGCGGGAGCGGAGCTGGATGACGAAATAGCTCGGCAACGCCGCCACGGCGCCGAGGATGAGGGCGCTGATCGGGCTCACGAACCCCGCCGCCGGGGTGATGGCTACTAGCCCGACCACGATCCCAGTGGCCCCACCCACGGCAGTGGCCTTGCCGGTCCGGAAGTAATCCAGCAGCGTCCAGACTACCAGCGTTGCCGCCGGGGCCAGGAAGGTGTTGGTAAACGCGAGGCTGGCGAGTTCGTTGGCCGCGAGTGCGCTGCCGCCGTTGAAGCCGAACCAACCGAACCAGAGCAGCCCGGCACCCAACAGAACGAAGGGGACGTTATGCGGCAGGACCGCGGTACGCCCGTAGTCCTTCCGGGAACCGAGCACCAGGGCCGCGACCAGCGCGGACACACCGGCGTTGATATGCACCACCGTGCCGCCGGCGAAGTCGAGCGCGCCGCGGGTCATGAGCCACCCGCCGCCCCACACCCAGTGGGCCACGGGCGCGTAGACAAACAACGTCCAGAGGGCGATGAAGGCGACGTAGGGCCCGAACCGCATGCGCTCGACCACCGCGCCCGAGATGAGGGCGGCGGTGATGATGGCAAAGGTGGCCTGGTAGGCCATGAAGAGCACGTGCGGGATGGTGCCCTTGGCCTCGGTGCCCACTCCCGTCAGGCCGAAGTTGGCCAGGCCGCCGAGCAGCGGGCCGCCCTCGCTGAAGGCCAGGCTGTACGCCGCGACGGCCCAGGTGACGCCGACCACGCCCAGCGCCACAAAGCTCATCATCATGGTGTTGAGCGAGTTCTTGTTCCGCACCAGGCCACCGTAGAAGAAGGCAAGCGCGGGCGTCATGAGCAGGACCAGCGCGGTCGAGATCAGCATCCACGCGGTGTCGGCCGGAACGACGGCCGGTGGAGGTGCGGTGTCCTGTAGGACAAGCAGCAGGGGCAGGGTCGTCACGAGGCTTGCTCCTTAAGGTTTGACGGCAGCTATTAGTGGTCTCTAGTCGCTAGTCGTTAGCCGATGCTGCCAGTGACTAACGACTAGTGACTAGCGACTCGATCACGCGTCGTAGTACAGAAAGAACTCGTACGGGTGCGGCCGGAGATTCACCGGCGCGATGTCCTTGGTCCGCTTCATCGTGATCCAGGTCTCCAGCACGTCGGGCGTGAAGACGTCGCCCTCGA
>Ga0307282_10000628_pt1 | contig 11531 bp, 10 predicted proteins | sample ER_DNA_121_FD_194475 | JGI IMG/M metagenome (GOLD analysis project Ga0307282, IMG submission 194475) | Bulk soil microbial communities from the East River watershed near Crested Butte, Colorado, United States - ER_DNA_121 | ecosystem: Environmental > Terrestrial > Soil > Floodplain | place...
CTCTACGGCGACTACCAGGACCTCGTCGAGACGGGCACCGAGATCCTCGCCGACCTCCGCGACCACTTCGCTTCGAGCCTCGGCGAGCGGGCCGCCGACCAGTACGAGTCCGAGTTCAACGACGCCGTGCGCAGGGATCTCCCCCGCTTCGCGCTGGAGATCGAGAACCGCTAGCGCGGCTAGTGGAGGTGCGCGGCGAAGCCGCCCACGATCGCGCCGTACGCGACGTGCACCACCAGCGTCCAGACCGCCGTGCGCCGTCCGTAGTTGACGAGCAGGAAGCCGGGCGGCTCCAGGGTCGGTGTCTCCGAGGCGTCGGACCACGGCGTGCCCATGCGCGGGTGCACGGCCGGCAGCAGCGTGGTCACGAGGATCCCGCCGGCGAAGGCCGCGTGCACGACTCCGAGGATCGCCCCGAAGGCCCAGCCCGCGTGCCCGACGGCCTTGAAGATCGCGTAGTAGGCGAGCGCGAACAGGAGCCCGTTCACGAAGTGGACCGCGTAGCCGATCGCGCTCGCACGGCCGCGGTTGTCCGCGAACATCGTTCCGAGGAGAAGCGGGATGTCCATTCGCGTCCACCCGGCCGCCTGGGCGATCCGCAGGCCGCTCGTCAGCACGATCGTCCCGACCAGGCCGCCTGCCAGCGCTCCCCAGAGCGTCACAGTGGTCACGCTGCCTCCCGCTCCGACGAAGCGTTGGCGATGGAGATCGCGGCGTTGATCAGCGCGAGGTGGGTGAGCCCCTGCGGGAAGTTGCCGAGGAACTCTCGGCTCGTGGGGTCGATCTCCTCGGAGTAGAGGCCGACGTCGTTCGCGATGGTGACCAGCTCGTCCATCAGCGACCGCGCCTCGTCGAGCTTTCCCTGCCGCGCCAGGGCGTCGACGAGCCAGAAGGAGCAGGTGAGGAACGCCCCCTCGTCACCGTGAACGCCGTCCTCGCCGAGGTAGCGGTAGACGAACGGGCCTTCCTGCAGCTCTCGCCGGATCGCCTCGATCGTGGCCTGCAGCCGCTCGCTGAGGGGATAGTCGTACGAGAGGATCGCGAGCGTCAGCAGGCTCGCGTCGAGCTCCTGCAGGTCGGGCGCGCGGACGTAGCTGCGTTTCTCTTCGCTCCAGCATTCGACCTCGACGAACGCCCGGATCTCGTCGGCCTCGTCGCGCCAGCGCTCGGAGCGGTCGGGAATAAGCCCGCGCTCCGCGAGGGAGCAGGCCCGGCCCAGCGCGACCCAGCAGAGCGCCTTCGACTGCGTGAAGTGCGCCGGCTCGCTGCGCACCTCCCAGATGCCCGAGTCGCGGTCGCGCCAGTGTTCGCAGACGTAGTCGGCGATCTTCGCCACCTCCCTCCCGGTCTCGCCGTCGAGGTGGCCGACGTGCTCCGCGTAGAGCCAGATCGACTCGAACACGGCGCCGTAGACGTCGAGCTGCACCTGGTGCGCCGCGCCGTTCCCGATCCGCACCGGCGCGGAGCCGCGGTAGCCGAGGAGCTCCGGCACCTCGACCTCTTTCGCGTGGGCGCTCCCGTCGACCCGGTAAAGGATCTGCAGGCGCGGCTGGGTCAAGCGGGTGGCGTGCATCGACCACCAGAAGAATGCGTGCGCCTCGTCGTCCATCCCGAGCCGGATCAGCGCGTCCAGAGTCGAGCTCGCGTCCCGGAGCCAGGTGAAGCGGTAGTCCCAGTTCCGGCCGCCGCCGATCCACTCGGGCAGCGACGCCGTCGGCGCGGCCACGATCGCGCCGGAGGGGGCGAAGACGAGCAGCTTGAGAACGAGCGCGCTGCGCAGGACGGCTTCGCGCCAGCTGCCGTCGTACTGGCACCGTTTGCTCCACTCCTGCCAGAACTCGATCGTGCGGTCGAGGCGGCGCTCGGCGTCGTCGCGGCCGGGGAGCACGAGCGGCTGCTGGTGGGCCGAGGCGAGCGAGAGGATCGCGGAGCCGCCCTGCTCGAGCAGGAACTCCCCGGCGAGCGCGTCGTCGCCGTCGAGGGCCGGCTCGCCGGCGCCCCAGACGCCGAGCGCGAGGGCTTCCGCGCGGTACTCGGCGACCCAGTGGGCGCCGCGCCGCTCGATCCGCGTGCGTGCGCGGCCGTAGTCAAAGCGCGGCTCGAAGCGCCACTGCAGGGGGACGGCGCCGTCGAGGCCCTCGACCCTGCGGCAGAGCTCGCGGAGCGGCGAGAGGTGATCGTCGTCCGTGAGGGTCATTGCGTCGGTCAGGCGCACCGAGCCGTTCTCCGTCTCGAAGGTCGTCTCGAGCACGTTCGTGTGCGGCAGGTAGCGCCGGCTGGACTCGTACGGCACGGCGGGCTCCAGCTGAAACGAGCCGCCGCGGCCGGAGTCCAGGATTCGCGCGAAGACCGCGGGCGAGTCGACGTTTGGGAGGCAGAGCCAGTCCACGGAGCCGTCCTTCGCGACGAGCGCCGAGGTGCGGCCGTCGCCGACGAGCGCGTAGTCGCGGATCGGCACATACCCGTCGGCGGTGCGTTGCACGACCGGGATTCTGCCCGCCGGCCGCGACCGCGCACCCGCCGGGTCGGCGGCGCTGTGGATCAAGAAGCACAGACCCGGCACGAATCCGCGAACCACACGTGCGCCGAAACCCGCTACCGTCGACGGCGAGGGAGGCGGGTAAGAAACCCCGCCCTTTCAATTGGGTGGGGGTGCGGTTCTTCCTCAGCGATGGCCGAAGTGGTGGGCAGCCGGTAGCGAGCCGAAGACGTCCGCGCCCTCGGCGCAGCGGCGGGCGAGCGGGCCGAGCGACTCCAGCTCCCGCACGACGACGTTCCGGTTCCGGCCCAGGCGCTCGAACTTGCCGCGCGCCAGCAGCAGCGGCTCGGCTCGGACGAGCGCGCGGAAACGCTCGTACACCGACGGCGGCACGATCAGGTTCACCTGGCCGAACTCGTCCTCGAGCAGCATGAAGACGACGCCGTTCGCTGTTGCCGGCCGCTGCCGCGCCACCGCCATTCCCGCCACCGCCACCTGCCCACTGCCCTCCCGCGCGGCCAGCTCGCGGCTCGACAGCGTCCCCTTCGGCAGATGCTCCCGCAGCAGCGCCAGCGGATGCGTGCCGACCGAAAGCGAGGTCGTGCGGTAGTCCGCCAGCATCCGCTCCCACGGCGTCTGCTTCCGCAGCCCGGGAGTCGCCGCGGTGGGGTCGAGCGGCAGCGCGAGCTGCTGCTCGTCGCCCCCGCTCCCCGGCACGGTCTGGGCACGAGGGACGAAGCCGAGCTCCCAGAGGAGCTTCCGCCGCCCGCCGCCGAAGGAGTCGCACACGCCCGAGGCGACGAGCGCCTCCAGCCGCGCGCGGTCGAGCTCCGTCCGCTGCGCCAGGTCGCGCACGTCGGTGAAGGGACCGCCCCGCTCCCGCTCCGCTGTGACCGCCCGCGCCTCCTCCTCGCCGAGCGAGCGCACGTACTCGAGCCCGATCCGCACCGCCTCGTCCTCCAGCGCGCACCGCGCCGCGCTGCGGTTGACGTCCGGCCCGCGCACCTCCACCCTCCGCCGCTGCGCGTCTCGGACGAGCGAAGCCGGCGGGTAGAAGCCCATCGGCTGCGCGTTCAGGAGCGCGCAGAGGAACTCGCGCGGATAGTGGTGCCGCAGCCATGCCGACTGGTACGCGAGCAGCCCGAAGGCGGCGGCGTGCGACTTCGGGAAGCCGAACGCCGCGAACCCGTTCAGCTTCTGGAAGACGGCCTCCGCGGTCTCGCACGGGACGCCGCGCCCGAGCGCGCCCTCGACGAACCGCCCGTGGAAGGCCTCGACCGCCTCCCGGCTGCGCTTCCTGCTCATCGCCCGCCGCAGGCCCTCCGCCTCGCCGACCGTGAAGCCGGCCAGCGCCGTCGCCACGCCGAGCACCTGCTCCTGAAAGACCACGACCCCGAGCGTCTCGCGCAGCGGCTCCTCCAGCAGCGGATGGTCGTACGGCGGCACGAAGTCCGGGTTCTCTCGCAGCTTCTGCCGGTGCTCGATGTACGGATGGACGGCGCCCCCCTGGATCGGCCCCGGCCGCACGAGCGCGACCTGCACGGTCAGGTCGTCCAGGTTCTCGGGCCGCGTGCGCAGGAGCGACTGCATCTGCGCCCGGCTCTCGATCTGGAAGACGCCGACCGTGTCCGCCTGCTGGATCTCGCCGTAGACGGCGGGGTCGTCGAGCGGGATTCGCGACAGGTCGATCGTCTCGCCCCCGGCCAGGGCGATCTGCTCGACGCAGTCCTCGACCGCGGAGAGCATCCCCAGCCCGAGCAGGTCGATCTTGAGGAATCCCGCGTCCGCGCAGGAGTCCTTGTCCCACTGGCAGAGCTGCCGCCCCTCCATCGCGGCCGGTTGCACCGGCACCAGCTCGACCAAGGGCCGAGTCGAGATCACCATCCCGCCCGGGTGCTGCGAGATGTGCCGCGGCAGCCCGCCCAGCTCGCCACAGAGCTCGGCGAAGGCGCGCCAGCGCGGCGAGGCCAGCTTCGCCTCCGCGTCCGGGAGCTTCGCGAGCTCCTCGCCGACGCGGTACGGGTTGCCGTCGGTGAGCCGGGCCAGCCGCTCGAGCTCGGCGAACGGCAGGCCGAGTGCCTTGCCGACGTCGCGGATCGCGCCGCGCGCGTGGTAGGTCGAGAAGCTGGCGACGAGCGCCGAGTGCTCCCGGCCGTAGCGCTCGCAGACCTCGACGATCAGCTTTTCGCGGATGTCGCGCGGGAAGTCGAGGTCGATGTCGGGCACCGATGCCAGCTCGCGGTTGAGGAAGCGCCCGAGCGGCAGCTCCGCCAGCACCGGGTCCACGTGCGAGAGGCCGGTCAGGTAGCAGACGATCGAGCCGACCGAGCTGCCGCGCCCGCGCCCGGGCGGCAGGACGTTGCGCGCGACCGAGCCGCCGCGCACCTCGAGGGCGCACTCCCGCGCCAGCTCGAGCACCTCCCAGTGCAGCAGGAAGAACCCGGCCAAGCCGAGCTCGTCGATCAGCGCCAGCTCCTCCTCGAGCCGCCGCCGCGCCCGGCGTTTGTGTCCGTTGGCGTCCCCATATCGCCCGGCGAAGGCCCGGTCGCAGACGCGACGGAGCTGCCCGATCGCCGGCTCGCCGCTGTCGGAGAAGTCCGGGTAGCGGTAGCCGAGATCCTCGGTGAGGTCGAACTCGAGCCGTTCGGCCAGCTCGCCCGTTCGTTCCACCGCGTCGAGGTCGAGCGGGAAGCGCTCCGCGGCCTCCTCCCGCGCGAGCAGGACGCTCTCGCGGTTCCCGCGCCGCTCGGCCTCGCAGCCGTCGAGCGAGGTGCGGCAGCGGATCGCGACCAGGACGTCCTGCAGCGCCGTCCGCCGCGGGTGGTGCGCGTGGGCATCGCCGGTCGCGACCGTTCGGACGCCGAGCGTCTCGGCCAGGTCGCGGAGCGCGCCGTTCCGCCGCGCGTCGCCCCGCTCGTACGGCCGCTGCAGCTCGACGAAGAAGCGCTCCGTCCCGAAGGCCCGCGCCAGCTCCGCCGCCGCGTTCGGATGGCGCACGCCGAGCCCGTGGCGCGCGCAGCCCGAGAGGCAGACGAGCCCGTCGTTCAGCTCCGCCAGCAGCGCCGCGTCGAGCGACGGCGGGGCCAGGTCGGGACCGTCGCGCGTGTGGGCGTGCGCCGCGGTCAGCAGCCGGCACAGGTTCGCGTACCCCATCGCGGACTCGACCAGCAGCGTCACGTGAGAGCCGTCTCGCAACGTCACCTCCGCGCCGGTGATCGGGCGGACGCCGAACGCCTTCGCCGCGTGCGCGAACTCGAGCGAGCCGTAGACCCCGTCGTGATCGGTCAGCGCCAGCGCCTCGTGGCCGAGCTCCGCAGCCCGCGCGGCGAGCTCCTCGGGCAGCGAGGCGCCGTCGAGGAACGAATACGCTGAGTGTGCGTGGAGCTCGACGTACAACCGCTGTTCCTAGCGCCCGGCGAGGGCGACACCGTCGTCGACCGGCCTGCGAAGACCCTCCGGATCCTCGCCGAGCTCGACGAGGCGATCGTGACCTGGTTTCGCTACGCGCCGGGCGAGAAGGGGCCTGACGAGCACGTCCACCATCACCACACCGATGCCTTCTACGTGCTCGAGGGCGAGCTCGAGCTGACGCTGGGCGCCGAGCGCAAGGTGGTCACCGCGCAGCCGGGCATGTTCGCCGCCGCACCGCCCGACACGCTGCACACCTTCCGCAACGCAACCCCCCAGCCCGTCGTCTTCCTCAACCTGCACGTGCCGTCGATGGGCTTCGGCGACCACATCCGCGGCAAGAACGACGCCTTCGACCAGCACGACCCGCCGCCCGACGGCGGCCGCCCGTTCGCGGACGCGGTGCTGACCGCCCCCGCCGACGCCGAGACACTCGAGCACGAGGCGAGCACCCACCGGATCCTCTGCGACCTCCCGCAGCTGACGGCGATCGACATGACCTTCCAGCCGGAGTTCGAGGGCGTCGACCCGCACACCCACGCCGATCACGTCGACGCCTTCTACGTCCTCGAAGGGCAGGTCGAGTTCCACGTCGGCGACGAGCCGCGCGTCGCAGGGCCGGGCACCTTCGTCGCCGCGCCTCCTGGAACCGTCCACGGCTTCCGTGTCGCGGGCGGGGAGCCGATTCGCTTCCTCAACCTCCACGCGCCGCCCGGCGGCTTCGTCGACCGTCTCCGCGCCTGACGCCATCAGACGCCTCGCTGGCTGAACCAGCGGCCCACCTCCTCGTCGCGGAAGACGACCGCGTGTTCCCCGCCCGCCAGCACGACGTCGAAGTAGCGCCGGCTGACCGGCTCCTCGGTCCACCAGCGGTCGACCACGCGCCACTCCTCCAGCACCGCCGTGACCTCCGCCCGGTTGACGAGGCGCGGCGAACCATCCACATGCGCCTCCACCAGCGCGCGCCGAGGCTGGTTCAGTCGTCGCGCGGAACCAGGAGTGCTCGCTGCTCTGGCAGGCGCGACCACGGAGCGACCTCGACGACGGTGCAGACCGACCCGGACCCGGTTCCCGCGCTGACCTGGCGCAGCCCTTCGCGCAGGTGCTCGCGCAGCTCGGCGCCCTCGGGCTGGACGAGCTCCAGCTGGCTGCCGACCGACTCCGAGAGGATCAGCACCTCCAGCGTCAGCGCGACCGCCGGAGCGGGCAGGTCGAGCAGCTTTGGCCCGAGCGCGGCGCGCAGGCGGGCGGACTCGGCGGTGGCGTCGCGGAGCGTCACGGTTCTCCGCCACGATCCGCCGCCGACGAGCCGCGCGGAGAGCGCGAGCTTGCGCAGAGCCCTCCCGCCGCGCTCCGGTCGAGCGAGCAGCCGGTCGAGCAGGACGCCGAGCGAGCGCCGCAGCGTCAGCTCGTTCCCGACCGCCTCGGGGAACTCGAGCGTCTCGAACAGCTCCGCGGGGGGCTTACGACCGCGAACCCGCCTGCTCGATCCCCCTCTCGCCAGGCTCCAGGCGCGCCGGCCGTCCGGCCCCAGACGTTCGGCCACGGCGCCACCCGGAAGCCCGGCAAGCTCTCCAAGCCTCGTGATGCCCAGGTCCGCCAGCTCCTGCTGCTGCCGGGCCTGCAGCGGGAGCAGGTTCAGCGGCAGCGGGGCGAGGAACTCGCGCGCGTGCTCGTCGGCGACAACCAGCGCTTGGCCCGAGCGCGCGACATTCGCCGCCGCCAGGGCCGCGAAGCGCCGCTTCGCCGCGCCGGCCCGCGCGTCCCAGTCCGGTCCGACCGCCCGCAGCGCCCGCCTCAGCGCCGGCTCGAGCCCGCCGTAGAGTCGTTCGACCCCGCTCGTCTCGAAGTACGCGCAGCCCGGCGCGGCCGGGTCGACGGCGATGCCCGCGTCCTCGAGCCTCCTGACAATCCCTTCCCACGCCTCCTCCGCGGCCGCTGGGTCGGGATCGACAAGCTGCAGCGACGGGCAGGTCGCGAGCGCCTCTCCGAGCCGCATTCCCGGCTCCACCCCTGTCGCCTCCGCAGCCGCTGTCACCGGCCCGAGCAGCGCCTCGGCGCCAGGCTCGGGCGCGAGCGCGGCAGGCTCGAGCCGAAGCCGCGGCCGCCTCTGAAGCGCGACGCGCAGCTCGAACCCGGGAATGACGATGCACGCGATCACGAACGTATGTTCTACACGAACACATGTTCCCCTGTCAAGGCGGATGGCAGTTTGCGTAAACGTCGAGCGGTTACCCGTGTTACGGTTCGCGCCGCAGTGAAGCGTCTCTTGCTGCTGGCAGCCCTCTCGGGGCTGATGGCGGTTTCGCCCGCGGCGGCCGCCCGGCCGGCGTACGCGTGGCACGACACTGCGACCGGCACAACCGCGCACTTCCGCGGCCTCTCCGCTGTCAGCGCCACGACCGCCTGGGTGAGCGGCTACACGGCGACCGACGGCGTCGTGATGCGCACCACCGATCGAGGCGCGACCTGGCAGGACGTCAGCCCTCCGGGCTCGGCAGGGCTCCAGTTCCGCGACATCGAGGCCTTCGACGCGGATCACGCCGTGGCGATGTCCATCGGCGACAACCCGACCGACTTCCGGATGTACGTCACCGCGGACGGCGGGCAGACGTGGAACATCACCTTCATCAATACCGAGCTGACGGCCTTCTACGACTGCATGTCGTTCTTCAACCGAAAGGACGGCCTCGCGGTCTCCGATCCGCCGGACGGCGTGCACTTCCGCGTGATCGCGACAAACGACGGCGGTCTGAGCTGGCACGTCACCGGGCTGCAGATGCCCGCCGCGCCGGGCGCCTACGGGTTTGCCGCCAGCGGTGAATGCCTCACGACCGACCACGGCCGCCGAGCCTGGTTCGGCAGCGGCGGCAGCGAGGCGAGCGTGTTCTACTCCGACGACCGCGGCGTTTCCTGGACGAAGGCGCCGACGCCGATGCTCTTCGGCCCGACTGCCGGGATCAACGGGATCGCCTTCAACGGCCAGCGGCGCGGGATCGCGGTCGGCGGCGACTTCAATGCCCCGACGGCCTCGCCCGAAAGCTTCGCCCGCTCGTTCGACGGCGGCTCGAGCTGGAGCCTCGTCCCCGGAGCACCGCAGGAGTACCGGTCCGGCGTCACGTGGGTGAACGGCAACACCGCGATCGCGGTCGGGCTCTCCGGCAGCGACGTCAGCAGCGACTTCGGCGCGACGTGGCAGCGCTTCGATTCCGGCAGCCTCGACACCGTCGACTGTGCGAATCCGACGGCGTGCTGGGCCTCCGGCGCCCACGGCCGCGTCGCCTACCTCGTCCGCACCCGGTAGCGCTGAGCTTCAGTCCAGCATCACCTCGGCGGCGGCGCCCAGCATCCGCGTGAAGCGCGGCACGACGTCGAGCAGGTCGACCTGCGCGACCCATGCGATGTCGTCTTCGAGGCCCGGCGGCCCGTACGTGCGCGCGTTGATCCCATCGAGCGGGTCGGGGAAGCGCTCGGCGATCAGGGCGGCGGCGATCGCGGCGTCGGTTCGCCCGGCGTCGAGCAGCGCGACGATTCGCCCGGCGCAGTAGGCGTCGTCTATCGCGAACACGTCCTTGTAGCCGGCGCAGAGGATGACCGCGTCCTCCCCGCGCTCGCGTGCGTACCGCGCGACGGCGCCGAGGTTCAAGAGCGACCCGAGCACAACCTCGCCGCACGACTCGGCCGCGGCGACGATCGTGCGGGTGCCGTTCGTGGTCGAGAGGATCAGCGTCTCCGCCTGCGGCTCCCGGAACTCCCGCGGCGACGCCCCCGCTTCGAAGCCCTCGATTCGGTTCGCCTCGCGCTCGCCGCCGGTGATCGCCGCCTCCCCGAGCTCCGCCTTCAGCGCCCTCGCGTCCTCGATCTCGGCGCAGCAGAAGACGCGCTCGTAGCCCGAAGCCAGCGCCTGGACGATCGACGAGGTCGCCCGCATGACGTCGACCACGATCGCGAGCGGCGCGGGAACCGCCTCGGCAGGCGTGAAAGCGACGTGGCAGCGCACCTCGGCACTACGCTAACGGGCCATGGCCCAGCCGATGCACTGCTACCGCCACCCGAAGCGTGAGACCTACGTCTCCTGCTCCGAATGCGGCCGCCCGATCTGCGCCGAGTGCATGACGGCCGCGCCGGTCGGCCAGCGCTGCCCCGAGCACTCCGGCAAGCCGCAGGGGACTCGGCGAGTCACCTCGGGCGTTCGCCGCACCGCCTTCGAGGGCACCGGGGCGCTGGTCACCAAGAGCCTGATCGCGGTCAACATCGTGATCTACGTGATCACGGCGGCGCAGGGCGCCGGCATCAACTCGCCCGGCGGCAAGCTCTTCAATAAGTGGTTACTGGACGCCACTGACGTTGCGAACGGCCAATGGTGGCGGCTGATCACGAGCGCCTTCCTACACGCGAACCTGCTGCACATCGCCTTCAACATGTACTTCCTCTGGTACATCGGCTCGGCTGTCGAGACGGCGATCGGCCGGGGCCGTTTCCTGCTGGTCTACCTGGTCTGTGGGCTCGCCGGCTCGGCAGGCGCGCTTGTCCTCTCACCAAACGCCCAGACCGTCGGGGCCTCCGGGGCGCTGTTCGGCATTCTCGGCGTCGCCGTGGTCATGGAGCGCCAGCGCAGTTACGTGCTCGGCGGCTCGGCGCTCGCCCTGGTCCTGATCAACCTGGTTCTCAGCTTCACCATCGCCAACATCTCGATCGGCGGGCACATCGGCGGTCTGATCGGCGGGGTCCTCTGCGCGCTGATCCTCTCCGAGTTCGGCCGGGGCCACGCGGCCTACAGCCGGATCGGGCTCTGGGGGATCGCCGGCATCCTCGGCGTCGGCCTGCTCAGCCTCGTCGTGGCCTACCTGAAGGTCCGCGGCTACGCCACGTAGCAAGAGGTCCGTATGCTCCGGGCGTGGCCGAGTACCGCCCCGTCCCGCTCGTCTACGAGCGGCCGCCAGCGGACAGCTCGCTCGAGGACTCGCGCGAGTTCCTCGAGCTGATGCAGGCCCGCCGCTCCATCCGCCAGTTCTCACCTGAGCCGGTCGCGCGAGAGCTGATCGACAACGCGATTCGTGTCGCGGGCACCGCGCCGTCGGGAGCGCACCAGCAGCCGTGGACGTTCGTCGTCGTCTCCGACCCCGACACGAAGCAGCGGCTGCGCGAGGGCGCCGAGGCGGAGGAGCGCGACTTCTACGACCGCCGCGCCACCGCGGAGTGGAAGGAGGCGATCCGGCCGATCGGCACCGACTGGGTCAAGACCCACATCACGGACGCGCCCTACGTGATCGTCGTCTTCGAGCAGGTGTGGCGGCCCGGTGAGAACGGCTCGAAACTCAAGCACTACTACGTGCGCGAGTCGGTCGGGATCGCGGTCGGGTTCCTGCTGGCCGCGCTTCAGGCGTCGGGCCTCTGCGCCCTCACGCACACCCCGAGCCCGATGCGCTTCCTCGGCGAGATCCTCGACCGCCCGGAAAACGAGCGCCCGTTCATCCTGATCCCGGTCGGCTATCCGACCGAGAACGCCGAGGTGCCCGACCTCGAGCGCAAGCCCCTGGACGAGATCCTCGTCCGCCGCTGAGGCTGCCTAGCTACTAGCCGAAGCGCTCGACGCTCTTGACGCGATCGAGGCTCCTGTCGATCCAGGCGTGGTCGCTCCCGG
>Ga0307282_10000631_pt1 | contig 11509 bp, 13 predicted proteins | sample ER_DNA_121_FD_194475 | JGI IMG/M metagenome (GOLD analysis project Ga0307282, IMG submission 194475) | Bulk soil microbial communities from the East River watershed near Crested Butte, Colorado, United States - ER_DNA_121 | ecosystem: Environmental > Terrestrial > Soil > Floodplain | place...
CGATCCGGCGCACGCGGGAAGTCTGACCTACGCCCTCAGCGGGTCTTCCGACGTGCGCCACCTGGCAGGTACACCCTTAACCTCGTACACGTTCCCGCGTCGTTCCAGATAACGAAGGTGCGCGAGCGTTTCCGCGAGTGCGAACCGCTCCTCGTGCGGCGAGCGAAGAATCGAAAAGAGCGTGCGGCAGATCGCATACGCGTCCCGCTCCCCATCACCGATCGCCTCGAGCGTCGCGCGAAGCCGGTCGTCGTGGTGCGCGAGGATCTGATCGACGCGGCCCGGAAGATCGTCGAATGGATCGCCGTGCGCCGGAAGGACGCGCGTCACCGGCAGCGTGCGGACGGCGCGCAGTGCATCGAGGAAGTCCCCGAGCGGATCGTCGCGCGAGTACGGATACAGCCCGACGTTCGACGTGATGCGAGGCAGCACGTGATCGCCGGAAAACAGAATGCGCTCCGGCTCGTCGACCAAGACCGCGTGATAGTCGGTGTGACCCGGCGTCCACTTGAGGCGAGCGCGCCGGCCACCAAGGTCGAGCTCTTCGCCATCTTCGGCTGCGGTGATCTCCTCCACCTCATCGACGGCTCGCCCGATCTCGAGCCACGACTCGCGCATGCCTTCGTCGACCGCGGCCGGCATACCGTGGCGCTCGAACCACGCGTAGGTCTCGTCGATCATCGTGTGATCGCGCGACCACATGCGCGACGCGTTCTCCATCTCGGGTCCGTGCATCACGATCTCGGCGCCCGCGCGCTCGAGCGTGCCAGCCATTCCGATGTGATCCGGATGAAGATGCGTGACGAACACCCGCCGCACGTCTTCCAGCGCGACGCCCGCGTCGGTGAGCGCAGCGCGAAGTGCGGCCTCGGCTTCCTTCGTGTGCATCCCCGTGTCGACGAGCGAGTAGCTGGACGAGCCTTCGATCAGGTACGCGTTGATGCTCCGCAGAGCGAGCGGCAGAGGAAGGGCGATGCGCCGGACGCCCGGCGCGACGATCGGAGCGTTCAGCGTGAGGGGCAGTTCGTGAGGCTCATCACAGGTAGAATGGTTATCCCCCGGCCCGTTCGTCTAGTGGCCTAGGATGCAGCCCTCTCAAGGCTGAGATCAGCGGTTCGAATCCGCTACGGGCTACTTGTTACCGCGCCTGGTGGTCTGCGAATCCCTGAGCGCCACCAAGCGACTGCCGTGATCGCCCCGCCGATGAGAAGGACGATCACAGGAGTGGCTGACCTCAACCCGCCGGGCCGCGAGGCCAAAGTTGCCGCCCCGACGATGAGCAGCGTCAGAAACGAAACGAACGCCGCCAGGAAGACCCAACGCCATCTGCGCCGGGCTGCTGTTCTGAGCTCCCACCACCGCACAAAGAACAGCACCGCCGCTTCCGCAGGCGCGAGAACCTGCATGATTCCGATCACGCTGATCCCAGGGAACACCGAGGCCGACGCGATCAGCTCGTTGAGTTGTTCGATCGTCAGGGCGCCGGCAACCAGCCCGAGGACGAGCCAAAGCCACATCACTTCAGGAAGCGAGTTTATTAGGACGCACTACCGCCCCGCCGGTTGAAAGAGCTCGATCGGATTGCCGGACGGATCGTCGAGCACGATCTGCTTGCCGCCCGGACCGCTGATGATGTCGTTCCGGAACCGCACGCCGGCAGCGCGGAGGCGAGCGACCTCTGCCTCGATGTCCTCGACGATGAAGTGGATGCGGTTCCATCCGCCCGGTCCGGGTTGACGTCCGTCCGGCATCGGACGGCCGGCGGAGCTCTTCGGTCCGCTCAGCAGGATGCGAAGTGGCCCGCGGACGATGTCGGCGAATGCCGGAGCCGCATTCGAGCGGACCGTGAATCCGAAGTGCGTCGTGTAGAAGGCGATCGCGGCCTCGACGTCGTCGACCATGTATCGAACGTTGACCGCGCTCTCGGGCATGCGCGAAAACTAGCGGACTCGGATCGCGCCCGGGGCTAGCTGCCTCTCAGGAACAGGAACCGGCGAATTCCCAGCGCGCGGAACACCGGCCTCTGCCAACCCGGGAAGGGCGACGTGGCCGAATCCGGATCGATCGCGGCTGGATCAACGAGGTGGTGCTCGGTTCCGTGCTGGCGAATGGTGGCGCCGCGGGCCGCGACGATGTTGCGATACCAGTCGGCTCCTTCGCCAAAGGCCATAGGAATCGCGAATCCACCTGGGACGCGCAGGCCCACCACGGGCGTCGCGTATGCGCGGCCGGAGCGCCTGCCGCGGTGGCGCAGGAGAACGTAAAGAGGGACGTACCGTCTGCCGGCGATCCGCGTCACCAAACGGTTCAGGACCGGCGTGAACACGCCAAAGATCCTTCCCGCGAGCGGCCGCTCGGTCTTCGTTGCGCTGGATGCTCCTAGTGTTTTCGCCATCGCTGGACCTCCCCTATGACGCTGGATGCGGGTGCCATACCATTCAATCATCTGATTGATGGAAAGACAAGAGGCACTCGTACAAGCGGCGTACGACCTTCTCGCGGAGCGAGGCTTCGAGGGGCTACGCACGCGCGACATCGCGGCGAAGGTGGGCGTCAACATCGCGACACTGCACTACTACTACCCCACAAAGGAGAAGCTGATCCGCGGGGTGGTCGGCTACGCGATGGAGCGTTTCCGCACCACGTTGCGGCCGGCGGGCTCACCCGGCGAGCAGGTGAAGGCGCACTTCGCGGGTATCCGCCGCCTCGCCCGAACGGAGCCGAAGCTGTTCGTCGTCATGGGTGAGCTGGCAATGCGCGGACGTCGTGACCGCGCGATCGCGGCGATCGTCCGCGATGTCGACAACACGTGGCAGAAGGTACTGAGCGCACTGCTGCGGCAGGCGGCGAAAGAGGGCGCCATCGCCAGCGGCGCGAAGGCCGACGACCTCGCGGCGCTCATCGTCGCGACTCTGAAAGGTCTGTTCATGCTTCCGGCTGAGGGCCGCGATCCGAAAGAGGTCGACCGTCAGCTTCGCGCGCTCGAGCGGCTCATCGCGTAGTCGCGGGAAGCGGCTCGAACCGTGCGGTGAAATGGCGAAGCTGCGGCGGCTCGTCGACGATCCGGTAACCGCGGAGCTCCGTCGCGTTCTTCGCGACGGCCAGGACGACCTCGATCACGTAGTCGATGTGGCTTTGCGTGTACGTGCGGCGAGGGATCGCCATGCGGACGAGGTCCATCGCCGCGGGCGTCTCGCTCCCATCGGGGCGGCGTCCGAACATGACCGTGCCGATCTCTACGCTGCGGATCCCGCCCGTCTCGTAGAGCGCGACCGCGAGCGACTCGCCCGGATACGCGAGCGGCGGGATGTGGGGGAGCATCGATCGCGCATCGATGTACACCGCGTGACCGCCGGCGGGCTTCACGATCGGTACCCCGCCGCGATCGAGCGCGTCAGCGAGATATTCCGTCGAGCGGATGCGGTAGCGAAGGTAATCGGGCTCGATCGCTTCGGACAGACCCTGGGCGATCGCCTCGAGGTCTCGTCCGGCGAGACCGCCGTACGTCGAAAAGCCCTCGGTGAGGATGAGGAGATTCCGGCACTTCTCGGCAAGACCGTCGTCGTTCATCGCAAGCCAACCGCCGATGTTCGCGAGCGGATCCTTCTTCGCGCTCATCGTCATGCCGTCGGCATACGACGCCATCTCGCGCACGATGTCGCCGACGTCGCGGTCGGCGTACCCCTTTTCGCGCAGGCGGATGAACCACGCGTTCTCCGCGAAGCGGCACGCGTCGAGGAAGAAGGGCACCCGATGGCGGTCGCAGACCGCGCGGACCGCGCGGATGTTCTCCATCGAGACCGGCTGGCCCCCGCCTGAGTTATTCGTCACGGTGAGGAACACCACTGGCACGTCCGCGCCGCGCTTTGCGAGCAGCTCGTCGAGCGCGCCGACATCCATGTTCCCTTTGAACGGGTGGATGCGTTGCGGGTCGCGGCCCTCGGCGATGACGAGATCGACGGCCTCGGCGCCCGTCGCTTCGATATTCGCGCGCGTCGTGTCGAAGTGAGTGTTGTTCGGGATGACCTTTCCCGGCCCCGCGATGACCGAGAAGAGGATCCGCTCGGCGGCGCGGCCCTGGTGCGTCGGGATGACGTGCTTGAAAGGAAAGAGCCGCTGCACCGCCTCGAGGAACCGGAACCATGAGGGCGATCCCGCGTAGCTCTCGTCGCCGTGCTGGATCGCGGCCCACTGGTCCCGCGACATCGCGCCCGTGCCAGAGTCCGTCAGGAGATCGATGAGCACGTCCTCCGCGCGCAGCGCGAAGACGTTGTAGCCGGCGTCCTTGATCTTCTTGCGGCGCTCGTCCTCGGTCGTGATGCGGAGCGGTTCGACGGAATGGATGCGGAAGGGCTCGATGATCGTCTTGAACTGACCGGACACTTCGGCGCCGATGCTAGTGCGGCGCTCCTTCTTGGATGAGCCGGACCGGCTTCGGCCACGCCACCTGTCCACGGCTGGCCGTGACCGGGTAGCACGAGGTCCGCTTCGATCGTCTCGATCCGCTTGAGCGATTCCCGGGCCCGAGGAAAGTCGCTCCCGAAGGGCGCGAGCTGCGGCCCGGTCTTCCCCGAGAGCACATTCAGCGTTGCGAGCGCGTCTCCTACGAAGAGGGTCTTTCGTCCGGGCAGATACAACGCCGCGCTGCCTTCGCTATGGCCCGGAACGTGAATCACGCGGGGCGCGCCGGGTACGTCGAGGGTCGCCCCGTCGCCGAAGGTGGCAACCTCGAGGATGGGCGTCGCGCGAAGCATCCCCTTCGCCAGCGCGAAACGGATGAAGCGGAGAGCCGCGAACCCGACCCCGAGCATTTTCTGGTTCTGGGGCTTCGCCTCGCCGCGCGCCATCTTCGCGTCGAGCTCGTGCACGCTCACCGGCACGCCCTTTTCGCGGCGCAGGCGCTCGGCAAAACCGACGTGGTCGATGTGCGCGTGAGTCAGGACGAGCGCTCGAACGTCGTTGAACGCGCGACCCATCGCGTCGAGCTCGCTCGGCAGATCGTTCCAGTAACCGGGCGCGCCCGCGTCAACGATCGTGACCTCGCCGCGGTCCTCGATCAGGTATGAATTCACGAGGCCCGCGCCGATCCGGTGGATGCCTGGAGCGATCTTCATCGTTTGCGCTTCGGGAGGGCGCTCGCGGCGACTGTTTCGTAGCTTTCGTCGATCCAGCGGCGCAGCAAGGCGAGCGGGATCTCCTCACCCTTGCCGAAACGCGCGACGACCCAGCCGGACTTGTCCATCCCGTACCCCATCTTCTGCACGAACTTCTGCGCGCGCGCGAAGAGGAGGGACCGCGGCAGCTTCACACCGACCGATACATCCGAGCCCTCGCCGCCGAGGAAGACGAAGATCTTCTTTCCGACCTTCGCGACGTGGTCCCCAGGCCAGGGTTCGTCCTCCCAGGCTTCGGGATGGTTCAGCGCGTGAGCGCGAAGCTGCTTGCGAGCCGTGGCTGGAGTCGTCATTCGGGAATGTCCGCCAGGAGCCTATCGTTCTCACGATCGTGGTCTCTCCCGAGAAGTTCCCAAGCCCTGAGCTCGACGAGCAGGTGCCGTCCGAGCGCGGGGAAGCCATCGCGGTCCTCGCCGGAGGCTGCTTCTGGTGCGTCGAGGCCGTCTACAAGCAGCTGGACGGCGTGAAGTCCGTGACCTCCGGTTACGCGGGAGGTACCGCGGAGACCGCCGACTACGACGTCGTTTCATCCGGCCGCACCGGACATGCCGAAGCCGTCGAGGTCCGCTTCGACCCTGCGAAGGTCAGCTACGGCCAGCTCCTCAAAGTCTTCTTCTCTATCGCGCACGATCCAACGACCCGCGACCGTCAGGGCGCGGACGTCGGAAAGCAATACCGCTCGGCGATCTTCTACGCGAACGATGTACAGCAGCGCGTCGCCGCGGCCTACATCGCTCAGATCGAGCGCGCGAAGGTCTTCGACGCGCCGATCGTCACCGAGGTCAAGCCCCTCGAGCGTTTCTACGAGGCCGAGGACTATCACCAGGACTACGCCGACCGCAATCCAAATCAGCCGTACATCGTCTACAACGCCGCGCCGAAGGTGCAAAAGGTCCGCAAGTACTTCGCGGATCGCGTGAAGGTCACCTAAACGAAGCTCGGTCTGCAGATCCCCTCGTTCACCTGGCCCGGCGGAGCGAAGGAGATCGGACCGACCCTTGCGAAGGTCGCACGTACCGCAGACGAGGGCGGCTTCGCCCTCATCGGGGTGATGGATCACTTTTTTCAGATCCAATCGCTCGGTCCGCCCGAGCAGGAGATGCTCGAGGCCTACACGACCCTCGGCTATCTCGCCGCGAACACCTCGCGTGCCCGGCTCATCACCATCGTCACCGGTGTCGTCTACCGCTACCCGGGCGTCTTGGCCAAAACAGTAAATACGCTCGACGTTCTTTCCGGCGGACGTGGGATGCTCGGCATCGGCGCTGGATGGAACGAATACGAGGCAAAGAGCCTCGGCATCCCATTCCCGCCCGTCCCCGAGCGCTTCGACTGGCTCGAAGACACTCTCCGACTGTGCCTGCAGATGTGGAAGGGCGATGACTCACGTCTTGAAGGCAAGAAGTTCGTGTTCGAGCGTCCGTTGAACTCGCCCCAGAGCCTCACGCGCCCGCACCCGCGGATCATGATCGGCGGGATGGGCGAGCAGAAGACACTTCGCCTCGTCGCGAAATACGCGGACGCGTGCAACCTGTTCCCGACACCCGAGGTCCAGCACAAGCTCGACGTCCTCAAGAAGCATTGCGAGCGCGAGAAGCGGAACTACGACGACATCGAAAAGACCTGCATGTTCCGCTTCGACGTCGGCGACCGCGGCGAGAATGTCGGCCAGATCGTCGAACAGCTCCGCGGTATGTCGCGGATGGGGTTCGCCACCGCGATCGGCGGAGTGAAGGACGTCTGGAAGATCAAGCCGCTCGAGATCATCGCGCGCGAGATCATTCCGGCCGTGGCGGCGTTTTAGCTGACCCGGTATCCGGCCGGATCGATCCGCGCCGCGACAAGCAGGGGACGATCGCCCGGCGGCTGCCGGAAGGCCTCGCGACATTCCGGTGCGGTGCTCACGGTTTTCGCTTCGATCCCGAAGGCGGCGCCGAGTTTCTGGTAGTCGATCGCACCGAAGGTCGTGCCCGTCACCGCGTAGCCCTTTCGCTCCTGACCGGCTTTGATCTGCGACAGCGCATCGTCCACGAGCACGACCACGGTCACGCCCAGTCCGAGTCGGACTCCGGTCTCCAGCTCGGCCATCGCCATCGCGAACCCGCCGTCGCCGAGCACGCACGCGACCGCCCTCGTCCGGTCGGCTAATTTGACGGCGAGGGCCGCCGGCAAGCCATAGCCCATCGAGGAGAGCCCATTCGAGACGAAGAACGTGCGCGGCCGGTATGCCGGCCAGCACTGGGCGCTGACGGCCTTGTTGTAGCCGACATCGCAGCTGACGAGCGCGTCCTCGGGCAGGGCGGCGCGCAGCTCGGCCAGCACGCCCTGCGCGCTGAGTCCCTTGACGCCGCCGCCGACGCGCGAGGTGAACGCGCCGCGGAACGCATTGAGCTCGTCGCGCGAGACCTTCGGAGTCGCGTCGGTCGCGGCGCACAGTTTCTCGAGCGCGGCGTCGATTCGACCGACGATCTCGACCTCGCTCCCGTAATAGCGATCGTCGTTCGGGGTCACGCCGATGTGGACGACGCGCGCTTTGGCGGACCAGTCGCGGTCGAATTCGACCGGGTCGAAGCCGACCATGAGCACCAGGTCGCACGTGTCGATGTAGTCGTAGAGATACGCGGTTCCGAGGCCCTCGATCGTGCCGATGAAGAGCGGATGGTCCTCGCGGAAGATGCCCTTCGCCTTCGGGCTCACCATCACCGGCATCTGCCAGGCCTCCGCGAGACGCCGGAGCGGCTCGGCGACGGCATCCTCGTTGGCGTCCAGACCGACGAGCAGGAGCGGTCGCTCGCTACCGCGCAGGCGAGCTGCCGCGGCGCGCATCGCATCGTCGTCAATAGCCGGGACCGGCTCGGTCGCGAAACGCGGGAGCGCCACGTCGACGATCTCTTGCCTGGGGACGTCGCTCGGCACCTCGAGATAGACCGGACCGCGGCGCACGCGCCCCGCCACACGAAACGCCCGCTCGACCACCGCGGCGGCGTTCGTCACGTTGATCGTGGCCTGCCACTTGGTGATCGGCGCGAAGAGCGCTTTCAGATCCAGACGCTGGTGCGTCGCGATCTCATACCGCTCGGCCGGCAGCTGCCCGCTCAACGCGATGACCGGAGCGCGGTCGAGATACGCATGCGCGATCCCGGTCACGAGATTGGTCGCGCCCGGCCCGAGGGTGGCGAGGCAGACGCCGGGGACGCCGGTGACGGTCGCCGTCGCCTCCGCCATGAATGCGGCGGCCGTCTCGTGCTTGGTCAGGACGAACTCAAGTCCGGCCTGGCGAAATCCCTCGATGAGGTCGACCACCTCTCCGCCCGGATGCCCGAACACATGTCGCACGCCCGCCGCGTGCAGACGTTCGCCAATCGCGCGCGCGACAGTCAAACCCACGCGCATAGGATGCCGCCGTGACGGTCGTCCTGCTGTTTCGTCGCGCGCGAGCGCTAGGAGTGGCGCGTCGTAGTCAGAGGGGCAGTCGTCGTCGTGCGAACTCCGCGGCGGAGGTTCAGGGCTGGTGCCGGCGTTGGGGCTGGCGTCGTGCGCGTGCCCGCTGCCGTGACGACCGGAGGCTGTAGCGGCGCGGCGAGGTCCTTGACGTTCGCGCGCGCATAACCAAATCCGAAAAAGAAGACGTTGACCACGGTCGCGATCGCTGTGAGCTTGAGCACCCAAGCGGGGACGGTGCCGGACCTGGTGAATCCGGCACCGTCTGCGGAAGGAGGTAGCGGGTTGTTGCTAGCGGCCACGCCGGCCGGGGATGGGACCCGTCGTGTCGACGAGTTGCGCCAGGCGCGTCGTGAGGTTCGCCTTGAGCTGTGTCGCCTGGTCCGCCGTGATAGTGGCGGCCTTCTGAGCGGCGTCGATCTTGGCGGTCGCGTCGGCGACGAGCGCGTTGAAAAGACCATCACGACTCTTGCCCGCTGTCGCGTTCGCGATCTGGGCCAGCGTCTGACCGGCACGGATCTTCGTTTGCAGATCCGTGGTCGTCGTCCCGAGGTACGTCGCCGCGGTACCGAGAGAGTCTTCGAACACGATGTACTCGCCGGGTCTCCGGCCGAAGCCGGGGCCTGGCGCGTTCGCGGGATTCGGGCGCGCACCGATGCCTTTCTGGTCGACGAGTGCGGCGATCTGCTGCTGCTGCGCCGCTGCGAGCGCGGCGATCAGCCCGTCGCGTGTCTTCCCGTGGGCGATCGCGACGTCCGCAAGGCTCTTGTCTGTTCCAAGCTCGGTACGGAGCTGGGCCTCGGTGATGCCGATGTACGTGGCCGCGGCGGTGAAGTACGAGCCCTTGTTCCCGAGCCCGTTGCCGAACATCTGGCCGACGGTCTGGTCCCAGACCTGCGAGATCGCCGCGGGAGCGCTCCCGCCAGGGAGGAATGCGGCTGCCGCGAACCCGCCCGAGAGGCCGAGCCCGATGACCGCCGCGACGAGAAGGATCTTGGCTGGTTGTGTCGCTTTCACGCGATCCCCTTTCCGAGGTCGTGGTTATGACTAGCAAACGGTCGGCGCTGCTCGGTTGCATGAGAGAAATCCAAGAGTTCGCTAAGGACGGTGTTCCTTAGGCCGTTCTTACCGCACGCCCTCGTAAACTCGACACAAATGCGTGTCCTTTTGGTCGAAGACGAGCCCGCGGTGAGAGACGCTGTCGAGCGCGCACTCCGCGGGGCCGGCCACAAGGCCGACCTGGCCCGCGAGGGTCCCGCGGGCCTGGACCTCGCGATGAGCAACCCGTACGACGCGGTCGTCCTCGACCTCGGCCTTCCGGGTCTCGACGGCGTCGAGGTCTGCCGCCGCCTTCGTGCCTCGGGCAATCAGGTTCCCGTCTTGATGCTGACGGCGCGCGCGGCCGTCCGCGACCGGGTCGAAGGGCTCGACGCCGGCGCCGACGACTACCTCGTGAAGCCGTTCGCACTCGACGAGCTGCTCGCGCGCATCCGAGCGCTCGGGCGTCGCGGCGACGACGGCGCGAAAACGCGTGGCGTTCTCAAGTTCATGGACATCGCGCTCGATCGTGATGCGATGGAGTGCCACCGCGGCGAGCGGATGATCCCGTTGACGCGCACCGAGTACTCGCTGCTCGAGCTCTTCATGGCGAACCCGCGGAAGGTCCTTCCGCGCGACGTCATCTTCGATCGCGTGTGGGGCTACGACTTCGGTCCCGACTCCAACTCGCTCGATGTATACGTCGGTTACCTGCGCCGCAAGCTCGAGATGGGCGGCGAACCGCGCGTGATCCAGACCGTGCGCGGTGTCGGCTACGTCATGAAGGAACCGTGAGCTTTCGACTTCGCGTAACGCTCTTCACGGCAGCCGCTGTGGCGATCGCCGCGATCGGAGCGTCGGTGGCCATGTATCTCGTGGTGCAGGACCAGCTGATGCACCAGGTCGAGCTGAACTTGCAGGCCGCAGCGCAGAACGCGGCCCGCGGCCCGGGCCCCGGTGACGGCAGGCGCGGTTTCGGTCCGCCATCGCAGTTGATGACGGGAAGACCGGACATGTACGCCCAGATAATCTCCACCAGCGGCACAATCTTGAGAACCGACTTCGACACCCCGAACACGGGCCTCGTCTTTCAGGAGGTAAAGGACGTCGCCAGCGGCAAGCGCGGCTGGTTCTTCGCCACGGCCGACGCGCAGGACACACGGCTCGCCGTATATGTGGTGCCGATTCAGGGCGGTGGCGCGATCGAAGTTGTCCAGGACCTCGCCCCGACCGGGATCGACGCGGCGCTCGCACAAACCAGGCTCTTACTGATCGCCTTCGCCGCCGGCGCGATTCTGTTGGCGGCCGCGCTCGGCGCGCTCATTGGTCGCGCCGCGCTCGCGCCGGTGAAACGGCTCACCGCCACAGTCGAAGAGGTCACCAAGACCCGCGATCTCTCACGTCGGGTTGCGGCGCGGGGTCGCGACGAGCTCAGCCGGCTTGGCACGAGCTTCGACGCCATGCTCGGACAGCTCGAGACGTCGCTACGTTCGCAGCGCCAGCTCGTGGCGGACGCGTCGCACGAGCTGCGAACTCCTCTCACCAGCCTTCGGACCAATCTCGAGCTCCTCGAGCGCGGCCAGCCGACCGATCCCGTCGAGCGTCAGCAGCTGCTTGGTGATCTCGTCACGCAGATGGAACGGATGACGACCCTCGTCGGCGATCTCATCGAGGTCGCCCGCGAGGAGGAGACCCCGATGCCGTTTGAAGAGCTCCAGCTCGAGGAGATCGTTCACGAGGTCGTCGATGACATGTCGTTCCGCTATCCCAAGGTGCACTTCAACGTGACCTCATCGCCGTCATCGATCAATGGCGTGAAGGTGCGTGTCGCCCGCGCGATCACGAACCTTCTCGAC
>Ga0307282_10000633_pt1 | contig 11504 bp, 10 predicted proteins | sample ER_DNA_121_FD_194475 | JGI IMG/M metagenome (GOLD analysis project Ga0307282, IMG submission 194475) | Bulk soil microbial communities from the East River watershed near Crested Butte, Colorado, United States - ER_DNA_121 | ecosystem: Environmental > Terrestrial > Soil > Floodplain | place...
CGAAGGCTGGCTGGACGGGCTACGTGCCGCTCTCGGACAGCTACACGCCGGGGCACGGAATGGACCTCTGGATCCTCTCGCTGCACGTCCTGACGCTCGCCTCGCTCGCGGGCGCGATCAACTTCCTGGTCACGATCCAGAACCTGCGCACGGCGGGGATGACCTGGATGCGGATGCCGCTCTTCGTCTGGTCGATCGAGGTCTACGGGGCGCTGCTCGTCGTCGTGCTGCCCGCGCTCTCGGCGGGGCTGACGCTGCTGCTCCTCGACCGTACGGCCGGCACGCATTTCTTCCTCCCGGCGCACGGCGGCAGCGCGCTCCTCTACCAGCACGTCTTCTGGTTCTTCGGCCACCCCGAGGTCTACATCATGATCCTGCCCGCGATGGGGATCATCTCGGAGGTGATCCCGGTCTTCGCGCGCAAGCCGATCTTCGGGTACACGGCGATCGCGCTCTCGACCGTCGCGATCGGCTTCTTCTCGATGCTGGTCTGGGCCCACCACATGTTCACGGTCGGACTTCCGGGCTATTTGCAGGGGTTCTTCATGATCTCGTCGATGATCATCGCCGTCCCGACGGGAATCAAGATCTTCAACTGGCTGGCGACGACCTGGCGCGGGAACCTCCACTTCGACACGGCGATGCTGTTCGCGCTCGGCTTCATCGCCGTGTTCACGATCGGCGGGCTCTCGGGGATCTTCGTCGCCGCCTACCCGTTCGACTGGCAGGCGCAGGACACGTACTACGTCGTCGCGCACCTGCACTACGTGCTCTTCGGCGGCTCGATCTTCGGGATCTTCGCCGGGCTCTACTACTGGTGGCCGAAGATCTTCGGGAAGATGCTCGACGAACGGCTCGGCAAGCTCAGCTTCTGGCTGACGTTCGTCGGCATGAACCTGACCTTCTTCCCGATGCACATGCTCGGCCTGCTCGGGATGCCGCGCCGGATCTACACCTACCATCACGGCGGGATTTGGGAGTGGTACAACCTCACCTCCACGATCGGGTCGGGAGTGATGGCGCTGGGAATCGCCGTGTTCGTCGTGAACGTCGTCAAGACAACGCGGTCGGGGCCGCGGGCCGTGAACGACCCCTGGCTGGCCGACACGCTCGAGTGGTACACGACCTCGCCGCCGCCGCCGCACAACTTCGACAAGGTTCCCTACGTCTCGAGCCCGCGGCCGCTGCGCGACCTGCGGCGGCGACTGGCGGCGACCAGTGACTGACGTTCGTCCCGGGCCCTGGCTGCGGCTGACCGCGCTCGCGGCGGCGGGCGCCTGCCTCGCCGCGGTCGTCAGCGGGTCGCTCCAGCTCGGCGCCGCGCATCGCGTGCTGGCCGCGCTGGCGCTGCCGCCGTTGTGCGCGCTCGTCGCCGCGGCGTGGATTGCCCACCGGCGGCTGCTGCGCTCCTCCGTCACCGCTCTGGTGTCGTTCCTCGCGGCCGCGCTCGTGATCACGCGGCCGGCGCACCTCGCGCTGGCCGGGCTCGCGTTCGCGGCTGCCGTGGTCGCGTCCGCAGGCTGCTTCCGCGGCGTCCGGGCGCCGCGCGCCTCGTCGCGCGACTACGTCACGCTGACGAAGCCGCGGATCATGACGCTGCTCCTGCTGACCGGCGCGGCGGGGATGGTCGTCGGCGCCGGCGGCTGGCCGGGGACGGCCCTGTTCGTTGCGACGATGACCGGCCTCGCCATGGCCTGCGGAGGCGCGAGCGCGCTCAACCACGTGCTCGACCGCGACATCGACCGGCTGATGCCTCGCACCGGCTCGCGGCCGGTCGCAGGCGAGCGGGTCGCGCCGGCGCACGCGCTGGAGTTCGGGCTCGCGCTGATGGCGTTCTCGTTCGTGCTGCTGGCCTCGCTCGTCAACGTGCTGACCGCGGTGCTCGCACTCGTAGGCGGTTTGTTCTACGTGCTCGTCTACACGCGCTGGCTGAAGCGCTCCACGCCGCAGAACATCGTCATCGGCGGCGCGGCGGGCGCGGTGCCGCCGCTCGTCGGTTGGGCGGCCGCGACCGGCAGCCTCACCGTGCCGGCGCTGTTCCTGTTCCTGATCGTGTTCTTCTGGACGCCGCCGCACTTCTGGGCGCTCGCGCTGCTGATCAAGCGCGATTACGCGGCAGCGAAGATCCCGATGCTGCCGGTGGTGCGCGGCGACGACGAGACGGCGCGGCAGATCGTCTGGTACTCGCTCGTGCTGTTCGCGGTCACGCTGCTGCCGTTCGCGTGGCGGAGCGCCGGGGTGGTCTACCTCGCGGCGGCGGTTCTGCTCGGGGCGGTGTTCCTGCAGCTCGCGTGGCGGCTGCGGCGGGAGACGACCCCGCTGCGGGCCCGCGCGCTGTTCCACTTCTCGCTCCTCTACCTGGCGCTGCTCTTCGTGGCGTTGGCGGTCGACGCGGTGCTGTGATGGAAGAGATACCCAGGCAAAGCTCGCAGGTCATCCAGACGGTGTCGCTGCCGAGCGCCCCGGACCCGGAGCTGGAGCGGAAGAACCTCCTCTTCGGGCTGGCGCTGTTCGCGCTCTTCCTGGTCCTCTTCTGCGCGGTGATCGCCGCCGCGTTCGTGTACCTCGCCGTCGACTGACCGCCCTGCTCGTTCCCGACGGGATCTTCCTCGCGCGGCCGCCGGACGCCGCCGACGCGCCCTTAGGCCGGCGGCTCGCGGTCAAGGATCTCTTCGACACGGCCGGGCTCGTCACCACCTACGGCTCGGTGCTCTTCGCCGACCACGTGCCCAGCGAGACCGCGGAGGCGGTCCGGCGCCTCGAGGCGGCCGGCTGGATCGACGTCGGCAAGGCCAACCTGCACGAGTTCGCTTACGGCACGACCTCCGAGAACCCGCACTTCGGCACCGTTCCGAACCCGCTCGCGCCCGGCCGGATCGCCGGCGGATCGAGCGGCGGCTCCGCGGCCGCGCTCGCAGCAGGCCTGGCCGACGCCGCGCTCGGCACCGACTCGGGCGGCTCGATCCGCATCCCCGCGGCCTGCTGCGGCGTGGTCGGCTTCAAGCCGAGCTACGGCCTCGTGCCGCTCGACGGCTGCTTCCCGCTCGCGCCGACCTTCGACCACGCCGGCCCGATGGCCAACGACGTCGCGGCCTGCTCGCGGCTGCTCGAGAGCCTCGCGCCGGGCTACGCGCCGATCGAGCTCTCCCTCGGCGACCTACAGGTCGGAGTCGCCTGGACGGAGCACGCCGAGCCGCTGGTCGCGCAACGGGTTGAGGCAGCGGCTGAGCGGTTCCCACATACGCAGCGCCTCGAGGTGCCGCTGCCGGAGAGCCTGATGGAGGCCTTCATGCGCGAGGTTGCCGAGGTCCACCGCGAATTGTTCGAGGAGCATGCCGACGAGTACGGGGACAACGTCCGCGCGAAGCTCGAGCGCTGTCTCGCCGTGACCGATGCGGAGTACGAGCGGGCGGCCGCCGCGCGGGAGCGCTACCGCGAGCGGCTGCTGGAGGCGGCGGCCGGCGTCGACCTTCTCCTCACGCCGACGCTCGCCTGCGTGGCGCCGCCCACAGGACAGGACGAGCTCGCGCTGCGCGGGCTGCTGACGCGCCTCACCTTCCCGTTCAACGCGACCGGCTGGCCGGCGCTCGCGCTTCCCTGCGGCGAGGCCGAGGACGGCCTGCCGGCGTCGGTTCAGCTCGCGGCGCCCCCGGGGAAAGACGCCCGCGTGCTCGCCGCCGGAGTCGCGCTGTCCCTCGGATGAGTCACCCGTTCGAGGGACGCCGCACCGCTTCAGCCTGCCGAAAACTCTCTCGACGATGGCCCGCGTCCGTTGTTCTGCTGCGCTGCTTGCCGCGCTTGCTCTGTGCGGCTCTGCCGGCGCGCGCGTGTCCGCGCCGTCCGCCTCCCGCGCCCCCCAGCAAATGCACGGCTTCCTGCTCCGCGCGGACGAGCCGGTCGTTCACACCTTCTCGAGGACGCCGTCGTTCGCCTGGAGCCCGGTTCGGGGCGCCGGCAGCTACGAGATCGAGCTCGCCACCAGCCAGTCGTTCTCGGACAACTCGATCGTCTGGTCGGGCGCGAAGCTCAAGACGCCCGCCGTCGCGATTCCGATCTCGCTCCCGTGGATCACCGGCCAGCCGTACTCGCTCTACGCGCACGTGCGCGCCTGGACGAAGGGCAGCGCAGGCCCATGGAGCACGCCGTTCGGTTTCAACATGCGCTGGACCGCGGTTCCGGTGCCTCTCGGACCGAGCTATCCGGGCCTGCTGCGCTGGACGGCGGTGCCCGGAGCTTCCGCCTACTCCGTTTGGATCCAGGATCCGGCCGATCCCACGAAGACCAAACTCTTCTGGACGCGGGCGAACATGGCCGACGAGCGCGAGTTCTACACCTTCCACCAGGACCCGTCGTGGACCGGCACGGTCATCTGGCGCGTACGCGCGGAGCGGCAGCTCGTCGGGGCGACCGAGAACGGCCTGCCGGCGGTCTCCTACGGGCCGTGGAGCCATGTCTACACGAGCGTGAACCCGGCCTTTGCAACGGGCCTACTGAGGCCCCTGTCGACCGTTTCCAGCGTCGTCTCCGACGCGGGGCACACTCGCGCGCACGAAGTGATGCCGGCGTTCATCTTCTCCGGCGACACTTCGCTCTACGGCACGACGAACCAGCTCTACCGGGTCGAGGTCTTCACCGACCAGGACTGCCTGAACCGGGTCTACTCCGGGGCCGCCGTCGGTAGCCCGGCTTTCGTGCCGCGCGAGACCGGTCCGCTCGCGATGCCGACCTCGGTGGACGAGGAGACGGCCGCGCAGACCAAGTTCCTGGGCTTCGGCAGCGAGCCCGACGGTCTCACCGCCGACGGGGCGCCCATCCACCCCAACGAGATGGACCAAACGAGCGCGGGCGCGAAGATCGACCTCTGGGACAGCGACTGGCCCGGCGGGCGCTACTACTGGACGGTGATGCCCGTCGACACGATCGCCAGCCAGCAGATCACGACCACCCTCGCCGCTCCCGCGTCGGTCGGCGCGACGACGATCACCGTCGCCGACGCGACGGGGATGGCCGCCGGGGACCACCTCCTCGTCGGCAACGCGCCCGCGAGCGAAGCGGCTGTCGTCGCGTCGGTCGCAGGAGCCGCGATCACTCTCGTCGCGGGTCTCCACAGCGCGCACGCGTTCGGTGAGGACGTCGTCCGCCCGAACGGCGCCATCAAGTACGTGGACGCCGAGCTGGCGCAGGACGTCTGCGCGCAACCGGGCCTGAGGCTCGCCTTCGGGAAGACCAACGATCCCGCGGTCACCGGCCAGGCCGCGACGCCGTACGTCTCCGGCCTGTCGCCGACCGGCACGCTCGTCGCGGCCAAGACCAAGTCGCCGAAGTTCTACGGCACGCCGCTGGTCGCCTGGCAGCCGACCCTCGCCACGGACCACTACGAGGTTCAGTGGAGCCATACGCGCTATCCGTGGCGGACAGCGGGCGACGGTCTGACCTACTCGACGGCGGCGTTGCTGCCGCTCAGGCCCGGCACCTGGTACTACCGGGTGCGGGGGATCGACGCGCTGATGCTCGGCACCAAGCCCGGCCTCTCATGGTCGGACCCGGTGCGGCTCGTCGTTACGAAGCCGCGCTTCAAGATCGTCCACTAGACGTTCTCGAGCAGCCTGCGGTCGGAGCGTCGGCGGGCCATCCGGCCGGCGAGCACTGCCACGCCTCCGAGAAGCAGCAGCGGCCCGGCGACCAGCAACGCGTAGACCAGGAACTCGAACTCGCGCAGGAGAACCGAGGCCGCGTCGTCGATCGTCCGATGGAAGCGTCCGGCCGGGGCCGCAGCAGGCTTAGGGCCGACGACTATCGCGAGCGCCACCGAGGCGAGCTGGGCGCGGCGGACGGTCGCCGAGCGCTGGCTCGTCAGCGCGGCGAGGCGCGTCTTGTCCTGCTGCAGGCGCTGCTCGAGAATCGCCCGCTGCTCCGGATTCAACGTGCCGGCGAGCTGCGCCTCGATCTTGGTGATGTCCCTGCGCAGCCGGCCGATCGTCGCGGTCAGGCCGTCGACCTTCTGCTGCAGGTCCTTGAGCACGATCTGCTGCTTGACCAGGTCGCCGTAACCCGAGAAGTGGGCGATCGCCGCCTGGACGTGCTCGATCGGGATTCGCAGCACGAGCTCGGAGTTGCCCGTCTTTCCGGGCGCCGAGTAGGCCGACCAGACGAGGTAGCCGCCCACCTTGCGCGTGAACGCGATCGCGTCGCGGGTCTGCTTCGAGAGCTCGTCCTGGCTGGCCACACGCACCCGCAGCACGGCGTCGTAGCGCTGCAGCCGCGTGCCGGACGGCGCGAGCGCCGGTGCGGGAAGCAAGTCCTTTGTGGCGCTCCTCAAGGCGGTGCCTGCCGTCTGGACAGACCCGAAGTTCTGCCGGACGACCGGCGGAAACGACGGAGCCCGGGCGGAGCCTTTGGCGGCCTCCGCGGCCACCGGGTGCGAGCTCGAGCCGTGGACGACGCCGAGCACGACCGCAACCGTGAGCGCCGCGGCGGCCGCGGCGAGGCAGGCGGCCGGCAGGCGGCGGCGCAGGTTCAGGTCCAGTCGCCGCGGCGGCGGCGGCGTCAGCGAGCTCACTCGGTCGCGCAGCTCCTCCGAGGCGACGGGTCGCGACGCGCGCAGCTCCGACGCGAGCTTCTCGTACCGATCGTCTACAAGCTCAAGCGGCGACACCGGCGCTCACCTCCTTCTCAAGCTTCTGCAGGGCGCGGCTGAGGCGTGTCGAGCACGCGGTCGCGCTGATTCCCAGGACGCGGGCGACGCTCTCGCCGTCCAGCTCGAGCACGACGCGCAACGCGAGCACTTCGCGCTCCGCGGCCGAGAGCCTGGCCAGCGCGCCCTCGAGCTCGGGCGAGAGGCCGTCGCCGAACGGCGCCTCGAAAGGCTCGCGCACCTCGAGCGAATACCGACCCTCGCGCCGCCGCCGCCGCTCCTCCGAGCGGAAGTGGTCGAGCGCCGTCGAGCGCGCTAGCTGGCAGAGCCAGGTGCGGGCGCTCCCGCGGCGCGGGTCGAACCGGCGCCAGCGCTCCAGCGCCCGGGCGAAGGTCTCGGCTGTCAGGTCCTCTGCCACGTTTCGGTCTCCCGTCAGGTAGACGAGGAACGCGAGCACGTCATCGAGATGGCGCTCGGCCGCCTCCGCGAACTCTGCGTTCGGTCTCACGGCTGCTATACGCCGCCGCGGGCTCATCGCGTCACACGGGCCTCAGCGCCCGCACCGCCTGGAGCACGGCGCGCTTGCTCACGCCCGTCTCGATCGTGACGTAGAGCCCGTGCAGGACGACCTGTCCCGTCCAGAACGGGTGCGAGGCTCCGCGCCCGCTCGACTCCTCGCCGGCCTGCAGCCGGAGCCAGCCCTTGGGGATGGTCTTCCAGCTCCCCGGATCGTCGGGCCGCTTCAACTCCTGGATGGTCACCGATCGCGCGGACTGCTCCGTCCCGTAGATCAGCTCGAGGCCGGTGCTCGTGTGCCCGTTGCTCTCCACGCTCATCGGATGAGTCGACGACAGCCTGAGGCCGGCGAGGCGAGGCCCGGCGCGCAGCCAGCCCTTCCCGAGCTTGACGGAGGGGGGCGCGCCGACGACGCCTGACCCGTGGCTCAGGCTGCCGCCGAGCGGGCTCGCCTGCTTCGTGCGCCGCCTGAACGTGGCGGGGGTATACGGCTCCGTCCGGGCGAGCAGGATGCGGTAGTCGATGGGGCGCCTGCCTTCGACGGCGAACCGGAAGGCGACAGGCTTGTACGTTCCGCGATCGATCGCCACCAGGCTCCCGGGACGGCCGTGGCCTGGGGACGGGAACCTGAGCCAGTAGATGGGACGGCCGTACAGCTTCCCGCTCCGCTCGAGCTTGGCCTCGCCCGACGCGAGCGCCTGGCGGTAGCCGGACCAGAGCGCCGTGTAAGCGGGATCGACCTGCCCGGCTGCCGAGCTGCCGGCTTGATGCACGGCCTCGCCGACGATCCGGCCCTGGTAGCGGAAGATGAGGTGGAACCGAGTCGAGCTCCGGTCGCTCCAGCTCTCGATTTGGTACGTCGGCACGATCGTGCGCCCGGTACTGAGGTTGATCAGCTCCGCGCCGACCGGCACGCGCGTGACCAGGTGCAGAACGCGCCCGTCGCCGATCGCCGCCAGCGCGCGGTCGAGGATCGGGTTGCCGCTCCCGCCGCCCGGCCAGAGCAGCACGGTGACGAGAGCCGCCGCCCCCGCCGCGGCGAGAGCCAGCGGGCGGGCCAGGGAGCGGCGGCGCGGCGGGCGTCGGAGCCGCTGTGTGTCGGCGACCGCGTCGGCGAGCGCGAGCAGCTCGGGCTCGTCGCGCAGGGTCTCGAGAACTTCCGGATCGCGTAGCGTCATGGCGTAACCCCTTCCCGTTCGAGCTCGGCGCGGAGCGCTTCGAGCGCCCGCACGAACCGCATCTTCGCCGCGGCCTCGCTCACGTCGAGCCTGGCAGCGATCTCCGCGAACCGCGCGCCGCGCAGCAGCTTCAGCACGACCACCTGGCGCTGACCCTCCGGAAGGCTTTCGAGCGCCTTGCGCAAAGCCGAAGCGACCGCCGGGCCGTACTGGACAGCCTCGGCGGCCGGGGCCAGCGCGACTTCCGCGCCGCGCTTCCTGGCCTCGTCGGCGAACCGCCGCTTCGCGACCGTGTAGAGCCAGGCAAGCGCGGGCCCTCCCGTCTCGCGCAGCGACGCCGCCGCGTCGGCGAAAACCTGCTGCGTGAGCTCCTCGGCGCGGTGGTGATCGTGCGTGCGCCTCCGGACGTAGCGGTAGACCTGGTCGTAGTGCCGCCGGAATGCCCTGTCGGCAACGTCGTTCACGCCAGGTTTCTCGGCCACTCGACCGAAAGGTAACGCGGGCTCAGGCCGAGGCCCGCACCGCGTCCTCGTAGACGCGGTCGCGGGAGAAGCGCTCGAGCTCGTCGCTCAGTTGGTCGGCCGGAGAGGGCGCGTCGCCGGACGGGAACGGCGTCGGCTCGCCGTCGATCTCGACGCCGGTCAGCTTGTCGGCGGCCTCATGCTCTAGCTCGACCTTACGGCCCAGCCGCGAGCGCAGCCAGCCGGCCAGCAGGTGCGCCTGCGCCTCGGTGCCGACGACCTTGATCCGGTGCACCTCCGCAATTTCAGGCCACAAAGACGCGAGCTGCAGGCGCCAGCGGCTCGTCCGCGCCCAGGCGATGTCGGACACGACGACGCGGTCGAAGATCTCGGCGAGCGGATCGTACGGCTCGGGCAAATACGGCCACTCGGTGCTGTCGACGATCAGGCGGTCGACCGTGCGGACCAGCTGCTCGAACGGCTGCTCCCCGAACGGCGGCAGCCCGCGCCAGCGCAGGAAGACCGGCAGGTCGGGCAGGAGGAGCGGCTCGACCACGCTCGCCGGCGCCTGGACGCGGTTGCCGCGCAGGCGCAGCCGGATCGTCTCGGTGCAGATCTGCCGTCCGTGGCCCGCTGCGTACCGGTCGACCTCGACGCTCCCGTCGAGCCCGTCGTCCGCGTCCGGCTCGGGGAAGAGCACGATCGTCCGTGACGGGTGCCGCTCCGCGAGCCCGGAGAGCACGTCCTCCACCGCCTCGACCCACGCCTCCGGCACCCAGGCGCAATGGGTCATCACGCTCGTCCGTTGGAACGGCTCGCCCGACTCCGGGTCGAGCCGCTGCGCCCCGAGCTCTCGCTCGATCTGGGAGATCGACCCTAGTGCCGCCGCCACGAGCGTCCGTCCCTGCGCATCAGGTCGTCCGCGGCCGCCGGCCAGGTACCCGCCTCGTAGTTCGGGAAGGCCGGCCGGTCGCGCTTCCAGAACGCGACGATCGCGTCCACGAGCGACCACTGCTCCTCGACCTCGTCCGCACGCGTGAACAGCGTCGCGTCGCCGAGCAGGCAGTCGAGGATCAGCCGCTCGTAGGCCTCGGGGATCCCGGTGCGGAAGGCGCCGCCGTAGAGGAAGTCCATGTGCACGGTGCGCAGCGTCATGCCCTGGCCGGGCACCTTGGCGGCGAACTCGAGCGAGACGCCCTCGTCGGGCTGGATGTGACAGACGAGCACGTTGGGCTGCAGGTTCTCCTCGCCGGCGTCCTCGAACGGCGGGTGCGGCGCCTTCTTGAACTCGATCGCGATCGTCGTCTCGCGGCGCGCGAGCCGCTTGCCCGCGCGGACGTAGAACGGCGTGTCCGCCCAGCGCCAGTTGTCGACGTACAGCTTGGCCGAGACGAAGGTCTCGGTCAGCGAGCTCGGGTCGACGTCAGCCTCCTCGCGGTAGGCTGGCACCTCCTCGCCCTCGACGTAGCCGCGCCCGTACTGGCCGCGGACGACGTGCTTCGGCCCCGGCGTGTGCATCGCGCGCAGCACCTTCACCTTCTCGTTGCGGACCGAGTCGGCGGTGAAGTCGATCGGCGGCTCCATCGCCGTGATCGCCAGGAGTTGCAGCAGGTGGTTCTGGAAGATGTCGCGGATCGCGCCCGATCGCTCGTAGTACGCGGCGCGGCCCTCGATGCCGATCGATTCCGCCACGGTGATCTGGACGTGGTCCACGAACTGCCGGTTCCAGATCGGCTCGAAGATCCCGTTCGCAAACCGCAGAACCAGCATGTTCTGGACGGTTTCCTTGCCGAGGTAGTGGTCGATCCGGAAAACCTCGCGCTCCTCGAAGTACTTCTGGACAGCCGTGTTGAGCTCGCGGGCGGACTCCAGGTCGTGCCCGAACGGCTTCTCGATGATCAGGCGCGTCCAGCCGTCTGTGTGCCGGCGCTTGCCGATCGCCTCGACGACGGTTGCGAACACGCCGGGCGGCGTGGCGAGGTAGTAAATGCGATTGCCTCGGGTCCCGCGGTCCGCGTCCAACTCGTTCAAGGTCTCCGCGAGCCGGTCCTCACCCGCCTCGTCGGCGAAGTCCATCGCGACGTAGCGCATCCCTTCGGCCAGGGACTCCCAGACGTCGTCGCGGAACTCGTCCCGAGAGTGCTCCCGGACGGCGTCCTTCATCCGCTCCTGAAACTCTTCGTCAGTCTCCTCCGAGCGTGCGGCGCCGACGACGGCGAATTGTTTCGGGAGCAGGCGCCGGTAAGCGAGCGAGTAGAGCGCGGGGAAGAGCTTGCGTTGAGTCAGGTCGCCGGAGGCGCCGAAGATGACGAGGATGCACGGGTCGGGCGCGCGCCGGATCTGCAGCCCTTCTAGCAGCGGATTGTCCAGTTGCGCCGCCTCCGTCGCGGTCATGTCCCCCCGGGTCCTTGCCCCGGTGTCCGACCCACGGCCGGTGACGGAAATCCGTTACTACGACGGCGATTGCGCGTCGGGCGTGACACCGACGGCACGGTGTCCGACACCTGGCCGTGTCTGGAGATGACGTGGCTCGGCAAGGCGTGCATCAGCGCGGGTCGGGTCCCGCCTTCGCGCGCTCGACGGCCTTGACGGCGTGGCCACCGAACTGGTTCCGCAGCGCCGCGGCGACCCTGGCGGAAAACTTGATCTCGTCACGCGACTGGAAGCGCGCGAAGAGCGACGCAGCGATCACCGGCACCGGCACGTTCTCGTTGA
>Ga0307282_10000635_pt1 | contig 11497 bp, 9 predicted proteins | sample ER_DNA_121_FD_194475 | JGI IMG/M metagenome (GOLD analysis project Ga0307282, IMG submission 194475) | Bulk soil microbial communities from the East River watershed near Crested Butte, Colorado, United States - ER_DNA_121 | ecosystem: Environmental > Terrestrial > Soil > Floodplain | place: USA...
ATCCGCGAATTCCCGCATCGTCGTGCGCAGGATTGACGGCGCCGTGATCCCGAAGCCGCAGAGGGAGAAGCGCTCCATATGAGTGCCGAGCTCGTCGAGCCAGGCGAGGTCTGTATCTCGGCCCAGTCCTGAATATGTGCTCTCGAGAATCGCTTGGACGCGCTTCGTGCCGACACGGCACGGCACGCAAATCGCGCAGCTCTCTTTCGCGAGGTACGCGAAGAGCGACGCGGCCTCGTTGACGATGCACGTCCCCGCGGGGATCGCGCGAACCTGCGCCGAGCCCATGTGCGTGCCCGCCACGCGGAGGTCATCGAAGTCGAACCGTGTGTCGGTCCGCGATGCGGCGAGAATCCCACCGGTCGGTCCACCGACGTGGATGCCCTTGAGCTTGCCACTCGCGCCACCGGCCTCGCTCAGGATCTCGCCGAGCTGCGAACCCAGAACGATCTCGTACACGCCAGGCCTGACAACAGCGCCTGTCACTGACACGAGCTTCGTCGACGCGCGCGCCTGCTCCGCGACGATCATCGGGAGCCATCCGAGGGTCTCGGCACTCGCGACGAGCGTTGGCCTCATGCGAAGTCCCTGCGACGCGGGATACGGAGGCCGTTGCCGTGCCATCGCTCGCCGCGATTCAAGGACCGCTAGCAGCGCGGATTCCTCACCACCCATGAAGCCGCCAGGCCCAAGAGCGATCTCGACGGCAACGCCCGGATCGTCGGCGGCCATCGCGCGCTCCGCCGCGGTGCGCGCGTCGAGGGCCTCGGGGTGCAGGTAGAGGTACGCCTGCGTCGCGCCGACCGCATGCGCCGCGATCGCGATGCCACCGAGGACGTTATCGGCGCTGCGGGTCAGCAGGGTCCGCGAAAGCGGGCTGCCCGGGTCGGCGTCATAGGCGTTCGCGACGAGGTAGATCGGGCCGCCGTCGGCGTTGCGGCGCACGGCGCGGATCTTGTCCACGAATGGATAGCCCGCGCCGCCGCGCCCACGCAGATTGCTCTTTTCGATGAGGTCGAGAAGCGCATCGACCGGAAGGTCGCGCGCGCGCGCAAGCGCCCCGCGAGCCTCGCCGTCGAGGAGGCGCGGTGCGGTGCTACTCGGCAAAGGCCGGCTCGAGGACGTGATGGACCTCGTCCTCGTGCAGCTCATCGTGTGCGGGCGGCGGCGACGACTCAGGCCACACACCCGCGACGCCAAGGTTCCCGGTGTATTTCCGTCCCCCGCGCGGAATCGCCGTGCCCTCGCCCAGGGGTGCGCCCCGGAAGTTCGCGAGGAGCGACGCCGTCGTGTACAGGTCGGTCATCGTTTTCCCGAACTCTGCCGCGATGATCTCGGCTGCGTTCCACGGTAGGTAGCCGTACGCTGCGTTCGCCGCGTACAGCACCCTCGTCAGCCGGTCGGCGCTTTCGGGTGTCTCGCGAACGATGCGGCGGACCGGCTCGAGGTCGATTCGATCGTCTTCCGCGGGAATTGTCGTGACCGCGGTCGACATCGGCCGGCGGTCCCCGTACGGCGCGGTCTGGACCATGCGGATCCGGTAGTACGACGCTCGCGGCGCGAGAGGCGGCCGCTTGCGGAATCCGTTCTTGAACGTGTACGAGATCGAGATCGCGCGTGGCGGGCACGCCTTCTCACACATGAGACACGACTCGCACTTGAAGATGCTCGTCTCCGGCTCGAGTAGAAGAGCGATGAGCCCCCGAGACCGTTCCGGCAAGTCGCGCTTCTCATACGGATATTTCCGAGTGACGGGTTGCGGATGGACGAAGTGCTGCAACGTGCGCAGCATGCCGCTGATAATTCCCCTCATCGACGAGCCTCGGAATCACAGGCTGTCGCTGCCGGTCGACCGAGGGCCCCCGCGCGATGGGGCGCCGGCCGGAGGCCGGGGGGTCCCTGTCGCGTAGAGAGGGTTTCGGTCGACCGGCAGCGCAACACGCTCATCGATCTACATCACCGAGGACGATGTCGATGGATCCGAGGATTGCGACGGCATCTGCGACGAGCCGGTCTTTGAGCAGATACGGGAGGATCTGCAAGTTCACAAAGGAAGGACCACGCATCTTCGCGCGGAACGGGTTCGGGCTGCGCCCATCGCTGATCATGTAGATGCCCACCTCGCCCTTCGCGCCCTCGACCGTGTAGTAGGCCTCGCCCTTCGGGCACTTCCAGACGTGTCCGAGCCGCGCGCGCACTGGGCCTCCGGGCAGCTTGCCGATGCATTCACGGATCAGCGCGATCGCTAGGCGCATCTCCCCGAGGCGAACGCGGTAACGCGCGTAGGCATCACCCTCGGTGTAGATCACCGGCTTCAGCGACGTGAGCTCGGGATAGATGGAGTACGGCCGATCGCGACGAAGGTCCCAGTCGACGCCGGAACCGCGAAGCATCGGCCCGGTGAGGCCGTAGGCCTTCGCGACGTCGCCGGGGATCGTTCCCACACCGACCGTGCGGTCGAGGAAGATCTCGTTCTGGTCGAGGATCGTCACGTAGTCCGCTTCGATGTTCTTCTCGTAGCGGTCGAGGAAGCGCGAGAGCTTCGAGACCCAACCCGGTGGGAAGTCGTACAGCACACCGCCCGGCCGGTAGTAGTTGAAGTTCATGCGTGACCCGCAGAGCTCCTCGAGCATGTCGAGGATCTCCTCGCGGTCGCGGAAGCACCACAGCACCGGCGTGGTCGCGCCGAGGTCGAGGCCGTAGGTGCCGAGCCACACCAGATGCGATGCGCACCGGCTCATCTCGTCCACGATCACGCGGATGAACTCCGCGCGGCGCGGAACGTCGATGTCGCCGATCGCCTCCATCGCACCGGCATACGCATGCTCGTTGAGCATGTTGGAGACGTAATCGGCCTGGTCGGCGTAGCGAATGCCCTGGTGGTACGTGCGCCACTCGAAGATCTTCTCGAGGCCGCGGTGCAGATAGCCCATCACGGGAGTGCACCCGACGACCCGCTCGCCGGCAAGCTTGAGCACGAGGCGGAGCACACCGTGCGTGGACGGATGCTGTGGCCCCATGTTGAGGATGAGCTCCTCGACCTCGCCCTCTTCGATCTCGATCGTCGGGAGCGTGTAGTCGGTCGAGTCTTTGATTCGCTGGCGCTCGATATCGGTAGTGGCTATCTCTCAGCCACCCTTCATGATCTTTTCGCGAAGCCGGAGGAGTCCTTCGATCAGGGCCTCGGGGCGCGGCGGGCAGCCGGGAACGTACACGTCGACAGGCACGACCGTGTCCACACCTTGAAGCGTGGAATAGCTGTCCCAGAATTCGCCGCCCGAGGAAGCGCAGTTGCCCATCGCGATGACCCATTTCGGCTCTGGCATCTGCTCGTAGAGGCGACGCAGGCGCGGCGCCATCTTGTGGGTAACCGTGCCCGCCACGATCATCACGTCCGCCTGCCGCGGGCTCGAGCGGAAGACCTCCATGCCGAACCGGGCGGTGTCGTGGTGTGCCATCGACGCGGAAATCATCTCGATCGCGCAGCAGGCGAGCCCATAGCCGAGCGGCCAGGGGGAGCGCGACCGGGCCCAGTTCACGAGGTTGTTCACAGTCGTGAAGACGATGTTGTCGTCGTTCGCGAGTACGCCGGGCGTCGGCGAGGTCGGTTCAGGAGCCCCCAGTCCCGCCTGCGTGGTGACGGGACGTCTCTGAATGACGTCCTGCTCGAAGTCGATGGGACGCGTCTTCGGCTTCTCGTCGATCGCCATCGACTTGAGTCTATTGAGTTTTTAGCCTAGTGCTGGGCCTGCGCTCCGAATCGCGTCATGAGCTCACCGACCGTCATGCCACCGTACCGCTTGCCTACCTGCGCCTCAGCGATCCGCCACAAAACTCGCATGGGACGGGGTCCGCTGCTGCCCACCTCGGAGAGCCGAAGATGCGCGTAGTCCGAGACGTTCGGTATGTCCCGAAGCTTCGTCGCGAGGAGCCGTGCGGCCTCATCTTGTGCCGCCTCGACCCCGCCCTTCGCCGTGGTCACGGCAGAGGCGGTCGTTGCCTCGGCCGCGGCAATGGCGTCCTCCGCGGCCGAGGACGCCGTCGTCGCGTGTCCGTTCGTAGCCGTCGTCGGAGCGGCCGCACCCGTGCCAGGCGGAGTCGAGGCGGTGGATCCCGCGGTCGGAGCCGCCGACGGCTTCGCGCTCCCGCCGCGGCCGCCATCTCCGGACCGAACACCGGCCAAGCCACCGGATCGCATCGCGCTGCTGATGAGGTTCGGTACGTCGAGGCCGGTCAGTCCCTTGATGGCCGTCGCCGACTCGGCGACGACGCGCGTCGTGTTCTTCACCATCTCCGACGCGCCGTCGACGCTCATCACGGTGAGCGAGTCGATGTGCTCCATCGGTTCCGCGGCCGCTCGCACGATGTCGGGCAGCGCCGCGAGGACCGTCTGGATGAGGGCGGCGTCGTTGAACTGCTTGTAAGCATCCGCGCGCATGGCGAGAGCCTTCGCTTCGGCTTCACCTTTTGTGAGCACGACGGCCGCCTCGGCCGATCCCTGCAGCCGCTCGGCTTCGGCGCCCGCCTCGGCTGCCGCAATACGCGCTCGCTTTTCGCCTTCGGCTCGCTGGATCGCAGCCTGCGCCTCCGCCGCGGCGGGCTTCACCGTCGTCGACAGCAGCTCCTGCTCTTTGCGAAGCGCGGCGAGGGTCGCGAGCTCGGTCTGCTTGCGGGTGACCTCCTGCTGCGCGTCCGCCTGTGCGAGGGGACCCGCCTGCGCCGCACGTGCCTCGGCGGCGGCCGTCTGGATCTGGGCCTCGGCGCGCTTGAGCGACACATCTCGCTGCGCCTGGATCTTGATCTGCTCGGCTTCCGCCTCTCGAACCGATGCAAGCTGGTCCGCGGCGGCCTTCGCCATGCGCGCGTCCTTCTCGACCACGGCGAGCTTCTGCGCGCCGAGCAGGTCGACGTAGCCGGACTCGTCGGTGATGGACTGGATCGTGAATGCGTCGATCTGAAGGCCGCTCGATGACAGATCGCCCTTCGCGGCGTCCTGCACCTCCTGCTGTAGCTTCTGGCGGTCCATGATCAGTTCCTCGATCGTGAGCCGGCCGACGATCGATCGGAGGCTACCCTCGAGCACGTTCTTCACGATCGAGTCGACGTGCTCGTCCTTCGCGTCGAGAAACCGCTCGGCCGCGTTCCGCAGCGACTCGACGTCGCGGCCGATCTTGAACGTCGCGACACCCTGCACCTTGACCTTGATGCCCTGGCTCGTCACCGCGTCCCCCAGCACGACGTCGATCTGACGCACGGTGAGCTTGAGGCGGCCGACGCGGTGAATGAGCGGCATGACGAACGTACCGCCGCCGACCACGACCTTGACGCCCTTGTCGCCGGGCGGCGTGATGAGCTGACCTCTCTCGTTGCGTACCTTGGCGCCCTGCGAGCCAGAGACGATGAGCGCTTCGTTCGCGTTCGCGACGCGGTACCGGCTCGCCACGTAGAAGACGAGCAGTGCGACGATGATGACCACTCCAAAGACAAGCAGTGGTCCGATTCCAGTGATACCGAACATTGGCTTCCTCCCCTATGGCGCCGACCGTGCGACCGGTTCAACGATGACGTTGGATCCCGCGATCCCCGTGACCCGCACCGATGACCCAGGCGCCACGTCGACGTCCGAGGTCGCGGTGAGGTTGTGTGACGCACCCGCGTAGCTGATGAAGACGCTCCCATAGCGTCGCGCGGGGATCGCGACACTGACCCTACCGGTCTGGCCGACGAGGTCGTTCAGGCTGAACGCCTCCGCGCCCTCCGACCGGCGGAGCACGCTGAACATTCCGAAGACGAGACCGAACCCCAGCGCCCCGGCGACGCCGCCCAGGAGCGACGCGGCGCCCGTCTCGAGCTTGAAGATCTGCGTTCCGATGAGGCCGCCGATGCCGAACATCGAAACGAACCCGAGCAGCGGAGGCATGAGCGCGACGCCCCCGACATGCACGCCGATGTGCAGGGCGTCGAACATCCCACCGATGATGTCGTCGAGGACGACGGTAAGCAGGAGCAGGCCGCCGCCGACGGCGAGGCAGAAGATGAAGATCCCGTTGGCGACGTCGATCTGGAACACGCCTCCCCTCCCGCGGGCCGATTCTAGGGAGGGTAGGAACCGCCTTACAGCTATTTAGTGAGGCCGGCGCCAGTCGCGGAAGGATAAGCCGGCACTACGGCGCATCGGCATCGCCTCCATCGCCGGTGCCAACAAATGCGGGGAGCAATTCGCAGAACCGAGGGCCGCCACCGCATAAGGACTCGAACATTTGTGCTATCATGGTCGGCGTCTTGAACCACGGACCTGACCAGCCCAGGTGGCGGATCGCCGCTCGGGCGCGGCACAGCGAGCGTCTCCAAATTCAGCCCGAGTACCGTCGCCGCATTCGCGATCAGCAACGAGCCGGCGAGGAGCGTCGCCTCTCCCGAGTCAAGACAGACCCTGAATACCGGGCACGGTTTCTGACCAAACGACGAAATCAGGCGATGCGGCGAATGGAGAAGCTGCGCGCTGATGCTGCGGCTCTCGAGGCATATCGGAAACGTCAGCGTGAAGCTCGAGATCCCGAAAAACGACGGGCGAGCGCGGCCGTCGCTCAAGCTCGGCGTCGCGATCGGCTCAAAGTGGATTTCGTTTATCGCGAGCGACGCCGCGAAATCCGGCGAGCCTCTGGTCGCCGTCGCGCGGAACGGCTCAGAACCGACCCCGACTACCACGAGCGCTTCCGCGATCGCCAGAAGGCGTGGTATCGAAAAAATCGGGAGCGACTCCGTGCAGCGGCGCGAGGACGAGAAGCCGCCCGTCGAGATGCGCTTAACGCCCGTGCTCGCCAGAAATACGCCGAGGATCCGGCGCGCTGGCTTCTTTACGCGAAGGGTTGGAAGGCGCGGAACCGGGAGAAGGCGGCGGCCTATCAACGGGCTTCCGACCACCGGCGGCGGAGCGCAGGCCCGGGCTTCACGTCGGAAGAGTGGCGGGCTCTGCTGGAGCGATATGAACATCGGTGCGCGTACTGCGGCGTCGCCGGTAATCTGGAGGCCGATCATCGAACCCCGATCTGCCGCGGCGGGTCGAACAATATCGAGAACATCCTGCCGGCTTGTCGGCGGTGCAACCGGACGAAGTTTTCGATGACCGAGCAAGAGTTCCGCGAGCGCAGGGCGGGCTCAGAGCGTGTGGGCGGCCCTATCCAGCAGAGCGAGGAGCGAGTCGTGGATTCCAACACCGCTCGCGACGATGTGAGGCAGAGCCGGATCTGACGCGTGAAGCTCAGTGACGCGTCCACCGGCTTCATTGACCAAGAGCGCGCCTGCCATCCAGTCCCAGGGTTTATCCACTGATTCAAAATACCCATCTAGACGGCCCGCGGCCACAAAGGCAAGATCGAGCGATGCCGCGCCGGCACGCCTTACGTCACGGACGGCGCCAACGATCTCCTCGAGAAGGCGACCCTGTCGCTCCCGGGTTTCAGCGACGTAGGCGAATCCTGTGGCGACCAATGCTGTCGCCAAATCTGACTTCATCGTTACGGCAAGGGCCCGACCACCGCACATGGCGCCCCCACCGCGCCGGGCCTCAAACAGCTCGCCGCGGCTGGGGTCGTACACGGTGGCCGCTAGGGGACCGGATTGGTCGACGCAGCAGATCGAGACCGCCCAGTGCGGGATCCCGTACAGATAGTTGATCGTGCCGTCGAGCGGATCCACGAACCAGCTCACACCGCTCGATCCATCGGCCTTCGAGCCCTCTTCCGCGACGAGCGCGTCATCGGGCCGCCGTTTCCGGATCATCGTCACGATCGCGCGTTCGGCTCGTTCGTCCGCTTCAGAGACGAGGTCGGTCGCGCTCGATTTGGAGCGAACACCGGCCACAGGCGAACGCCGGAGCTCGAGCAGCAACGCTCCGGCTTCACGTGCCGCTTCGGTGGCAAGCGCGAGCGCGTCCGAGGCACTGAGAGCGCTCACGCGCGACGAGCTCCGGGCTTGCCGTCGTCGACCACGAATGTCGCGGTCGTGCTCACGGTCGCGGTCGGCTTTCTCACGGTCGACACCGCGCGGAAGTCTGCGGTCAACCGCGCGCGCTCGAGGGTGCAGCGAACGTACCCGCGGTGGTTGTCGAAGAACCGCAGCTGCGGATTCTTGAGCGGCGGCGTGAACTGCGTCTGTTCCACGAACGGGTCGCCTTCAGAGCTGATCGAGGTCCCAAGCAACTCGGTGCCCACTGTGGGCGAGGTGGGATCGCCGAAGTCGCGCTTGAGGTCGTACACGAAGTTGACGTGGCTATCGCCTGAAAGGACCACCGGGTTGTTCGTCGTCGCGAACCGGTCGAGGATCATCTGCCGGTCCACGACGTAGCCCATCCAGTTGTCGACGCCGTCGAACGTGTGCTTTGCGAGATCCGGATTCGAGTCCTGCTGCGCGAACCGCACGGACTGCGCGACGAAGTTCCACGGCGACGCCGAGTCGGTCAACCCCTTCAAGAGCCAGTTGCGCTGATCGGCACCGAGCATCGTGCGGTTCGGGTCCACACTCGCGGGACAGTAGCCCGACGGCGTCTGGTCGATCTCCTGGCAGAGCGCGACCTCGGGCGATCGGTATTGACGGGTGTCGAGCACGAAGAACGTGGCGAGACCCCCGTACGAGACGCTGCGGTAAAGCTTGAGGTCGGGTCCCTGCGGCCGGGGAGGACGCACCGGCATGTGCTCGTAGAACGCCTGGTAGCCGGCGGCGCGCTCCGCGAGCGCGGCCTTGTTGCGCGGGTCCTCCTTGTCGATGCCGCCGGCGTAGTTGTTCTCGACCTCGTGGTCGTCCCACGTGACGATCCACGGGAAAGCCGCGTGCGCGGCCTGAAGGTCTTTGTCGGTCTTGTGCTGCGCGTAACGGTCGCGGTAGTCGGCGAGACTGAAAGACCACCCACGCTTGGCGTACTCGCGGACGATGTCACCGCGCGCGGTCCCCTCGTAGATGTAGTCGCCCAGGAAGAAGACGGCATCGAGTTCCTCGCGGGCGAGGCTCGCGTGCGCCGTGTAGTAGCCCTGCACGTAGTTCTGGCACGAAGCGAAGGCGAAGCGGAGCGCCTGGGGCACGACGGCCGCGGCGGGAACGGTACGCGTGCGGCCGATCGGACTCTCGACCCCACCCGCGCGGAAGCGGTACCAGTACACGCGGTCAGGATCGAGCCCGGCCACTTCGACGTGCACCGAGTGCGCGAGCTCGGCCATGGCGCTCGACGTGCCGGAGCGGACGACGTCTTTCATCCCGTCGTCCCGAGCCACGAGCCACTCAACGTCGACGGCCGCGCTCCCCATCCCACCGCCTGCGAGCGGATTCGGCGCGAGACGCGTCCACAGGACGACGCCGTCCGGAAGGGGTTCGCCGGACGCGACGCCGAGCGTGAATGGGTCTTTGTCGAACTTGAAAGGCTGCGTGGGCACGCATCCCGCGACGTCGCCGAGCGCGGCAAGCGCCGCGAGGCGCGCGGTCGCTCTGAGGAATGCGCGGCGGTCCATGGCCGTCGCGCTAAGCCGAGAAGTCCACTAATCCGCTGACACGCTGAACACCGTCCGGTGACGATAACGAAAGGGCACGGGCGATCCGATGCCAAAGCTATCGGCGGGACCCCAGGGCCCCGCCGAAGCCGTGGTTTCAGACGGTGGCGCGTCGCCCTTGGGTGTAGCGATAGATCGCGAGGACGATGATCGCGCCGATGATCGAGCCGATCCACCCCGAAGAGGGCGGAGGCAGGGACGCATTGCCCGAGAAGAGGATCTGCGCAAGGTAGCCGCCGACGAACGAACCGACGATGCCGAGAACGATCGTCGGGATCCAGCCCATGGAGTCGCGTCCAGGCATCAGGAAGCGCGCGATGACACCCACGATCGCACCGAAGATGATCCAGGTGATGATTGCAGTGAGGTCCATCTGGTTGTTCCTCCTTTCAGATGAGTTTCCGCCTACACGTCGGTGGCGCAGGACACGTGCCACGCCGCCGGAGCTGCGCGATTACGTTTTCGTCATGCCCTGATAACAAATCCTCGGTACAATTCACGGCGCGGGGGTCGACGAAGATGCAGAAGGCGAGCGCGGATCAGCTCGGTACTCGGATTCGCTTCCTCTGCACGGCACATCCGACCAAGATCGCCACAGTCACAATGCATGACCAGCGGTGGGCGTACTGCCCGGGCGGATTCATCGCAGCTCAAAAGGGGCACTTTTGGACTGCGATCGAGCCCACGAACGTCCGCGACGTCACATCGACACACATGGCACTCGTGCGCGGAAAGGGCTGAGTCGAGACTAGGCTGGCTTCGGCGACTCTGACTCATGCGCGCGGTACTGAAGCTCATATAGCCGGTGGTACACACCGCGCTGCGCGAGCAGATCGCGGTGCGTTCCCATCTCGACCACACGGCCCTTATGCAGCACGATGATCCGGTCGACGTTCTGGATCGTCGAGAGCCGGTGGGCGATGATGATCGACGTCCGGCCGACCATCAGCTTGGCGAGGGCATCCTGGATCAGGTGCTCGGTCTCGGTATCCACGGAGCTCGTCGCCTCGTCGAGCACCAGCAGGATCTCGGGGTTGAACGCGATCGCGCGCGCGAACGCGAGAAGCTGCTTCTGACCGACGGAGAGTGTCGAGCCTCGTTCGGTGACGACGGTGTCGTAGCCCTGAGGCAGTCGCTCGATGAACTTGTCGGCGTTCACGAAAGTCGCCGCGGCGCGCACCTGCTCGTCGTTGATGGCATCGTTGTTCAACCGGATGTTCGACGCGACGGTCCCCGCGAAGATGAAGGGGTCCTGCAGCACCACGCCGACGTGCTTCCGCACGTCCTGCTGCAGAAGATCGCGAAGGTCGACGCCGTCGAGCAGGATGCGCCCCTTCTGGACGTCGTAGAAGCGCGAGATGAGGCTGATGATCGACGTCTTCCCCGCCCCGGTCGCTCCGACGATCGCGACGCTCTCGGCCGCCGAGATCTTGAAGTTCACATCCCGGAGGACCCAATCGCCTTCGTTGTACGCGAAGCTCACGTTCTCGAACGTGATCTCGCCGCGCACGTGCGTGAGCTCCCGAGGGTGTGGCGGGTCGACGATCGTCGCCTTCGTGTCGAGAAGACGGAACACACGTTCCGATGACGCCATCGCGGCCTGCATGATGTTGTACTTCTCTGCAAGGTCGCCGATGGGCTGGAAGAATCGGTCGACGAGCTGCCAGAACGCGAGAAGCGTTCCGATCGTCATCTCGCCCTTGAGGATCCAGAAGCCACCGGCGACGAAGAGCGCCGCGCTCGTCGCGGCCCGCGTGAAACCGACCGCGGGGAAGAACATCGACATCGCGCGGATCTGACCGCGGTTGGCGTTCAGCAGGTCCGTGTTCAGGTCGTCGAACTGCTTGAAAGATGCGCGCTCGCGCGTGAAGAGCTGCACGATCGCCATACCGGAAAGGTTCTCGTTCAGATACGCGTTGATCCGGGCGAGGCGGATGCGGATCGAGCGGAACGAATCG
>Ga0307282_10000636_pt1 | contig 11497 bp, 11 predicted proteins | sample ER_DNA_121_FD_194475 | JGI IMG/M metagenome (GOLD analysis project Ga0307282, IMG submission 194475) | Bulk soil microbial communities from the East River watershed near Crested Butte, Colorado, United States - ER_DNA_121 | ecosystem: Environmental > Terrestrial > Soil > Floodplain | place...
ACGAGCTCGGCGCCGGCCAGCACGGTGACATTCACACGCGCCAGATTGAATGCCTGACCACCGACTGTTACCGACGAGGCATCAATCAGGCGGACATATGCGTCGACCGCGTCTCGGACGTGCAGCTGAGGCCTGATCTGCCCACCACCATTGACCGTGATCAGGCCCCGCGAGATCGCATGGTAGGTCAGAATATTCATCGTCAGGTCGAGACGCGGGCGCGGCGACGCACCGCAAAGGGTCGCGCAGCGCAGACTCACGGTGGTGAAGTTCGGGCGATCGGCTGCGAGGACGACGGCCTCGCTCTCCAACTTGTATCGCCCGTAAAGCGAAATAGGGTTCGTTGCGTCGGTCTCACGCGAGGGCGGGCCGTCGCGAACGCCATAGACGCTGGCCGAGCTCGCGTTCACGAATCGACGGACGCCGGCTTCGCGCGACAGTCGGACGAGGTCGATGACCGCGTCGCGATTGACCGCTCTGGTGAGGGACGGGTCGAGATCCGCACTCGGGTCGTTAGCAATCGCCGCGAGATGGACCACAGCGTCGACGCGACGCAGCGATCGGCGCACCTCGTCGGCATCGCGGATGTCGCCCTCGACGATCTCCAGACCAGGTTGGGACATCAGCGACCGCAGGGAGTCACGCCCGAAGATGAAGCTGTCGATCACTCGGACGTTGTCCCCGCGAGCGAGGAGTGATCGGGCGAGGAGGCTACCCACAAACCCGCCGCCTCCCGTCACCAATACCCTCGTCATGATGATCGCTATCAGCTGATCATTGAGACGTTGCGTCGATATGGCAGGCTCGCGACAACGGAGTCGACCCGGTCGAGCGTCTCCGCGATGTCGGCTTCCGTGTGCGCCAAGCACAATGTCACCGCCTCCGGCGCACAACTCAACGGGAGAAAGAATCCGTAGAGACCGGAGTCGGCAATGGCTCGGTAACAGGCCATGTGATATTCGCGATCCCATTGGTCGACGATGTCGCGCAGGCTCCTTGGCTGCTTCTCCATCCCGAGATATATCCCGATACGGCCACCGTACCCGAGGACCTTCGCGGGAACTCCTCGCCGATCGAAAATTTCGCTCAGCCCCGTCGTGAGGGCATCGTTCAGCGTCTGGAGTCTGTCGTAGGTTCCCGGACGTTGCAGCGCAGCGAGGTTCGCCAGGGTTCCGAGGACAGCGAAGTGACGGGCGGTGTTCGTCCCGCTCATCTCACAATCGCCGCTCGGCGTGAGCAGGGCCATGAGGTCCGCACGCCCGACGAGCGCCGCAACCGGCATTCCGCCGCTGAATGCCTTGCTGAGACACGTGAGATCCGGCGTCACGCCGCTCATCGCCTGGGCGCCACCGAGGGCCACGCGAAACCCGGTCAGTACCTCGTCGAAGATCAGGACGATCCCTTCTCGCTCGGTCACCTCGCGGAGATGTTCGAGAAAGCCGGGATCGGGCGGAATGCAGCCAACATTGAGGGAGATCGGTTCGAGGATGACAGCGGCGATGGACGAGCCGTGCTGGCGGATCGCGAAATCGAACGCGTCGACATCATTGAAGGGAACGGTCACGACAAGGCTGCCCAGGATGTCGGGGATGCCGGCGGAGCCTGGGACGGACTCGACGATTCCATCCGGTCCAATCGCGCCGAGTCTGGGAGCCGTATCGGTGTCCCAGAGGAGACCGTCGTGAAGGCCGTGGAAATGGCCTTCGAACTTGAGAACCTTGTCGCGACCCGTGGCGGCACGGGCGAGCCGCACGGCATACATTGTGGCCTCGAGGCCGGAGTTGGCGAAGCGCACGCGTTCGGCCGATGGAACCAGGGAGACCAGCAGCTCGCTCAGGCTGATGTTGGCTTCCGTCTCGTACTGGAAGCCGAAACCCTCGTCGAATGCCGCTTCGACCGCGACCCTCACGGCGGGCGGCTGGTGGCCGAGGATCAGCGAACCCCAGCCGACCACGTAGTCGATGTACTCGTTTCCGTCCACATCCCAAAGATGCGAACCCTCGGCGCGGGAGATGAATCGGGGGCCCGACTCGGCAAACGCGTTCCAACCGGCCGACACGCCCCCGGCGAGGCTTTCCGTGGCTCGCCGTGTCAGGCGAGACTGCTCCGTCATGAAACCGCCGACCTTCCTTGTTCGTACCCTGCCGACATGGACTGGCCGCTCAGCACGGCGACGTATGGCCACAGATTCTGAACGGTGTTGTGCGCACCGGCGGCCTCAAGCATTTCGCCTCGCCGGAGTCGATCGACGCCGACCACCTTCATTCCGGCAGCTCTGGCGGCGACCACACCGGCGGGCGAATCCTCGACAACCAGGCATTCATCTGGAGCGACGTCGAGCGCCCGGGCGGCCGCGAGGAACAGGTCCGGGGCGGGCTTGCCCGGGACCTCAAGACCGCAGACGTCCGCCGAGAACAGTCCCGATATGCCTTCCCGGCCGTCCTTCTCTGCCGCATCCGCGAACAGATGCCTAGCGTTCAACGAAGACGACGCCAGCGCCAGATCCAGGCCCCGGGCTTTGGCGACCGCGGCGAGCGCGATCGCATCCTGATACAGGCGGACGCCGTCGGTCTCGATCAGGTCGGCGAAAATGCGGGCCTTCTCCGCGGCAAGGTCGCCGGGCCGAATGTCGCGATTTCGAAGTGCCGGAAGCAGGGCAAGGATGGCGTGGGCACCGTCGCGACGGGGCCGTCCGGACACGTGATCTGCATAGAGGCGTGCCCAGCCGGCGCCGGACTGGAGCAGCGACATGTCATCCGTGAGTTTCCTCGTCGCAACGCGCCACGCCTCCGCGTGAGGAGCGTCGAGGAGGACGCCGTCCACGTCGAAGATGATTGCGCGGGCGACCGACATGAGCCACGACTGCAATGACTTGGGGAACACAAGACATCCTTCGGGTGGTGGCGTTGCGGGCTTGTCGTTACCTTAACCCAGCTGGCGTTCGCGTCCGTCTCTTGATCGTGTCGGAGCTCCACGCGTCCTTGGACGAGGCGACCCGAGCTCGCTGGCGGAGGTCTCGTCGGCGCCGAGCCCAATGGTTGGCTCAGGCTGTTGCGCAACCCGGCACGACTCGACAAGCCTGCGGCGCCACGTCCACTGGGCCTGCGTCTGTCGACGCTCACTGACGTGCGGCTGGGACGCACACTCTAGGTGGGCGCGGCGCCAATGGTTACTTTAGCTTGTCCAGTGCGCGGCGCCAACAGGACGCCCCGCCTTCGCTGTTTCTACGGCCACGGCCCAGAGATCCTCGGTCAAGTCCCAGGACGTGGTGTAACAGGGCGTCATCCGCGCGCCGGATCTGATCAGCTGGCCATCAGCAGCCCAGGGCTCACCTCCTTGTGATCGACGACCGCGGCGATGAGGGCCATCGTCTCGGGCCCGAAGTAGCGCCGGCCGTCCTGCCACTCGTCGTCCTGCTCGGCGAGGACCATCCCGACGAGCCGGCTGAGGCTGGCCCGGTTGGGAGTAGCGAGAAGATCACCCTGGGTCCGGTCGGGATCGGAACGCAATATCGCCAGACCCGGTCGGTCCCACGACAGGTGGTCGAGGTCATCGAGATCACCGGGCTCCAACACGGTCGTCGCGTTGACGTCGGGGGCACTCTCGGGCCGTTCCGCGCCCGCCTTGCCTACGAGCTGGAGGTGAGCCCGACCGGAACCCGGCTGACCAATACAGTTGAGCTGGACCCCCCGGTCCCGCTGGGCCCATTCGGCGCCGTGCTCAGTAGCCGCGTCCGGACCTCTGTGGCCGAGAACCTGCGCGTCCTCAAGCAGCTCATAGAAGGACTGGGCAGTCCAGCCCAAGGCGGCTGAAACGTAATTAAGCGAGCCTCGTTCTGCCGTCCGTCCGATCAAAGGCGCGGCGAATGGACATCGATGCGACCGCTTGGCGACCGCGGTCGATCATTCGGCGAGGGATTCCTCAAGCACCTCGGCGGCGGTCGCGTTGCCCTGGCTGGCGAGTCGCTCGAGGATGGCGAGGTCGCCGAGCTCGGCCGCGGACTCGATCAGCTGGTCGGCGGCGGTCGCGTTGCCCTGGCTGGCGAGTCGCTCGAGGATGGCGAGGTCGCCGAGCTCGGCCGCGGACTCGATCAATTGGTCGGCGGCGGTCGTGTTGCCCTGGCTGGCGAGTCGCTCGAGGGTGGCGAGGTCGCCGAGCTCGGCCGCCAGCTCGATCATCTGGTTGGCGGCGTCGGAGTCCCCAAGTTCAGCTTGCGCTCGTAGGACGGACATCTCAAGGTTACTCATGATCGGCCACCTTCTCTGACTTCTTGGAGCGCTGCGTTCGACGAAGTGGACCCGACGCGCTTGCGGCCGACTTGGTCCGCGGATTGCCTGCGGATGGCACCTGGCTAGATGCGCGGAGCTCATCGCGGTACGCCTGCCAATCGTCAAGCAATGCAGGCAGTCGATCACTGAGGAAGTCGGCGAGGGCAGCCATCTCCGCGAGGGGTGCCCGCCGCTCGGGTGACGCATCAAGGAGCAGGGCGAGCCCGTCACGGAACAGGGCGGCCTGCTCCCGGTGTATGGCCGAGTCGAAGTTCTGCGGTTGCTGGCTCGTCGGATCGAGGCCGACTCGGTCCATCCGCTCACCGGCAGTCCGCGTGCGTCGAACCATCCGGTAGTTCTCGAGCAGTTTCACTGCTCCGGTGATTGCGCTCCTGCTCGCGAGCAGCGCGTCGCTTAGTTCGTCGATGGTCTGCTCCGGCGGATCGCAGACGAACAGGAAGCCAAGCAGCCGTCCGGCCATGGGCGGAAAGCTGTACTGGCGGGCGTAGAAGCGACCGACGCGATCCGCAAAGAGAAGATGACTGCCTTGAGGCTCCATGCTGCGATCATAGCAGTTGTAACTGGTATGACACTTATCCGTGTGATAGTTCGGAGGAGGGCGATCGAAGGCCCGCGAGGAGTCGCTACGTAACAACCTGCGGACCTACCTCACGACGCACGCCGAGGTTGAAGCGCGGACGGGGCGCGGGAAGACCGATCTCTATCTGCCGGCGCTCGACACGGTCATCGAGGTCAAGATCTGGGCTGACCGATCGACCTTCGATGAGGGAGTCGAAGAACTAGGTCGCTACATACACACCAAGCGGCCCAAGGCTGCCGCGCTGGTGGTGTTCGGTGACCGGGAGCCGCTGCCCGCCGTCGCCAGGAGCCATACGGACCCATTCGGAGAGCCGTTGATGCTCGAGGGACTCATCGTGCCGGTGATCGTAGTGCCGTTCGAGGGGGTCGCGCCAAGCAAGGCGCTCAAGGACGAGAAGGCGATGAGCCGAAGTGGACGATGAAGCGGTTCGGTTGTTGCGGTCTATCGACCGTAGGCTCGCGTTGCTCACCGTGCGGGAGGAGCGCGAAGTGCAGATGCGGCTGAACGAGGAGATTCTTCGCACCGAGGCCAGGCGGGCCATGTTCAACGCCATCGATGGGCGGCGCGGTAGCCCTGAGATCGCGCGAGCAGTCGGGGCGAGCGAACGTGCGGTCCAGATGTTTGTCAAGGAGCTAAGCGACGCCGGGCTCGTCCGGGCTGTTACTCGAGCCGGGCGGGGAATGTCGTCGAGAAGGACGAGATCGGCATCGCGGAGTGGCAGTTGCGTCGAGCTCGTGAGGAGGTCACCGGTCTCTGAGCCTGGTACTCGCAGTAATGAGGGCCATCGCCGAAGCGGGCGTCTTACCACGCAGTCAGGAGGTGCGATCGCGTCCGATGCATCTCTTCTTGGTAGTCGGTGAACGCGGCCGAGATGCCTAGGAAAGGTCAATGGGAGGCCTGTATCCGGTACAAAGTCTCAACCCGCGCCGTGATCCAGATGAACCCCAATCGCTCGGCCCGGTGCCTGTTGGCGCGAACGGGCCATAGCCCTTTGGCTGCGCAGCCTCTTGAGATGCGCCATGCAGTCTGGGCAGTGCCGCTGAGCTGGCGAACGCCTCTCAGCAATTTGGTGACAACGGGGACACTCTAGAAGCGCCAGCGCGAGCCACTTTCGGGAACGCGTGAAGCGGGGGAGCGCGATCTCGGTCGCCGACTCGCCTCGAGAACGCAGTAAGTGGCCGGCTCCGGCCCGCCGGAGCCAATCCTCAGCGGCGCGTGACGGGCGCGATGCGCGCCTGCCCCCCGGCCCTGGCCGACGCCGACGGGGGACCGTTCGACCACCGCCCGCTCGCCGATGCCGCAATCGCCTGACGCCTCCGGCGGGCGTCCAGATAGAGGCTCATCAGGCGCCGGACTTCTGCGTCGTCGAGCAGCTCGTCGGCCCTGAGGGCCATCTCCACCCTCCTCGAGGGGAAGATCGTCTCCTCCGGCACCCGCTCGAAGTAGTCGGCCGTGTCGGTCTCACCCTCCACCTGTCTGAGGGCGCGGGCCAGCTTTGTCGCTGTCGCGAGCGACGGACGTCGATCGTGCAGCAGGAGGCGCGAGATCGTCGAGTGGTCGACGCCCGACAGCGCGGCCAGCTGACGCTGGCTCATCCGACGCATGCGCATCTGCCGGCCGAGCCACAGGTTGAATACGATCGCGCCAGCCCACCCGCCGCCGGCGCGTCCGAATTCGATTGCGACGGCAACGCTCGCCGGCGCCCGGTTCGTCACCGCGAGTCCGGCGACGATCCCCGCCGCAACCGGCTCCAGCTGGTCCGTCAGCGTCAGGTTCGTCATTCGCGGCAACTCGACTGGGACCACCGACCTGGCGGCATCCACTGGGCCGGCGGCCGACGGAACGGCCGCGGTTGCCGTAGCGCGGACCGACTGTCCGGATCCGGTCTGAGCCGGAGCCGACACCACGCCGTGCGTTGACACGGTCGAGACGGCGGCGGGCAGCGGATGCGCCGATGGGAACTGTGGAACTGGCTCGGCTGCGGCCGGGTCGGATGGCGCCAGATCGCCGATGGCCGGCACCGGATCGGGGACCAACGTGTCGGTCGAGGCCGGCCCCGCAGGATCGCCCGTCGACGGGGCATCGGAGGCGGTCGGCGCCGGCGTGTCGACACCGGCAGGGTCGGTCGTCGGCGTGTCCACCGCTGGCGGGTCGTCCGCGTCGGGGTTGGCGAGAGCCGGATCAGCGATGGTTGGTGACGGCTCGAGGACAGGCGTTGCAGTCGGGGCCGGTACCGGTGGCTCGGTCGGTGACGGCGCGTCCGAGGCGACGGGCGTCGACGCCGGCCCGGACGCGATCGCAGGGTCGGTCGGTGGCGGGTCGGTTGCGGTTGGTCCAACAGTGCCTGCGGGCGGCGGCTCGCTCGCGACCGGTGCCGGATCGACCGACGGCGGGTCGCTCGGTGGCGGATCGCTGGGCGGCGGCGAGTCGGTTGGCGAGGGTTCGGTCGATGGCGGCTCACCGAGATTGCCCGGAGGCACAACGAGAGCTGCCGATGCCGCAGCGGCCTTGTGACCGGCGTGCGCGTATGTCGGCGTGATCGAGCGTGCGGTGAGGCCAAACGCGAGGATCGACGCCACGGCGGCCAGCCGGAGGACGCGAAATACCAATGCACCGCCATCGTACGCCGCGGGACCCTTCAGGTAAACAGTTAAACAGTCAAAGGTTTGTCAGGGCACCAGGCGCCAGTTTCACGGGCCCAGTCGTCCCGGATCGTCTCGCGCGAGTCGTGACACAAGGGCGAGTCCGCATCTACGGCAATTTGTCGCGGACTTGATCGGTCCGAGACGGCACTGGCATACGGCTGTAATGCGATCTCGGCGATCACTTGCCGGGACCGATCGTCCCGGCCGCCGGACCCGTGAGCCTGTGTCAGATGCAGCCGGTCGGGCGACGACGTCAGAGCAAAGGTGGAGGAGAGCACATGCGTCGACTTTGGCGCGTCGCCGCCCTCGCGGCGGTGTTCGTTCTGATCTTCAGTGCCTGCAGCTCCGGTGGTGGGTCACCGGCGGCCGGCTCGGCGGGTGCCAACCCGGGAACCAGCGCGGAAGCCACATCGGGCGCCGCGAGCAGCGGTCCATCCTTCGATGCGTCGAGCGTTTCGGGGACGGTCGTCCTGTCCGGTTGGCAGTCGACCGGGGATGAGGGAAAGGCCCTCGATGCCGTCCTCGCCGGCTTCAAGGCGGCGTATCCGAACATCAAGCTTGACTACCAGCCCGTCGCGACCGACTACGCGACCGCGATGGCGGCAAAATTCAGCTCGGGCGGGCCACCCGATGTCTTCTACGTCGACTCGAGCCTGGCGCCCGACTGGATCGACCAGGGCGTCCTCGCGGACGTCGGCGCGATGGCCACCGAACGCGGCTTCGACACGAGCCAGTTCTTCCCGGGGTACCTCGCCGCATTCACGGGACCGGACGGCAAGATCTATGGCTTCCCGAAGGACGGCAACACGCTGGCGATGGCCTACAACACCGACATGTTTACAGCCGCCGGCCTGCAGCCGCCGACGAACTGGGATGAGCTGAAAGCCGCCGCGACGAAGCTGACGACCGGCAACCAGAGGGCGTTCTGCCTGAGCAGCACGCTGGACCGGGCTCTCGCCTTCATCTACCAGAACGGCGGGTCCGTGCTGAGCGACGACAAGACCACGGACACGATCGATACGCCGGAGGTCAAGGACGCTCTGACGACCTATCTCGGCTGGTTCAAGAGCGGTCAGGGCGGCCGGCCGGCCGACCTCAAGGGCGACGACTGGTGCGGCAAGGCGCTCGGCCTCAAGCAGGTCGCCATGATCTTCGAGGGCGGCTGGCTCGACCCATACATGAAGTCGACCTACCCGGACACCAAGTACGCCTGGGCCGAGATGCCCAAGGGTACCCAGCAGGCGACTCTCGGCTTCACCGTGAGCTATTCGATCGCGGCCGACTCCAAGAACAAGGACGCCGCCTGGGTGCTCCTGACCTACCTGACCGGCCCGGACGGGATGAAGATCTGGACGCAGGGCGGCATCGCCAATCCGTCCCGCAAGGATGTCCCGCCGGCCGCCGGCAAGGAGATCCTCGTCAAGGGCGCTGACTATGCCAAGCCGTGGAGCTTCATCCCCGGCTTCAGCAAGATCAACGACGCGTTCAACAACGCGATGACGGCTCAGATCGAAGCCAAGAGCGACGATCCGACCCCCGTCATCGCGGCGGCGAAGGCGGCGATCGACGCGGCCCTGAAGAAGTAGGCTCGACCGAGAAAACCGGGGCCCGGGCGAGATCGCCCGGGCCCCGACGCACACGGGAGGGCCCTGATGACGGCATCACGGTTCGTGGCCGGCCGCGGCGTGAAGGGCGAGCGTCGCCCGGAGTTGATCGCCGGGATCGCGCTGATCAGCGTGCCGATGCTCCTCTTCCTCGTCCTCAACATCGGGGCGATCTTCTACGCCGCGTATATCAGCCTGTGGCGGTGGGGCCTGCGGGGACCGCGCGCGTTCCTTGGCACCTCCAACTACGAAGCCGCCTTGAGTGACCCGATCTTCATCAAGGCGGTCACGAACACCTTTTACTATGTGATCATCTGGGTGCCGCTGACGATGGCCCTCGGGCTGTTCCTGGCGATCATCGTCAACCAGAAGCTGCGCGGTCAGACCTTCTTTCGGGCGACGTTCTACTTCCCGGCGCTGGCAAGCTCGGCGGCGATCACCGTCGTCTGGATCTTCCTGCTCCAGCCGTCCGGGCTCTTCAACGAGGTCCGCCAGATCTTCGGCCTGAACCCGCTCTTCCGGGCGCTCGGGTTTGCGGACGATCAGAACTGGATCGCAACGTCGAACACGGCAATGAACTCGATCATCGCGCTCAACGCCTGGACGACGTCGGGCACGATCATGCTCTTCTACCTGACGTTCCTGCAGACGATCAGCAAGGAGATCTACGAAGCCGCGGCCATCGACGGCGCAGGGGCCTGGCAGGCGTTCAGGAGCATCACCTTCCCGCTTCTCCGGCCGGCCCACTTCTTCGTCGCGACGCTGCTGTTCATCGGCGGCTTCCAGCTGTTCGACCAGGCACTGATCGCCGGCGGAAAGGGGGGCGAGCCCAACAACGCGTTGACGACCATCGTCCTGTTCATCTACCGATCCGCGATCAGCGACTCGGAATTCGGGTTCGCGGCCGCGGTCGGGATGATCCTGCTCGTGCTCATCTTCACGGTCACCCTGATCCAGCGACGCGTCTTCGGCGACGCGCCGACCTGGTGACGCGATGACGACGTCCTCAAGCCCCGGAGCGATCGCAGCCATCCGGCCGATCGAGGCCGCCGCGCCCGCACCGGTCGGCGAGCGCGGCCGGAAGCTGCGGCGGGTAGTCGTCTACGTCCTGCTGATCGGATACGCGCTGCTGATGCTCGTGCCGTTCGCCTGGCAGATCATCACGTCATTCAAGACGGAGCCCGATGCTGCGCGCCTGACGATCATCCCCGACCCGTTCACCCTCGCGGGCTGGGAGCGCGGCTTCGGCTCGCTTCACCCCGGCATCCCCCAGCTGTTCTTCAACAGCATGGTCATCGCGATCGCGGTGACGATCACGAATCTCATCCTGGGCAGCATGATGGGCTACGCATTCGCGAGGCTGCGGTTCCCGCTTCGGACGGTCTTGTTCCTGCTCGTGCTCGCGACACTCATGATCCCCGACCAGCTCCGCCTGGTGCCGGTCTACCTGATCGTCCGGGCCATCGGGCTCATAACCGACAGCCCGCTGAACTACCTCGGGGTCATCCTGATCATGGCGATCCAGGCCCAGATGGTGTTCCTCTTCAGGCAATTCTTCCTGACGATCCCGCGCGATCTCGAGGAGGCCGCCAAGATCGATGGGGCCGGTCATTTCACGACATTCGCACGGGTGATGCTGCCGCTGGCCGGCCCGGCCATTGCGGCGGTCGCCATCCTGTCGTTCCAGGGCACGTGGAACAGCTTCTTCTGGCCGCTCCTCATCCTCCAGTCACCCGATCACTGGACCCTGCCGCTGGCCTTGTTCAGCTTCAAGTTCGAGTTCCGGACGGACTGGCCGGCGCTCATGTCGGTGACCGTCGCCGCGATCGTCCCGATCCTCCTGATCTACATCTTCTTCCAGCGCTACTTCGTCCAGGGCGTGGCCGCATCGGGCGTCAAGGGTTGAACGAGGTGGATACCACGCCGCTCCGAATTCCCACCGTGAGGGCCGCGTTTCGTGCCGCGGCCACGGACTTCTACTATCAGTCCCTCCGGCTGGTCCCTGCCAATGTGGTCTGGGGCGCGGCTCTCCTCGCAGTCCTCGCGATCGCCTTCTGGCTGTCGCCGGTCCTGGCTCTCGTTACCGCGCCCCTGCTCTGCCTGCCACTTGTCGGTGTGACCCGGCTGGCGGCCCAGATCGTGCGCGGCGAGGACATCGTCCTGTCGGACGTCACGACCGCGATCTGCACGTTTGCGCGGCCCGCACTCGCCGCCGGAATGGTCGTCGTCCTCGCGACCATCGTCATCACGACCAACGTTGTCGCGGGCGTTTCCGGCGGCGGTCCGATCGGCTGGGCATTCGCCACCCTCGCGGCCTGGGGCCTCGTCGCGCTCTGGATCGTCGGCCTCGCGTTCTGGCCGCTCCTCGTCGACCCGGTA
>Ga0307282_10000639_pt1 | contig 11487 bp, 10 predicted proteins | sample ER_DNA_121_FD_194475 | JGI IMG/M metagenome (GOLD analysis project Ga0307282, IMG submission 194475) | Bulk soil microbial communities from the East River watershed near Crested Butte, Colorado, United States - ER_DNA_121 | ecosystem: Environmental > Terrestrial > Soil > Floodplain | place...
GGCGTTCTTGACCACCGGGACGATCAGGCCGTGGCCGCCCTCGAGCGCGACCGCGATCCCGAGGTTGATGTACTTCTTGACCACGATCTGCTCGCCGCGGATCTCGGCGTTCACCCACGGCCAGTTCTTGATCGCCTCGATCGTCGCGGCCGCGATGAACGCGAGGTAGGTCGGGTTGACGCCATAGCTCTGCTCGTACTCCGGCTTCAGCTTCTTGCGGATCGCGACTACCTTCGACAGGTCGATCTCGAAGACCGTGGTGACGTGCGCCGAGGTGTCGAGCGAGCGGCGCATGTGCTCGGCGATCCCGCGGCGCATGGCGTTCATCGGCTGCAGCTCTTCGCCCGCGCTCGCCGCAACCGGCTCGGCCTGCGGAGCGGGCGTGGCCGGGGCTGGAGCAGGAGGCGTGGGAGCCGCGGCCGGCTCGGGCGGAGGCGGGGGCGCCTCGGGCTCAGGCGGCGCTGGAGGCGGAGGTGGAGCAGGCGCCTCGGCCGGCGCGGGCTCTGGGAGCGGCGGAGGCGCAGGAGCCTGAGCCTCGGCAGGGGCACCGGGCTCGACGAAGGCCATGATGTCCTTCTTGGTCACGCGGCCACCACGGCCGGTGCCGGAGACCTGCGACACGTCGACGCCGTGCTCGGAGGCGATCCGCGCGACCACGGGCGAGACGAAGGTCTTCTCGCCGGCGCCGTCGGTGTCCGGAGCAGGCTCTGGTGGCGCTGCCGGAGGTTGAGGCGGTGGAGGCGGGGGAGCAGGCGCAGGCGCCTCGGCGGCCGGAGGAGGCTCGGCGGGCGGAGGAGGCTCGGCGGGCGGAGGAGGCTCGGCGGGCGGCTGCGGCTCGGGCGCTGCAGCCTCGGGCTCCGGTGCAGCCGGCTCGGGAGCGGCCGGCTCGGGAGCGGCGGCCTCGGCCCCGGCCGGTGCGATCACCGCAAGCTTGGTTCCGACGTCGACCGTCTCGCCCTCCTGGACGAGGATCTGCTGGACGACGCCCTCGCCCGGGCTCGGCACTTCGGTGTCGACCTTGTCGGTCGAGATCTCGAGCAGCGGCTCGTCGGCCGCGATCTGCTCGCCCTCCTGCTTGAGCCACTTGGTGATCGTCCCCTCCGAGACGGAGACGCCCATCTGGGGCATGACGACGTCGATCGCGGAGGTGGTGGCCATCAGTACTCGGCGAGCTCCCTCAGCGCGGACGCCACGTCTTCGGCCTGCGGGATGTACGCCTTCTCGAGCGGCGGCGAGAACGGCACCGGCGTGTCGGGCGCCGTCAGCCGCTTCACCGGCGCGTCGAGCTGCTCGAACGACTCCTCGGCGATCGTCGCGGCGATCTCGCCGCCGAAGCCGCCGGTGTGCGTGTCCTCGTGGAGCACCAAGACCTTGGACGTTTTCGACACGCTCTCCAGGACGGCCTTCTTGTCCCAGGGGACGAGCGTGCGCAGGTCGAGGATCTCGACCGAGATCCCGTCGCCCTCGAGCTGTTGCGCCGCCTCGTCGGCGGTCCAGACCATCGCGCCCCAGGTGATCACTGAGACGTCGTCGCCCTCGCGGTGGACGCGCGCCTGGCCGAACGGCGTCGTATAGCGCTCGTCCGGAACCTCGGCCTTGATCCGCCGGTAGAGGTGCTTGTGCTCGAAGTAGAGCACCGGGTTCGGGTCCTCGATCGCGGTCACGAGCAGCCCCTTCGCGTCCTCGGGTGTCGCGGGGCAAACGACCTTCAGGCCCGGGATGTGGGCGAAGGAGCTCTCGGGGTTCTGCGAGTGGAACGGCCCGCCCGAGAAGCCCCCGCCCGACGGGAGTCGGACGACGATCGGCACCGGTGTCCCCGCGCGGTAGCGCTGCTTGGCCGCGACGGTGACGAGCTGGTCCCAGGCGCAGGAGATGAAGTCCGCGAACTGCATCTCGGCGACCGGCCGCATTCCCATGATCGCCGCGCCGGTGCAGCCGCCGACGATGGCGGTCTCGGAGAGCGGCGAGTCGATCACGCGCCACGGCCCGAACTCCTCCTGGAAGCCGAGCGTCACCTTGAACGCGCCGCCGTAGACGCCCACGTCCTGGCCGATCACGAAGACGCGCTTGTCGCGGCGCATCTCCTGGCGGAGGCCGTCCGAAATCGCTTGTAGATAGGTCTTTTCCGCCATTACTTGTGGTGGGGCGTGTCGAGGTCTTCGGGAGTTGCGAAGACGCCCTCGAGCAGCGAAGACGCGTCCGGCAGCGGCGACTCCTCGGCGCGGGTGAGCGCGTCGTTCAGCACCTTCTTGACGCCTGAGGTGATCTCGTCCTCTTCGGCGTCGCCGAGCTCGGCGTGCTCGCGCAGCCAGGAGCGGAAGCGCTCGATCGGGTCGCTCGCCGCCCAACGCTCGAACATGTCCTTCGGGACGTAGAAGGCGTCGTCGTGGACGGCGTGGCCCTCCATCCGGAGCGTCAGGCACTCGATCAGCGTCGGCCCGCCGCCGCCGCGCGCTTTCTCGATCGCGCGGCGCGCCTCGCGGTAGACGGCGAGGACGTCGGTGCCGTCCACGACCACGCCCTCGAAGCCATAGGCCTCGGCGCGGTCGGCGACGTGCTCGGTTGCGTACTCGAGGTAGGTCGGCGTCGAGTACGCCCACTGGTTGTTGTCGCAGATGAACACCACTGGCAGCTTGCGGACGCCCGCGAGGTTCATCGCCTCGTGGCAGTCGCCGCGCGCGGAGGCGCCCTCGCCGAACCAGCCGACGGCGACGCGCTTCTCCTCGCGGATCCGGAAGGCGAGCGCGCAGCCGACCGCGACAGGAAGCATCGCCGGGAGATGGCTGACCATGGCGAGCAGGCCCAGGCGCGAGTCGGCCATGTGGACGTTGCCGTCCCTGCCGTGGGTCGGCCCGTCGGCGCGGCCCATGTACTGCGCGAAGATGCGCCAGGGCTCGACCCCGCGCGAAACGTGGACGCCCATGTCGCGGTGGAGCGGTGTGCCGACGTCCGAGTCGTCCATCGCGGTCGCGACGCCGATCGAGGCAGCCTCGTTGCCGCGGCCCGTGTAGAACGAGCCCGGAATCTTGCCCTGCTTGTACAGGATGTGGCCGCGCTCCTCGATCCCGCGCGTGATCAGCATGCTGCGGTAGACGCCGAGGAGGTCCTCGCGGTCGAGGCCGGCTTCCTTGACCTCCTGCAGCGAGCCTACGGGCTCGGCTTCACGGGCGATCGCCATCGGCTCGCACTTTAACGATCCCCCTGGCGGTACAGTCGCAGGCGTGAGCAAGGCTTCGGAGTGGCTCCGCGAGGAGCGGCGCAAGACCCTCGGCGATTGGGTCGCGGTCTGCCTCGGCTGCGGGTCCGCGCAGCGCTACTTCGAGGAGTTCGAGGCCGAGTTGTCAGCGGTGTGCCCGCAGTGCGGCGGAGAGATGCGCTCGCAGTGCCCGAGCTGCGGCGCGCGCTTCTCGTCAGCCTTCGCCGTCGAATGTGAAGCGTGCGGTGGGGAGCTCCGCCCACCGGAGCAGTTCGGCGTGCGGATCAGGAAGAACTAGCCCGGATCTCGGAGAAGCGGATCACGGTCACGAGGTCCTCGCCGCCGACCTCGCGGTTGTAGAGCTGCCCCAGGAAGCTCGCCATCTCTTCCGGCCGGCGGATCTCGGGGTTGTCGTGCTCGATCTCGCGCGGGGAGAGCTCGCCCAGTTGCTTCACCTCGACCTTGTCGATCACGGCGTCGAAGATCTTCAGGCGCGGGCTGTAGCGCGTCCCCGCGAGCACCTGGACGATCATTCCCTTGCGGTACTTGCGCGACTTGTCGCCGAGGCGGATCGTCGCCGTCTTGCGGCCGCTGCGCAGCTGGTCGGCCACCATGGGCGAGTAGAAGTTCAGGGCGTACATCGCGTGATCGTCTCCTGCCACCGGGCGCGCGGAATCATAGTGCCGCGTCGCGGACAGAAGCGAGGGCTTTCTCAGCCATCTCGCGCTCGCCCTTGTACGCGAGCAGACGTGGGGCTTCGTTCAAAGGCAGCCAGCGCGCCTCGGCAACTTCGTGCGCGGTCGCTGGAGGCAGGTCGCCGAGCCGTCCGCGCGAGTAGCGCAGCAGGTAGAAGCTGACGACCTTGAAGACCCGCTCGCCGGCCCAGGTGTAGACGTAGCGGATGTCGCCGAGCTTGCGAACGAGGCGTCCCTCCACCCCGGTCTCCTCGGCCACCTCGCGGAGCGCCGTCTCGTCCGGCTTCTCGCCGTCCCCGATGATCCCCTTCGGTAGCGCCCACACCCCCGGCTCCTTGCCCGCAGGGCGGATTGCGGCCATCACCCAGTCGCCCCTAAGACGGCGCACAAGCACGCCGCCTGCCGAGAACTCCCGTCGCACGAAGCCTTTGTAACACTTCCTTGCACGGCTTGCAGCCAAGCCGTTATCATGGCGCTGGCACTCGGAGCAACGGAGTGCCAAGGCCTGTCACAAAGTCACGAAGAAGAAGGAGGGGCTGGATGGATCTACAGCCACTGGGCGACCGCCTCATCGTCGAGGTCCTCGAGGACGAGGAGACGACGGTAAGCGGCATCGTCCTTCCCGACACCGCCAAGGAGAAGCCGCAGCGCGGCCGCGTGCTCGCTGCCGGCCCGGGTGGCCGCAACGACAAGGGTGAGGTCGTCCCGATGGAAGTCGCCGAGGGCGACGAGATCATCTTCTCCAAGTACGGCGGCACGGAGATCAAGCTCGGGGCCGACGAGGTGCTGATCCTGCGCGAGTCCGATGTGCTCGCCAAGGTCACCTCGACCGGCTCGAAGAAGTCCAAGAAGAAGGAACTGGCCGGCACAGCCGCCTAGGCGTGCGCCGACCGAAGGAGGTACTGAATGGCTCACAAGGAGCTGAAGTTCAACGAGGATGCGCGCCGCTCGCTCGAGCGGGGCGTGAACATCCTCGCCGACGCTGTCAAGGTGACCCTTGGCCCAAAGGGCCGCTACGTCGTGCTCGACAAGAAGTTCGGCGCACCGACGATCACGAACGACGGCGTCACCATCGCCCGTGAGATCGAGGTTGAGGACGTCTTCGAGAACCAGGGCGCGCAGCTCGTCCGCGAGGTCGCGACCGCGACCAACGACGTGGCCGGCGACGGCACGACGACCGCGACGGTGCTCGCCCAGGCGATCGTGCGCGAAGGCCTCAAGAACGTCGCCGCAGGCGCGAACCCGATGGGCCTGAAGCGCGGAATCGAGGCCGCAGTCGACTCGGTCGTCGAAAACCTCAAGAAGCAGTCGAAGGAAATCTCGGGCAAGGAAGACATCGCCCGGGTCGCGACCATCTCAGCGCGCGAGCGCGAGATCGGCGACGTGATCGCCGACGCGATCGACAAGGTCGGCAAGGACGGCGTCGTGAACGTCGAGGAGGGCCAGACCTTCGGCCTCGAGCTCGAGTTCACCGAGGGCATGCAGTTCGACAAGGGCTACCTGTCGCCGTACATGATCACCGATGCAGAGCGCATGGAGGCTGTGCTCGACGAGCCTTACATCCTGGTCGCGAACCAGAAGATCGGGGCCGTCAAGGACATCCTGCCGGTGCTCGAGCAGGTCATCCAGGCCGGCCGCCCGCTGCTGATCGTGTCGGAGGACGTCGAGGGCGAGTCGCTCGCGACGATCGTCGTCAACAAGCTCCGCGGCACCTTCACCGCAGTCGCGGTCAAAGCTCCCGGCTTCGGTGACCGCCGCAAGCGCATGCTCGAGGACATTGCGATCCTCACCGGCGCCGAGGTGATCACCGAGGAGATGGGCCTCAAGCTCGAGAACACGAAGCTCACTCAGCTCGGCCACGCTCGGAAGGTCGTCATCGACAAGGACTCGACGACCATCATCGACGGGGCCGGCGACTCCGACGCGATCAAGGCCCGGATCAAGCAGCTGAAGGCCGAGATCGAGAACACCGACTCCGACTTCGACCGCGAGAAGCTCCAGGAGCGCCTGGCGAAGCTCGCGGGCGGCGTGGCCGTCGTCAAGGTCGGGGCCGCGACGGAGACCGAGATGAAGGAGAAGAAGCACCGTGTCGAGGATGCGCTCCAGGCCACCCGGGCCGCCCTCGAGGAGGGCATCGTCCCCGGCGGCGGAGTCGCGCTCCTGAACGCGGTCGACTCGATCAAGCTCGACACCGACGGCGACGAGCGCACGGGCGCTTCCATCGTCGTTCGCGCGCTCGAGGAGCCGATCCGGCAGCTCGCCTACAACGCGGGCCTCGAGGGCTCGATCGTGGTCGACAAGGTTCGGCAGTCCGCGAAGGGCCAGGGCCTCAACGTCGAGACCGGCGAGTACGTCGATCTCGTCAAGGCGGGGATCATCGACCCGACGATGGTCACGCGCTCGGCGCTGCAGAACGCCGCGTCGATCGCGAAGAACATCCTCACGACCGAGGCAGTCGTCGCCGAGCCGCCGGAGAAGAACCCGGCGATGGCGGGGATGCCCGGCGGTGGGATGCCCGACATGATGTAACCCGCTCTCGGGTTACCGCAGCATCAGAAGGGCCGGCTCAGCCGGCCCTTCTGCGTTCCAGCGAAAACGAGAGGCGGGTGTCAGAAAGGCGGGTGTCAGGTCTTGCAATCACGCAAACCTCTCCGAAGGGACAGATTTGCCGGAATGCAAGACCTGACACCGGGCGGGTCTTGAAGGCCCTGCGCCTTTCTCGTACCTTGACTGCCAGCGGCCTGCAAACGCTTGGAAAGGGGTCTTCCCGTGGACACATACCACTACGTGCTGTACATCCACCTGCTCTCGCTCTTCGTCGGCATCGGCGCGGCTGCCGTTCTCTCCGTCTGCCTGTTCCAGCTCCGCGCCGCGCGGGAGCTCACCGATGCACTGCCGTGGGGGCGGGTCGCGGGCAAGGTCGGCCGCTTCTTCCCGATCGCGATTCTGGGCCTGTTCGGCTCGGGCGCGTACATGACGAGCGACGTCTGGACCTGGAGCACGGGGTGGATCGAGGTCGGGATCGCCGCGCTCGTGGTGCTCGCGATCCAGGGACCGGTGATCGCCGAGCGTTCGGGCAAGAAGCTCGAGCACGCCCTGCGCGAGAACGGCCCTGGCCCGCTCGGAGAGAACGCGCGGCGGATGACGCGCTATCCGGGCCTGTGGGTGACCGAGTTCAGCGCGATCGGCCTCGTTCTCGCGATCGTCTGGATCATGACCGTGAAGGCGAGCACGGGGAGCGCGATCGCCGCGGCGCTCATCGGCTACGGCGTTGGCGCCGGCTTCGGCTTCCTCTTCACCAGGACGCCGGCTGCCGAGCCCGAGGCCGCGGCTACGACCGCGAGTCCGTAGGCGAGGGCGCGGGCGCGCCGAGCGCGTTCGGCGCTCGCATCAAGGTGGCTGCCGCGACGGCGCCAACCGCGACGACCACGCAGCCGACCAGCAAGACGGCGTTGAGGCCGTTCACGAACGCGAGGCCTGCTGCATGGACGACAGTTGGTCGCCCTCCCGCGGCGCGGAGCCCGGTCGAGCTGACGGCTTGCGCCAGCCCTCGTCCGTGCGGGCCGAGGGTCGACGCGAGCGAGTCGGCGGCTCGCCGTTCCAGCACCGCGCCGAGGGCCGCGACTCCAACCGCGACGCCGCTCAGGCGGAACGCGTTGTTGACGCCCGAGGCCATTCCGGTTCGAGCGGGGTCGACGGCACGTAGCGCGGCCGCGGCGATCGCGGGGTTCGCAAGGCCGATCCCGATTCCCGCGACGATCAGCCCGGGCAGGAGCGCCGTCCACTGCGAGCTGGTGTCGAGCCCGTGCATCAGCAAAAGGGCGCCTGCCACGAGCGCCAGCCCGACCGAGAGCAGCAGCCGGAGCGAGGCCGCCGGGGCGAAACGCCGCATCACGATCGGGACCGCGAAGACGAACGCGGTCAGCGGCAAAAAGCGAACGCCCGCGCCGAGAGGCCCGTAGCCGAGCACGTCCTGCAGGTAGATCGACAGGTACGGGAAGAGCGCGAACATCCCGGCGCCGATGCAGAACGTCGCGATCGACACGCCAAGGAAGACCGGCTGGCGGAACAGCGTCACGTCGAGCATCGCCCGCTCTTGCATCAGCTCGACGAAGACGAAGACCACGAGCAACGCCGCGCCTCCGATCAGGCTCGAGAGGATGAGCGCGCCGCTCCAGCCGCTCGAGTTGCCGCGCAGCAGCCCGAACACGATCAGGAACAGCGACGCGGAGAGGGTGAACAGGCCCCAGAGATCTGTCCGCACCGCCGCTTCGTCCCGCGACTCGTTCATTCGCGTCAGCGCGACGAACAGGGCGAAGGCCCCGACCGGCACGTTCACGAAGAAGACCCAGCGCCAGCCGAGAGCATCCGTGAGGATGCCGCCGACGAGCGGGCCCGAGGCAACCGCCGCGCCGATGGTCGCTCCCCAGATGGCGATCGCACCGCCTCGCTCCGGCCCGCGGTACTCGTGGCCAATCAGCGCGAGCGCGGTTGCGAACAGCGCTGCGCCGCCAATCCCCTGCACCGCCCGGGCAACATCGAGCGCCACGATGTTCCAGGCGAGCCCGCAGACCAGCGAGGCGGAGGTGAAGACGAGCACGCCGACCATGAAGAGCAGCCGCCGCCCGTACCGGTCCGACAGCGCGCCGGCGGTGAGAATGAGCGCTGCGAGGGTCAGTGCGTAGGCGTCGACGACCCACTCGAGCCCGGTCAGCCCCGCGTGCAGGCGCCGCTGGATGCTCGGCAGCGCAACGTTCACGATCGTGATGTCGAGCAACAACATGAACGTCGTCGTACAGACAGCGACGAGCGTCCACCGGCGACCCCGGCCGTCAGCCTCCATCGTCCGCGATCCTAAAGGCCCGGGCGCATGAAAAGGGCCGGCTCAGCGCCGGCCCATTTCTGTCTCTTGACCCTTATGTGACGAAACGGCCCAAGGGCCGTTTCGTACGAGGGGGATGGGGAGGGTGGGCCCAGCACGGGGAAACCCCTGGTTCCCCCGTGAGCCCCCTCCTTGACGTCGGTCGTCTGTGTCTTTCGCTTCACGAGCCGGCGTAGCGTCGCGTAGTCCATCGGTAGCCCTTGTGAGCCTCCCGCCGGGCGAAGCCCGGCTCCGGCGGCGAGAGCTCTCTGACCCAACGACGCTGGGCAATGAAAAGGGCCGGCTCAGCGCCGGCCCATTTCTGGTTCTTGACCCTTATGTGACGAAACGGCCCAAGGGCCGTTTCGTACGAGGGGGATGGGGAGGTGGGTCGCCCTAGGTATCGGGCGACCCACCTGGCCACTTAGTCCCTCATCCGAGTGAACTACGGAGTTGGATCGGCGTACGAGCCCCCGTAGATGTCGGTGTTGCCGAAGTTCGGCGCGCAGTCCTGCTGCGGCGCCGGCGTCGGGATTGGAGTCCCGTCCACGAGCGACTGTCGGTACGCGTCGATCGCCGGGCAGTCCGCGGCGTTGCGGGCGTCGTTCCAGACGAGCACGGCGAAGGCGTTCGTCGCGAACGCGTAGTCGTAGTCGCCGAGGAACTCGCCGTCGAGCGCGTTGGCGCTCGAGCCGCGGGCATCGCCGGTGGGAGCGCGGTTCAGGTCGCTCCAGGCGCCGATCGATCCGTTGGCAGCGACGTCCGCATGACGGGCGACTCCCTGGAACAGTCGCGGCGCAGCATTCGTCGACTGCCACGGCTGCAGGAAGTTCATGTACGTCAGGTACGCGTCCCGCCCGTTCGGCGAGATCGCGATCGCCGGGAAGTCCGGCCGGTCGCTCGCGGGCGAGCCGATTCCGCCCGACTGCCAGCTGTTGCCGCCGTTCGTCGAGTACAGGATCCGGACCTGCTCGTTCGCGCCCGGGTTCACGTCGGACGGCGTTGGCCCGTTCGACCATGCGAGCACGATCTCGTTGGTCGCCCCCGCTCCGGTCGGCGCGCCGTTGGCGATGTCGACCGTGGGGAACGTGCCGTCACGCGCGCCCGTAACGCCGTCGAACGTGAAGTCGCCGGAGACGGGGTCTTGGATCCCGGTCGGGTCGAAGTGCGTCACGATCCGCGCAGGCCGCTCGAAGTGCCGGCCGCCGTCGAATGACCGGATCATGAAGATGGCCTGCGTCCCGGTGTTTCGGTCGCCGCCATCCCAGAAGACGTAGAGCGTGCCGTTGCTGTCGGTGTTGACCGCGCAGTCCTGGCGGCCGCCGTTCTGGCCGTTGTCCGCGGCCTGCGAGAGCTGGGTGGTGCGCCAGGTGCTCCCGCCGTCCGAGGATGCGTTCACGACGATCGGCTCCGGGAAGCCGCCGATCTCCTGGCTCCGGAAGGCGGCATCGCAGACGTAGACGTTCCCGAAGAACGGGCTCGACGACGCGTCGTCGACCGCCACCATGTCGTGGTCGGAGAACAGGGCCGCGTTCTGGCGCGTGACGATCACCGGCGCCATCCACGCGTTGTTGTCACCCGCCTTGGCCGCGGTGTAGTTCTGGCTGTCGAGGCGCGACACCGCTGCCGCCTCGAACCCCTTGAACGCCCCTGTGAGGCTCGAGGTGATGTTGGCGTAGTAGAGCCGCCACCCATTCGACCACGCGAAGTGGCCGTGGCCGTCGGGCTGCGGCCCGAAGCCGACTGCCGGGTCGCCGTCGGAGACGAGCCCGTTCTCGTAGTAGCGGGGCAGCGTACCGATCGGGCCGACGTGCGGCGTACAGGGATCCGGGCCGAGGCAGTCGCGGGCACTCCAGCCGGTGTAGGTCGGCTGCATCCAGCTCGAGCCGGAGTCGTCGGAGAAGTACACCCCTGAGGTGCCGACGCCAGGGGTGAACGGACAGGTCGTGGGGTCGCCTGCGTTACAGGCTTCGTCGTCGACCTCCTCGTTGACGCCCGCCGCGACGATGCCCGGGTCGGCCGGGTTGACCGCGACCGCGGGCTCGTTCTGCTTGTTCTGCGAGAAGGGCGCGGTCGGGCTTCCGACCGTCACCTTCGTGTCGCTTCCGGGCGGGGTCGCTGCCGCAACCGCAACCGGAATGAGCACTGCCACCGAGACGAGCAGGGCAGCGCGAAAAAACCGATTCATCTCTCCCCTTTCCTCGTGAATCGAGGGTCCGATACTAGACGCGCTGCGCCTACACTGGGCCGCATGGCGATCACGGCTCCGACCGTTCTCCGGTTGTCCCACGGTTACGTGCGCGTTACCGGGCCGCAGGCGGGCGAGTTCCTCGAGCGGATGCTCTCAAACGAGGTCGAGTCGCTCGAGGTTGGCGCCTCGCGGCAGGCGCTGTTGCTGACGCCGAAAGGGCGGATGGTCGCCCCGCTTCGCGTTGTGCGCGAGTCAGACGAGGCGTTCCTGCTGATCACGGAGACCGAGCTCACGGAAATCGTCGCCGGGACGCTGCTGCGAGCCCGCTTTGCGGCGAAGTGCGAGATCGTCGCCCCGCCGCTGCACGGGTACGTGCACCTGGCCGACCCGGGCCGCGGCGTTCGGATCGAGGACTACGGCGTCGAAGCGTGGGAGACCTGGGAGGAGGGCGAGCTCGAAGCCCCGAGCGCGGACGAGCTCGAGTCTTTGCGCATCCAGGCCGGCACCCCCGCCTGGGGCAGGGAGCTCGACGAGAGTGTGCTCC
>Ga0307282_10000641_pt1 | contig 11486 bp, 13 predicted proteins | sample ER_DNA_121_FD_194475 | JGI IMG/M metagenome (GOLD analysis project Ga0307282, IMG submission 194475) | Bulk soil microbial communities from the East River watershed near Crested Butte, Colorado, United States - ER_DNA_121 | ecosystem: Environmental > Terrestrial > Soil > Floodplain | place...
CTCTCGCGCTTGGAGCGCCTCTTCGAAAAGGCGCAGAAAGCTTAGGAGGCTAGGCAGCGTCCCGGGACCGCGACCGGCTGGCCTGCCACGCCTCGTACTCGCGCTTGGCCTTCCGGCTGCGGCGCAGCTGGACGACTCCGAACCCCGCGGGCACGAGGAGGATCAGCGAGAGGACCGCGATCGGGACGATCCAGTACCAGTGACTTGCGTGCGGCGCGCGGTAGTCGGCTTGCGCGCTCGCAGCGGGAGCGGCCTTGGCCGTGTTCGGCGCGTGGCTCCGCTTGCCGGCTGCCTTCCGCGTGATCTTCTTCGCCTTCGGCTTTGCGGCTGACTTTGCGAGCGCAGGCGGCCCGTGGAACTTCTTCGGCATCCAGTAATCGACGAGCCACCGCCCATTGCGGCCCTTGACCAGCTCGACATCCGCCGTCAGCGCGGAGTAGCCGGAGCCGGGCTTCGGGAAGAGGAAGACCTCCAGGCCAACGGTCTTCTTGTACGAGTACTCGACGTAGTCCCACTGGCCCAGCCCTTTGTGAAGCGCCGGGTACGGCACCACCGGGAGCTTTCCCTGGTTCCATTCCTTTCGGCTGACGCCCTCTTTGAGGCTCGGCGCCGAGAGATCCCATGAGCGGGCGGGGTCCTCGCGGCCGACCGCCGTGCGGATGAACTCCGCGAGGACGCGATGCACGGCGCGCTGTTTCGCCTTGGTGAAGCGCGCAGGCGTGGGCGCCTTGTAGTTCGCGACCGTCGGCCCGTTCGCATTCTCCGGGCTGCCCGGCGTCGAGAATCGGACCCCGAGGTAGATCAGCGGCCCTGCGAGCAGGAGCGGCAGGCCGAAGAACAGCAGGCGGCGACGCCACCGGTACGAACGAAGAATCTTCACCCCGCCTGCATTGTGCCGAAAGGCGTGATGAGCTAGGCGTCTCCTTCGAACGTGGCGACGACGGCCTCGGCGACGACCTTCATCGGCCTCCCTGAGACCTGGCTTGCCTTGCGCAGGCGCGCGAACGCCTCCTGCTCGGTGAGGCTCTCGCGCTCCATCAGGAGGCCCTTCGCGCGCTCGATCGTCTTGCGGGCCGCCAGCGCCTCGCCGAGCGAGTCGGCCTGTTCGCGGAGGGCCGCGAGCTCTTCGTAGCGCGTGCGGGCCGTGCGGATGGCCGGCAGGAGGTCCTGCTCGCGGAACGGCTTGACGAGGTAACCGAAGACGCCCGCCTCGATCGCTCGCGAGACCAGCTCGTCCTGGCCGTACGCGGTCAGCATCACGATCGGGATCGGGCGCTCGTCCAGAATCCGCCGCGCCGCCTCGATTCCGTCCAGCCGCGGCATCTTGACGTCGAGCACCGCGAGGTCCGGCTGCTCGATGCGGGCGAGCTCGACCGCCTCGAGGCCGTCCTTCGCCTCCGCGCACACGTCGAAGCCCGAGCGCTCTAGAAGATCCCTGAGGTCGAGCCGGATGATCGTCTCGTCTTCCGCGATCAGGATTCGCACCGGCTGATCGTAGACTTCACGGACGTGAGCGCCTGCTGTGCTCCCCGCTACCGCAAGGTCTTCAGCAAGCGCCTCGCACGACGCGATGCGCGCCGCTACCGGCGAAAGGGGCTCGACAGGACCGCCCGGCTGATCGTCGACCAGCTTGCGGAGCGCGGCGTGTCCGACGCGACGGTGCTCGAAGTTGGCGGAGGTGTCGGCGCGATTGAGATCGAGCTGCTCAAGGCCGGTGCCCGCGCGGCGACCGTGGTCGAGCTCTCCGAGGAGTACGACGGCGAGGCTGCCCGGCTGCTCGCCGAAAACGGTCTGGGCGAGCAGGTCGCGCGGCGTCACGGTGACTTCGTCGAGCTCGAGCGTGATGTCGACCCCGCGGACGTCGTGGTCATGCACCGCGTCGTGTGCTGTTACCCCGATCCAGAACTGCTCGTCGGGGCAGCGGCGGGACATGCGCGGCGGCTGCTCGCGCTGAGCTTCCCGCGCGACAGCTGGTGGATCCGCGTGGGGTGGTATGCGGTCGACGTGTGGTTCCGGCTCGTGTACCGGTTCGCCTCGTTCGTGCATCCGCGCGAGCGGATCCTCGGCGCGGCGGAGCGCCTGGGGTTCACGCCGGTGCACGAGCATTCCGGGCCGCTGTGGCACGTGGCCGTGCTCGAGCGGCGCTAGCCTTCTAGGTCGCCGGGAAGACGACTTCGGCCCGGAGGCCGCCGTTCGACTCGAGCGCCAGCCGCCCGCCGAGCTCGTCCTGGACGAGGGCCCGCACGATCGACAGGCCGGTCCCGGACGCCAGTTCTCCCTCGAGCCCGGCCCCGTCGTCCGCAATCGCCAGCACGACCTCGCTGTCCCGCCGCGCCAGCTCGACGCGCACCGCCTCGCCGCCGTGTTCCAACGCGTTCTGCAACAGCTCCGAGAAGACGAGCGCCAGCGCCGTCGCCCGGTTGCCGCCGAGCGAAACCGGCTCCAGCGACGACTCGACCGTCTTCGCCGTCCCCAGGCCCTGCACCAGCATCGCGCGCAGCCGGTCGAGCAACTCGTCGAGCTCGACATCCTCGTCGCGCCGCTCGGTCAAGACCTCGTGCACCGCCGCAATCGCCAGGATCCGGTTGACTGAGTCGTTGAGCGCCTTCTGCGCGTCGACGCCCTCGGTTCGCGCCTGCAAGCGCAGCAGCGACGCGACCGTCTGCAGGTTGTTCTTGACGCGATGGTGGATCTCCTGAGCCAGAACGCCGCGCAGAACCGCGCGCCCATGCTCCAGTGCCACCGCGGCGTGGCTCGCGATCGATCCGAGCAGCGCGCGGTCGTCCGACGAGAACGGCGTGTCGCGGTCGCAGACGAGCTCCCCGACCTGGCGCCCCTTCCAGCGCAAGGGCACGCGCACGGCATGCTTGCCCGCACGCCCCTCGGGCCAGACGACCTCGCCGTCCTCGAGCACGAGCGCGGCGCCGGTTGCCCCCAGCGCATCGACGGTCGCCTCGACGATCGCCTCGAGGGACTCCTCCAGATAGAGCGACTCCGACACGGCCTCGGAGATCCGCGCCAGCGCCTCGAGCTCATCGACCCGCCGCTGCGCCTGTGCGTACAGCTTCGCGTGCTCGATCGTCTGCGCGACCTGGGCCGCAATCGCCAGCAGCAAGTCGATCTCCGCGGCGCTGAACTCGCGCGGCTCCCGCGTCCTGACGTTCAGCGCACCCGCCAGCTTCGCCCGAGCAAGGATCGGCACCGCCAGGATCGACTCGTACTCGTCCTCCGGCAGGTTCGGGAACGCCTTGAACCGCTCGTCGAGGTGCGCCTGCGCCGGGATCATCACCGGCGCCCGGGCCGCCGCGGCAGACCCCGTGATCCCTTCCCCCGGATGCATCCGCGGGCGCCCGGTCATCTCCTCGACCCGCGTCCCATGCGTCGCACGGAGCACCAGCTCGTCGGCCTGCTCGTCGTAGAGGTAGACGAAGCACGCATCGGCGCCGAGCGCGTCCGCGACCTTGCTCGCGACAAGCGCGAGCACCTCCTCGAGATCGAGCGACGAGTTGACGGCCTCGATCGTCTCGGTCAGAAGGCGGAGGTGACGCCCGGTCTCGTCCACGCCTCGATTGTAAGAAGAGGCTAGGTACAGCCTCCTGTAACAACCGATGTCGGCACGCCCGTCGAGCGGTGGCCGCGCCGGTCGTAGTTGACCATCGTGTACCGGTAGGGGGTGCACGGGCGGATCGAGCTGTCGCGGAAGCTCATCGCACGACCGCGATAGACAACTAGGCTCGGACCGCGATCACGGGCGCGCAGAACGACCACGCGGGCCGAGCCTGCCGGACGTTGCCAGAGGAGGGCCACACTCCCGCCGCCAACCTTGATCACGACTCCTAGCACGTTCGGGGCCCAGACGACGCGGGCGTGCCGCTGATGCAGACGCGGCGCTGGGCCGATCCGATCGGGCCCGCTCTCGCGCGAGACCTTGGCCGGTCGAAGCGCGGCGCGCTTGTCGATCGCCTGCGGCTTCAACCGCCGCTGAGTCGTCGTCGCCGCGGCCCGGACCTCGAGCGTCGGCCCCGGCGACGCTGCGTGTCGCGGAGCGAGGACGGTCCCCGAGGCCGCGCCCACCACGAAAATCACCGCCGCGAGCACGAGCGCCCGTGTCCAGCGGCGTCTAAGTGCCGGCTGGACCTCCGGCCCTGGCGCGAGCTCCGGAGCAGCAGGTAGCTCAGCGGCCGGCGGCCCCGGAAGACCCCGGTGAGGGCTGGACCGCTCGCGTGGCTCGGGCACGAGCTCCCGCGCCCGGCGGGCGAGCTCCGGGTCTATCAGCGCGAGCTCAGGGCTGATCGGGCCGAGGTCTGCGGCACCGGCCGGAATCGCGCCGAGTGGATCGCTCTCAACCCTCGTGGTCCGGAGCGCGTCTGGGCCCGCGTCCATCGCGACAGTCTTACAAGACTGCTGGCACCCGCGAGAGTTACGGGGCTTTGCAGGCGATTTGGCGGCACCGCGACCGGTAACCGGCGAATGGTGTACAACATCGCGCTCAACGCCCACAGCCAGCGGCCAGCTGACGGATCAGGCTCGGGTTCGGGCCAGACGACCCAGACGAACACGAGCGGGCGGGACCGCGCAGCGTGCGCCGGACACGAGGGGGGTACATGAGAAAGCTGCTCGTATCCGAACGCGTAACCGCCATCACAGGCAGGATGGCCCGAGTCCGTCCTCACCTACCGCTTCTCGCGCTGGCCCTGATCCTGGGGATGACGATCGCCGGCTCAGGCCCGGCATTGAGCGCGCTACCGTCAGGAGACGCGGTGGCGACGACGACGATGTTCGGTTCGACCTTTACCGTCAGCCGCCCCGCAACCGTAACGAGCGGCGACGTGCTCGTCGCCTCCGTCGACACGCGCCTCTCAGGTACCGCCTTGATCACGCCGCCCGGGGGCTGGAACCTCATCAGGCGCGACAGCAGCGCGGCGGGAAAACTCCCCCTGACGCAGGCGCTCTACTACAAGATTGCCGGCTCCTCCGAGCCGGCGAGCTACAGCTGGTCTCTCTCCTCGCAAGCCTCGGCCGGAGGAGCGATCCTCGATTTCAAGGGCATCGACGGAACATCGCCCATCGACTCGCACAGTGGCGCCTTCTCTGCGCGACGCGGGTCGATCGTCGCGCCTTCGGTCACGACGACTACCGCCGACGACGTTGTCTTGGGCTTCTTCGCCACGAGCTCGAGCAAGAGGATCTCGCCGCCCAGAGGGCTGACGGAGGAGTTCGACATCGCGTGGCCGAGTAGAGATTGGAGCCTTGACGCCGAAGGGTCTGGGTACGTCCAGGTGACTGCAGGGGCTACCGGCGACATGAGCGCCTCCACCCCCGGACGACCGAGCAGCGGAATCGGCCAGCTTCTGGCGCTCCGGCCTGCGGGTCCGCCGCCGCCTCCGCCGCCTCCACCCCCGCCGCCTCCACCCCCACCGCCTCCACCTCCGCCTCCGCCTCCACCCCCACCGCCTCCGCCTCCGCCTCCACCCCCGCCGCCTCCACCCCCACCGCCTCCGCCTCCGCCGCCGCCGCCTCCGCCTCCGCCTCCGCCGCCCCCTCCCGGAGGTCCCTGCGGAACGCGAAGCGGGTCCAGCACGATCAGCAAGGTCGTCTGGATCCTGATGGAGAACCAGAACTACTCCTCCATCGTCGGCTCCAGCTCGGCGCCGTACGAGAACCAGATCGCAAACCAGTGCGGCCTCGCGACCAACTACCACGCGATCACGCACCCGAGCCTTCCGAACTACATCGCGCTCGTCTCCGGCGGCACACAAGGCATCACTGACGACAACCCGCCCGCCTCGAATCCGCTGACCGCGAACAGCCTCTTCCAGCAGGTGCCGACATCGAAGGGCTACGCGGAGTCGATGCCGTCGAACTGCCTCCTCACCGACTCCGGGCAGTACGCCGTGCGGCACAACCCGTACACGTACTTCACGCCGATCCGCACGCAGTGCCTGGCGAGAGACGTCCCGATGGGCACCGCCTCGAGCGGCAATTTCCACAACGACGTGACTGCCGGAACGCTGCCGCCGTTCAGCTTCGTGACGCCGAACCTCTGCAACGACATGCACGACTGCTCGGTTGCGACGGGAGATGCGTACCTGGCCAACCTCGTCCCAACGATCATCGCGGGCTCCGACTACCAACAGGGACGGCTTGCGGTCGTGATCGTCTTCGACGAGAACGGGGGAGCCTCGGGCAACCAGGTCTACTGCGCCGTGATCAGTCCATTCACGACTCCGGGAACGCGGTCGAGCACCAACTTCAACCACTACTCACTGCTACGGACAACCGAGGAGATTCTGGGTGTGCCCTTGCTGGGCAGCGCTTCCGGTGCGGCCTCGATGCGGGCGGCGTTCGGGCTCTGAGACCCGGGCGCCGTGCAAGCTTGGACCCGTGTCCCGGCCGCTTCTCCTCGGCGCGGTTGGTGGTCGGTTCGCGGCCACACGCGCACGTTCCCGGCCCTGAATAACGGGAGCGGCGCCGCGGTCCTCGCGATCCTGGTCCTGATGATCTGGAAGCCCGGCGCTTAACAGAAGCTTTACGCCTGGCGCAGATTGCCTTTGCAGAGCACGGGTAGCGTCCGAGCCAATGTCGGTGCCGGCCGCAGCGCTCCTCCAGACGCCCGGTTATCTCGTTGCGGACGCACGCGGCCGGGTCATCGGCCGCGTCGAGTGCCCGATGTACGGCACGCAGCCCGATATTCCGGACGCCCTCGCTGTGCGCCGCGGCTTCTTCGGCCGGCGGCGCCGCCTCGTGCCCGCAGACGCCATCGACCAGATCGACGGCTCGAGCGGCGTGATCGGCCTCCGGGTCGAGCGGGACGCACTCCGCAGTTTTCTCTAGGAAGGCTTGACGAAATACCGTCTGTGCCGCGTGTGCGACAATGAAGCTCTGACGGTCTCTGCGCCCTGCGGCGCGCGAGGCCGACTGACGGCCGACCGCGAGCTGCTGGAAATTCCGCAGCTCGTGGTCGTTGTGGGCCTAGAACCTCAGAGCACGGAGAGGTAGCGCTCCCGCTCCCAGTCCGTCAGCTGCACCCGGTAGTCGTCCCATTCCTTGCGCTTCAGCTCGACGTAGCGGTCGAAGATGTGCGGGCCGAGCGCCTTCCGCGCGAGCTCCGACTGGGCGAGCTCGTCAATCGCCTCGCCCAAGGTCTCCGGCAGCGAGACGATCCCGCGCTCCCGCCGCTGTTCCGGGGTGAGGTGGTAGAGGTTCGTCTCCATCGGCTCGGGCAGCTCATAGCCCCGCTCGATCCCCTCCAGCCCCGCGTGCAGCAGCGCCGCGAAGGTCAGGTACGGGTTGCAGGCCGGATCGGGGCAGCGAATCTCGGCGCGCGTCGCCTGCTCGGAGCCAGGCTTGTACAACGGGATCCGGATGAGCGCGGAACGGTTGCGCCGCGACCACGCCACGTACACCGGCGCCTCGTACCCCGGCACCAGCCGTTTGTAGGAGTTGACCCACTGCGCGAACACCGCCGAGATCTCGCGCGCGTGGCGGAGCTGGCCGGCGATGAACGCCTTGCCCGCGGCCGAGAGGTGCCACTGGTCGTCACCGTCGAAGAACGCGTTCCGGCCGTCGCTGAAGAGCGACTGGTGCGTGTGCATCCCGGAGCCGTTCTCGCCGAAGATCGGCTTCGGCATGAAGGTCGCGTGGTAGCCGGCCTTCTTGGCGATCTCCTTGACGATCAGCCGGTACGTGACGGTGTGGTCGGCCATCGTCAGCGCGGGCGCAAAGCGCATGTCGATCTCGTGCTGCGACGGGCCCACCTCGTGGTGGACGTATTCGATCGGAATCCCGACCGACTCGAGGGCGCGCACGGTCTCCTGGCGCAGCTCGCTGGCGGCGTCCATCGTGGTCATCGCGAAGTAGCCGCCCTCGTCGAGCGTCTCCGTCCCCGCGTTGTCCTTGAAGAGGAAGTACTCGAGCTCGGGACCCACGTTGAACGTGTCGAAGCCGAGCTCGCGCATGCGATCGAGCGCGCGGCGGAGGACGTAGCGCGGGTCGCCTTCGTAGGGATTGCCGTCCGGGGTGACGACGTCGCAGATCATCCGCGCGACCTTCGTCTCGCCTTCCTTCCACGGCATCGGCGTGAAGGTTTCCGGGTCCGGAATCGCGACCATGTCCGACTCCTCGATCGCGTTGAACCCGGTGATCGAAGAGCCGTCGAAGCCCATCCCGTCGTCGAGCGCGTCCTCGATCTCGCTCGGCGTGACCGCGAAGCTCTTCAGGTGCCCCTCGATGTCCGTGAACCAGAGGAGCAGGAACTCGATCCCCTCGTCCTTGATCCGCTTCAGCACCTTCTTGCGCGCCTCCGGATCGCTCGTCGCCCTCGGCTTGCTCTCGACCTGCGCCACCTTCCGTCCTCCCTTCAAAACAAAAGCCCCGGACGCTCCCGCGCCCGAGGCAGCATCGCCTCCGAACGGGCTCAGTCTATCGCAGCGGCTGCTGGAAGCTCCTCGAGCTCCGGCTCGCGTCCTTCGTGCGCGATCGCACGCCCGTAGAAGCCGAGCGCCGGCGCGATCGAGAACGCGCCTGCGGCCAGCGCGGTGCGAATCCCCCAGACGTTGCCGAAGACGCCGAGGATCGGGCCGCCGCCCGCCTGGCCGACCGCGTTCGCCTGGCCGGTGAGCGAAAACACCGTCGCCCGCACGCTTGAGTCGGTGATCTGCCTGCTCAGCCAGGTGTCGTAGAGCGGGCCCTGCATGTTGCGGGCGAAGAAGACCCCGAGCAGGCCGCCGATCGCGACCCAGGTCGAGCCCGTCAGCGCGAAGAGGAGCATCGCCACCAGCTCGAGAACGGTGAACCCGAACAGGAACTGCGCGACCGTCTGCCGGCCGCCGAGCTCGACGCGCCTGATCAGGCTCCCGATCGCTGCGATGTTGAGCACCATCCCCGCGAGCCAGAAGATCCCGAACCAGACGACCGGATCGAGGCTGCCGACAGCCGGCAGGCCGACATCTCGCAGGAAGTGCGCTTCCTTGAGGCGGTCGAACGCCTCGCTGGAGGTCCCCATGAAGAGCTCGACGCCGATCAGCAGCATCACGATCGGCTGGGCCCAGGCATAGCGGCCTCCGCGGACCGCCGTCGTGCGCATCTCGGCCAGCGGCGAGGCCCGCTCCTCTCGCGGCCGCCGCACGAATCCGGTCTCGGGCATGAAGAGGATCGCGGCGAGCCCGCAGGCGAACGTGAACACGCCGCCGAGGATCACCCCGGCTCGGAGCGAGGCGCTGCCGACGGCGACCTGCAGGAGCAGCCCGACGACCGCGCCCGCCTGCCCGAAGCGCGCCCCGCGCAGGAACACCATGCCCACCCGCTCGACGCCGACCTCGTCCGTTATCCACGCCTGCTCGGCGCCGCTCGTAAATGTGTACGAGAAGCCCCAAAACGCCCACAGAGCGATGATCAGCCACGGCGCGGAGACGAGGCCGACGGCCGCCCAGGCCACGCCGGTGCCGAGGTAGCCGATGATCAGCGACAGGCGGCGGCTGTAGGTGTCGGCGACGACTCCGGTCGGCACCTCGAACAGGAAGACCGCAGCCTCCATCGCCGTCCCCATCAGCACGAGCTGCAACGGAGAGAAGTGCAGCTCGCGCACGAGGTAGACGGCCATCACGACCCACGTCGGGAGGTGCAGCCCGAAATTGCAAATTCCGTAGTAGACGGTCGTCGCCGGGAGCCGCTTCACGACGGCTTCTCCCCGAGCACCCAGAGGAACGCGACGTCCACCCCGGGCTCGCGCATCCAGACGACCTCGTCGAAAAGGAGCTCGAACCCGGCTTCGCGGACGAGCTGGCGGTTCGTCTCGGCAGGGAAGCCCGAGAAGAACATCTCGACGCCGAGCCACTCCTCCGTGCGGTCGGGGCCGCCGACGCGGCTCAGCGAGGCGAGGAAGAGGCCGCCGGGCTTCAGCCAGCGCCTGATGTCGGCGAACAGCGCGGAGTGCTGGGCCCGCGGCACGTGCACGATCGAGTAGAAGGCAACGACGACATCGAAGCTCGCCTCGTAGAAGTCGAGCTCGGCAAAATCGGCTTGCACGAAAGTCGCCTCAGGTACCTCGGCCCGCGCGAGCCGGAGCTGCTCCTCGGAGATGTCGACGCCGACGACCTCGAAGCCCCGCGCCAGGCGCTTCGTCTTCACCCCGCCGCCGCAGCCGAGGTCGAGCAGACGACCGCCGGACCCTCGAGGCGATAGCCGCTCAAGCTCCTCGACGAACCGCTCCCACGGGTCGCCCTCGACCCGCGCCATCCACTCGCCGAAGCGCGGCGCGAGCGCGTCGTAGCCCGCCTGAACCGTGCGATTCAAGGTTTCTCCCAGACCGAGACGTGCCTCGTGCTCTTGCTAGTGAACGGCTCGCGCCCGAAGCCCGCCCACCGCTCGCGCAGCCGCATGCCGGCCAGGCGCGCCATCAGGTCGAGCTCGGCGGGGTAGGTCGAGCGGAACGGCATCGACACCCGGACCCACTCGCCGTCGACCAGCGTGAAGTGATGCGACGCGCTGCGCTGGGTCGCGGGGTCGTACTCGTCGACGCCGACGTGCGTGTCGCTCAGGTCGAAGACCTCGAGGCGTGCGCCCGACGGGAAACCGACCTCGACGACGAAACAGCCGCCCGGCTCGAGGTGGGCGGCCGCGTTCTCGAAGCTCGCGACCTGTGCATCCTGCGTCGTCTGGTTGCTGATCGAGTTGAAGACGATGTAGACGAGCGAGAACGTCCCTTCGACGTGCGTCGTCGCGTAGTCGCCGATCTCGACCGGGATCCCGGCGCCGCCCGGCTTCTTGCGCAGCTGCGCGACCATGTCGGGCGAGAGGTCGATGCCTGCGACCCGGATGCCGCGTTGGGCGAGCGGGAGCGCGATCCGGCCGGTGCCGATCGCGAGCTCGAGCGCAGCGCCGTCACCGGCCCGTGCCGCAAGGAAGTCGACCACGGGCTCGACTGGCATGTCCGCGGTCGATTCGTCGTACCGCTCGGCGACAGGCCCGGCGAACCAATCCTCAGGCATTCTCAGACCGGCCCCCGCACGAGGATCGGGCCGTCGACCTCCGTGTAGCCGAGCTTCGCCTTCTGCCGCCGCAGGGCGGTATTCGAGACGCCCGTCGTCGTGACGAGCCCCTCGTAGCCGTGCTCGGCCGCCCACGCGATCTGGGCCCTCCCGAGCGCGGTCGCGAAGCCGCGCCGGCGATGCTCGGGCAGTACGCCGGTGAAGCCGTGCTCGAGCCTGGCCGGGTCGCTCATCGGCTGCAGGGTCGCGTAGCCGACCACCGCGCCGCCCGTTACCGCGACGAAGGCCACAGCGGCTCCCACGAGCTCCCGTTCCACCCACTCATCGAAGGAACGGGCCTGGGGGGCCCCGGCGGTGACCATGTCCGGTACCGCGGCGACGGCCACGGCATAGGCGCCCACGCGGTGCTCCTCCTGGAGCTCGTGGATCCCCGCCGGGACCGCGCCGTCGCCGGGCATCAGCCGACGGGTCAGCTCCACGTCGCGCCCCACCTCCCGG
>Ga0307282_10000642_pt1 | contig 11444 bp, 13 predicted proteins | sample ER_DNA_121_FD_194475 | JGI IMG/M metagenome (GOLD analysis project Ga0307282, IMG submission 194475) | Bulk soil microbial communities from the East River watershed near Crested Butte, Colorado, United States - ER_DNA_121 | ecosystem: Environmental > Terrestrial > Soil > Floodplain | place...
CTCGCATGAAGAAGTTTGGCTGCCTCGAACGCCTCGGGGACGCCGGCGTCGGCGACCAGCGACACCGTCCGTTCAGGGATGGCGGTGAGCTTGAGCGTCAACTCGACGATCGCGACGAGGGTGCCGAACGTTCCGCTCCACAGGCGGGTGAGGTCGTAGCCCGTGACATTCTTCACGACCCTGCCGCCCGAGCGCACGGGCGTGCCGTCGCCGAGGACGACACGCGCGCCGATGACCCAGTCGCGCGGGTGGAAGTACCGAAGACGCGACGGGCCCCCGGCCGCGCTCGCGAGGGTGCCCCCCACGGTCGCGCGCTCGGCCAATCCCGGCTCGACCGGCCAGCGCTGGCCGCGAGGCGTGAGCGCCTCGGCAAGCTCCGCGAGGGTCGTCCCCGCGCGGACCGTCGCCACGAGATCCCCGGGTTCGTACTCGACGATCCCGCGCAGCGCGGAGAGGTCCAGGGCGGTGTCGTAGCGTGCCGGTGGATCGCCGACGCCGAGACGCGTCGCGCCGCCCGTGACGACGATCGCCTCGCCGCGCTCGTTTGCCCCGCGGATCGTGTCGGCGACCTCGGCTTCGCTCGTCGCGCGGACGATGTTGCGCGGGGTGATCCCGTCGATGGCGTGCAGGTCGGGACGGACCGCTACACCCACATGCCCTCCGCGAGCGCGCGCTTGGTGCGCTCCGTCGGGATGTCGGCGCACGCATCGCCTCCGGGGAAGATCTTCCCAGGGTTCATCGTGCCGTCGGGGTCGAAAGCGTCGCGTGCCCGGCGTTGCGCGTCCAGATCCTCGGGACCAAAGACCCAGAACATGAAATGGTTCTTCTCGAGCCCGATGCCGTGCTCTCCGGAGAGCGCGCCGCCGGCATCGATCGCAACTTTCAGGATCTCCGCGCTCGCTTCCATCACGCGGTCGATCGGCTGCGTCCGCGCGTCGAACAGGAGCACCGGATGCAGGTTCCCATCGCCGATATGGAACATGTTCGCGATCACGTACCCATAGCGATCGGCGATCGCGTTCACCTCGCGGAGAACGTCGGGCACCTTCGTTCGCGGGACGACCGCGTCGTGGAGATAGTTGTTTGGCTTGATGCGCGCGAGCGCGGCGTAGCCGAGCTTGCGAGCCTTCCAAAGAAGCTCGCGCTCGGCGATCGTCTCCGCTGATCGCACCTCGGTCGCGCCGTTCTTGCGCAGGATCCGATCGATCGTGGTCGCCCAGTCCTCGGTCTCCTCGCGAAGACCCTCCACCTCGACGAGCAGCAGCGAACCGGCATCGGCCGGCAGATGCACCTCGAAGGCCGCGTTCAGGGCGCCGATCGTCACCCGATCCATCATCTCCATCGCGGCCGGGACCACGCCGCTCGCGACGATCGCGCTCGCCGCCCGCGCGCCATGCTCGATGTCCGCGAAGACCGCGACGAAGGTGCGGACATCCTCGGGGAGGGGAAGGAGGCGAAGCCAGACCTTCGTGATGATGCCGACCGTGCCCTCGCTGCCGACGATGAACGGGACGCAGTCGTACCCAGGCAGGTCCGCGACCTCGCCGCCGAAGCGCATGGTCTCGCCCGTCGGCACAACGAGCTCGACTCCGAGCACGTGATTGGTCATCGACCCGTACCGCAGGGCGTGCGGACCACCCGCGTTCGTCGCGACGTTCCCACCGATCGTCGAGATGCGCTGGCTCGCCGGGTCGGGAGCGAAAAAGAGTCCGTGCTCCTTTGCCGCGACGCTTACGGCGAGATTGGGAACGCCCGGCTCGACCACGGCGACACGCCCGACCGGATCGATCGAAACGATCCGTCGAAGCCGCGCGGTCGAGACCACGATCGCGTCGGCGCACGCGATCGTGCCTCCGGAGAGGCCGGTCCCCGCGCCTCGCGGCACGATGCTCGCGCCGGCGTCGCGAGCGGCCTGCACGACGGCCGCGACCTCCTCGGCGGTACCGGGCAGCGCGACGGCCGTCGGCGGGCGCCGATCGAACCCCGCGTCGTACTCCCACACGAGGAGATCCTCGGGCCGCCAGAAGACGTTCTCGGCGCCGCAGATCTCCTGCAGTCGCGACACGAGAGCGCTCGGTGCGGAAGGCACTAGTCCTAGGTTAAGCGGGCTCCGCGGTCATGCGTGCTCTTCGATCCAGATCGCGCCGTCTTCCGCATGTTCTTTCTTCCAAATGGGCACGATCGTCTTGAGCTCGTCGATCGCGGTGCGCGCCGCGGCGAACGCGGCGTCGCGATGCGGAGCGGCCGCGGCGACCACGACCGCGATGTCGCCGATCTGAAGGTCGCCGACTCGGTGGTGCATGGCGATGCGAAGCGGGCCGTGTTCGCGCACGAGACGGTCGGAGATCTCGCGCATCTTTGCCTCGGCCATCTCGGCGTACGCCTCGTATTCGAGATGGAGGATGCGCTTGCCACGGCTGCGGCTGCGGACCGTGCCGAGAAAGACGACCACGCCGCCGAACGCGTCGTCTCGGACGAGCGCGAGCGCGTCGTCAACCGATAGGGGCGCCTCGCTCACGGCGATCGGCGTCAATGTGCGCGCGTCGCCCCCCGAGACCGGCGGTATGAGAGCCAGCTCGTCGCCGTCGGCGAGGGGCTCGTCGACGCCGACGTAGTCGCGGTTGCGTGCGATGACGACCTGGCGCCCCTCGGCGATGAGCGGGTGCTCTTTCGTGATGCGTGCGATCGCGTCGCGCACGGTGGCCCCCGGAGGCAGCTCCAGGTCGAAATGTCCTCTGCCCGCTGCCTCGCGATATGAAGCGAACAAACGAACGAGCACGCGCACGGTATGAGCCTACCGGAGGTGCGAGAATCGCACGCTCATGGACACGAGCGCGCTGGTCGCATTCGGGCTCACTTTGGCCCTCGTCCTGGCGAACGGGTTCTTCGTGGCGGCGGAGTACGCGTTCGTCCGCATCAGGAAGACACAGCTCGATGAGCTCGCACAGCAGGGCAGCGCGCGCGCTCGCCTCTCCGCGAGCATCGTCGGCAGGCTTGACCAGTACATCTCCGCGTCACAGCTCGGCGTGACGCTGTGTTCTCTGGCGATCGGCTGGATCGGCGAGCCCGCGGTCGCTCTGCTGCTGGGTCCGCTCTTCACCTGGTTGCCGCAGCCGTTCCTCGAGGTGCTCTCCTTCGCCCTGGCGTTCGGCGTCATCACCTATTTGCACATCGTCGTCGGAGAGCTCGCACCCAAATACCTCGCGATCCAGCGCGCCCTGACTCTCGCGCTCTGGTGCGCGTATCCGCTCGACCTCTTCTATCGCGTCATGTATCCGTTCATCGCACTCGTGAACGGCAGCGCGAACGCCATCCTCCGCATCGCCGGGATCCGGCCGAACGATGAGGTGAATGTCCATAGCGAGGAGGAGCTCAAGATGCTCGTCGCCGTGTCGACGCGCAAAGGCGTCCTGCAGGAGAGCGAGCGCGTGATCGTCGGGCGCGCGATGGAGTTCGCCGATCGGATCGTGCGGCAGGTGATGGTGCCTCGCACCGAGATCGTCGCCGTTTCCGATGACATGCCCGTTGCGGAGATCCTGATCACGGCCCGGCAGCATCGCTTCTCGCGCTTTCCGGTCTTTCAGGAGGACCTCGATCACATCATCGGCATTGTCCACGTGAAGGATCTCGTGGGCGTCGATAAGGAAAACCGGGCTCGCGCGCGCGACGTGATGCGAAAGGTGCCCGTCATGCCGGAGACCATGCGCCTGGACCAGGCGCTCGCAGAGTTCCGACGCCAGCGCGTGCAGCTCGCGATCGTCCTCGATGAATTCGGCGGCACGGCCGGGCTCGTGACACTCGAGGACGTCATCGAGCAGCTCGTCGGCGAGGTCCACGACGAGTTCGATCGCGAAGCACCGGCGTTCAAAGAGGAAGGCCCGGGCACGTTCGTGGTCGATGGGCTCACATCGCTCGACGCCCTCCGCGAGCGCCTCAGCGTCGAGCTGACGGACGAGCCGTACGACACGGTCGGCGGTCTCGTGTTTGGCCGCCTCGGCCGCCTCGCGGCCGTCGGAGACACGATCGAGATCGAGGGCTACCGGTTCCAGGTCACCGCGGTGGACGGCCGGCGCGTCGCCCAGGTGCGCGTCGTGCGCGCGCGACCGCCCCGAAAAGCGGCCTGATCAGGGCGAAATGTGACGGGAGAGTAACGGCCCGCTTGCCCGGCGCGCTGGCATGAGGGGTGCTTATCCATTTCGCATGATGGACCTGTTGACGGGTGACGCTGGACTGGCGATCTTTACGGCCGTCGGTATCGCGGTGACCGCTGTCTCGATACTTCGCGACGCCAAGGGGCAGAAGGCTCGTCTCGTGACGGTGGTCGAAGAGGCCCCCGTCGACCTTCGCCGCGCCGCCTAGCGCGGGAACAGCGACCGCACGAAGCTGACGACGTCCCCGATCCGCGCGCCCCAGAACGCCTGGGCGCGGGGATCCATGAGGACGAAGAGTCCCATCGCCGCGAGCGTGACCGCGCCGGTCATGACGGCGAACCCGATGGCGCTGCTACGGAAGCCGATCCGCATGTCCCAACTTTAGAGCCCGGCCGTGCTAGGCGCGCGCCCCGGTACGTAGTCGCGCCACGAGGTTGTCGAGGCGCGCTCGCGAGATCGTCAGGAACTTCGCGAGGTTCTGCCGATCGGCTTCGGCGATGCTGCCGTGGCCGTCCTCGCCGATCGCCCGCGCCAGCTCCGACAACGCCTCGTTCAGCTTGCGGGTCGCCGTGATGAGCGCGTCGTCGCGCAGGGGCGGGATCTCCGGCGCGACGCGATGAGCCTTCTCGCCGGGATGGAGGATGCGCTCGACCTGATCGTGTAGGCGGAGGAGCGTGAGCTTGCCGCCGATGATCTGCTTCGCGAGCGACTGGCGCCGTCGCTTGTTGTCGAGCTTCATGAGCTCGTACGCGGCGGAGAGCGTGTCGTACCGCTGCGCGACCATGTCGCGAACATCGTCTGGGGCTGAGGCCAGCCGCAGACGGTTCTCGACATAGCCCTTGTCCTTGCTCAGCTTCGTGGCGAGATTGCGGATCGAGTACCCGAGCTCGTCCGTCATCTTTTTGTAAATGACGGCTTCGTCGAGCGGCGACAGGTCCTCGCGCTGCAGGTTCTCTATCAGCGCGATCTCGAGCGCGGTCGCATCGTCGAAGCGCTCGACGATCGCGGGGATCGTCTCTTTTCCCGCGAGCTTGGATGCGCGCCAGCGGCGCTCGCCCGCGATGATCTCGTACTCGTCGCCGGCAGGGCGGACGAGGATCGGCTGCAGCACGCCGTGCTCTCGGATCGACGCAGCGAGCTCGGCGAGGGTGTCTTCGTGCCACGTCATCCGAGGCTGTCCGGGATTCGGGATCACCTTCTCGAGCGGAATATCGCGAACCGCGGTGGGCGTTCGCGCCGAAAGCAGACTGATGATGCCGGGCTGCACATCGGCCTCTTGCCGGAAGATCCGCTCGCCGGCGTCACGAAAGGACTTTCTTGGACGATTACTTGTGAGCACCGATGACCTCCTTCGCCAGGTCCACGAAGCTCTTCGCCGCATCGCTTCGGGGTTCATACACGGTGATCGGAACGCCCGCGGTCGGCGCTTCGCCGATCTTTACGGATTGCCGGATCACCGTGGCGAACACCTGGTGATCTCCGAGATCCTTCAGCGAGTCGAGCATGTCGCGCGCGAGGATCGTCCGGCTGTCGTAGAACGTGGGCAGCAGGCCGTAGACCTTGAGACTTGGGTTCAGACGCGTCTGTACCGTCTTGATGATCTTGAGAAGTGCTGCAACACCCTTGAGCGCGTAGTACTGCGTTTGCACTGGGATGATCACGCCGGTCGCCGCGACCAGCGCGTTCAGGGTGAGCAGGCCGAGCGTGGGCGGGCAATCGATGAGGACGTAGTCGTACCTGTCGATGACGTCGCGCGAGAGCTTGTCGCGCAGGGCCATCTCGCGTCCGATCGCGTTGAAGAGCTCGACCTCGGCGGCCGAGAGCTCGAGCGTTGCGGGCGCGACGTCGACCTTCTTCGTTTTTGTCGGCCGGATGATCGACGCGAGCGTGACGTTGGAATCGATGAGGACGTCCGCGATGCTCCGCTCGACCGTGTTGAGGTCAATGCCGAGACCGACGGTCAGGTTCGCCTGCGGGTCGAGATCGAGGCAGAGGACTTCATGACCGAGCGACGCGAGCGCGCCGCCGAGATTGATCGCGCACGTTGTCTTGCCGACGCCGCCTTTTTGGTTCGCGATCGCTATAACGTTGCCCAACCGCGCTCTCCTCTTTGCGAACCCCCTTGCCCGGGCCCGCTTCGAGTTGCTGTGCTCCCCACAGCGCGCGGAAACGTACGCGCCACCAGCCCCGCACGGACTATAACGGCAAAGTCCACGTCTTTGTGCGGCTTTGCAGAAAAGGAACTCGAGAATCTTTTCGCCGTCGGGCCCGTCTCGCGTCGCGCGCGGCCCCGCTGGTCGATACTTCGGTTGTCCTACGGGGCTGCGCGCGACGCGCGCGGGCCCGTCGTCGCCTCGCTGTGCGAGCGAGCTCGCACGCGAGGCTCCTAGGGCCCGTAGCTCAGTGGTAGAGCGGCGGACTCATAATCTGCTGGTCCCAGGTTCGATCCCTGGCGGGCCCACCGTGGAGGACGCAATCTCCGTCAATCTCGCCGACGTCGAGCGCGCTCGCGAGGTCGTCGGCCCCGTCCTTCACCGCACTCCACTCCTTTCCAGCCGCTCTCTGTCCGAGCGCATCGGGGCCGTCGCCTATCTCAAGGCCGAAAACCTCCAGCGCACCGGCTCCTTCAAGCCCCGTGGCGCCGTCAACGCGATCTCGAAGCTATCGAAGGAGCAGCGGGGGCGTGGGATCGTGACCATGAGCGCCGGCAACGCCGCCCAGGCGATCGCGTTCGCAGCTCGCACCGCGGGCGTTCCGGTCACCGTCGCGATGCCCCAGACGGCGCCCCAGTCAAAGGTCGACGCGACGCGGGCCTACGGAGCCGAGATCGTGTTCGCGCCGGACATGACCAGGCTCATCGCGCTGGTGGGGGAGCTCAAGGAACGGTCGGGCGCCTATTTCCTTCACCCCTACGACGACGCGGCGATGATCGCGGGCCACGGAACGTCCGCGCTCGAGGTCCTCGACGATCTGCCGGAGGCGGATCTGTTCGTCGTCGGGATCGGCGGCGGCGGTCTTATCGCTGGCATCGCGGTGGCCGTGGCGGCCAGACGACCGAGCGCGCGGGTCATCGGAGTGGAGCCCACGGGCGCCGCGGCGATGCGGCGCGCGCTCGACGCGGGGGAGCCGGTACGGCTCGAGCGCATCGACACGATCGCCGATGGTCTCGCGGCCCCTGTGGCCGGAACGATTCCGCTGGACATCGTGCGGCGCCTCGTCGCGGATGTCGTCGTGATCGACGATGACCTCATCGCCGAGGGGATGCGCTTCCTGGCGCAGCGCGCCAAGCTGGTCGCGGAGCCGGCCGGCGCTGCAGCGACCGGGGCGCTCATCGCGGGGAAGATCGGGGTGCGGCCCGGCGAGCGCGTCGTCTCGATCGTGTCGGGAGGGAACGTCGACCTCACGCGGATGTCGCAGATCTTCGCTGAGTGAGGCTCGTGCTTTACGCGGACGGGGCCGCGCGCGGGAATCCCGGTCCGGCCGGTGCCGGCGCCGTCCTGTACGACGACAAGGGGAAAGTGGTGGCGGAGCTGGCCCGCCCACTCGGTCGCGCGACCAATAACGTGGCCGAGTACAGCGCGCTGATCCTGGGTCTCGAGGAGGCGCAGCGGCGCGGCGCGACGGCGGTCGACGTCCGGATGGATTCGCTTCTCGTAGTGAAGCAGATGCGAGGGCTGTGGCGCATCAAGCACCCCGGGCTCACGCCTCTCGCGCTCCGCGCCGGCATGCTCCTCGCTTCGTTCCCGGAACGCGAGATCCGGCACATCCCGCGCGAGGAGAACGGCGCGGCCGACGAGCTTTCGAATCGCGCTATCGACGAGGGCGAGATCAGCGCGTGAGCCAGGACCCGCTCACCGCCTTCGTGTCGCGGAGCCTCCGTGCCGACGTCAGCGACGTGCGGAGCGAGCTCGTCGCGAAGAACGCCCTGATGGAGATCGAGCGCATCCGGTTCAGCCACGAGGGGGTCGAGCGTTCGCTGGCGTTGAAGCGCGTCCCGCCCGACGATTCGCTCGAAGTTCAGCTACTGCCGTTTCTCGCCCGTAAGACGGACCGAGTGCCCCGCGTCCTGTCACGGGGCCTTCCGCCGCCCGCGGTGCCCGCGTGGCCATGGGTCATGACCGAAGACGTCCTCGATACGACGAGCGCGTGTCACGAGGATCCGCGCGCGATCGTCTTGACGAAGGTCGCGATCGAGCGTGCGGTGGCGGTGGACGGGCCCGCACTGAACGCGCTCGGCGTGAAGACGATCACACCGGTCGACCTCGTCGAGCGCGCCGTGGAGCGGGCCGCAACTGATCGCCCGGTCGACGCCGAAGCCCGCGCCGCCGCGACCGCCCTGGCACATCTTCCGACCGTGCTCTGTCACGGCGAGCTCGCCTGCACGCACGCGCGGCTCACGGCACGCGGTGTGGTCATCGTCGAGTGGCGCCGCGCGTATCTCGGGTGCGGGCTGCTTGATATGGCGCAACTCTCCGACGATGTGCGCCATTTCAGCGGTGAAGATCCGGGAGACAGTCTCTTCGAGTACTACGGGGAGCTCACCGGAAACACGATCACCAAGGAGATGGCCCGAGCAAGTCGTCTCGTAAGCCAAGTGACGCGAACGCCGATCAAGTAGTGAAATCCGCGCGCCGCCAGGCGCGCGATAAAAGGCTAAAATGGCAAAGCCGAGCAGGCTGGACGTTCGCGTCGGCGAAAGCCGCCGAGGAAAGTCCGGACTCCACAGGGCAAGGTAAGGGGTAACGCCCCTCCGCCGCGAGGCGAGGCCAGCGCCACAGTGACGAACCCGCGCGAGCGGGGTGAAACGGGCAAGCGCTACCTGGAGCAAGGCCGCGTAAGGGGACTATGGCGTGGCCCGCGCCGTCCCCGGGTAGGCCGCTAGAGGCGGAGGGTGACCTCCGCTCGAGAGGGATGACCGTCCTCGACAGAATCCGTGCTTATAGGCCTGCTCGGCCTCGTCATCCGAACGGCGCGACCGGCCGTATACCGGTTGAACCCACAAGGAGGATCGAATATGCGCGTCTTCGCTGGCATAGCCGTCACGGCGATCCTGATCGCCGCCTGCGGCGGAACAGCTGCCGTGTCGACCCCGACACCGACCGCCTCGCCGTCACCGACTCCGATACCGACGGTGGCCAACACCTTCAAGGCTGATCTGAAGGCCGCGAACGAGAACCCGCCGATAACGGACACCGAGTCGACCTGCAGCGGCACCGCGACGGTGACCTTCACGAGCACGACCGCCAAGTTCGACGTGTCCATCACCGGTTGCCCGGCGACCACCGCGATAAACATCGGTCACATCCACGAAGGTGCGACCGGCGTCAACGGCGGTGTGAAGATCGACAGCACGCTCAAGGCTGGCGACATCACGCTGACCGGTGGTGCGGTCACGTTCTCTCGTACTAGCGCCCCCGCGGACCCGGCGCTGATCACCGCGATCATGGCGAACCCCGCCGGCTACTACGTGAACTTCCACTCGACCGCACACGGCGGCGGCGTGATCCGAGGTCAGCTCTCCAAGGCGTAACCGAGTTTTCCTCACCGCAGCAGAAGGACGCCCCGGAAACGGGGCGTCCTTCGTTGCGTAGCGAACGTGCAGCCGAGCGGACGGCAGTGGCACGGTGCTTGCGTGCCTCCTCGCGGAAGACCATCGGAAGGAGGTACTAGCAAATGCTCTGGACGATCATCCTGATCCTGCTCGTCCTCTGGCTGCTCGGCGGGTTCGTGCTGAACCTCGGCGGCCTCATCCACCTGCTCCTGGTGATCGCGCTCATCGTGCTGCTCGTGCAGCTCATCTCAGGTCGCAGGGTCGCTCTCTAAAAAGAAACCAAAGCGCTCTCGCGCACGCTCGTCGCTCGATGGCGGAAGTCATTGACGCGACGAGCGTGCGCTTGGTATCGTCCCTTGGCCACGCCGACGGCGTGGACTTCACGAAAGGAAGTGGCGCAGTGCTGAGCTTGATTCGCAATCGCACCGGCTCCGGCCCGCTCGCCGGTCGTCGGCGCAGCCTGCCCACTTACCGGATGGCCTAGAACCCATCTTCTCGCGAGGCCTCTCGGACCGTGGGCAGTGCCCACGGTCTTTTGTTTTGTTTGGAGTAGTGAAAGTGATGGCCATCCAGATGCGCGAAGGGGTACGAACCGAAAAGAAAACGGCGGCGCTTTCGGCGAGCGAGGTCCGCAAGGCGTTCCGTCCCGCCCGGGTCGTTCCGGGAGGCGGCACGACGGTGCACGCCGTCGACGGTGTGAGCCTTTCCGTGTGGCGCGGTGAGATCTACTGCCTGTTAGGAGCGAACGGCTCCGGTAAGTCGACGCTCATCCGCCTGTTCTCGACGCTGCTCACGCCGGACGCCGGCGAAGTGCGTGTCTTCGGGCTCGACATGAACCGCGACGAGCTCGCGGTCAAGCGTCTGATCAATCGGGTGTCGGTGGAAGCTTCGTTCTTCAAGAAGCTTTCGGCGATGGAGAACCTCGTGTACGCGGGCCGTCTCTACGGCGTCTCGCCGGACGAGTCACGTCCGAAGATCGTCTCCATCCTCCGCCGGCTCGGCATCGAGGACGCTCGGATGACGGAGCCACTCGAGAAGCTCTCGCGCGGCATGCAGCAGAAGGTGGCGATCGCTCGCGCGTTCCTGTCGGCGCCGATGCTGCTGCTTCTCGACGAGCCGACGACCGGCCTCGACATCCGCAGCAAGCGGGAGGTGCAGACGTTCGTCCGCGATCTGCGCGACGAGCACGACGCGACCATCCTGCTGACAACGCACGACCTCGATGAGGCCGCGAGGCTCGCGGATCGAATCGGCATCCTGCACCAGGGCCGACTCGTCGCCGAGGGCACCGTCGAAGAGCTCGCGGCACGGAGTGGCGGCGGCACGCTCGAGGACGTCTTCATGACGCTGACGGGACGCCGTCTCGACGAAGGTGACGAGGGCGGGGGAACCGGCGCGTGACGATCATCGCCGGTTCTCCCGCGCGTCTCGACTGGTCCGGCCGCAAGGCCGAGACCTGGAGTTGGCTGCCTCCGGACGAGATCGAGCCCGAGACGCTCCAGCAGGTCCGCGATATCGGCTCGCTCGATGTTGCCGTGCGGGTAGCGGTCATGCCCGACGCACACAAGGGCTACGGGATGCCGATCGGCTGCATGCTCGCGACCCGCGGCGCGGTCGTGCCGTACGCCGTGGGTGTCGACGCCGGCTGCGGGATGATCGCGGCAAGGACGACGCTCGGCCTCGCGGACGCGACGCTGGAGCGCGTGCGTGCCGCTCTCGCGAGCATTTACAAGCGTGTTCCC
>Ga0307282_10000645_pt1 | contig 11442 bp, 11 predicted proteins | sample ER_DNA_121_FD_194475 | JGI IMG/M metagenome (GOLD analysis project Ga0307282, IMG submission 194475) | Bulk soil microbial communities from the East River watershed near Crested Butte, Colorado, United States - ER_DNA_121 | ecosystem: Environmental > Terrestrial > Soil > Floodplain | place...
TAGGCTCGCCGCTCGTTCTGGGACTAGGGCTTGCCGCTCATCGACACCCAGGCGACCGCGAGGGCGGCGACGTAGAGCGCCGTCAGGATCGGCACGGCCAGCAGCACGCGCTGGCGCCGGACGGCGAGCAGGATCCCGACGATGAGCAGCAGGATCACTCCGGCATCGGAGACGATGAAGCCGACGCCGACCCAACCTGGCTCGTCGCCGTTCGGGAACTCCTTGCCGTCGATCCACTGCGCGCCGACCCGCATCACGATGTACGCGGGGACGATCCCGAGCATGAAGGTACGTTGGGCGACCCGCGCCAGCAGCTGAGCGTAGTCGGGCTTGCTGCGGGCGGCGAAGCCGGCGATCGCGACCGTAGCCGTCGTTCCGAACAGCACCGTAGCGCCGAGGATGTGCAGGAAGAGCGGGAGGTTCCAGCTGTCCGGCCGGATCAGCGCCAGCATCACGCGCCCGGCTTCCAGACCATCAGAGCAAGCACGGCGATCAGGACCAGGCCGCTGCCGTAGCTGAGCGTGAGCGAGATCGGGTCGCGCACCCGGGCCTTCAGCTCCTGGCTCGGCGCGTCGCCCGAGGCGGCGAGCTCCCGTGCCAGCTTGGCCGTGGCCTCGTCGCGCTTGCCGCCCATCCCGCCCATCGCGTTGGCCACGATCAGGAGCAGGATGGCGGCGATCACCCAGCCGTCCGCGTAGCCATAGCCGGCTTCGTGCACGAGCCAGAGGCCGAAGACGAACGCGAGCAAAGTGCCGGCCATGATCGCGACGACGGCGATCCGGATCAGCCCGAACAGGAGCACGATCTCGCTCGGCCGCTCGCGTCCGAGCGCCGACAGGCTCAACGCGGCAGCGATCGCGCCGCCGCCGAGCAGCAGGAACGCGCCCGTCACATGGAAGACCAGCAGCCACTGATAGGTATCCACGTGCGCAAGCGTAAGAGGTCGGGCGGCTACCTACAATCGCCAGGTGGACGAGACGGCTCGTCATCTGCGCCTCCTGACCGAGACGATCGCGGCCGTCAACTCGACCCTCGACCTCGAGGAGGTGCTCTCGCTGGTCGCCCGCGAGGTCGCCGACGCGCTCGGCGCGGACGCCTGCTTCGTGTACCTCTACGACGAGCAGGCGGACGAGCTGGTGCTGCGCGCGACCCTCGGCACGCGGGTCGAGGAGATGACCGGACGCCCACGGATGAGGCCAGGCGAGGGCATCACGGGCACCGCCGCGGCTGCAAGAGCGCCGGTCATGATCGCGGCGCAGGCGCACCTGGACGAGCGCTTCAAGGCGTTCCCCAACCTGCGCGAGGACGAGTACGAGTCGATCCTGGCGGTTCCGATCCTGGCCCGCGAGCGGCTGGAGGGAGCGCTGAACGTCCGCACGCGCGAACCGCGCGAGTTCTCGGGCGCGGAGATCGAGCTGCTCGTCGCGATCGCCTCGCAGGTCGCGCAGACGATCGAGCACGCGAAGCTCTATGCGCAGGCCCAGCGGCGGGTGGTGGAGCTCGAGGCGCTGTCTCGGATCTCCGAAGCCGTCTCGGAGTCGCTCTACCTGGAGGAGTCGCTCGAGGGAATCGTCGCCGCGACCGTCGACGCACTCGGCGCGACCGGAGCCGCTCTCGTGCTCGAGGACGGCGACGTCGTCTGGCCCGAGGGCCAGGCGGGCGCGCATGCGGTGCGGGTGCCCCTGCGCTGGAAGGGCCGCCAGGTCGGCGAGCTGGTCTGCGACCGCGATGCGCCGTTCACCGCGGACGACCGAGCGCTGCTCGCGTCGATCGCCAGCCATGCCGCCGTCGCGCTCGAGCACGGGCGCGCCGTGATGCGCGGCGTCCTCGCCCAGGAGATCCATCACCGGGTCAAGAACAACCTGCAGACGGTCGCCTCGCTGCTGCGGCTGCAGGCGCGAGCCGACGACGTCGACGCGCGCAAGGCGCTCGACGACTCGGTCAACCGGATCCTCGCGATCGCGGCGGTGCACGAGGTGCTGACCGAGCGCCGTGACGACGACGTCGCGCTCGACGAGCTGCTCGACCGGCTTCGGGCGATGCTAGTCCAGGGGATCGGCGCGTCGAAGACGGTCGAAGCGTCGCTGGAGCCGGTCGCGCTGGCCGGGAATCGCGCGACCGCACTGGCGCTCGTCTTCTCCGAGCTGCTGCAGAACGCGCTCGAGCACGGCGGCGAGTCGGTGCGGGTCGAGCTCGCCCGGCGCGACGGCGACGTGGTGCTGGCGATTGCCGACGACGGCTCGGGCGTGGACGGCGAGCCGGTTTCCGGAACCGGGCTCTCGATCGTTCGCGCGCTGGTGCGCGACGAGCTTGGCGGAACGCTGGCGCTCGAGTCGAACGGCGGCCTGCGAGCCGAAGTGGTCTTTCCGGCCTGAGCGCGGGACGGAACGTCACTCTTTCGGCGCGGATCCGTCGCAGACACGCGTACGGATGGTCGATACGCTCGCAGCGGGCGGCGGGAGGACCTTTTCTCCCCACCCAGATGGGCGGGGCGCGCGCGTGAACTTCTAAGAGGTCGGCGCTAGCGGCGTTCGAAGACGGCGACGCGCCAGACGCGGCCGGCGGGCTCGTGAACCAGCGTCGTCAGGCCCGCGCTCTCGGCCGCCTGCTCGACCACCGCGGGCGAATGGATGTACGTCTCGATGCCGCCGATCAAGCGGAAGAAGACGTTCGCGCAGCGCGCGCCCCAGCGCAGCCACCACGTGTCCCGGGGGAAGCTGAGCGCCAGCAGCCGGCGTGCGTGGCCGGATGCCGCGCCGACGAGCCGCTCCGGGTCGGGGTAGCAGCACACGACCCGATGCATCACCACCACGTCCGCGTCGTCCACGAGGGCCGACAGCTCGACGAAGTCTCCGTGCCGTCGCTCCATCCGCTCTGTCATTCCCGACTCGCGTGCGAGTGCCGCGGCCTCTGGGTCGTAGCCGTGCGAAAGCTCGATGACGGTCGCGCGCGCGGCGCCCCGTTTGAGCAGCTCGAGGTCGAGCCCGCCCACGCCGCCGCCCGGCTCCAGCACGGAGGCGCCGCCGACGTCCCGCGCCGCCAGCTCGTCCACCAACCGCTGCGCCGTCCGGTCGAGCCCGCGCCGCCGGTAGCGCCGAGCATCGCGACGGGCGACGCGTTTGCCGAAGAAGCGCTCGTACCCGCGGCTGCAACAGGCGCTCACCGCCCGGAGTCTACGATCCGCGGGTGAGGATCCTGGTCGCCGAAGACGAGACGATCATCCGCCTCGACCTGCGCGAGCTGCTCGAGCGCGCCGGCTTCGACGTCTGCGCAGAGGCCAAGGACGGCCTCGAGGCGGTCGAGCTCGCCCGCAGTGAGCAGCCTGACCTCGCCGTCCTGGACGTGAAGATGCCGCGCCTGGACGGGATCGAAGCCGCGCGGCGGATCCTCGACGAGCGGCCGATCCCGATCGTGATGTTGACCGCCTACGGCCAGGAGGAGCTGGTCGCGCGCGCGATCGAGGCCGGCGTCTTCGGTTACCTCGTCAAGCCGTTTCGCGAGCAGGACCTGCTGCCCGCGATCCGCACCGCCCGCGCCCGGCACGAGGAGCTCGCGGCCCTGCGAGAGCAGGCCGACTCGCTCGCCGAGGCGCTCGCCTCCCGCAAGTCGATCGAACGGGCGAAGGGCCTGCTGATGGAGCGCGAAGGCTTGACGGAGCACGAGGCCTTTGCCCGCCTGCGCAAGGCGAGCCAGGTCTCGGGCCGGCCGATGAAGGTCGTGGCCGAGGCGGTCGTCGCTACCTTCGAGCGAAACGAGTAACTCGGTCGGCACAATGCCGACGTGGGTCTGCTCTCGTCACCTCGACGGCGTCGCCGCCTGGCTCCGATCGCCGTCATGGGCGTCGCCGCCGCGCTGATCTTCCTGGGCGTCCACTTTTCCAGCTCGGGCGACCCCGGGAACGCCAACGGCCCGATCGTGCGGGAGGACAACTCCCAGCCGAAGAAGGCGCCCTTCACGAAGCAGGACCGGCAGGCCGTGCACAAGGTCCTGCGTGAGTTCGTCCTGACCGCGGTCGACCGCCAGGACGTCGGCCGCTCCTGGACGATCTCGGCGCCGAGCCTGCGCGAGGGCTTCACTCGCAAGCAGTGGACGCACGGCAACCTGCCGGTCGTGCCGTACCCGGCCGCAAACCGCGGGCTCGGCGACTGGAGCTTCGTCCAGTACTCGTACCAGGGCTTGGTCGGGCTCGAGGTGTTCCTCTTCCCCAAGCCGGGCTCGGGCTGGTCGGCGATGACCGCCGACGTCGAGCTCGTCAAGGGCCACGACGGGAAGTGGCGCGTCGACTACTGGATGCCGAAGCGGTTCCACGGCCCGCCGTCGCTGTCGACGGCGGCGAAGGCGCAGGCAAAGGCGAAGGCGCAGGCCGCGCGGACCAAGGCCAGGCGCTCGCGCCAGAAGGTCCGCAAGGCGGCTGCCCCGCCCGCCGCCCCTGAGCCGGCGACCGCGCCGCCGAAGCCGAGCACGCTCTGGTGGGCCGTGCCGATCGCGCTGCTGGCGCTGATAGTGGTCGCCCCGCTCACGATCGGCATCGTCATCTGGTACCGGAACCGCCGCGCGGCGCGCGAGTGGGCCACACGAATCTAAGCTAGGCCTGCGCCTCCTCGAAGAGCCGCTCCCACTGCGAGATCAGGCTCTGTAGCTCCTCGCGCGCCAGGCGGTGCGCGGCGAGCGCGTCGACGTCCGACCAGTCGTCCGCGAGGCGCCGCTCGAGCTCGGCCACCGCTTCCTCCTGCCGCGAGATCCGGCCTTCGAGCTGCTCGAGCTCGCTCGGCCGAGGCGCCCGTTCGCGCTGTGGCTTCGCCTTCTCCTTCTGCACACGCGGCGCGGGAGCAGCCTCCACCGGCTCGGTCCGGTGCTGCGCGTACTCGGCCCAGCCGCCCTCGAACGAGTGCAGCCCCCCGTGCTCGATCGCGAGCAGCCGGTGGGCGACAGCGTCGAGCAGGGCGCGGTCGTGCGAGACGAGCAGCACGGTCCCCGGGAAGGCGTCGAGCGCCTCCTCGAGCGCCTCGCGGCTCTCGAGATCGAGGTGGTTCGTCGGCTCGTCTAGCACGAGGAAGTTCGAGCCCGAGGCGACGACCAGCGCCAGCGCGAGGCGCCTCCGCTCGCCGCCCGAGAGCGCGGTGACGGGCTTCTCGTGCGCCTCCCAGCCGGAGAAGAGAAAGCGGCCGAGCAGGTTCTGCGCCTGCGGCCGGGAGAGGCCGGTCCCGCGCTGGGCGCAGTCGAGCACGCTCCCGCGTTCGTCGAGCTCGACCTCGTGCTGCGAGAAGTAGGCCGGCACGACTCCGTGGCCCATACGCACCGAGCCCGCGACCTGCTCGCGGAGGCCGAGCACGGTCTCGAGCGTCGTCGTCTTGCCGGAGCCGTTCGCACCGACGAGGCCGACGTGCTCGCCGCGCTCGACCGCGAAAGTCGCCTCGGTGAGCAGTCGCTTGTCGCCGGCGGCCACTCCCAGGCCGTTCGCCTCGACGACCGTGCGGCCGCTGCGCGGGGGCTTGAGGAAGTCGAACCCGAGCGAGCGGCTCTTGCGCGTCAGCAGCTCGAGCTCGCCGCGCGCGTCCGAGCGCTCGGTCTCGAGGCGCTTGATCTGGGTCAGCTTCGCCTGCGCCTGCTTGGCCTTGCTCTTCTTGTAGCGGAACCGCTCGACGAAGCGCTCGAGCCGCACGATGTCGGCGCCGACGCGCTCCGCAGTCTTCGCCGCGTGGGCGGCGCGGGCCGCCTTCTCGAGCCGCCAGACGTGCCACGGCCCGGGGAAGAAGAGCGAGCGGCCGGCTTCGAGCTCGAGCACGCCCGTCGTGACCGCTTCGAGGAACCAGCGGTCGTGCGCGACCAGGATCACGGCGGCGTCCAGCGACTGCAGCTCCTGCTCGAGCCACTCCAGGTTCTCGACGTCGAGATGGTTCGTCGGCTCGTCGAGCAGCAGCAGGTCGGGATCGCCGGCGAGCGCGCGGGCCAGTGAGGCGCGCGTCAGCTCGCCGCCGGAGAAGGTCGTCAGCGGCCGGTCGAGATCGCGCTCCGCAAAGCCGAGGCCGCGCAGGGCGGCCGCCGCGCGATCGCGCCAGGTGTAGCCACCCGCGTGCTCGAGCCGCGCCTGCGCCTCGGAGTAGCGGCGGAGCGTCGTCTCGTCGTGGTCGCCCGCGGCCATCGCTTGCTCGAGCCGGCTCAGCTCCTCCTCGGTCTCGATCAGGTCGCGCGCGCCCGTGAGCGAGTACTCGCGCAGCGTCAGCCCGCGGTCGAGCGGCGGCCGCTGGTCGTGCAGGGCGATTCGGGTGCCCTTGGCGAAGGAGAGCTCGCCGCCGTGGATGTCGCTCTCGCCGACGAGCATTCGCAGCAAGGTCGTCTTGCCGGCGCCGTTCGGACCGGACAGCGCCAAGCGGTCGCGGCGCTCGACGGAGAACGAGACTCCCTCGAAGAGCAGCGAGCCGGCGAGCTCCTTGCGCAGGTTGGCAGCGGTGACTACGGGCATGCTCTAAGCGTATGCGGGTGCTAGCGCTGGACGTCGGCAGCTCCTCGACCCGGGCTTGCGCCTTCGACGAGCGCGGCCGCACCCTCGGTGGGTGCGTCCACCGGAGGTACTCCGCGCGAACCGCGCGCGACGGCTCGGCCGAGCTCGATGCCGCCGAGCTGGTGCGGGCGGCGGAGGCCGTGCTCGCCGAGGCAGGTGATGCGGATGCGCTCGGGAGCTCGTGTTTCTGGCACAGCCTGCTGCTGCTCGACCGGCACGAGGAGCCGCTGACCCCAGTGCTGCTCTGGCAGGACCGCCGAGCCGTGGCGCAGGCCGAGGCGCTGGCTGAACGGCTCGACCAGCGGGCCGTTCACGAGCGCACCGGTTGCATGCTGCACCCGAGCTACTGGCCGGCGAAGCTCGCCTGGCTGGCCGAGCAAGGCGCGCTGGCGGAAGCGCACCGCGTCGCGTCGTTCGCCGACTACCTCTTCCTTCGCTTGACCGGCGAGCTGCGCACGACGCTCTCGACCGCCTCGGGCAGCGGGTTGCTCGACCTGTGCTCCCGGTCGTGGGACGGCGAGCTGCTCGAGGAGCTCGGGATCGGCGAAGAGCTGCTGCCGCCGCTATCCGAGGAGCCGGTCGGGACGAGCTACCCGCCGCTCGGCGACGGAGCCTGCTCGAACCTCGGTGCGGGCTGCCTCACGCCCGATCGTGCCGCGCTGATGATCGGCACCTCGGGTGCCTACCGCGTCGTGCGCGAGGGCGACCCGGCGCCGCGTGACGGCCTGTTCTCGTACCTGCTCGACGAGGACAGAGTGGTCGAAGGCGGCTCCATCTCGGACGGCGGCAATCTGCTTGCGTGGCTGGAGCGAACGCTGAGGCTCGAGAGCCACGAGCCCACCGAGCCCGACGCGCACGGCCTGACGTTCTTGCCGCTGCTGGGCGGCGAGCGAAGCCCGGGCTGGAACCCGCGGGCGACCGGCGCGATCGCCGGTGTCACCTTCGAAGCCGAGGCCCGCGACCTGAGGCAGGCCGCGCTCGAAGGCGTCGCCTACCGCGTGGCCGAGATCGCCGGGCGCCTGCCCGAGGTGCGCGAGGTGGTCGCGACCGGTGGCGCCCTGCTGGAGGACGAGTGGTGGATGCAGGTCTTCGCCGACGTGCTCGCGCTCCCCGTCACGGCCTCGGCGGTCGAGGAAGGCTCCGCCCGCGGGGCGGCCGTTCACGTGCTCGAGCGGCTAGGAGCCCCTCCCGACCCGGCGCCGCTCGGCAAGACCTTCGAGCCGCAGACAGAGCGAACGGCGATCTACGCCGCGGCACGCGAACGGCAGCGCGAGCTCTACGAGCGCCTGTTCTAGGCGCTGACTTTCGAGCCGACGAGCGAGCGGGCCGCCTCGGCGATGTGGTCTGCGTCGATCCCGGCCGCGGCCAGCAGTTCGGCGGGCTTACCCGAGCCGGGCAGGTCGCGCACCGCGAGCCGCACCACGCGCGCTGGAACCTCGCCGTCGGAGAGCGCTTCGAGCACCGCGTCGCCGATCCCGCCCTCGGACCAGTGGTCCTCGACGGTCAGGATCCGGCCGCCCGTCGCCTCGGCCGCGGCGTGCAGGGTCTCGGCGTCGACCGGCTTGACCGAGTAGAGGTCGATCACACGGGCCTCGATCCCCTCTCCGGCGAGCTGGTCGGCTGCCTTCAGCGACTCGTGCAGCGTGATCCCGGCGGCCACGATCGCGAGGTCGTCGCCCTCGCGCAGCACGCGCGAGCCGCCGATCGGGAACTCCTCGCCGGCTTCGTAGACCACCGGCGTCGCCGCGCGGGTCGTACGCATGTAGACGATCCCGTCGCGGTCAGCCATCTCGGCGACCAGCTTGGCCGTCTGGTTCGCGTCGCTCGGGTAGAGCACGGTCGAGCCGTGGACGGCCCGCATCATCGCGAGATCCTCGAGCGCCATCTGCGAAGGCCCGTCCTCGCCGATCGAGACGCCGGCGTGCGAGCCGCAGAGGCGGATGTCCGCCTGGCTGATCGCGGCCATGCGGATGAAGTCGTAGGCACGCGAGAGGAAGGCGGCGAAGGTGGACGCGAAGGGCACCCACTTGCGCACCTGGAGCCCGACGGCGGCCGCGACCATCTGCTGCTCGGCGATGTACATCTCGAAGTACCGGTTGGGATGCGCGTCGCGGAATATCTCGGCGTAGGTCGAGTTCGAGACCTCGCCGTCGAGCGCGACCACGTCCCCTCGGATCGAGCCGAGCGCCGCGAGGGCGTCGCCGTAGGCCCGCCGGGTCGCAACCTCCTCGCCCAGGTCCCACGTCGGCAGCTCGCCGCCGCCGGCCTCGAAGCGATGCGGCTCCGCCGGCTCGGGCTTCGCCACGTCGATGACGATGTTGCGCTCGCCGCCCAACTCGGCGATCGCCTCCTCCGGGTGGTCGAGCGCCTTGCCGTGCCAGCCGGGCTTGTCCTCGACCTCCTTGACGCCCTTGCCCTTGAGCGTGTGCGCGACGATCACGGTCGGCTGGCCCTGCTGCGCGGCGGCCTCGCCGTAGGCCTCGTCGATCGCCTCGACGTCGTGGCCGTCGATCTCGATCGCGTGCCAGCCGAAGGCCTTCGCGCGATTGGCGTAGGAGTCGAGGTCCCAGCCGTGCATCGTCTCGCCGCGCTGGCCGAACTTGTTCACGTCGATGATCGCGGTCAGGTTGTCGAGGCCGTAGAAGGCCGCGTGCTCGAAGGCTTCCCACATCGAGCCCTCGGCCATCTCGCTGTCACCGCAGAGACACCAGATGCGGTACGGGATCTGGTCGAGCTTCTTGCCGGCGAGCCCGATCCCGACCGAGAACGGCAGGCCCTGGCCGAGCGAGCCGGTGGCCACGTCCACCCACGGGATCGCCGGGGTCGGGTGGCCTTGCAGCCGCGAGCCGAAGACGCGGAAGGTGAGCAGCTCCTCGTCGGTGATCGCGCCCGCCGCCTTGTAGAGCGAGTAGAGCAGCGGCGAGGCGTGGCCCTTCGAGAAGATCAGATGGTCGTTCGCCGGGTTGTGCGGCTCGTCGAAGTCGTAGCGCAGGTACTTGGCCAGCAGGACCGCCATCAGGTCGGCCGCGGACATCGACGAGGTCGGGTGGCCGGACTTGGTGACCGCCGCCGCGCGGATCGAGTCGACCCGCAGCTGCTGTCCCAGCTCACGCCAGAGCTCAGGCCCTTCCATGGGGGTAACGTAACGGTCCTATGCGAGTCGCGGTTGCCTTCGACCATCGCGGCGTCAAGCTGCGCGAGCGGCTGCTGGAAGAGCTGGCGGCGCTCGGGCACGAGACGGTCGATCTGGGCACCGACAAGACGGAGCCGAGGATCGACTACCCGGACAAGGCGCGCGAGGTCGCGACGGCGATCCGGAGCGAGGAGGCGGAGCGCGCGCTGCTCGTCTGCGGATCCGGCGTGGGCGCTGCGGTCGCGGCCAACAAGATCGCCGGCATCCGCGCGGCGATCTGCCACGACACATACTCCGCGCACCAGGGCGTAGAGCACGACGACATGAACGTGCTCTGCCTCGGCTCCGAGGTCGTCGGGGCCGAGCTGGCCGCCGAGCTGGCGCGAGTCTTCCTCGCCGCCCGCTTCGACGGTGGCGACCGCTACGTGCGCAGGCTTGAGAAGATCGAAGAGATGGAAAGGGAGACCACCTATGGCTAAGTCACGTCTTCACGAGCTGAGCGAGCTCGGCCAGAGCGTCTGGATCGACTTCCTCTCGCGGCAGATGCTGCAGAGCGGCAAGCTCGCCGAGATGATGGAGAAGGACGCCGTCGTCGGCGTCACCTCGAACCCGACGATCTTCCAGAAGGCGATCGCCGGGGGCGACGCCTACGACGAGCAGATGCGCGAGGTGCTCGCCGAGGAGCAAGACCCGAAGGAGGTCTTCCTCAAGCTCGCGGTCCAGGACGTCAAGAACGCCTGCGACCTGCTGCGCCCGGTCTGGGACGGCGGCAAGGGGCAGGACGGCTACGTCTCGATCGAGGTCGATCCGAACCTCGCCTCCAACACACAGGGGACGATCGACGAGGCGCAGCGGCTGCACGAGCTCGTGGACAAGCCCAACTGCTTCGTGAAGATCCCGGCGACCGAGCCGGGGCTGCCGGCGATCGAGGAGATGATCGCCCGTGGCCGCAGCATCAATGTCACGCTGATCTTCTCGCTGCAGCGCTACGTCGAGGTGGTCGAGGCGTACGTGCGTGGGCTCGAGCGGCTCGTCGAGAGCGGCGGCGACCCAGGCCCCGTGGCGTCGGTTGCGAGCTTCTTCGTCTCGCGCGTGGACACCGAGGCCGACCAGCGGCTCGACGAGGCCGGCGCACCCGAGGACCTAAAGGGCAAGCTCGCGGTCGCCAACGCGAAGCTCGCCTACCAGCGTTACAAGGAGCTCTTCTCTGGAGACCGGTGGGCCGCGCTCGAGGCCAAGGGCGCGCGCAGCCAGCGCTGCCTCTGGGCCTCGACCTCGACCAAGAACCCGGACTACCGCGACGTGATCTACGTCGAGGAGCTGATCGGCCCGGAGACCGTGAACACGATGCCCGAGGAGACGATCGACGCCTTCCAGGACCACGGCGAGGTGGCGCTCACGCTCGAACGCGACCTCGACGAGGCGAAGCGGGTGTTCGAGCGGGTCGCCGAGGCGGGGGTCGACTACGACGACGTGGTCGCGACGCTCGAGCGCGAGGGCGTGGACAAGTTCGCGGACTCCTTCAAGGAGCTGCTGGACGGCGTCCAGGCCAAGCGCGGCGAGCTCGTCTCGGCCTGAGGCGCCTGCGCGTGGCGATCTACGCGGAGGTCGCCGGCGAAGGGCCCGCGCTCGCGCTCGTGCACGAGGGGATCTGCGACAGCCGCATGTGGGACGAGCAGTGGGAGCGGTACGCGAAGTCGTTCCGCGTCCTCCGGCTCGACCTGCGCGGTTTCGGCCGGACACCGCTCGAGCCGGGGCCCTTCTCGCACGCGCGTGACGTGATCGAGGCGCTCGAGCTGAACGGCTT
>Ga0307282_10000648_pt1 | contig 11404 bp, 11 predicted proteins | sample ER_DNA_121_FD_194475 | JGI IMG/M metagenome (GOLD analysis project Ga0307282, IMG submission 194475) | Bulk soil microbial communities from the East River watershed near Crested Butte, Colorado, United States - ER_DNA_121 | ecosystem: Environmental > Terrestrial > Soil > Floodplain | place...
CGCCGCGGCCGTCGATCATCACCCAGTCGGTGTGGACCCAGCCCGCCAGCGTCCCGTCCGGCAGGCTGAACTCACCGCGTCGACGCGCCCAGACGCGACGCTGCCCGATCACCGCGGTTCGCGACACGATTGTCGTCCCGAGTGGCACCGGGACGAGGATCTCGAGCTCAGCCGCGCGGACGAGCCATGTCAGCGAGCGCTGGCCGTACCAATCTCGATCGAAGCCGCGAGCCGTCGAATGAAGCCAGGCGACGTCCTGCGCGTAGCGCAGGATCGCCGAGGTCCTCGCGAACCCGTCAGGGCCGGCCTCGTCGAAGCGCACGCGATAGGGCGCCTCGTACGCGAGGGCGTCGCCGGCCGTGGCTCCGTCTCTGGTCGTGACCGCGTCGTCGGCGGTCGCCGCGGCGGGGCCGGTCGTCGTGGCGTCGTTCGGCGTTCTGCCCGGGCGGGTCATCCGGCCGCCGCCAGTCGATCGAGCGTCTCGAGTCCGACGATCTCCGTCCTCACGTGGGGTGCCGTCTGGCGCTCGAGGCGCACCGCGCATGACAGCTCAGCGTCGAAGACGACGAGGATCGCCGTCAGCCGCTCGTCATCGGCCGTTGCATGCGTCCGCGCGTCGTCGAGTTGGTGGAGCACGTCGGCGGAGATGCCCCGCGCGCCCCACTTGCAGTCGATCGCGGCGGATTCGCCGGGCAGCTCGACCGTGACATCGTACGGATGGATCTCCGCACGGACCCCGTCGAACAGGATGCGCCGCTCGCGACGAACGGCACTCGCGGGGGCACCGGGATGGCGGCGCCGCACGAGCGCCTCGGTCAGCGCTTCGACGATCGCTCCCCGGTACTGGCTGCGGGCCGCTTCGCCCCGGTCGGCGACGGCGAGGGATGCGGCGAGAACCGCCTCAGCCCGTTGGACGGCAGGGGCGTCGCTGGCGGCGACATCGGGCCCGAACAGCCCCGGAAACATCGTCCGCCAGCCGGCCGGGTCGGTCGATTCGCCGTTCATGACCGCACGAGCAAGGACGCGCTCTGCGTGGCCGGCATCGGCGAGAAGTGCGGACGCGCGGGCGACGAGGGGGTCAGCCTGGATCCCCGCATAGACGATCGCCCGCGCATCTGGAGCGGCGTCCTGGAACCTCACGCCGCCTCTCCGAGCGCGACGAGAACGACCTGCGGCAGCGTCGACAGCCAGTCGATCGCCCGATGCGGGTCGGTGATCAGTGCCGCCTCGGCGCAGGCCGCGTCGATCGCCGCACCAACCTCCGCGGTGATTGCCTCGTCGCCGCGGGCAACGGCGCTCTCCTCCAGTCGGGTCAGCCAGGCGTCGCCGAGATCCTGGACGTACTGCCACTCGTCCTCGACGTCCTCGCCGACGAGCCCCAGCGCCTCGCAGCCCGCGACGGCGCGGTCTATCGCGGTTCGGACGGTTGTCGGGAGGAGATCGGCTTGGTCGGGCTCCACGCCCGACAGACTAGCGCGCCGGCGCCGATCGACGCCGGAGCGTCCAACCATGCGGACGATCGCGATTCGAGAGGATCCTGTCGGCCCTGCCGACGAGCACTACGAGGCGATGCCGGCCGGCGTCGTTCCAGGCACCCGAATAAGCGGTGGTGGCCGAGAGCCTGATCTGACCCGCCTCGTGTCGTTCGCCGATCCCCTCGAGGAGAGCAACCCGATCGAGGACCATCCGGTAGAGCCCAGGCAGCTCGTCGGCCGGGCTCAGCACAGGGTCGCCCGCGGCCTGCGCGGGTGGCGGTGATTGCCGAGTCTCCATCAGCGTCCAGACTGCGACCCGGGCAGGTCAACTGGAATAGGCGGGTCGTTCAGCGTGCTGCGCCGATGGTCCCGCTCCGGCGGTGCCCTCAGTCACCGGTGTGGCCGGCGGATCGAACGCCGAAGCCACCGAACCTGCCGGTCGCCGGCATCCGCACGCCCGACACGCGCTCGACCACGGCCCCCGGCGGACCGACGCGGAGCGCCTCCTCGAGCGCGCCGATCGCCGCGTCGCCGCCCTCGGCGACCACCCGGACGGAACCGTCCAGCTCGTTCGAAACCCAGCCTGCGAGACCGAGCCGACGCGACTCGCGGACCACGAAATAGCGAAACCCGACACCCTGGACGCGGCCACGCACGGTCGCCTCGAGGCGGACGTCCGCCACGACCGAGGGGTCCACTCAGGCGGCTCGAGGACGCCGTGGCCAGCTCAGGACGAGGACGTCGAGGACGAGCTCCGGGCTCGCGTTCGCCTCGATGAGCTCGCCGCTTCGATCGAGCCGTTCCAGGAAGGCCGTCAGCTCCCCGGTCGAGACCCCGGAGGCCGCCCGAAGCTCGTCCAGCAGGGCTGAGTCGTGGACGAGACGCTCGTCGCCGAGCCCGGCCACCGCGAGGTCGCGGGCGACGTCGCGCCAGATGTTGATGAGGGTCGCGGCGGCGCGGCGGCGCTCGGAGGCCGGTGCGCGCGTCTCCCGCGGTTCATCCATATCGCTCGGGTCGCCGCTGCCCGTTGCGCCGGGTTCGCCCGTGGAATCGCCATCGTCGGGCGTGCCCGACCCGACCGCCGTCACTGGTTCGGCGCTCCCCTCGCGCGCGGCGGCGATCGAGGAGCTCGGCGCGGTGGTGCGCTTCAAGAGGCTGGCGCCGGCCGCTCGTCGGGGCCGCCCGCGCCGGTTGGCCTCCAGCAGGGCCACGTTGACGGTCTGCCGGGCGAGCGCGCGCTCAACGTCTCCGGCGCTGGCGATGAGCTCGCGGATCGCGGCGAGGCGGCGCGCCGCCGGGGCAGCCAGGAGGTCGAGGATCGATCGGACGATCTCGGCCCGCGCCGACACCGCCTCCGGCGCGAGCGCCCAGGCCCGGGCGAGTCCGGGTCGGCCGCCCGCGAGTCGGGCGAGCTGGCCGGCAGTCGGGGCATCGGCCACGCCCTGGTCGCCGAGGATGGCCTCGATGTCGCGCGTCCCGACCGGCCCGAGCCGGATCCGGACGGACCGCGACCTGACAGTCGGAAGAAGCTGGTCCTCGCGCTCGACACAGAGAATGATCGTGACGCCGGCGGGTGGTTCCTCGAGCGTCTTGAGCAGAGCGGACTGGGCCTCCTCGTTGAGCCGCTCGGCTCGCTCGACGATTGCCACGCGGGCACCGCCTTCGACGGGGAGGAGGGCGAGCTCGGAGATCAAGCGGCGGATCGTGCCGGGCTCAGGGTCGACCCGATCTCCGATCCGAATCTGGTCCCCGGCGCCGCCCGGGACGAGACGGTGAAGGTCGGCGTGTCCGCCGCTGTCGACGAGTCTGCACCCGCGACAGGCGCGACACGGCCGGGCCGCAGGGTCGGGCACGTCGCACATGAGCCCGGCGGCCAGGTCGAGAGCAAGCGTCGTCTTGCCAACCCCGGCCGGCCCGGCAATGAGCAGGGCATGGGGCGCAGACCCGGCGATCATCGCCGCAATCGCCGCGGTGGCCGCGGGATGGCCGCGCGTCAGGAGCCCGGGCATCTCGCTGGTCAGGCGGGATCGGCCTTCTTGCGGGTCGCGCGGCGCTTGGGCGTCGTCCCCGGCGAGGTTTCGGCGGCCGGACCATCCGACGCCTCCGAGCTCGGCTGGGGGGCCGTCGCCTTCGACCGGGTCGAGGTGCGCCTCTTCGGAGACGGAGCGTCCGTCGCGGTCTCCGATGCCGACGCGGTGCCGGCAGTCGCCCTGGTCCGGGTCGACGCCCGTCGCTTCGGAGCCGCCACCGTCCCCGTCGGTGCTGCCGAGACGTCACCCACGAGGTCGTCAGCGGCCGTCGAGGCCGCAGGGCTGGCGGTCGACGCAGCCCGACCCGCCGGCCCGCGGCGGGTCGTTGCTCGACGCTTCGGGGCGGCGTCGGACGACGCCGTTCCCGCCGCCGCGGCCGAAACGGCAGCCGACTCGCCACTCGACGGCGAGGCGGTCGGCGCCGGCCGCGGCGCCGCCTTCGGCGACTGGGCGAGTTGGGCCCGGAGCATCTCCTGGAGCTCCTCCGGTACCTCGCTCCACGGCTCGCTCGAGCGAGCCGGTCGATCCGAACGATCCGGGCGGTCCTGGCGCTCGAACCGCTCCGGCCGATCGCCGCGCCCGAATGCCGGTTCCGCCGGACGGCCACCGCCGCCGCTCGGACGACCACCCGGGACAGCGGTCCTGCCGCTCACGTCGGGATAGCGATTGATCCCGCCGCCGCCACCGCGACCGTAGCGCTCGCGATCGACTGCCGCGTTGTATCCGGCGCGACCGCCACGTGGGCCGCCCCGGTTGGGTTGTCCGCCGCGGGGTCCGCCGCGAGCCTGTTGCCCGCGCCGCTGCTCGGCGATGAGGTATTCCGGGATCTCCGGCTCGTCGAAGTCCTCCTCATCGTGGATGGGCGGGGGCAGCTTCGAGGGAGCCGCGCTCGGTACGCCGAGCTGGGAATCCCAGACTGAACCGAATGGCGTCGGCCGGGGGGCCCGGCGAGCCGCGGCGGGTTGCTCGAGGGTTTCATCCTCTTCCTCGTCCTCGTCGCCGGCGTCGGCGTCGGCGGCAGCGAGCGGGGCCGGCGTCGCGCCCGGCTCCGGGGCAAAACCGTTCTCCTGCTCACGACCGCGACCGCGGCCGCGGCCGCGGCCACCACGGCGGCGGCGTCGTCGACGACCCTCGGAATCCACGCCGTCGTCCTCGCCGTCGCCTTCGGCGATCGGTCCCACGGGCGGTGCCTCGTCGGCCTCGACCGCGCCGGCTAGCTCGGCGGCCGGTGCTGCAACCCTCGACAGCTTCTCGCCGGGCAGCACGGTCAGGCTGCCGGCGGACGCCACAGGAGCCGGCTCCGCCGGGGCAGCGATCCGGGCGGGTCGACCGCGAGCGATGACGGGCTCGGCCTCGCCGGCCCGGCCACGACCGCGACCGCGGCCGCGTCCCCGTCCGGCACCCGTTCCCTCGGTCTGCTTGTCCGGGACCTCGGTCATCGACAGGTCCTCGTCGTCGCCGGCGACCCGACGGCCGGAACGCGACGACCCCTTCTCGACGCGAGCGAGCTGGGTGATGTCGGTGAAAATATCGGCGACCTCGATCAGGTCGGACGAGGTGTTGCCGCGGAAGCTGATCACCTCGACCCGGACGCCCATCTCCTGGACGGCCCGGATGGCCGGCGCGAAATCACCGTCACCCGAGACGACGATCGCGACATCGAGGTTTCGAGCCGTCTTCATCATGTCGACGACGAGCTCGATGTCGAGGTTCGCCTTGACCTTGCCGTCGCCGTACTTGCGGATGTCCTTGCTGACGACCTTGTAGTTGTTCCGCGCGAGGAACGAATGGAAGTTGCGCTGGTTCTCGTTATCCGGGTCGAGCCCGGTGTAGGCATAGGCGCGAACGAAGTCGCGACCCGCTGTTGCCGACTTGAGTAGCGTGACGTAATCGATGTCCACGCCGGCGGCCTTGGCCGCATAGAAGATGTTCGCCACGTCCACGAAGACGGCGACGTTCTTTCCCACAATGACTCCTTGTTATCCGTTGTCCGCGGCGCCGGCGCGGTGACGCTGCTCGGCGCGCGGGATCATCGGGTCGGGCTGGTGGTGGTCCCTACCACGGCCACCGGCCGTTCCATGTGCGGACCGCTTTCGATAAATCCGTGATGCTCCCAGCGGGTCCGCGTCGCTGGGTCGTCCGGGAGGGCGGCTTCGATGACGCTGCAGCCCTTGTTGCGCGCCGAGCGGATGAGCTCCTCGAGGAGCGCGTCCGTGACTCGGTTCACCTCGTGGTCCGGATCCACGACGAGGAGGTCCACGGTCCCGACATAGCCTCCGGCTCGGACCGACGGCCGAAGCGCGAGAACCGCGCCTCCGACGACGCTACGCCGAGCCTCGGCCACGAAGATGCTTGCCTGCGGAAGATAGACCAGCTGCCGGAGGAGGTCTCCAGGCACGAGTGCGCCGACAGTGCCGGACGAATTGAGAAGCCCGGCGCTCAACGCGACGAGCCGCTCGATATCCGTGATGCGGGCCGATCGAACCAGGTATTCCACGCTGGCAGGTGCCACCTCGTAGGGCTGGCGGTCGCGATTGCTGCTGGTCCTGCGGGGCCTCGCGGGGGTGGCGAGCGAAGTGCTCGACAGCCACGCCCGGGTCGCGTCGGATCGGTGTTGCAATCGGTCCGCCGATGCATATGATACGGCATCGCTTCGGCGGCATCCTGCGCGCCGCCCGAATCGGGATTCTGTGCCGTCGTCCGTCACGCACCGCCACTCCCGCACTCGCGAGTCTTTCGAACCCCCAGACCCAAGGGGAGTCGACCGACCCTCGAACGGGACCAACGGGCAACGAACGGCCGGCCTGGACCCCTCGTTCGGACGGACCACGGGCGCACCGACCGAGATCGACCCGGGGACCGCCCGGCCGATCAATACGAGGAGGAGATTGGATGAACTTCAGAAAGCTGAGCGCGTTTGCTGGCGTATCGATGCTGGTATTCGCGGCATGCAGCAGCACCCCGTCAGGTTCGGGAGCCGCCGCAAGTGCGGGCAGCGGGGGCGCCGCCCTCGCCCCGAGCACCCCGGCCCCGGCCGCGGACACCTCGAAGGGCAAGGTCAAGATCGCCATCGAGCTGCCGCAGCAGGGCAGTGAGAAGGCGGCCTCGGACCCGATCATCAACGGCATCAAGCTCGCTGTGAAGCTGGCCGGCGGCGGCGCCGGTGGCTACGGGATCGATATTCCGCAGTCCGCCATCTATGACGACGCCCTCAACGGCGCCCACGACGCGCAGACCGGCGCGAACAACATGAGCAAGATCGTCGCCGACGCGGACGTGATCGCGGTCATCGGCCCGCTCAACTCGAGCGTTGCCCAGGCCCAGATCCCGATCTCGAACGACGGCGGCCTGCTCCAGTGCTCGCCGGCCAACACGAACCCGGACCTGACCCAGGGCGCTCCCGCCAAGCAGCTCCGGACGAAGCCCAACAACTACATCCGCGTCGTGACGACGGACAACATCCAGGGTCCGGCCGGCGCCCAGTACATCTTCAAGGTCCTCGGCAAGAAGTCCGTGTACGTCATCGATGACACGGAAACGTTCGGCAAGGGCGTCGCGGATGCCTTCGCGGCCGAGTTCACCAAGGAAGGCGGCACCGTCGTCAAGCACGACGCGGCCCCGAAGACCACCCAGGACTACGTCTCGATCATGACCGCCGCCAAGGCCCTCAACCCCGAGGCGATCTACTTCGGCGGCGTGACCGCAACGGGCGGTGCCCGGATCCTCCTGGCCGCCGCGCAGGCCGGTCTCGGCGACGTCCCGTACGTCGGTCCGGACGGCATCAACGACGGCTCGGGCGAGACGAAGGACTCGTTCCTCAACCTCGCAGCCGCCGCTGCCAAGAACTCCTACAGCACCCTCGCCGGCATCGGCGACTTCCCGGGCAGGGCCCAGTTCGAAGTGGACTACAAGGCCGAGTACAGCATTTCCCCGACCGGCTACGCCGGGACCGGTTATGCGTGCGCCCAGGTCGTGATCGATGCCCTCAAGCGGGCCGGCGCGACGGCAGCCGACAAGTCGGCACTCCGTGAGGCCGTTCGGGCCGCCGGAACCGATACTGCCGCCAAGTACACGACGATCGTCGGCGACATCACGTTCGATGCCAACGGCGACACCAGCCAGAAGATCGTCTCGATCTACTCGGTCGATCCCGCCGCCGCAAACGGCAAGGGCGACTGGAAGTTCCAGACGCAGGTCGACTACGGCAAGTAGTCAATAGCGCCAGGGAGCCGGGGATCGACGTGATCCCCGGCTCCTGAGCATTCGGCCAACGAGGACAGACAGGCTCACCGTTCGAGGGCTCACATCGTGACCTCGCTCGCAAGTCCCGCAGCACCGGCCCGGCCCATCGCGCGTGGGCTGCGCTTCGTCGGGATCGCGATCGCAGCGATCGTCCTGTACACCGTGGCCCTCTGGCTTGCCCTTCCGCCCGTCTCCGGGCTGACCTCGGCGCAGGCCTTTCCCGTCGCCATCCAGCAGACCGTCAATGCCCTGTCCATTGGCTCGATCTATGCCCTGATCGCCCTCGGTTACACGATGGTCTACGGCATCATCGAGCTGATCAACTTCGCCCACGGCGACGTCTTCATGGTCGGCGCATTCGTGTCGATCATTTTCATTGGCGGGATCATGGGCCAGACCGGCCCGGTCGAGAACATCCCGCTCCTGATCGTCCTCATCGGTGGGGCACTCCTTTTCACGATGCCGATCATCGCCTTCCTGAACGTTTCGATCGAGCGGCTCGTCTACCGGCCGCTGCGGAACGCTCCCCGGCTGGCACCCCTGATCACGGCCATCGGCGTCTCGTTCATCCTCCAGAACGTCGCACTCGTCGTCGCCGGCTCCGGCGATCGCTCCGCTCCCCAGGTCTTCCCGCTCGGCTGGCACCTCGAGCTCGGCGGGGCGTCGATCTCGGTGCTCTCGATCTTCATCTTCGTCCTCGCGCTGACCTTGATGATCGGCCTCCAGGTCTTCATCAGCCGGACGCGGCTCGGCCGGGCGATGCGGGCCACCGCCCAGGACCGCGAGGCCGCCTCGCTGATGGGCGTGGACCAGAATCAGACGATCTCCCTGACGTTCCTGCTCGGCGGCATGCTGGCCGCGGCGGCCGGGCTGATCTGGGGCCTCCGCTTCGGGTTCGTTCGCCAGGACCTCGGCTTCAACGCGGGGCTGAAGGCATTCACCTCGGCCGTCCTCGGCGGCATCGGCAACATCACCGGCGCGGCCATCGGCGGGTTCGTCATCGGCTTCATCGAGAACTTCGCCTCGGCGCTTGGATTCTCGCGCTGGTCGGAGTTCCTCGTTTTCATGGTCCTGACGTTCGTGCTGATCTTCAAGCCGTCCGGCCTGTTTGGCCACGCAACGGGTGACCGAGCATGACTGCCTCGAGACCGGCCAGCGACCCGGCCCCCCGACCCGGCGGAGCGCGAGCCATGCTCAACCGGCTGCGGGATGCCTCGGATTCGCATCGCTCGCTGACGATCGTGGTCGCGATGGCGATAACGACGATCCTCATGTACGTCCTGCCGGGCCTCCCGCCCCTGTCCGTCGTCCAGGGTTCGAACATCTGGTACGACTCGTTCGCCAATGCCGGCGTGTTCGTCCTGCTGGCGATGGGCCTGAATGTCGTCATCGGGATGGCCGGCCTGCTCGACCTCGGTTACGCGGCGTTCTTCGCCATCGGCGCCTACGCCTACGCCTACAGCAACTCGCCGTTCTCGGGGACGGACCTTCCGTTCATCCCGATGCTCTTCGTCGGTGCGGCCGTCGCGGGTATCTTCGGGATCCTGCTCGGCGCGCCAACCCTCCGTCTGCGCGGCGATTACCTGGCGATCATGACCCTCGGCTTCGGCGAGATCGTGCCGATCGTCTTCCTCAACCTCGACAAGTTCACCCGGGGCACCAACGGCATCGGCGGGATCTACCGGCCCGAGCCACTGCCGGGGCTGGGAGCGTTCAGCCCGAGCTCGCCGTTCAACTACTTCATCGTCATGGTCGTCATCGTGACCATCACGATGATTCTTCTCTACCGCCTCCAGGATTCGCGAATCGGCCGCGCCTGGAACGCGATCCGGGAGGACGAGCTGGCGGCCGCAGCGAACGGCATCAACACCGTCACGACGAAGCTGCTGGCCTTCTCCCTCGGCGCCACGACATCCGGCCTGGCGGGCGTGTTCAACGCCTCGAAGCTCACGATCGTGTCCCCGGACCAGTTCCTGTTCACTGTCTCTTTCACCGTCCTGGCCATGGTCATCCTCGGCGGCATGGGCAACATCTGGGGCGTCGCCGTCGGGGCGTTCGTCGTCTACAACATCCAGGTGGTCTTCCTGAAGTCGATCAACGGGATCATCGAAACGCTGGGTGTCCCAGCTTTCGACCTCGGGCCGGTCCACGTCAACCTCGCCAAGGTGCCATTCACCGACTATCAGTACCTGCTCTACGGCGTTGCCCTCGTGCTGATGATGCTGTTACGACCGGAAGGCCTGTTCCCGAACCAGCGCCGGCGGCAGGAGCTCCACATCGCCGAGGAGTTCGACGAGGGCGAGCAGGGCGAGATCACCGGAGCCATGGGCGCGGCGCCCGGCGCGGCCGGCGACGCGGGAGGGGCGCTGTGAGCGTTCTCGAAGCCTCCGGTGTCACAAAGCGGTTCGGCGGCCTCGTCGCCGTCAACAACGTCGACTTCACGATCCCGGAGAAGTCCATCGTCAGCCTCATCGGGCCGAACGGCGCGGGCAAGACGACGTTTTTCAACATCATCGCCGGGATCTACGATCCGACCGCCGGCGAGATCGACTTTCACGGCCGGCGCGTCATCGCCCGGCCCAAGCGTGCCTGGCTCGAGCCCATCCTGTGGGTCCTGCCGGCATTGCTCGTGGCAATCGTGACGATCGGCTTCGGGGTAGAAGGACGAAGCGAGGGCTCGATCATCCTCGGGCTCGCGCTGACGGTTCTCGCGCTGATGGTCGTCCTGCTCGTCGGCGTGGCCAGGCCCCCAAAGTATCAGCGCTTCCTCGTGCGGCTCGGCATCTTCAAGAGCGCCCGGCCGAACGACATGGTCGTCACCGGTCTGGGGCGGACCTTCCAGAACATCCGTCTCTTCCAGAACATGACGGCGATGGAGAACGTTCTCGTCGGGATGCATACGAAGCTCGGCTCGACCTGGATCGACGCGATCCTCTCGACCCCACGTGACCGGCGCGAGGAGGCTTCCGCCCGGGTCAAGGCCCGCGAGCTGCTTGCCCTCGTCGGCCTGAAGGGCCGCGACGACCAGCTCGCGAAGAACCTGCCGTACGGTGACCAGCGCCGTCTGGAGGTTGCCCGCGCGCTCGGCTCCGAGCCGGTCCTGCTGCTCCTCGACGAGCCGACCGCCGGGATGAACCCGCGCGAGACCCAGCAGCTGACGAGTCTCATCAGCCGGCTCCGCTCGGAGCTCGGCCTGACGATCCTCCTCATCGAGCACGACATGCGCGTCGTCATGGGAATCAGCGACCGGGTCACGGTCCTCGACCATGGCGAGAAGATCGCCGAGGGGACGCCTGACGAGGTCCGCCGTAACCCGAAGGTCATCGAGGCCTACCTCGGAGCGCCGCCGGTCGAGGCGACCGCCGCGGACACACCCGCCCCATCCGCCGGCCCGTCCGGCAGCGCGGCCGTCGAGGGGTCCGAGTCGTGAGCGCCGTGAATGCCGAGACCGCCGTCCCACGTTCCAACGAGACGGGCGACCAGGCGATGCTGGTCATGAACGACGTCCATACGTATTACGGTCACATCCACGCCCTCAAGGGGATCTCGCTGACCGTCGAGAAGGGCGAGATCGTGACCCTGATCGGGGCAAACGGCGCCGGCAAGACCACGACCCTCAAGACCATCAACGGACTGCTTCACCCCCGCGCCGGGACG
>Ga0307282_10000649_pt1 | contig 11394 bp, 9 predicted proteins | sample ER_DNA_121_FD_194475 | JGI IMG/M metagenome (GOLD analysis project Ga0307282, IMG submission 194475) | Bulk soil microbial communities from the East River watershed near Crested Butte, Colorado, United States - ER_DNA_121 | ecosystem: Environmental > Terrestrial > Soil > Floodplain | place: USA...
ATCGTCTGCAGGATCCGACCGGTGATCCGGTACGGATCGGCCATCGAGTTCGGGCGGCGATCCTCCAGGTAGCCACGGTGGCCGCTGTTGACGAAGCTGTGCGGGATACGGACCGACGCGCCGCGGTCGGCGATGCCGTACGTGAACTCGTCGATCGCCGCCGTCTCGTGGAGGCCGGTCAGGCGCAGCTCGTTCTCGGGGCCGTAGCACGCGATGTGCTCCGCACGCGCATCGGAGAAGGCACCCATCAGCGCGGTGAAGTACTCCTCGCCGCCGACCTCGCGCAGGTGCTTCGTCGAGAAGTTCGTGTGCAGGCCCGAGCCGTTCCAGTCGACCTCGGCGCCGAGCGGCTTCGGGTGGAAGTTCACGTCGACGCCGTGCTGCTCGCAGAGGCGGAGCATCAGATAGCGCGCGATCCAGAGCTCGTCGGCGGCGCGCTTCGAGCCCTTGCCGAAGATCTGGAACTCCCACTGCCCCTTCGCGACCTCGGCGTTGACGCCCTCGATCGCGATCCCGGCCTCGATGCACAGGTCGATGTGCTCGTCGACGATCTGCCGCGCGACGTCGCCCACGTTCTTGAAGCCGACCCCCGTGTAGTACTCGCCCTGCGGCGCGGGAAAGCCCTCCTTCGGGAACCCGAGCGGCGAGCCGTCCTGGTAGAGGAAGTACTCCTGCTCGAAGCCGAACCACGCGTCGGGGTCGTCCGCGATTCCGGCGCGGCTGTTTGTCGGATGCGGCGTCCCGTCGGGCAGGAGCACCTCGCACATGACGAGGTAGCCGCGGTTGCGCGCGGGGTCGGGGAGGAGCGCGACCGGCTGCAGGAAGCAGTCAGAGCTCGAGCCGTCAGCCTGGCGGGTCGAGCTGCCGTCGAAGTTCCACAGCGGCAGCTGTTCGAGGGTCGGCTCGGCGTCGAAGTCGACGATCTTCGTCTTGCTGCGCAGGTTCGGAACGGGCTCGTAGCCGTCCAGCCAGATGTACTCGAGCTTGAACTTCATCTTGCTCCCTCCTGGTTTCGGACCAACAAAAAAGGGCCCACGACTCCTTGGTCGTGAGGCCCCAATGCCTCCGCGCCCGCCTTCTGCGGCGAACACTGCGCAGACCCTAGCGAACGCTCCCGACGGCGTCCAGGAGCGATACTGGGCATGTGACGCATAGCACGAGCAGGCAAGGCGGCCTGGCTCTCAGCGCCGTCCTGGCGATGCACGTCGTCTTCGGGGTCGTCTGGTTCATCGTCTGGTTCGCCTGGGCCTTCTTCACCTCGTTCGCTGGAGACGCCGTGTTGGTCTTCCTGCTCGGGTTCGTCACCTGGTTCGTCGCCGCAGGCATCGTTATCTGGCGATGGGAGAGGGGTTCGCGGTGGTACGCGCTCGTTCCCGGTGGCTGGCTGGCGGTGTTCCTGATCGCGACCGAGCTCGGTCGCCCGTCGGAGTTCCTCGTCCCGTGGTGACAGGCCCCGAACTTGCCGCCGGCCCAAGGGCCAGGTAACCTCGGGCAAGCATGTTGCTCCTCGGCTGACTCCGGTTTCTGCGCGCACCGCCGCTCTCGGCAGGTGCGCACTGTCCGTGTCCCGTCGAGTTGGAGCAACCAATGAAGGCCCTCGAAGTTCACAACTTGCGCAAGGAGTTCACCCGGCGCGACGGCCGCGGCAAGCGCCGCGTGGCCGCGCTCAAAGGCGTCGACTTCGAGATCGAGCGCGGCGAGTGCGTCGCCATCCTCGGCCCCAACGGGTCCGGGAAGTCGACGCTGGTCCGCCTGCTCTCGACACTGCTCCTGCCCGACGGCGGCGAGGCGCGCGTCTTCGGGCACGACGCCTTCCGCGAGACAAAGGTCGTCCGGCGGCTGGTCAACCGCGTGTCGGTCGAGGCGAGCTTCTTCAAGAAGATGTCGGCGGTCGAGAACCTCAGCTACGCCGCGCGCTTCTACGGCCTGCGGCCGAGCCAGACGCGTGATGCGATCCCCGAGATCCTGGGGCGGGTCGGCTTCCCCGCCGACCGGCGCGACGAGCCGATGGAGAACCTCTCCCGCGGCATGCAGCAGAAGGTGGCACTCGCCCGCGCGCTGCTGACCTCGCCGATCCTGCTCCTGCTCGACGAGCCGACCACGGGCCTCGACCCGCGCTCGAAGCAGGAGGTGCAGCAGTTCATCCGCGAGGTGCGGGCCGAGCACGACGCCACCGTCCTGCTCTGCACGCACGACCTGGCCGAGGCGGAAACCCTCGCCGACCGCGTCGGGATCCTCGACGACGGCAAGCTGCTCTGCTTGGAGCCGGCCGACGAGCTGAAGGCCCGCTACAACTCGACCACGCTCGAGGAGGCGTTCTTCGCCGCCAGCGGCCACGCCTTCGAGAACGGCGAAGGAGGTGACCACAAGTGAGGACGATGAGCCTCGCGCTGCGCCACGAGCTCGTCGGGCTCAGCGGCGTGATCGAGCGCAACATCTACCTGGTCAAGCGCTACATCTGGTGGGACGTCGCGTTCTTCCTCTGGACGGTCGCGAACACGCTGACGATCGTCTTCATCGCCAAGGGCATCCCGGCGGTGGGCGGGAAGATCGACGTCGAGAAGGTGACGACGATCCTGCTGGTGGGCGCCGTCATCTGGGCCTACCTCGGGATCATCTTCGAGATCCTCACCGAGACCGTCGCCTGGGAGCGCTGGGAGGGGACGATCGAGTACACGTTCATGGCCCCGCTCTCCCGGCCGGTGCACCTGATCGGGATGGGGCTCTTCGCGATCGGCTACGGGGTTATCCGCGCCGCCCTGCTCTTCGGTGTGGTTGCCGCCTTCTTCGGCCTCCACCTGCACGACGCGAACTACCCCGCCGCGCTCGTGGTGCTGATGGTCGCCTCGATCTCGTTCATCGGGATCGGGATGATGACCGCGGTCCTGCCGCTGATCTCGCCCGAGAAGGGCACCCAGCTCGGCTTCGTCGCCCAGGGCCTGCTGCTCGTCGTCTCCGGCGTCTACTACCCCGTCTCGGTGCTGCCGCAGTGGATGCAGGCGATCTCGGTGATCTCGCCTGCCACCTACGCGCTGCGTGGGTGCCGCGCGGCGATCATCAACGGCGCCGGCCTTTCCGACCTCACGACCGAGATCTGGGCACTGCTCGTGATCGGCGCGGTTTCCGTCCCGCTCGGGCTCTGGACCTTCCGCACGGGTGAGCGCTACGCCAAGAAACACGGGAAGCTGAAGCGGTCGGGATGAGACGGCTCCCGGCGAGGCCCGTCTACTACGGCCTGAACTTCGTCCTGCGCCTGCCGACGTGGGTCGTGATGGCGGTCTACCTCGTCCAGGAGCTCCACTTCTCGCCGCTGCAGCTGGTGCTGATGGGCACGGCGATGGAGGCCGCCGTCTTCCTGTTCGAGATCCCGACCGGCGTCATCGCCGACACCTACAGTCGGCGGCTGTCGCTGATCGTCGGCTACCTCGGGACCGGCCTCGCCTGGCTGCTCGTCGGCGTCGTCTCGGCGCCGTGGGCGGTGATCGGGCTCTGGGCCCTCTGGGGGTTCTTCTACACGTTCACGAGCGGTGCCGAGCAGGCCTGGATCACGGACGAGGTGGGGATGGAGAACGTCGGCACGGTTTTTCTGCGCGGCGCACGTTTCGGCCAGGCCGGCGCCGTCGTCGGGCTCTTGCTGCAGGTCGCGGTCGGCGTCGTCTCGCTTCGAGCCGGGGTGATTCTCGGCGGCGCCTTCACGATCGCCGCCGGGCTCGCGTGCGTCGTCGTGATGCCCGAGACCGGCTTCCGCCGCCGCCCGCGGACGGAGCGTGGCTCGGCGCTCGCGGAGCTGCGCACGACCGCGCTGGCCGGCGTGCGCTATGCGTGGGCGGCGCCGGTGATCGTGCTCTTGATCGGGGCCGAGTTGTTCATGGGTGCCTCCAGCGAGGCGTTCGACCGGCTGAAGGAGGCGCACTTCCTGCGCGACGTCGGGTTGCCCGCGGTCGGCCAGCTCGACCCGGTCGTCTGGTTCGGCATCTTCTGGCTCGCCGGGATGCTCCTCAACATCGCCGCGATCGGGAGCCTGATCAAGCGTGTCGAGCGCGGCAGCCGCCAGACGATCGCCCAGTTCCTCTTTGCCTTCACGCTCATGCAGCTCGTGGCCATGCTCGTCTTCGCTTTGACCGGCTTGGTCTGGGTCGCGATCGCCGGCCTGCTGGGCGTCTTCTTCGCCCGCAACATGGCGTTGCCGCTCTGGGATACCTGGCTGAACCAGCAGATCACCGATTCGAGCGTCCGGGCGACCGTGATCTCGCTGACCGGGCAGTCGAACGCGATCGGCCAGGCCGGCGGCGGGCCGGTGCTGGGCGGGATCGGCAACGTCTGGGGCATCCGCGCGGCGCTGGCCGTCGGCGCGCTCGCGATCGCTCCGGCACTTGCGCTGTACGCCCGCGCGATCGCCCACCATGGCCGCGAGCTCACACTCGAGGAGCTCCCAGCGCCTGCTGTAGACTGAGCGCCGTTCGTGAGGCGACGGGGCCTCGGGCGCTGACGGCGGCCGGGGCTTCTGTGTTTGAAGGGAGGAAGCGTGGCGCAGGTCGAGAGCAAGCCGAGAGCGACAAGCGATCCGGAGGCGCGCAAGCGCGTGCTCGGCCGGATCCAGGACGAGGGGATCGAGTTCCTGCTCCTCTGGTTCACCGACATCGAGGGGCACCTGAAGAGCTTTGCGGTCACGCCGAGCGAGATCGGGGCGGCGCTCGACGACGGGATGGGCTTCGACGGCTCGTCGATCACGGGCTTCAACGCGATCGAGGAATCGGACATGGTCGCGATCCCCGACCCCGAGACGTTCACGCCGATGCCCTGGAAGGAGGGCGAGACGCGCGTGGCGCGGATGATCTGCGACGTCGTCACGCCGGATGGGCAGCCCTACGAGGGCGACCCGCGCTACGTCCTGCGCCGCGCGCTCGAGCGGATGGAGGGCCTCGGCTACGACACCTTCAACGTCGGCCCCGAGCTCGAGTACTTCCTCTTCAAGGACGACCAGGGCACCGAGACGCTCGACGAGGGCGGCTACTTCGCGATGACGACGCTGGACGCCGCCAGCGAGCTGCGCCAGGAGACCGTGCGCGCTCTCGAGACGGTCGGGATCCCGATCGAGTACGTCCACCACGAGGTCGGCCCCTCGCAGCACGAGATCGACATGCGCTACGCGCCTGCGCTGACCATGGCCGACCACACGGTCACCTACCGCCTGATCGTCAAGGAGATCGCCAAGAAGGCCGGCTTCCACGCGACCTTCATGCCGAAGCCGATCTTCGGCGAGAACGGCTCCGGGATGCACACGCACATGTCGCTCTTCTCGGACGGGCGCAACGCCTTCTTCGACGGCGACGACAAGTGGCACCTCTCCGAGGTCGGCAAGGCCTTCATCGCCGGCCAGCTCCGGCACGCGCGCGAGATCTCAGCGATCTTCGCGCAGTGGGTCAACTCGTACAAGCGGCTCGTGCCCGGCTACGAGGCGCCGGTCTACGTCGCCTGGTCGCAGCGCAACCGCTCGGCGCTGATCCGGATCCCCCTGTACAAGCCGGGGTCGGAGCAGGCGACGCGCGCGGAGATCCGCTGCCCGGACCCGGCGTGCAATCCGTACCTGACCTTCGCTGCCCTGCTCCACGCGGGGCTCGAGGGGATCGAGCGTGGCTACGAGCTGCCCGAGCCGATGGAGACGAACCTCTACCACCTGACGCCGGAGCAGCGGCGCGAGCGCGGGATCGTCTCGCTGCCGGAGACGCTGGGCGAGGCGATCGACGAGCTGGCGCAGTCCGATCTGGCCCGCAAAGCGCTCGGCCCGCACATCTTCGACCGCTACGTCGAGCTGAAGCGGAAGGAGTGGGACGATTACCGGGTGCAGCTGACGGACTGGGAACGCGAGCGATACCTGTCCGTACTGTGAGATGATCGCCGGGATCTCGCCCGCTCTGCGGCAGGCGGGATCCAACTGACGGCCGACCGCGAGCTGCTGGATTTTCCGCAGCTCGTGGTCGTTCTGGGCCCGTCCGTCTAAAGAAAACTGCGGAGCGAGTCGCGCTCGACGCTGAGGCCGACGATCTCGCTCGAGCCGTCGATCTGCTCGACCGCGTCGACCGGAACGAGGCGTCGCTTGCGGGCGAACCCGCGGCGGACGGAGAGCGCGTCAGGGATGTCCGGCTGTGTCCCGTACATCGGGCACTCGACCCGCCCGACCACGCGGCCCCGGGCGTCGGCCACCAGGTAGCCGGACGTCTGGAGCAGCTGCGACGCGGGGACCGACATCGATCCGGACGGTACCTGCCGGGTGCAAGCGCAATCTGCGGACCGAGTAAAGGTTTTGTTAGCGACGCGCCGCGCCGGCGCTATCGTGGCCCGGTGGACGAGACCGGCCGCCACCTGCGCCTCCTGACCGAGACGATCGCGGCGGTCAACTCGACGCTCGACCTCGAGGAGGTGCTCTCGCTCGTCGCGAGCAAGGTCGCCGACGCGCTCGGGGCCGACGCCTGCTTCGTCTACCTCTACGACGAGCAGGCCGACGAGCTCGTCCTGCGCGCCACGCACGGCACCCGCGTCGAGGAGATGACCGGGCGACCGCGGATGCGCCCCGGCGAGGGAATTACCGGCACGGCGGCGGCCCAGCGCGAGCCGGTGATGATCCCGTCGCAGGCGCATCTCGACGAACGCTTCAAGGCCTTCGCCAACCTGCCCGAGGACGAGTACGAGTCGATCCTGGCGGTCCCGATCCTCGCGCGCGAACGGCTGGAGGGGGCGTTGAACGTCCGTACGCGCGAGCCGCGGGAGTTCACCGCCGCGGAGATCGAGCTGCTGCTGGCGATCGGCGCGCAGGTCGCGCAGACGATCGAGCACGCCAAGCTGTACGCGGGCGCCCAGCGGCGTGTCGTCGAGCTCGAGGCGCTGGCGCGAATCTCCGAGGCGGTCTCCGAGTCGCTCTACCTGGAGGAGTCGCTGGAGGGGATCGTCGAGGCGACGGTCGACGCGCTGGGCGCGACCGGCGCGGCGCTCGTGCTCGAGGACGGCGAGGTCGTCTGGCCGGAAGGCGTCGCGGGCAAGCATGCGGTGCGCGTGCCGCTGCGCTGGAAGGGCCGGCAGGTCGGCGAGCTGGTCTGCGACCGGGACACGCCGTTCAGCGCGGACGATCGGGCGCTGCTCGCGTCGATCGCGAGCCATGCGGCGGTCGCGCTCGAGCACGGGCGGGCGGTACTGCGCGGGGTGCTCGCCCAGGAGATCCACCACCGGGTCAAGAACAACCTGCAGACGGTGGCCTCGCTCTTGCGGCTGCAGGCGAGGACAGATGGCGTCGACGCGCAGAAGGCGCTGAACGACTCGGTCAACCGCGTCCTCGCGATCGCGGCCGTCCACGAGGTGCTGACCGAGCGGCGGGACGAGGACGTCGAGCTGGCGGAGCTGCTCGACCGGCTGCGCGCGATGCTCGTGCAGGGGCTCGGCGCGTCGAAGAGCGTCGAGGTCTCGCTGGAGGAGGTCTCGCTCGCCGGCAACCGCGCGACGGCGCTCGCGCTCGTGTTCTCCGAGCTGCTTCAGAACGCGCTCGAGCACGGCGGTGACGTCGTTCGGGTCGAGCTGGCTCGGCGCGGGGGCGAGGTCGTGCTGGCGATCGCCGACGACGGGAGCGGGGTCGACGGCGAGCCCGTGTCGGGGACGGGCCTCTCGATCGTGCGGGCGCTGGTGCAGGACGAGCTGGGCGGGCGGCTCGCGCTGGAGTCGAACGGCGGCCTGCGGGCCGAGGTGGTCTTCCCGGTCTGAGAGCCGCGTTGGCTTCGGCCTCGGCCTGGGGGAAGAAGTCACGCTTTCGGCACGGTCCGGTCACAGACACGCGCGTGTTTCGTCGATACGCTCAACGCGGGTGGCGGGTGGAACACTCTCTTCCCCACCCAAGGGTGGGGAAACGGGCGCGTGTACATACCATCTGCTCATGCGGATCCTCGTCGCTGAGGACGAGACCATCATCCGGCTTGACCTGCGGGAGCTGCTGGAACGCTCCGGCTTCGAGGTCTGCGCCGAGGCGAAGGACGGGCTCGAGGCGGTCGAGCTCGCGCGGACCGAGCAGCCGGACCTCGCCGTTCTCGACGTGAAGATGCCTCGGCTCGACGGGATCGAAGCGGCTCGCCGCATCCTCGATGAGCGGCCGATCCCGATCGTGATGCTGACGGCCTACGGCCAGGACGAGCTGGTCGCCCGCGCGGTCGAGGCCGGCGTCTTCGGCTATCTCGTCAAGCCGTTCCGCGAGCAGGACCTGCTGCCGGCGATCCGCACGGCGCGGGCGCGCCACGAGGAGCTGGCCGCCCTGCGCGAGCAGGCCGACTCGCTGGCCGAGGCCCTCGTCGCGCGCAAGGCGATCGAGCGGGCGAAGGGGCTGCTGATGGAGCGCGAGAGCCTGAACGAGCAGGAGGCGTTCGCCCGCCTGCGGAAGGCGAGCCAGATCTCGGGGAGGCCGATGCGCGTCGTCGCGGAGGCGCTGATTGCGACGTTCGAAGAAGGCTCGCCCTAGGCCTGCGCTTCCTCGAACAGGCGCTCCCAACGGGAGATGAGCGCCTGCAGCTCGTCCCGGGCCCGGCGGTGCGCGGCGAGCGTCTCGACGTCCGACCAGTCATCCGCGAGGCGGCGCTCGAGCTCGGCGACCGCTTCCTCCTGCTGCGAGATCTCGCCCTCGAGCTGCTCCAGAGCCTTCGGCCGCGCCGGCTTCACAGGCTCGGGTCGCGGCTTCTCCTTACGCGGAGCGGCGGGCTTGGCCGGCTCGGGCTCCGGCTCGGCTCGCCTTTGCGCGTAATCCGCCCAGCCGCCGTCGTACGAGTGGATGGTGCCGTCCTCGATCGCGAGCAGCCGCTCCGCGACCGCGTCCAGCAACGCGCGGTCGTGCGAGACGAGCAGCACCGTTCCCGGAAATGCGTCGAGCGCGGCCTCCAGCGCCTCCCGGCTCTCGAGGTCGAGGTGGTTCGTCGGTTCGTCGAGCACGAGCAGGTTCGCTCCCGAGGCGACCACGAGCGCAAGCGCCAGCCGCCGCCGTTCGCCGCCCGAGAGCGCGACGACCGGCTTCTCGTGTGCCTCCCAGCCCGAGAAGAGGAAGCGGCCGAGCAGCGACTGCGCCTGGGGCCGCGGCAGGCTCGTCGCCCGCTGCGCGCAGTCCAGAACGCTCCCGCGCTCGTCGAGCTCGACCTCGTGCTGCGAGAAGTACGCGGCCTCGACGCCGTAGCCCATCCGCACGGTCCCGTCGACCAGCTCCCGTGCTCCGAGAATCGTTTCCAGCAGCGTCGTCTTGCCAGAACCATTGGGGCCGACCAGACCGACGTGCTCGCCGCGCTCGATCGCGAACGATGCGTCGTGCAGCAGCTCCTTCTCGCCTGCCGAGACCTCCAGGTCTGACGCCTCGACAACGGTCCGGCCGCTGCGCGCGGGCTTGAGGAAGTCGAAGCCGAGTGACTTGCTGCGGCGCGTGAGCAGCTCGTGCTCGCCGGCGGCCTGCGCGCGCTCGGTCTGCAGGCGGCCGATCTGCGTCAGCTTCGCCTGGGCCTGCTTCGCCTTCGACTTCTTGTAGCGGAAACGCTCGACAAAGCGCTCGAGGCGGGCGATGTCCGTCCCGACGCGCTCCGCCGTCTTCGCGGCAGCCTGCGCCCGCGCGGCCTTCTCGATCCGCCACACGTGCCACGGGCCGGGGAAGAACAGCGAGCGGCCGGCCTCGAGCTCGAGCACGCCGGTGGTGACCGCCTCGAGGAACCAGCGGTCGTGCGCGACGAGGATCACCGCGGCGTCGAGCGACTGCAGCTCCTGCTCGAGCCACTCGAGGTTCTCGACGTCCAGGTGGTTCGTCGGCTCGTCCAGCAGGAGCAGGTCGGGATCGCCGGCCAGCGCGCGTGCCAGCGAGGCGCGCGTCAGCTCGCCGCCCGAGAAGGTCTCGAGCGGCCGGCCGAGGTCGGCGTCGGCGAAACCGAGTCCTCGCAGCGCCCCGGCGGCCCGGTCGCGCCAGCGGTAGCCGCCCGCGTGCTCGAGCCTCGCCTGCGCGTCGGAGTAGCGGCGCAGCGTCGCCGGCTCGTGGTCGCCCGCGGCCATCGCCTGCTCGAGCGCGCTCAGCTCCTCCTCGGTCTCGATCAGGTCGCGCGCGCCGGAGAGCGCGTAGTCGCCGAGCGTGAGGCCGCGGTCGAGCGGCGGCCGCTGGTCGTGCAGCGCGATCCGGGTGCCTTTGGCGAGCGCGAGCTCGCCGCCGTGGAGCTCGCTCTCGCCGGCGAGCATCCGCAGCAGCGTCGTCTTGCCGGCGCCGTTCGGCCCGGAGAGCGCGAGCCGGTCACGGCGCTCGACCGAGAACGAGACGCCCTCGAACAGGAGCGACCCGGCGATCTCCTTGCGCAGGTTGGTAGCGGTGACCACGGCCATGGGCCAAGCGTAGTCGGGAAGCGAAGCCGCTTACCGCGCGGCGATCGGAGCGCCGACCAGCGAGCGGGCGGCTTCCGCGATGTGGTCGGCGTCAATGCCCGCCGCAGCCAGCAGCTCGGCGGGCTTGCCGGAGCCGGGCATGTCGCGGACCGCGAGGCGGACGACGCGGGCCGGCAGCTCGCCGCCGGCCGAGAGCGCCTCGAGCACGGCGTCGCCGATGCCGCCCTCGGGCCAGTGGTCCTCGACCGTGAGCACGCGCCCGCCGGTCTCCTCGGCCGCGGCGCGCAACGTCTCGCCGTCGGCCGGCTTGACCGAGTAGAGGTCGATCACGCGCGCCTCGATCCCCTCGCCCGCGAGCTGCTCGGCCGCCTTGAGCGCCTCGTGCAGCGTGATCCCGGCGCCGACGATGGTGACGTCGTCGCCCTCGCGGATGACCTTAGAGCCGCCGATCGGGAACTCCTCGTCCGCCCCGTAGATCACCGGCGTGGCGGCTCGCGTCGAGCGCATGAAGACGATCCCGTCGCGGTCGGCCATCGCGGCCACGAGCTTCGCGGTCTGGTTCGCGTCGGAGGGGTAGAGCACGGTCGAGCCGTGGACGGCGCGCATCATCGCCAGGTCCTCGAGGGCCATCTGCGACGGCCCGTCCTCGCCGATCGACGCGCCGGCGTGCGAGCCGCAGAGCCTGATGTTCGCCTGGCTGATCGCGGCCATGCGGATGAAGTCGTAGGCGCGGGAGAAGAAGGCTGCGAAGGTCGACGCGAACGGCACCCAGTTGCGCACCTGCAGGCCGACCGCCGTTGCAACCAGCTGCTGCTCGGCGATGTACATCTCGAAGTACCGCTCGGGGTAGGCCTTGGCGAACAGCTCTGCGTAGGTCGAGTTCGAGACCTCGCCGTCGACCGCGACCACGTCGCCGCGCGCCCCGCCCAGAGCCTCGAGCGCCTCGCCGTACGCGAGCCGCGTGGCGACCTCCTCGCCCTCGTCCCACGTGGGAAGCTCGAGCTCGCCGGAGACCTCGAACAC
>Ga0307282_10000650_pt1 | contig 11379 bp, 8 predicted proteins | sample ER_DNA_121_FD_194475 | JGI IMG/M metagenome (GOLD analysis project Ga0307282, IMG submission 194475) | Bulk soil microbial communities from the East River watershed near Crested Butte, Colorado, United States - ER_DNA_121 | ecosystem: Environmental > Terrestrial > Soil > Floodplain | place: USA...
CTCATCACCGAGGATCCGGGCGCCCATAACCGCACCTTCGCGGGCGCGACGAACGCCCGGCTCTGGAAGTACGACCTCGCCACCGGCAGCATGACCGCGGTCGCGGTTGTCGCAGATCCGACGGCCGACTGGGAGTCCAGCGGCGTCGTGGACGCATCGCAGTACTTCGGTCCGGGCGCGTTCCTGATCAACGTCCAGGCTCACACGATCTTCGTCGACACGGCTCCGCTGCCGTCGAACCCGACGATCACCCAGAAGCGGGAGGGCGGCCAGCTCCTCCTGATCAGGATCGACGGCGCCTAGGCCGTCGCACAGAACCCTTCGCAACGTTTCGAGGCCCCGCCGACGGCGGGGCCTCTCCGTGTCCGGCCGCTCCGTTCCCGGGCTACGAGTCGAAGCCGATCCCTAGCGCGTCGAGCGTCCTCAGGAGCAGGCCACGGCGGCCCTCGTTCCGATCGGCCCGGTCGAGCTCGCGGCGGACCGCCTGGACCGCAGCCGATCGAAGCGGCTCCGGCGGGAACGGGATCGGCCGGCTCTGGACGAACCGGAGTTTCAGCAGGTCGGAGTCGGGGCGGAGGATGTAGTCCCGGACCACGCCCGCTGCCCAGCGGCTCGACCCGACGCCGAGCCCGGTGTAGCCGAGCGCATAGGTCAGCCGCCCGCCGAGCGCCTGCCCGAACGTCACCGTGAACCGCGAGGTCGTGTCGATCGCTCCACCCCAGCGACATGGAAAGTCAACCTCGGCGAGCTGCGGAAAGGCCGCCCGGAAGTGCGTTTCGAGCTTTGCGAAGGTTGTCGGGCGCTCATCGAACTGGGGACCCACCCCATTGCCGAAGTGGTAGATCGCGTCGTACCCACCCCACAGGATCCGATCGTCGGCGGTGAGCCGGAAATAGTGGAACTGGTTGTTCGCGTCGGCCATGCCCTGTCGCCGCTGCCAGCCGATCGACGCCCGCTGGTCCGGCGTCAGCCGGTCCGACACGAGGACGTAGTCGTAGACCGGCACGAAATGGGCCGACAGCCGACGCAGCCAACCCGAGTAGGCCGATGTCGCGACCACGACGTGACCGGCGACGACTGACGGACCCGCCTCCGTCGCGACCCGCACGCAGCCCGCCGCGCGGTGCACCGAGCGGACGCGGCTGCCCTCGTGGATCGTCACGCCACGCTCCTCGCAGACCCGGGCGAGCCCGCGGACGAGCTTCGCGGGGTCGAGGATCGCATCGCGCCCGGGCGGGCGGTACAGGCCGGCCAGCCAGAGCGGGGAGTGGACCTCGTCGCGGATCCGCTCGCGGTCCATGAACTCCATCTCGTCGCCCCAGGCAGCCGCCTCGTCGACCCAGGCCTTGAACTCGTCGACCTGGTGGGGCTGGTCGGCGACGTCGAGGATGCCGGTCTCCTCCAGATCGCAATCGATCGCGTTGGCGCGCGTGAAGTCGACGAGGGCACGGAGATTGGCAATGCCCTCGCGCTCGAGCATCGCGACCTCATCGGGGAAGTGGCGGATCCCGTTGGCCAGGCCGTGCGTCAGGCTCGCCGAGCAGAAGCCGCCATTGCGGCCGCTCGCGCCGTACCCGACGGTCTCCGCCTCGAGCACGAGGACCCGCAACGTGGGGTCCGTGTCGGTCAGGGCGATCGCCGTCCAGAGTCCGGTGAACCCGCCACCGATGATGACCACGTCCGCGCTGGCGTCGGTCGCGAGCGGCGCGCGCTCCGGGCCGGCCGTCGACGCGGCGAGCCAGTAGCTAATGGCGCCCGTCGGCGGCGCGTCGGCAGGGCGTGCGAATCGCCGTCGAGCCGGAGTCGTTGCCATCGGGGCATCGTAGCCCGACCCGCACGCCCGGTGCACCGAGGCTACGGATACCTCCGCCGCCCGTTGAAGGCGGTTCGGATATCGCACCGATATCGTCGCAAGCCTGCGATATCCGCGTTGACGCCCCATCCGCCCGTGTGCCAAGATGACGTCCCCGCCGTTCCGTAGACCGCAACGGCCGTCCCGTCCACCGCACCTTGATCCGTAGCCACGGAGTGATCATGACGACCGAACCCGCCGCCGGCGCGGTGACCCAGGGCCTCCGGCGCGAGCGCCAGGCCGAGCTCTATCGCCGCGCGATGGAGAGCATGCCAGGCGGGACGGACTCCAACTTCCGGGCATGGGGCGAGGACACCATCTACGTCGATCGCGGCAAGGGCGGCACGGTCTGGGACGTCGACGGGAACGAGTACATCGACCTCCGGATGGGCTATGGCCCGGTCATCCTCGGCCACAACGACGAGCGAGTCGACGACTACGTCAACGAGCGGATGCGCAAAGGCGTCAGCTTCTCGCTGACGACCGAGGACGAGATACGCACGATCGAGCTCATCAAGGAGCTGACCGGCTGGGTCAAGAAGGCCCGGATGACCGTCTCCGGCACGGAGGCGACGATGCACGCGATGCGCGTCGCCCGGGCCTACACGGGGCGGACGAAGATCGTGAAGTTCGAGGGCCAGTACCACGGCGTCCACGACTACGCCCTGATCAGCGTGACGCCCAACGACATGGCGGAGCTCGGCGACGAGGAGAACCCGGTCGGTCTCGCCTGGGGTCGCGGGATCCCGGAAGAGGTCAGCCGGACGATGATCCCGGCGCGCTACAACGCGATGGACGTCCTTCGCCGGATCTTCGAGCGCGACGGCGACGACATCGCCGCGGTCATCATCGAGCCGGTGCTCGGCAACGCCCAGGCGATCATGCCCCAGCCGGGGTTCCACGAGGCGATCCGGGCCCTGACCAAGGAGTTCGGGACCGTCCTCATCTACGACGAGGTCAAGACGGGCTTCCGCTTCGCCCGGGGCGGGGCGGCCGAGTTCTTCGGCGTCACCCCGGACCTCGCCACCTTCGCCAAGGCGATGGGCAACGGCTATCCGGCGGCCGCATTCGGTGGCAGCGAGGAGGTCATGAGCGTCCTGCCGGATCACGTCAGCCACGGTGGGACGTACGCCGGCAACCGGGTCGCCGCCGCGGCCGCGGTCAAGACGCTGTCGATCATCAAGGACACGGATGCGCTCGAGAAGATCCACGCCACGGGGCGTCGGGTCCAGGGCGGCCTGGCCGAGGTGCTCAACGAGAAGGGCCTGGCTCACACGTTTACCGGGCATCCGTCGATGTTCGGGATCTATTTCGCCGAGACGGCCCCGACCGAATATCGCGACTGGGCGAAATCGGACCACGATCTGTATGACGCCATCGCGATCGGGATGCATGTCCGGGGGGCGATGCCGGAACCGGATTCGCGCGAACCGTGGTTCCTCTGCGAGGCCCACGCCAGCGGCGACTACGTCGACCGGATCGTGTCCATCTTCAGTGATTCGCTCGACGCCGCACTTGAGGCTCGCGCCAGGGGCGAAACCGCCCCCGCACCAAAGGACTGAGGAGCTTTCGCCATGGTCCTCGATGGGAATGCCGTTCGATCGGTCGATCGGGCCGCCGCGCTTCTGCTCGCACTGGGCGAGTCCGATGGCGAGGCCGGCGTGACCGAGCTCGCCCGCCGGCTAGGGCTCCACAAATCGACGGCGTCGCGGCTACTCGCGACGCTCCAGAAGCGGGGCCTCGTCGAGCAGGACGAGGAATCGGGCAAGTACCGCCTCGGGCTCGTCATCATCCGTCTGGCCGAGAAGGCCGAACGGACGCTCGATCTCCGGGGCATCTCGATGCCCGAGCTTGAACGCCTTGCGCGACTGACCCACGAGACGACCGGGCTCGGCATCCTCGATGGCGACGCCTTCATGACCGTCGCCCAGGCGGACGGCCCGAACCTCATCGCCGTAGGCGACTGGACCGGCCGCTCGACGCCGCTCCATTGTGTCGCCTCGGGCAAGGTCCTCATGGCGGCCCTCGCCGAACGGGAGGTCCTGCGGATCGTCCGGCGCGGCCTCGTCGCCCACACGGATCGAACGATCACGGAGCTCGAGCCGCTCCTCGAGGAGCTGGCCCGGATCCGTCGACGTGGCTACGGGACGGCTCTCGGTGAGTACGAGCTGGGCCTCAACGCGGTCGCCGCACCCGTCCACGACGCGCGCGGCAACGTCGTCGCCGCCGTCGACATCTGGGGCCCGGCGTTCCGACTGACCCCGCGGCGGATCCCTGAGCTCGCCGCCCAGGCTCGCGAAGCGGCTGCGGCCATCTCCCTCCGTCTCGGTGGACCTGGGCCTGCGGCGTCGGTCCAGCCGACGCTTTCCACGGCCCACGCGCACCCGCCCATCGCGACGGACGGCGCGCCCGCAAGCGGCACGGTGAGCAAGCTCCCGACGAGCGTCGCCGCCGCCTCCTGAGGTCGCAGTCCCCCAGTGGCGGAAGGCCGCCTGACGTGAACGAAAGGGCGCTGACGGCGCTCCGGTAGCCCCTGTGACCGTCCTGGACCGCTACCATCAGCGCCGATGCCAGACTTCACACGACCGCCGTGGAACGACATCGTCATCTGGCTGCGCGGCGACGGGTTCCACATCCTCCTCGTCCTCATCGTGGCATTCGTCGCCCAGCGGCTGGCCCGGGTCGCGTTCCACGGGATCATCACGGCGCTGCTCGATCGCGAGGCGACGGAGGGGACGGCCCAGGAGCTGTCCGCGATCGAGGTCCGCAAGCGGATCGACACGCTCGACCAGCTCGGCAGCAACGTCATCCGGTTCCTCGTCTTCGTCATCGCCGCGCTGATGATCCTGCGCGAGTTCGGCCTCGACATCGGCCCCGCGATCGCCGGCCTCGGTGTCGTTGGCATCGCGGTCGGCTTCGGCGCCCAGAGCCTCGTCCGCGACTACCTGAACGGCGCGCTCATCCTCGTCGAGAACCAGTTCAGCAAGGGCGACGTGGTCTCGGTCGCCGGGGTGACCGGGACCGTCGAGGATTTCAGCCTCCGGCGGACGACCCTTCGCGACCTCGACGGGATCGTCCACACCGTGCCGAACGGCGAGATCAAGGTCGCCTCGAACCGGACCAGGACATGGGCCCGGATCAACCAGAACGTCATGGTCGCGTTCGGCACCGACATCGACAAGGCAATCGAGGTCGTCGACGGGGTTGGACGGGAGATGATCAACGACCCGATCTGGAAGCGGCGGATCCTCGAGCCGCCGCGAGTCGAGCGCGTCGAGTCGATCGACGAGATGGGGATCACCCTCAAGATCCTCGGCTCGGTCCGGGCGAACGAGCAGTGGGCGGCCGCGGGCGAGTTCCGCAAGAGACTCCTCGCGGCATTTACAGCGAACGGCATCGAGATCCCGCGGCCGCATCGCGTCGTGTTCACCGGGGAGGGCGGGACCGCCATCCTGTCGCCGGACGGCCCGACGGACGAGGACCTCACGAGCGGGGAGTAGGGTCGTCTCTCGTGGCCACCGCGGCGCCGACGGAGGGCCTGACCGCCCCGGCCGCGTAGAATGGCGACGCCAGACACGACGAGGAGACAGCCCGCGTGAGCGTCGAGCAGCAGTCGGACCAGCGCCCCGAAATCGAAGCCCTCTACGGCGAGGGTCAGGCATTCCCGCCGGATCCCGCGTTTGCGGCGCAGGCGAATGCCACCGCGGCTCTCTACGAAGAGGCGGACCGCGACAACGAGGGCTTCTGGGCAAAGGTCGCCCGCGAGACGATCAGCTGGACGAAGCCGTTCGGGACCACGCTCGAGTGGGACCTGCCGTTCGCGAAGTGGTTCGTCGGCGGCGAGCTCAACGTCAGCTACAACTGCGTCGATCGGCACGTCGAGAACGGGCTCGGGTCGAAGGTCGCCTACCACTGGATCGGCGAGCCCGGCGACACCCGGACGATCACCTACGACGACCTTCTCCGCGAGGTCCAGAAGACGGCGAATGCGCTCAAGGAACTTGGCATCGAGAAGGGCGACCGGGTCGCGATCTACATGCCGATGATCCCGGAGCTGCCGATCGCGATGCTCGCCTGCGCTCGGCTTGGGGCACCCCACACGGTCGTATTCGGCGGGTTCAGCGCCGAGGCCCTCTCGGGGCGCATCAACGACTCGCAGGCGAAGCTCGTCATCACCGCCGACGGCGGCTGGCGGCGCGGCAAGCCGGCGGTCCTCAAGCCCGCCGTCGACGAGGCGCTCAAGGAGACGCCCACCATCGAACATGTGCTCGTCGCTCGCAGGCTCGGCGACAAGGCCGAGGGCGTGACGATGCAGGACGGCCGTGATGTCTGGTGGGACGAGATCGTCGAGCGCCAGGCGGCCGACTGTCCGCCGGTCCCGGTCGACAGCGAGCACATGCTCTACCTGCTGTACACCTCGGGCACGACGGCCAAGCCCAAGGGCATCCTCCACACGAGCGCCGGCTACCTCGTCGGCACCTCGTACACCCATCGGATGATCTTCGACCTGAAGCCCGACGACGTGTACTGGTGCGCCGCGGATATCGGCTGGGTGACCGGCCACAGCTACATCGTCTACGGCCCGCTCGCCAACGCCGCCACCGGGATCATGTACGAGGGCACGCCCGATACCCCCGCGTGGGATCGCTGGTGGCAGATCATCGAGGACTACAAGGTCTCGATCCTGTACTGCGCCCCGACCGCGATCCGGGCCTTCATGAAGCAGGGCGAGAGCTTCCCGGCAAAACACGACCTCTCGTCGCTCCGCGTCCTCGGGTCGGTCGGCGAGCCGATCAACCCGGAGGCCTGGCTCTGGTACCACGAGTACATCGGTGGCGGCCGCGCTCCGATCGTCGACACCTGGTGGCAGACCGAGACCGGGATGATCCTCATCACGCCGCTCCCGGGTGTCACGACCACGAAACCCGGCTCGGCGACCTTCCCGTTCCCTGGGGTCGACGCCGATGTCGTCGACAGCACCGGCAAGAGCGTCCCGCCGGGTGGCGGCGGCTACCTCGTCCTGAAGCGGCCATGGCCGGCGATGCTCCGTGGCATCTACGGCGACCCGGAGCGCTACATGGAGACGTACTGGAGCCGCTTCCCGGGGATGTACTTCGCCGGCGACGGGGCGAAGCGCGACTCGGATGGGTACCTGTGGTTGCTCGGCCGTGTCGATGACGTCATGAACGTCTCCGGTCACCGGATCTCGACGATCGAGGTCGAGTCCGCGCTCGTCTCCCATCCGGCCGTGGCGGAGGCGGCGGTCGTCGGCAAGAACGATCCGGTCACGGGCCAGGCGATCTTCGCGTTCGTCATCCTGCGCGCAAGCCAGGAGGGCTCGGAGGCGCTTGGCCAGGAGCTACGCGATCACGTCGCGAAGGTCATCGGGCCGATCGCCAAGCCGAAGTTCCTCTTCTTCACCCCGGACCTGCCGAAGACCCGCTCCGGCAAGATCATGCGCCGTCTTCTTCGAGACATCGCCGAAGGCCGGCCACTCGGCGACACGACCACGCTCGCCGACGCGGGCGTCGTCGAGACGATCCGCGACAACTCCGGCGCGGCCGAGGAATAGCCCGGGTGCCATTCAACTTCCTCCGGCGCAAGAAGACAGGCGCGCCCGAACTGACGCCCGCCGCGGCCGCAGCGGCCGCCGCAGCAGGGCTGGCGGCTGCCTCCACCGCGCGGACAGGGATCTCGTTCGACGGTGTGACGGAAGAGTGGCGACTCCTTGGCCAGATGTCGGTCGAAGGCCGTCTCTCGGACGCCCTGAACAGGCGCGAGGCCATCGCGATCAATGACGTCAGCTGGGCGCCGATCGATGGCTCGGCTCCGTTCGTGGCGGTGCCCGGGCTCAAGAGCATCGATCCCTACGACCTCATCCTCGTCCTTGCCGGCGAGGGCTCATTGCCCGAGCTCAGCGACGCCGAGAAGGCAGCCCACAAGGTCCACAAGGTCGCCTACGACGTCGCCCTCGAGGCGCCGCCGTTCCGGATCATCGGCACGGTGTTCCTCAACCCCGGCATGGAGCCGAATCGGCTGCTCGACCGGGCGACCGAGATGTTCGTCGCCGTGGTCGATGCGGTCGCGATGTATGGCGAACAGCGGGTCGGCGACCCCGAGGTCGACACGATCCTGGTCAACCGTTTCTACCTGCGCGGTGTCGAGCAGGTCGACAAGCGAACCGGGCTCAAGGCACAGAAGCTTCCCGGCGCACCGCTAGGCGGAGTCTCCTGGCAGGACCGGTCGTAACGGACGCCGCATGGCGTCCATGCGGCGACCGCTAGGCGCGAGCGGCGTCCTTCTGGCGGCCGCTGAACAACCGGAAGGCGGGCTTTGCGGCGACGACAGGTTCGTGCGGCGCCTTGACGAGGCGCTCAGCTAGCGCGTCGAAGTCTGCCGTGATCCGCTCCTTGGGATACATCTCGATGACCGTGCGGCCCTCATTCGCCGCCCGGACGAAGAGCAGCCCACCCGAGCGGATCAGCGCCATCGCCGGCATCCCGACGGTTCGTTCCATGTCGGCGACGGAGACGCCGCTGTTGGCTCGGTTGACGACGAGCGAGAGGCGATCGGCGATCCCGAGCTCGACCCCCAGGTCCCGCAGCTGGACGGCCGCACGAAGGGCGGGAACATCCGGTGTGACCGGGACGAGGATCTTGTCGGCGATCCCGAAGAGCGCCTGGTTGAGCGGCGAATACGAGGGGTGGAGATCCACGACGATGAAGTCGAAGCCGCGGCGCGAGGCCGCGATCGCCCCGGCGACGCGCTCCGGATCGAGGATCTCGAGGTCGAGCGGCGAGGCGGTCAGGGCAACAACGGACATGCCCGACTGGTGAGTCGACGCAAGATCGAGGAGCGTCTCGACCGGCCCGCCCTCGAGCTCGTCGCGCCAGCTGTCGGCAACGGTCCGGATCTGCTCGATCCCGAGCGAGGTTGCGACGTGGCCGGTGACCGTATCTGCATCCACGAGGAGGACGCGCTGGCCGCGGTTCAGCTGGAGCGTGGCGGCAAGGCTCACGGCGATGGTCGTCTTGCCGACCCCGCCCTTCGGGTTGAAGACAGCGATCACCGTCGCCTGGTGCTGCCAATCGCTGATCTCGATGTCGTCCGACTGGATGATCGGTCCGGAGCCGTCGTCGATCGTGACGGACCGGATGCACATCGCCTCGACCCGCCAGCGGAGCGAGTCCACGGAGTACGGCCGGGTGAAGAACTCGTCGCCGATCGTGGCGCGTGACGGTCCGGCCGACAGGCGATCGAGCGATCGCGGCGACAGGACCATGAGGGCCGGGATCTCCCGGCCACCGTCGCGCAGGAGCGCGTAGTACTCGAGCGAGGTGTCGAAGTCGCTCTCCCCATCGAGGATGGCGACGGCGACATCGCGCCGCGAGGCGAGGAGTGCCTCGAGGTCGTCCGGGCGTGTTACGGCCAGCGCCTCGAAACCTGCGGCCCGCAATTCCGCGACGACGGGTGTCTGCTCATCGGGCGGAAGCGCGACGACGATCGCCGGACGGGCCACGAACTTGCTCCTGACTGGGTGCCGGCGGTCCGGCGCTTGGACTGGTGGTCGACCTAGTGATCCGACTCGGGATCGTGAGCGGTCACGTTGAGGACGCCGTCCGCGGCGTTGGTCACGCGCGCCTGGAAGCTCGGCAGGCTGGGGATGGCATCCCGCAGGACGACATCGGCAGAGTGGTGGACCGCGAACACGAACTCACCGTCCGGGCCGGACGAAACACCGACCGACTGGACACCTGAGACGCGACCGAGGTGGCGCTTGAAGCTGGCGATGCTGGCGACGCTGACGAGTCCGACCACGACAACCTGGGTCGCTGTCGACTCGTTCGAATGGGCCTTGCCCGACGACTTGGCGGGGACGAGCCCGGCGAGTCGCGCGGCGAGGTCGTCGTTGTCGATCTCCGTGATCTCGCCCGTGTCGCTGTCGACGGACGCGGCGGCTTCGGCCTCGGCGGCGCCGAAGTCCGGCGAGTCGCTGCCCTGGCCATCGGCATCGTGTGAGCCGACCATGTCCATCGTCAGCTCGGCGAGGTCCTCGGCGCGGTTGGCCGCGTCGGTCGCGACTTCGGCGCTGGCGGCGGCCTCGGCGGCTGCCTGGACGGCGGCGAAGGCCGCTTCCCGGTCGATCTCGAAGTCTTCCGGCACGTTCGAGCCGTTAGACCCGTCGCCGAAGGACGGCGTTTCGTCGGTGGCGGCTGCCTCGTCGTCGGCCGTTTCGGCGGCCGTTGCGGCGGCCGTTTCGGCCGTCGTCTCATCGGCCGTTTCGGCCGTCGCCGTCTCGTCGCCGGCGGTCTCGTCGGCGACATCGTCTTCCACGACGGGAGCCTCGGCGAGGGCCGCAGCGGCGTATTCGGCGACAGTGTCGAACGACGGCGGCTCCGGCAGGCGCTCGGCCATCGTCGCGATGCGGCTCGGGTCGTCCTCGGCGAGGAGGCGCTCGAAGAACGTGGCCATCTCGGCCTCGAACTCCGAAACGCGGCCCTGGACGATCTGGACCTCGCGCTCGATCTGCGCGGCATGCGTGGCGATCTCGGACTCGAGCAGGGACTTGCGGGCTGTGATGCGTCCCTCGGTCTCCTCGCGGATCCGGGCGATCTCGAGCTTCGACCACTCGCGATGGGAGGCGACGTCGTCGTCTGCCTTGCGGCGGAGGTCGGCTGTCTCGCTCGTCAGGCGGCCATGGATCTGCTCGATGTGGTTCTTCGCGTCGGCTTCGAACTGGCCGAGAGTCCGGGTCCGGGCCTCCTCGGCGGCAGCCTGCATCGCCTTGGAGAGATCCACCATGAACTTTGTCGAGCGCCGCGCGGGCTTCGCGTCGGGCGCGCTGCCCTCGGCCGCGTCGGGCGTTCCGGTCTCGGTGGTCACGGCGGCCTCAGCCGTCTCGGGGGTCTCGGAGGTCTCGGGCGACTCGATGCCGACGGCGTTGTCGCTCGTCTGCCAATCGGATCCGCCATCGACACCGTCCGCCTGAGCGGTCTCGTCGATCTCGGTCTGTTCGCTGTTCGACCGCTCAGAGTTCCAAGGAAGGCGGAAGCCTGGGCGTGCGTCGGTCTGAGCCATCGGTCAGGTTGCCTCTCGTGATGGGGTCGGAGTTCTCAGGGCTTGGTCGCATTCTGGCCGCGCGGGGAGGTCCGGTGGAGTCCGCTAGAGGTACCGGTGGGGCAACCCCAGTGGTACCGCGGTCGGGCCGGACCGCTCAAGCGTTGACAGGCCACACCGCGGCATCTGCGGCCGACGGCGGCGATCCGCGGCCCGGGTACGATAGCCACGTGAGCTCGACCCAGGACCAACCGACAGCGAACCCCGATGATCGCGGCCAGCCGCTCGCCGACACGCTCGGGCGACCGCTCCACGACCTGCGCATCTCGGTCACCGACCGCTGCAATTTCCGCTGCACCTACTGCATGCCGAAGGAGATCTTCGGGCCGGATTTCGCGTTCCTGCCGCGCGACCAGGTGCTGAGCTTCGAGGAGATCGAGCGGACCGCTCGCGCCTTCGTCGAGCTCGGC
>Ga0307282_10000653_pt1 | contig 11362 bp, 7 predicted proteins | sample ER_DNA_121_FD_194475 | JGI IMG/M metagenome (GOLD analysis project Ga0307282, IMG submission 194475) | Bulk soil microbial communities from the East River watershed near Crested Butte, Colorado, United States - ER_DNA_121 | ecosystem: Environmental > Terrestrial > Soil > Floodplain | place: USA...
CCGAGCGGGCCGGGCTTGACCTCGTCGATCTCGCCGATGATCTGCTCGAAGCGCTCCTCCTCGCGGCCGGTCTTGATCTTCGCGTCCCAGCCGCGGCGCGTCGGCGAGGTGCCCTTGAGGATCCGGCCGAGGAACTCGATGCGCTGGTCGAAGTCGAGTTGCTGGAACGCGTCGATCCCGAGCGCTTCGAAGAAGCAGCGCGGCGTGTTCAGGTCCTGCTCGTCCGGCGACGGGTTGCGGACGAGCGAGATGCACTTGGCGCCGGCGTCGATCGCGTTCGCCCACTCGTTCACCGAGGCGATCCCGGAGCCGATCACGACGTAGCGGCCCTTGCCGTCGTACTGCTTGGGCGCATAGGCCTGCACGATCCGGTCGGCCATCGCCGGGTCCTTGCGCGCCTTCGCGAGCACCGGCGGGTACGAGAGCGGCCCGTGCCCGCAGGCGAGGGCGACGTGCTTGGCGCGGCCGATGAACTGCGCCTGCTCGTCGAAGAGAACGAAATGGGGAGGGCCGCCGTTCGTGGTCGTGGCGCGCTGCAGCCAGCCGACCTTGTGCGGGTAGCGCTGGTCGTCCCAGCCCAGCCGGTGGGCCACGACGTTCGCCTCGGCCATGATGTCCGGGACGCCGGGGTTGTATCGGCGGCGCGCCGAGCGGAGCAGCGGCGAAAAGCTTCGGCGCGACCAGGCCTCGAGCTCGGCGAAGGTCGGCCAGTCGGCAGGTAGGAAGTGCGACTCCGACTCGGAGCGCAGCACCGTCTGCCCGAGGTTGAACGCGTACTGCTGGTAGGTCTTGACCGGACTGTCGGCCGGACCGTAAATCGTGATCTCCTCGGGACGGAAGCCGAGGTAGACGGCGGTCGCGTAAATGATCAGCGAGCTGAAGCCGTCGCCGACCACGGCAATCGTTGAGTCACGGGGGCCCGAGAGCGGCATGCGGGTGCAAGAGTAATGCCGCGCGCCGCGAATGTGTAGTCAACTGGCGCTGGACTTTTCCGGGGCTGGGTCTTAGGGTCGCCGCTGTGAGCACTGCGGACGTAGCGGCAGATTCGCCGGAGAAGGGCAAAAACCTCAGCGGCGCCCGGCTCGTGTTGGGCTACGTGGCGGTGGCGGCTTTCCTCGCCGTCGCGCTCATTGTCTCGCTCAGCCTCGGCCACGGGCGCCACGCCGCGCCCCCGATCGGCGGCTTCTACAAGTCCTCCGACGCGTGCCTCGGGAAATCATTCAAGCTCGCGCAGTCCGGCGAGTTCGTCGACCTGAGCGGCGGCGTAACCGGCAAGCTCCGCCTGCAGAGCGGACACCTGACAGGCACCGTCAATTGCGTGTCGGGCGGCACGGCGCCGGTCGACCTGACCGTGACGGGGAGCGCCGCGACCACCACCCTGGCCGGAACGGTCGGCAGCTCGCAGGCGACGGCGAAGTTCGACACGCCGCTCCCGGCTCCGGGTGTCTCGACCAAGGAGATCCCGAAGCGCACCAGCGAGCAGACCTTCGGCCGCCTGATGCTCGCGATCGCCGCGGTGCTGCTCGCCGCACGGGCTGTCGGCGCGGCGACCAACCGGCTGAGCCAGCCGCGCGTGATGGGCGAGGTGCTGGCGGGGATCCTGCTCGGCCCGACGCTCCTGGGCGCGGTCTGGCCCGAGGCCCAGGCTTACCTGTTCCCGGCCGACATCGTCCCCCTGTTATCGGCCGCGGCGCAGATCGGCCTGGCCTTCTACCTGTTCCTGGTCGGGATGGAGATCGACCCGCAGGTCGTCCGCCAGCGGATCGGCCAGGCCGCGTTCCTCTCCAACACCAGCGTCGCGTTCCCGCTCGCGCTCGGCTTCCTCGTGGCGCTGCCGGTCTACCGCCTGCTCGCGCCCCACGTTCGCTACGCGCCGTTTGCCCTCTTCATGGGCGTCGCGATGTCGATCACCGCCTTCCCGGTGCTGGCGCGGATCCTGACCGAGCGGCGGATGCTCAGGCGCCCGGTCGGCGCGCTCGCGATGACGGGCGCGGCCGTCGACGACGTCACCGCGTGGACGCTGCTGGCCCTGGCGACCGCGATTGCCGGCACCGGCAAGGTGGGCCACGCGGTCCAGGTCGTGATCCTCGCCACCGTGTTCGTGCTCGGGCTGTTGCTGATCGGCCGCCCGGTGCTCGCGCGCTTGTCGCGTGCCTACGACGAGGTCAGCCAGGTCTCGGTGGTTTGGCTCGGCGGGATCTTCGTCTGCGTGCTGCTCGCGGCCTACACCGCCCAGTCGATCGGGATCGCCGCCATCTTCGGGGCCTTCATGTTCGGCCTGATCATGCCCCGGCGCGCGGGCCTGACGGACGCGGTCGGCCGCACGTTCGAGACCTTCGTCGTGCTCGTCCTGCTGCCGCTCTTCTTCGTCGTCACGGGGCTCAAGACGCATGTAAACGCGCTCAACCGCACGGAGCTGTGGGTGATCACAGTGCTGCTGATCGTGGTCGCGATCGTCGGCAAGTTCTTCGGAGCCGCAGCCGCCGCACGGTGGGGCGGTTTCTCGTGGCGCGAGTCGGCGGCGCTCGGCGCGCTGATGAACACCCGTGGGCTAACCGAGCTGATCGTCCTCAACATCGCCCTCGACCTCGGCGTGATCTCGACGCTGCTCTTCACGATGCTGGTCGTGATGGCGCTGGTCACGACCTTCATGGCCGGGCCGCTGCTGCGGCTGATCGATCCGAAGGGGATGTTCTCCGAGCCGATCGAGGAGGAACTGCGGCGGGCCGAACGGACGACGCAGGAGCAGCTCGCCGTCCCCGTGCCCACCAAGGCGATCCTGGTCGCGCCGCAGGACCCCGACAACCTGGACGCGCTGCTGACGCTGGCCGAGCCGCTGGCGCAGGCGGTGCCGCCGCGGGAGATCATCATGGCGCAGGTCGTGGCTCCCGAGCGGTTTGTGACCGGGACGATGCGCGACGAGGCCGAGCTCCAGGACCTCTCGGAGGAGCTGGAGGAACGGCGCGACCGCCTCATTGCGGGTGGGATCGCCGCCAGCTCGGTTGCGCTCACCTCGATGCTCCCGGGACAGGACTACGTACGGCTCGCATCGGAGGAGGAGATCGACCTGATCCTGCTCGACGGGAGGCGGCCACTGCTCGGCGGTGGGGTCCCACGCGGCTCGGTCGGGCACGTGCTCGAACACGCACCCTGCGATGTCGCCGTGCTCGTGGAGCGGCAGGACACGCCGACGCTCGACGCCAACCATCCCGTGATGACGCCGTTCGGCGGCGGCGACCACGACTGGGCCGCGCTCGAGCTCGCCTCCTGGATCTCGTCGGCGACCGGCGCGCCGCTGAAGCTGCTCGGCGCGGCGAGCGGCAACGGCGAGGGCGACGCGAGCGGCGTGCTCCAGTCTGCCTCGCTTGTCGTGCAGCAGCTCGCCGGAGTGACCACTGAGTCAGTGCTCGTCGACCTGCGCAACGGCGGCATCCTCGCCGCGACCGAGGGCGCCGGCCTGCTGGTCGTCGGGCTCTCGGACCGCTGGCGCGACGAGGGCCTGGGGCCGGTGCGGTCGGAGATCGCCAAGAGCGCCGAGGCGCCGACCCTGTTCGTGCGGCGGGGAACACGGCCGGGCGCGCTCGCGCCTCGCGCGGGCGACGTCAGCCGCTTCGCCTGGTCACGCGCGTAAGCGCGTCGTATGCTTCGCGCCGTGGCCGTGTCCGTCAAGCGTGGGAGCCGCGCGTGAGCGCAGTCCTCGTCGTCACCGAAGGGCCCGCCGCGGGCCAGAGGTTCGAGCTCGACTCCGAGGTCGTGCTCGGCCGCGAGGGCGTCTCGGCCACGATCGCCGACGACTCCGAGCTCTCGCGCCGCCACGCGGCCGTGCGACCCGCCGCCGGCGGGTTCGAGGTCGAGGATCTCGGCTCCCGCAACGGGACGTTCGTGAACGGCCAGAAGATCGAGGGCGCGACGCGCCTTTCCGGCGGCGACACGATCAAGATCGGGCAGACGGTGCTCGCGCTCGAAGGCGTGGCCCGGGCCGCCGAGACAGCGGTCTCGCCGAGACCCGCCGCTGCAGCGGCTGCGTCCTCCACGGCTCCGTCCTCCGCGGCTCCGGCAGAGCCGTTCGGCTCCATGGCTGCGCCGGCTGCGGTCCACCGCCGCGGAATCGCGAGCCGCCAGCTCGGCCCGATGCTCGTCGCGTGGGCGATTGTGATCGGCGACGCGATCGCGCTAGCGATCTACTTCTCGTACCACAACAGCTTCTAGCTTCTAGCTAGCGCAGCGAGAGGTAGAGCAGCACTGCGAGCGCGGCGAGGACGAAGAGGCCGATCGGCGCGCCGCGGGCCTTGCTCTTCGTGTGCGAGTCGAGCAGCGCGAGCAGCCCCGAGGTGTCGGCGTCCTTGCCGTCCTTGCCGTCCTTGCGCTCTAGCGCCTCGGCCGGCACGTAGGTCGGCTCGCTCTCTTCCTGCGCGAGGGTCGGCACCTGTCGCACGGCGGTGACCGCCGGCGCCTCGGAGGGGAGCGGCCGCAGCGCCGTCAGCCCGGCCGGGATCGGCTTTACCGCCGACGGGCCGCCCTCCGCCGTGGCCGGCCGCAGCTGAAGCACGGTCACGCCGATGAGCAGCTGGCCGTCGACCGCGAGGTGCGCCGGCCCGTAGATCTCGTCGCCGTCGACGAAGGTGCCGTTGCGCGACTCGAGATCCTCGACCTTCGCGCCGTCGCCCTCGGGGGTGACGCGCACGTGGCGGCGTGAGATCAGCTCGTCCTGCATCAGCGGCCCGCCCGCAGACGGATCGCGGCCGAGCTCGATTGGCCCGGCGAGCGGAATCCGCCGCCCGGCCTCCGGGCCCTCGACGATCTCCAAGAGGTAGTCAGGCATCTCGCCGCGTAGCATAAGACACTCTTGAAGAGGGTTGTAATCCCATGAGCGAGACTCTTCCTGTCGGCGCCCAGGTCGCGGCCTACCGCATCTCGGGCACGCTCGGCCGCGGCGGGATGGGTTTCGTCTACGAGGCCGAGCACGCGGTTCTCGGCCGCAAGGCTGCGCTGAAGACGCTGCTGCCGGAACTGCTCGAGGACGGAGACTTCCGCCAGCGGTTCGTGGCCGAGTCGCAGACGGTGGCCGCGCTCGACCACCCGAGCATCATCCCGATTTACGACGCTGGCGATTCCGAGGGGGTCGTCTACATCGCGATGCGCTACGTGGCCGGTGGCGACCTGGCGCAGCTGGTCGAGTCGGGGACGCTGGAGCCCGACCGGGCGCTGGACATCCTCGAGCAGGTCGCCGGCGCGCTCGACACCGCACACGCCCACGAGCTGGTGCACCGAGACGTCAAGCCGGCGAACGTTCTGGTCGAGTCGGGCGGCCGCGTCTACCTGACCGACTTCGGGATCGCCAAGCGGGCGCGCAGCAAGGGGATGACCCAGACCGGCTTCTTCGTCGGCACGCTCGACTACGCGGCGCCAGAGCAGATCCGCGGCGAGTCGGTCGGCGCGCCCGCCGACGTCTACGCCTTCGGCTGCCTCGTCTTCGAGTGCCTGACCGGCAAGAAGCCGTTCGAGCGTGAGACGGACGTCGCCGTCATGTACGCGCAGCTGCGCGACGACCCGCCCTCGGTGAGCGAGCTGCGCCCCGAGCTGCCGGCCTCCGTCGACGCCGTGGTGGCGCGGGCGCTGGCCAAGGAGGAGGACGGCCGCTACGCGACCTGCCGCGAGCTGGTCGAGGGCGTGCGCGCCTGCCTCGGCGGTCTGGCGCCGGCCCAGCCGGTCGCGCCTGCGGCTCCCGCTCCCGTGGCGGAGGCCGCTGCGGTGACGAACCTGCCGGTCCCGCCAACCCCGTTGATCGGCCGCGATGTCGAGCTCGCCGAGCTCGTCGAGCTCGCGAGCCGGCCCGACGTGCGCCTGGTGACGCTGACCGGCATCGGCGGCACCGGCAAGACGAGGCTCGCGATCGCGGCGGCAGCCGAGCTGGCGCCGTCGCTCGGCCGCGCCTTCTTCGTCGACCTCGCGCCGGTTGCCGAGGCCTCGGTGGTCGGCTCGGCGATCGGGCAGGTGCTCGGGATCGAGGAAGGCTCGGACGTGCCCGTTGCAGAGGCGATCGCACGCGGCCTGGGCGAGGGGAGCGCGCTGCTCGTCCTCGACAACTTCGAGCAGGTGATGCCTGCCGCCGAGCTCGTCCACGACCTGCTCGCCGCCGCGCCGGAGCTGCGTGTGCTCGTGACGAGCCAGGCGCCGCTGCACCTCCGCGACGAGCACGAGTACCCGCTGTCACCGCTCGACGAGGAGCGCGCGATCAACCTCTTCGTCTCCCGCGCGCAGGCGGTCAAGCCCGGCTTCGAGCTCACCGACGAGAACCACGATGCGGTCGCCGGGATCTGCCGGCGGCTGGACGGGCTGCCGCTCGCGCTCGAGCTGGCCGCGGCCCGGGTCAAGCTCCTCAGCGCCGAGGCGATCCTGCGCCGGCTCGAGGACAGCCTCGACCTGCTGACCGGCGGCGCCTCCGACCTGCCGGACCGCCAGCGGACGCTGCGCGACGCGATCGACTGGAGCTACCAGCTCCTCGAGCCGCCCGAGCAGGCGCTGCTCGCCCGGCTGGGCGTCTTCGCCGGCGGCTGCTCGCTCGAGCTGGCCGACGCGGTCGCGGGCGGCGGCGAGGGCGTCGGCGACTCGCTGGAGGTATTGGCCTCGCTCGTCGACAAGAGCCTTGTCCGCCAGCGCGACGGCGCCGACGGCGAGCCGCGCTTCGGGCTCCTGGAGACGATCCGCGAGTTCGCCCTCGAGCGGCTCGAGGAGCAGGGCGAGCTGGAGGAGCTGCGGCGCCGGCACGCAGAGCGCTTCCTCGCGCTCGTCGAGGCGGCCGAGCCCGAGCTCCTGCGCGCGAACCAGGTCGTCTGGCTCGAGCGGCTCGACGTGGAGCACGACAACATCCGGGCCGCGCTGGCCTGGGCGACAGCAGCCGGTGAGGTGGAGCTGGCGCTGCGGCTGGCGGGCGCGCTCGTACGCTTCTGGAGCACGCGCGGGCTGATGCGCGAGGGACGGACGCGGCTGGCCGAGGCGCTGGCGGCACCGGACGGCGTGGCGCCCGCGATCCTGGCCAAGGGGCACTTCGCCGCCGGCTACGCGGCGCTCGGCGAGGGCGACTTCCGCGAGGCGCGCAGCGACTTCGAGCGGAGCCTCGAGCAGGCGCGGGCAGCCTCGGACGAGCGGGCCGAGGGCGCCGCGCTGGCGCAGCTCGCCTGGCTGTCGATGGCCGGGGGCGAGGCCGAGGAGGCGCGAACGCTGGCCGAGCAGAGCGCCGGGCTGGCGGAGAAGGCGGGCGACACGCTCGTCGCTTCCGGGGCCGCAACGACGCTGGCCGACATCGCGCTCGCCGAGGGCAAGGCCGACGAGGCGATCGAGCTCTACGAGCGCGGCCTGACTCTGCGGCGCGGGCTCGGCGACCGGCGCCTGGTCGCGAACTCGCTCGTCGGCCTCGGCCGCGCGGAGCTGCTGAAGGGCGACTACGGCCGCGCTGCGGCGCTCTTCGAGGAGGCGCTCGGCCAGGCACGCGAGGTCAAGGACACGTGGATCATCTCCGTCGCGCACGGCAACCTGGCGCGCGTGCGCCTCTGCGCGGATGGCGACGCCGGCCAGGCGCGCGAGCTGCTGGCCGAGGCGCTCCGGCTCGCCCGCGACCGCAACGACCGCCGCCTCGCTGCCGAGTGGATCCAGGCGCTCGCGGCCGCGTACGCCATCGAGGGGTCGACCGCCGAGGCGGCTCGCTTCGCGGCCTCGGCGGAGGCTCTTTGCGAGACGACCGGCGCGGAGCCCTACCCGGCCGAGGACCTGATCCGTGAGCGGTTCCTCGAGCCGGTGCGCTCGGATCCGGGCTTCGCGGCGGCGCTAGGGACGGCGAAGGCGCAGCCGCCGGAGGAGCTGGTCGCCGCAGCCGTCGAGGCCGCCGCTCAGCGGCGCAGCAGCGAGACGGTCACTTCGCCCGGGGCTTGACCCAGCAGTCCGCCCACCACTGGGCGTGCGGCATGCCGGTCTCGAGCGTGCTCGCCAGGTAGGCGTCGGTGTCGTAGTCGACGCGGCGCAGGTCGAACGCGAGCCGGCCCTCCTCGTGCGCCAGCAGGCCGTACTCGGCCCAGGGGGAGACGCGGACCTGCTCCCCGGCCGGGTCGCTGCGGAACGGGAGGCCGACGCTTCCCGGGTTGACGAAGACGAGGTCGCGGTGGCCGCGGAGGAGCTGGAAGTGCGTGTGGCCGCCGACCATCACGTTCGCGTCCGAGCCGTCGAGCATGGCGTCCAGCTTCTCGGGCGGGGTGTCGGCGACGATCACGTCGTCGAACGACCGCGGCGAGCCGTGAAAGAAGAGCGCGTCGAGCCCGTCGCCGAGCGACAGCTCGAGAGAAGGCACGAAACCGCGGATCACGTCGCGCTCGGCCTCCGAGAGCTGCTCCGAGGCCCAGGCGGCCTGCTCCACCAGCATCGTTCCGAGCTCCCCCTCCATAGCCGGCAGGCCGTTCAGGAAGGCCGCGTCCCAGTTGCCCATGATCACCGGGCAGCCGGTCTCGGCGACCCGGTCCAGCGCTGCGCCCGGCTGGGGACCAACGGCGACGTCTCCGAGGCAGACGAGGCGGTCGACCTGCTCCTGTTCGATCTCCGCCAGCACGGCGTCCAGCGCCGGTCCGTTGCCATGGATGTCCGAGATGACCGCAATCCGCACAGAAAGAAGCCTAAACCGCACTTCTAATCCGCCAAAATTTGTGCGACTCTTAAACAACAATGCCCAGCAACCGCCGCAGCCGTTTTCGGCTCCTTCTCTTCCTCGGCACCGGGCTCGGCGCGGCAGCGATCGCCCTGACGGCCTACTTCACCGGCGTGATGCGCTCGCAGGAGCTCGCGACCGTCGACGTGCGCTTCTCGGTCCGCGGCACGCAGCCGCAGCCATCCGATGTCGTAGTGGTTCAGATCGACGACAACACGTTCAACGATTTCAACAACCTGGATCTGCCGAACCACCAGTGGCCGTTCTCGCGCTACTACCACGCAGCGGTGATCAACCGGCTGCACAAGGACGGCGCGAAGGTGATCGCCTACGACATCCAGTTCACCGAGCAATCCCAGCAGCCGGGGGCGGACAACGCCCTCATCGAGGCGGTGAGAAGGGCCGGGAACGTCGTGCTGACAACGATCGAGGTCAACAAGGATGGCCAGAGCAACGTCTTCGGCGGCCCCCCGACCCAGCGTTACGCGCGTGCGCAGGTCGGCGACGCAACCTATGGCGTCGACACCGGCGCGACGATCCGCCGCATGCTCTACGCGCCCCAGGGGAAGCTGAAGTCCTTCCCGGTCCTTGCCGCCGAGAAATTCCTCGACACCAAGATCACGCCGGCGGAGATGGGCGGCAGCTCCCAGTGGATCGACTATGTCGGCCCTCCGGGGACGATCCGGGGGGCAAGCGACAGCCACCATCCTCCTAACGAGATCTCCTTCTCGCAGGTGTATCTCGGCAAGGTCCCGGCCTCGGTCTTCCGCGGCAAGGTGGTCGTGGTCGGGCCTGCGTCGCCCACGCTCGGGGACGTGCACGCCACCTCCACCACGGGCAGTTCGGTCATGGCGGGCGCCGAGGTCGAGGCGAACGCGATCGAGACCGCGCTCGAGGGCTTCCCGCTCCACAGCTATCCGCGCAGCGCGAACATCCTGCTGATCATCCTGCTGGCGCTGATCCCGTCGTTCACGGCGCTCAAGCTGCCGCCGCTCCGCGCGTTCCTGCTGACGGTCGGGCTTGCCGCCGGCTTCGCGGTCGCTGTCCAGTTCGCGTTCAACCACGGCCGAATCGTCGCGTTCGTCTACCCGCTGCTCGCGCTCGCGATCTCGGCGATCGGTTCGCTGGGGGTCAACTACCTGCTGACCGCGTTCGATCGCGAGCGGACGCGCAACGCTTTCGCGCGCTTCGTGCCCGAGGGCGTCGTCACCCAGGTGCTGGCCCAGGCCGGCGACGGGCTCCGGCTCGGCGGCCGGAGTGTCCTCTGCACGATCCTCTTCTCCGACATCCGCGGCTTCACGACCCTCTCGGAGACCCGCTCCGCCGAGGAGGTGATCGACTTCCTCAACCACTACCTGACGGAGATGACCGACGCCGTGCTGAACAACGGAGGCACGCTCGTCTCCTACTCGGGCGACGGCATCTTGGCCTGCTTCGGGGCGCCGATCGAGCAGGAGGACCACGCCGACCGCGCAGTCGCGAGCGCGCGAGAGATGATCGAGAAGCGCCTCCCGGCCGTGAACGAATGGCTGCGTGGGCAGGGGCAGGACATCGAGATGAAGATCGGCATCGGTATCAACAGCGGCGAGACGATGGTCGGCAACGTCGGGTCGGAACGGCGGCTCGAGTACACGACGATCGGCGACACGGTCAACACGGCCTCGCGGCTCGAGGGCATGACCAAGGGGACGCCGTACTCGATCTTCCTCGCGGACTCGACGCGGGAGCTGATGGGGCAGCAGCCCGAGGACATGACGTTCGTCGACGAGCTGGCCGTGCGCGGACGAGCGGCGAGCGTCAAGGTCTGGGCGGTTCCCGACCCGCTTCCGGTGGAGGAGCCGGTCGAGGCGGGGCCCGAGCTGGCGACGACCTAGATGCGACCCTGGTTGCTGGCGCTGGCGGCCCTCGCCGTGGCGCTCATGGTCGTACCCGGCCCTGCTGCGGCCTCGGCCCCGCCGCCGCCCCAGCTCGGCAAGACCGCGAACGCCGCTCCCGTGAGCGGAACGACGCTGTACCGGGTGCCCGGGTCGACGGCCTTCGTGACGCTGACGGAGGCGACGCAGATTCCCCTCGGCACGGAGCTGGACACGACGCACGGGCGGGTGCTGCTGACGTTCGCGACTGGCTACGGCAAGACAGAGCACGCGCAGTGGTGGCAGGGGAGGTTCTTTATCGGGCAAACGAAGGGAAAGAAGCCGGTCGGCACGCAGTCGCTGTCGGGCCCGCTCGCCTGCTCGAAGCGGAGCCTGGCGAGCTCGGCCGGGCCCAAGCGCTCGCTCTGGGGGAAGGGCAAGGGGCGGTTCCGGACGAAGGGCAAGAACGCCTCGGGCACGGTACGAGGCACCTGGTGGCTCACGCAGGACAGCTGCGCCGGGACGCTGATTCGCGTCAAGCGCGGCGTGGTCGACGTGTTCGACTTCAAGAAGCGCAAGCACGTGCTCGTGCACGCGGGGCACAGCTACTTCGCGAAGCGCTGAGCTACGGGTTCGCCGGCGGGCGGCAGCGCGACGAGGAGGGCTCGGCGTGCATTCGCTTCGAGCACTTGGGCTGTGGAGTCGTCACCGTGACGGCCGGGAAGGTGACCGTGGTCGACGAGCTCGAGCCTCCCGAGCTGCCGAAGGAGGCAAGCGCGAACCCGAACAGCGCTAGCAGGATGAGCAGGAGCGCCAT
>Ga0307282_10000654_pt1 | contig 11348 bp, 11 predicted proteins | sample ER_DNA_121_FD_194475 | JGI IMG/M metagenome (GOLD analysis project Ga0307282, IMG submission 194475) | Bulk soil microbial communities from the East River watershed near Crested Butte, Colorado, United States - ER_DNA_121 | ecosystem: Environmental > Terrestrial > Soil > Floodplain | place...
CTGGAGCGGGAGCGTCGACACGTTCTGCGAGTAGACGATGCCCGAGACGAGCACGGCCCCGAGGAATAGCAGGAACCCTCTGTCTTCCAAGATCGCGTGCCGGGCCTTCTGGAGGTGCTGCTCCTCGCGAGCCTTCGTGCGGACGCCGTGGGGCAACGCCAAGAGCGAGATCACGCCGAACGTCGCCGACGTCGCCGCGTCACCCCAGAAGAGCCAGCTGAAGTTGTGCTCCGCGAGCAGACCGCCGAGGGCCAGGCCGCACGCCCAGCCGATGTTCACCGCCAGTCGGTAGAGGGTGAACGCGGTCACGCGCTGCTCGCTCGGTAGCAGGTCCGCGATGAGCGCGCCGGAGGCCGGCCGGTAGAGCTCACCGAACAGCGCGATGGCGAACATCAGCGGATAGATGACGGCGAGGCTCGAGGCGCGCCAGAGCGTGAGCGTGAAGGCCGCCGCGGCGAACATCGAGAGCGCGATGGTGTTCCGGCGTCCCAGGCGGTCCGCGAGGAGTCCTCCCGCGCCCTGCGCGATGAGGCCGCCCAGCCCGTAGCAGGCGATCGCGAGGCCCGCCTGCGGCGGTGAGTATCCGCGTCGCGTCAGGTACAGCGTGATGAAGGGCAAGACGAATGTTCCGAGTCGGTTCACGAACGAGCCGACGAACAAGATCCACGCCTCGCGCGGCATCGCGCGGAGGTTCTGGCGCAGGCTGGTGCGGGGCTCGCTCACGAGAGCGGCCAGCTTACGACGGCAGGCGCACCAACCTCGGCTCGCCGGCGCGGGACGGACACCACGTCGCGAGGGCCTCGCTGGATGAGGTCACGGTGGCGGCGGCCACGGTCAACGTCACCTCGATCGGTCCGTCGAGGCTGCGCCCGCACCAATCCGCGAGGGCCCACGCCGCCGTCACCGGGTGGCGTGCCGGGAGGTACCCGGGAAGGTAGCCCTCGGTGAGGACGAGATGGCGCCCCCCGACGTCGATCGGACGGCCGTGGACGTCGGCGAACACGAGGTGCGCCACCTCGTGCACCCGGCACGCTTCAACGCCGCGTTTCGTGATGGGCATCGAGATCCCGACCTCGAGGGACCCGAGAGGCTGGCCGGCCGCGATGGGACCGAACCGAAGCTGGTCGGGCCGGCAGATCGGCAAGGTGCTCGGGTCTCGGGAGAGCCAATGCGCCGGCGGTCGCGGGATGTCAGAGCGAGGCACGAACCGCACCGCGATCGCGGTGAGATCGGTGATCGGTCGGGCGCTCTCGGATCGTGGGGTGGTGAAGAGCGAGATCGGAGCGGCGTTCTCGCCCCGCTCGCGGGGCACGATGAACACGTAGCCGGGCGCAACCTGCGGCGGACGCGTGACCTTCGTGCATGTCCCGAGGTTCGGTGCGACCTGGAAGCGCACGTAGGAGAACCGGAAGGTCGGCGTGCTGAGCTGAAGCGCGGGTCCACACGCGGCGAACGCCGTCGAGCCCGCGATGACCCGTGTGCCGTCGGGGAGGTCGGGCGTGAACGCGTTCAGTCGCGCACCGGCCTTGACGACGGGGTCCGTGACGCGCAGCCGCGGCCCCTGCTCGAGCAGGATGCGTCCGCTCGTTACGTCCGTGACGCTCCAGATCCCGTTCGGCCCGGCGCGCGCGAGCCGCTTCAAGATCACCTCTTGATCGAACGCGGCACCGCTCGGTGGGCACCCGTTCGCATCGCAGAGCCAGACGCGGGCGATCTCGATGCCGGAGTCGAGCCGCCAGCGTTGGTCGCGGACGACGCGCGAGCCGTCCCAGCCCAACACTTGGCTCGCGAAGCGTTGCGCCGTGGCTCGAGCATCGATCCGCCAGTCGAGCGCGGCCGCGCCCTCGTCGACGGAGGCTTGCGCCTGCAGCGCAGCCGAGAGCGTCTGCTCAGGCCAGAGGGCGGTGAACCGAAGGGCGGTCACGACCGATGGAGTGGGCGCCGGCGGGCCCGGGGACCCCGTGCACGCGGGAAGGAGCCCGATCGTCATCGCCAACGCGATGAACGCCCGACCCCTCATCGACCAACACCTCCGCGTGTTGCTCCGAGGACACTACCCCCAGATCCATCAGCGACGCGACGGATTATCGCCGGTAGTCGGTAGCGTAGGGTGGCGGCTCGAGGCCGGGTGAGAGCTGGGGGTCGGGATCGGGTGCGCCCGGCTCGAGGTGCATCGGGACGACACCCGCCCACACCGCGAGCTCGTAGTCCTCGGGCTCGTCCTTCGGCGGACCGGTCCGTACCTTCGCCGACGCTTCGTTCAGGCCGATCGCCAAGATCGTGGTCTGGTTCAGCTCGCGCTCGTTCGGCATGCGAGCGTCGTTCGAGCGGCCATGAACGACGTGGTCGACCAGCGCCCTCTGCGCGGCGAACTTCTCCTCGGCATCCGTCACCGGCCGTGCCTTCCCGTACACCACCACGGAGCGGTAGTTCATCGAATGATGGAACGCGCTCCGGGCGAGCACCAAGCCGTCGATCAGCGTGACCTCGACGCAGATCTCCGCGTCGGAGCGGGCCGCGCGGAGCGTGCGGCTGGCGTTCGAGCCGTGGATGTACAACGTGTCTCCGATGCGAGCGTGGATCGTGGGGATCACGCGCGGATGACCGTCCACGATGTGGCCGACGTGGCATATGAGCGCTTCGTCCAAGATCGCGTCGATCACCTCGCGGTCGTAGACCCCGCGCTCGGGGAGCCGGTGGACCTGCGTGCGTTCGCTCGGCGCATCGGTCGGCATGAGGTGATGGTAACGGGAACCTCGGGAGTGGCGAGGAGCTAGCGGAAGGGGCCGGGCTGGCCGCCGCCCGGCTGGTTGCGCAGGAAGCGTTCGATCTCGGAGGCGAGGTCGTCGCCCGAGGGGAGCTGCTCGTCGGCCTGCGCGTCTTCCAACCGAGCGACGTAGGTCCGCGAATCCTCATCGGCCTCGACCGCCGCATCCAAGCGTTGACGCTGTGCCATCGCATCCTCCGGCAGTGCCCCGAGGGGGATCTCGACGCCGAGATGACGCCCGACGTGCTCGAGCAGTGAGATCGTCGCCGCGGCGAACGGCCCGCCGACGTAGTGGGGCACCTGCGCGAAGAATCCGACCGCCGGAAGGCCCGTCGCGGCGACCGCCAGCTCGAGCGTGCTGAGCGCCGCAGCCGGCACGCGCAGCAGCCCGTCGGGACCCTGCGTCTCCTCGTGATGCAGCAACCCTGACCTGGACGCCGTAGCGAGGATCGGGACGGGCCGAGTGTGGGGAACCGCGGCGGGGATCGACCCGATGCTCACCCACTCGACCACCCCCAGCCGCTCGGCGATCTCGACGAGATCCTGGCCGAGCTCGCGCCACCGGAAGTCGGGCTCGGGGCCGGAGAACACCAGGACGTCTCGGCTCCCGAAACGGTTCTTCGCCACGGTGAGCTCGGGCCAGGTGAGCTCGGTGAGCGTGCCGTCGACGATGTCGAGCACGGGCCGTCGAGACCGATAGTCGTACAGAGCGTCCTGATCGAACGTGGCGAAGATGTCTCCCCCGGAAGCCATGTGCGCGGCAGCGGCCGTCGAGGCCCCGGCTCCGTCGATCCATCCGTCGAACGCCGCGACGATTACCGGCGCGAGGAGCGGCTCGGACGGCTCGGACAGCACGAACAAGGGCATCGCCCCAGGATAGTTGTCCATCAGCAGAACCGGGCGGACGAAGCGGCCTGTAAGGTCCGACGATGGCCTCCGAGCTGCCCGTGGGCGAGCCGGTGGACGGCATCCATGCGCGGCCGCCCTCGAGTGAGCCCCTCGAGGGGAGGTTCGTGGCGCTCGAGCCTCTCGAGCCGCGACACGCGGAGCGACTCTGGCGAGCCGCCCACGACGGGACGCCCGAAGCGAAGCGCATGTGGACATACATGCCCTACGGACCGTTCGCGAGCGTCCCCGAGATGCGGTCGTGGATGGAGGGAGTCGCGGGGTCGACCGACCCGATGTTCTTCACGGTGCTTGCGGGCGAGGAGCGTATGCCCATCGGTATGGCGAGCTACCTCAACGTGGACATGGCGATGCGACACATCGAGCTCGGTCACATCTGGTTCGCGCCCCGCGCGCAGCGGTCCGAGGCCAACACCGAGACGGCGTACCTGATGATGCGCGAGGCGTTCGAGCGGCTCGGCTACCGGCGCGTCGAGTGGAAGTGCGATGCCCTGAACGCCCGGTCGCGAGACGCAGCCCTGCGTCTCGGCTTCACGTTCGAGGGCGTGTTCCGGCGGCACATGATCGTGAAGGGACGCAACCGCGACACTGCGTGGTTCTCGGTCACCGACGCCGAGTGGCCCGGGGTCGGCTCGGCCCTCGAGCGGTGGCTGGCGAGCGAGCCGGCGGCTCGTCCGTCGTTGGCGTCGCTGCGCGGGGCGGAGGGTTGATCAGCCGCCGTTGATCACGCCGAGGAACGTGTCGTCCCACGTCTCTTGTTCGGTGGGCGACAGCACCCGGTAGGGGTGGATCTGGTCGGTCATGTCGGACGTCGGGAAGATCAAGGGGCTATCGGCGATGTCCTTGAACCCGGTGCTCTTCAGGACGTCCTGCGCCTCCGGGACCGGGGGGATCGCGCCGATCCAGCTCGTCATCATCGCGGCGATCTCGGGCTTGAAGACGAAGTCCATGTAGGTGATGGCATCGAGCGGGTGCTCGGACCCTTGGGGGATGGCGAAGTAGTCGGTCCATTGGACCAGTCCTTCCTTCGGGACCGCGAACTTCATGTCCGGATAGCCGCTGATATTCGACTGGTGGATGTCGGGTGACCACGCCATCGAGAGCGCGAGGTCGCCCGACTGTAGGTCGCCGATGTACCCCTGGCCGTAGTACTTGCGCACGATGCCCTTGTCACGCTGCTCTCGGAGCAGATCCGCGGCGGCGTTCCAGTCCGACGGGGTCGAGTCCGACGGCTCGACACCCATGCCGAGAAGGGTGAGGTTCGGCATATCCTCCGTGTCACCGAACATGCCGACCTTGCCCTCGAACGCCGGGTCGAACAGATCCATGATGCTCGTGATCTCGCGCCCGGTCTGGTCCGGGTTGTAACCGATCCCGGTCATCCCCGACGCGAACGGGAGGCCGTGACGGTGGTTCGGATCGAACGCCGGATCCTTGAAGATATCGGCGGCGTGCGCGTTGAAGTTCGGGAGCAGCGAGTCATCGAGCGGGATGAGGTAATCCAGAGCGATCATGAGGGGGAACCACCGCGGATACCCCATCACGATCACGTCGAAGCCGGTCGACTGTCCGGCCGCGATCACCGGCTTGATCTTCGCGAAGAACGACGCGTAATCGTCGATGACCTCGAGGTAGTCGACCGTGATGCCGGTCTCCTTGGTGAACCGATCGAGCGAGGGATGCACGGTCTCGCCGTTGACCCGGGCCTTGTCCATGTAGAAGGGCCAGTTCGCGAAGGTGAACTGGCCGGTTTGCTTCTGCGCGCTCCAATCGAAGGCACCTGATGATGCGGTCGGGCTGCCGTTACTGCACGCGGCCAGCACGGAGGCGAGCGAGATGCCCGCCACCCCGACGCCGGCGCTCCGCAGGAGCTGCCGACGCGTGAGGATCCGCGACCTCCCGAAACCAGGGCCCGAGGGACGGATGGGCGGCTCGGGCGTGGGCGCTGTCATGGGTCCCCCTCTTCCGACGTCATGTGTTCCATAGGTCGAGCGGCAGGGCGTTCAACACCTCGGCGCCGTTCGAGCCTACGTGGATCATCTGTTCTAGCACGATGCCTCCGATCCCGGGGATCGCGATCCCCGGCTCGATGCAGAGCACCATGCCTGCCTCGAGCAGCATGTCACCGTGCGCGAGCCCGATCGGCATCTCGTGCTGCGCGGCCCCCGCTCCGTGCGGCATGTAGTACCCCCAGAAGGCATCCCCGTATCCGGCGTCGGCGATCGTCGACCTGGCCGCGAGCTGCACGCTGCTCACCCTCGCCCCCGGACGTGCGGCCGCCGTCGCCGCGCGTACGCCTGTGGCGACCGCATCGAGCATCCGCCGCTGTTCACGGTCGGGGCCGCCGATGACGACCGCCCGGCACATGTCCCCGTGGTAGCCGTTGACTCGCGCTCCGCAATCCAGCACGACGATGTCGTGTGCTGCGGGCCGGCGTCCGGTCGGCAGGAACGTGGTGAGCGCGGTCCGGGGGCCGCTTCCGACGATCGTCGTGAACGAGATCTCGGCCCCGGCGAACCGGATGGCGGACTCGGCACACGCCGCGATCTCGACCTCGGTGGCGCCACCTCGCGCTCCTTCGATCCCCGCCCGCATCCCGAGGTCCGTCACTCGGGCCGCCTCGCGCATGAAGCCGAGCTCGAGAGGCGACTTCACCGTGCGTTGGCGTTCGGTCAGCGACGTGGCGTCAACCAGCTCGTAGCCCTCGAGGTCCGCGGCAAGGCCCAGGTACACCGGAGCCGGAAACATCGCCAGCCCGCTGATCCCGACCCGGTCGCCGGGTCCCGCGTGCGCCCGAACGAGCTTCGCGAGCGGCCCAGCCGGGGACCGGTCGAAGGCGACCGTTCCGGCGAACGCCTCTTCGCGAGCGCGCTCCTCGTCCCACTCGGCGTCGGTGACGAGCGTCGTCTCGCCCTGGCGCGGCACGAAGACGTAGGACATCTCTTCGTCGATGCACGACCAACGCGCCAGGTACCATAGGTCGGCCGGGGCGTAATCCCTGTGCGCCCCGAAGCAGATCAGCGCGGCAAACCCCTGCTCGGCCATGAGCGCCTGCAGACGCTCGATCCGTCCCGCGATCTCCCGGTTGGGGATGACGTCCGACGGGTGCACGATCAAGCGCTCCTCGCGCGTTTGTTGGGTGCGACGTCTTCCTCGCGCAGCTCCCACTCGTATCCGAACTTCGCGATGTCGAGGACGGTGGAGGTATCGATACCCGTGATCCCCTCGATCGCGCGGACCTCGTCCGACAGGAATCGAAGCAATTCCTCCTCCGACAGGAAGATCGATTCGCAGATGATGTCGTACGCGCCCGAGCACACGCCGACATACCGGACCGGATGCAGGTCGCGCAGGGCAGACGCGACATCGAGGAGGGCCCCTGGTGTGCACCGGATGCCCAGCCAGACGTTCATCCGGTAGCCGATCTTGTCCGGCTCAACCACGGGCATGATCCGAAGTGCCCCCGACTGAACGAGCCGGCTGAGTCGGTTCCGCGCCGTTCCCTCACTCACGCTGAGCCGCGTTGCGAGCTCGGCGTAGCTCATCCGTCCGTCGATCTTCAGGCTCGCGATGAGCTGGCGGTCGATCGAGTCGAGCGACACGGACAGACCCCCTCAGGTTTCCGGTTTCGCTACGCGATGGTAACTCTTCCTGTCGGGTTCGGGAAGAGGGACTTCACATGGCTACGGGTTCCGCAAACACGAACTCGCGGCGTTGCTGGTTCGGGAAATACGGCGGCCACGAGGGCGCGCGAGGAACTCGGAAGCCGATGGGCGCGCTAGCCCGGAGCGCGGGACTTCCCGTGCTCCTGGGCCGAGGCCGAGGGGCCGTTCGCCGCGCCGCTCGTGTGTGCGTTCCCCGTTGGGTCCTGCACGGCATGTGATTCATCGGACTTCCCATGGTCGCCGCTCGGTGCCGGTTGGCCTGGATGGGCGGGATGGGCGGGATGGGCGGGATGAGCGGGAGGCGACGGCTTGCCGTGCTGACCCGCTTGGCTGTGGCCGCCGCTCGCTGCGGTGCTGATCTCCGCACCTTTGTCGACGCCCGTCGCGTCGGTGGTGGTGGCGATCTTCGAGATCTCCTCGCCCAAGCTCGCGGGGTGCCCATCCGAGGTTGGGACCGAGATGCCGACTTTCGCGAACACCTTCGATGCGACGTCCTGCAAGGGAGCCGGCAGGACTCCGGCTGCCGCCAGCCCGGTCGTTCCGATGAGCGTGCCGACGAGGACGAGCGAGGCGACCTTCGCCCGGAAGAACCTCGATCGCTCGGACCACCTTCGGACCGAAGCAGGCATGGGCGCCTTCGACCCCCGAGGAGCCGGGCGGAGTGCGAGCTCAGTGAGGGTGGCCTCGATGGCCACGGTCTGCATCGAGAGCTCGGCGGGCGATGGGGGGAGCGAGAGCGCGCGGAGCAGACCGACGACGGCCACGTACTCGGCCGGAACCTCTTGGGGCCCCAGCAGACCCTCGAGCAGATGATCGACCGTCCTCTCGTCGAGCATCAGACCGCCGGTCAGACGGAGAGTGGGATCGTCCGGCGTACTCATCGTGTGACAGCCTCCTCGGTCTGCTCGGTGGCTTCCGTCGCCAAGCGGCGGAGGGCGCTCTGCTGGAGCGCGCGCACGGCCCCGGGTTGCGTGTCCATGATCTTCGCGATCTCCGCGACGGGAAGACCACCGACGGCTGCCAGCAGGACGACCTCGGCCTGGTCGGGAGGCAAGGTGGCGATGCGTCCGAGCGCCGCTTGCGTGGCGAGCTGCATCATCGGCTTCTCCTCGATGTCTCCTCCGCGAGCGCCCACGTCGGGCGAGCGCATCGGAGGCCCGGACCGACGAGCGCGACGGCGCCGCAGATCGATCATGCGCCTGCGCGCGATCGTGAAGGCCCATGCCCGCAAGCCGACTTCATCCCCCTCGAAGCGATCGAGCCCCGTGGAGACGTCGAGCCACGCGTCCGAGGCGACGTCCTCCGCGCCCGAGGGCTCGAGGACGCGCAGGTACCGGACGATCCTCGGATACAGGTTCCGGAACAGCTCGCCGAGCGCCCAACCTTGCCCGTCACGGGCAGCCTGAAGCGTGCGTTCGAAATCCTCGATGGGTCCCATCCCTCAAGGGGTATCGGTCGAACATCGGCCGAACAGAAGCGTCGATCCGAAGACGCTCCGGGCCGCCGTCTCTGCCCTCGAGGAAGCCGGAGGGAACCACCCCTGGGTTCGTGAGGTCATCCCATCGGAACTGAGGGAGGAGGCCGTCATGGCAGCTCGGCTTACCCATCGAGGTTCGTGGCTCGCCGCGGGTTTCGTCCTGGTGGCGACGCTCGCTCTCGTGCCCGCCGTCGCCCAGGCGAGCGGTGGCGGCGGCTGCGGACAGGCCGTCACCGACCGCACCGGCACGCAGGTGCAGATCTCGGGGTTCTGCTTCGGGCCGACCATCACCCGTGTGGATCTCGGCGCCGAGGTCACGTTCACGAACCTGGACCCGGTTCCCCACTCGATCCTCGGTGCGAACGGGTCGTGGGGTGGCTACGACGCATTGAAGAGGCACCAGCCGGTGACCTACCGGTTCTCGGAAGCCGGCGTGTACCCGTACGTATGCACGTTCCACATCGGCATGGTGGGCGTGGTGGTCGTCGGCGACGGGATCGGCGGTGCGATCGACACCACGACGAAGGACGGACCCGTCACGCAGGTCGAGGGGTCTTCGCCCGCCGCGAACGTCGTCGCTCTTCAACCGCCAGCCGCGCCTGTTGGCAGCGACCGCGGTGTGTGGCCGGTGGTGGCGCTCGCGGCGTTCGGGTTGCTCGTGCTGGCGGCCGGAGGCATCCTCGTCGCTCGTCGGCGGCGGGGGTCGGTAGCCTGACCGTGTGAGCCGCGTCCTCACGCTTCTCGTCGTGTCCGCAACCTTCACGGGGGCGTGCTCGACGGGGGGCCATGGAGGCCCGACGTCGCCGCCGAACCCGTTGATCACGAAGGTGACCTCGAGCCCGCCGAACCTCGATGAAGCGCGGGTCCGCTTGCAGCAGATCGCCGTGCTCGAGCAGCCCCTTGCCATGGCCGTGCGCCCGGGCGACCCCGCCCTCTACGTCGCCGAGAAGTCGGGACGCGTCGTCGCCCTGCAGGGGAGCGCAGAGCCCCAGGTCGTGCTCGATATCTCGGACGAGGTCTCGCTCGGTGGCGAACAAGGGCTGCTCGGGCTCGCCTTCTCACCGGGCGGCGATTTCCTGTACGTCGATTACACGGACACGAACGGCGACACGCACGTCTCGGAGTTCGAGGTACACCACGGCGAGATCGATGCTTCGACGGAGCGCCTGGTCCTCTTCGTCGGTCAACCGTTCTCGAACCACAACGGTGGCCAGCTCGTGTTCGGACCGGACGGGGACCTCTACATCGGGCTCGGCGACGGCGGCAGCGCAGGCGATCCGATGGACAACGGGCAGTCGCTCCAGACGCTGTTAGGAAAGATCCTGCGCATCTCGCCTCGTCCCGCCGAGGGCGATCCGTACACGGTCCCGGACGGAAACCCCTTCGCCGACGGCGCGTCTCGCGAGATCTGGGACTACGGCCTGCGGAACCCCTGGCGTTTCTCGTTCGACCGGCTGACCGGCGATCTGTGGATCGGAGACGTGGGCCAGAACGCATGGGAGGAGGTCGACTTCGCGCCCGCGGGGTCGACGAGCGGGCTGAACTTCGGATGGGACCTGTTCGAAGGCACGCACCCGTTCGAACCGGGCGCCGCGGCCAAGACGGTGCCCCCCGTCTACGAGTACCCCCACAACGGGAGCACGTGCGTGGTCACGGGCGGCTATGTCTACCGAGGCAAAGACATCCCGGCGCTCGAGGGTTCGTACGTGTTCGGGGACTTCTGCCTCGGCGAGCTCGAGGCGCTCCGACTCATCGCCGGCCAGGAGCCGCAGGTCGTGGACCTCGGGCCGGTCGTCGAGAACCTCGCGTCGTTCGGCGAGGACGCGAACGGCGAGCTCTACGCGCTCTCTCTGTCGGGTCCGGTGTACCGGCTGGTGGCGGCATCCTCCTAGCGTGTCCCTTCGACTCGATGACCTGTCGGTGGCGATGTGCCTGCACTCGATCGACCAGCGCTCCCCGCGGTGGGAACGCGGAACCGTGAGACCATCGCAACGATGGAGATCGGTATCTATACGTTCGCGGAGCGCTCGCCCGATCCGGTCACGGGCGAGGTGATCGATCACGCGCAGCGACTGCACAACCTGATGGAAGAGGTCGAGCTCGCGGATCAGGTAGGCCTCGACGTCTTCGGCGTCGGCGAGCACCATCGTCCCGACTTCGTCGTTTCGGCGCCGGCAGTCGTGCTGGCCGCCGCCGCCGAGCGCACGACCACGATCCGGCTGACGAGCGCCGTGTCCGTCATCAGCTCCGATGATCCCGTCCGCGTGTTCCAGGACTTCGCGACGCTCGACCTGATCTCGGGCGGGCGGGCGGAGATCATGGCCGGCCGCGGCTCGTTCGTGGAGTCCTTCCCGCTCTTCGGCTTCGATCTCGACGACTACGACGAGCTGTTCATCGAGAAGCTGCAGCTGCTGATCAAGCTGCGCGAGTCCGTCCGGGTGAGTTGGTCGGGACGGCATCGCGCGCCGATCGACGACCTCGGCGTCTACCCGAGGCCGATCCAGGAGCCGCTGCCGATCTGGGTGGCGGTGGG
>Ga0307282_10000655_pt1 | contig 11345 bp, 10 predicted proteins | sample ER_DNA_121_FD_194475 | JGI IMG/M metagenome (GOLD analysis project Ga0307282, IMG submission 194475) | Bulk soil microbial communities from the East River watershed near Crested Butte, Colorado, United States - ER_DNA_121 | ecosystem: Environmental > Terrestrial > Soil > Floodplain | place...
ACAGTGGTCGGCGCCCTGACGAAGATCCAGGCCGGCTCCTACATCACGGCCTACTCGACGCTGGAGGACAACGTCTTCGTCGCGCCCTGCGTGGTCACGACCAACGACAACTTCATGGGCCGCACCAAGAAGCGCCATGCGCTGCGCCGCGGGCCCACGATCCGCCGCGGCGCCCGCATCGGCGGGGCGGCGGTTTTGCTCCCCGGGATCGAGATCGGCGAGGAGGCCTTCGTCGGCGCGGGCGCCGTCGTGATCCGCGACGTCCCGGCGCGCGCGCTCGTCGTCGGCAACCCTGCGCGCCAGATCCGCGAGGTGCCGGACGAGGAGCTCTTGCCCTAGCTCTTTTGGATGCGGATCCGGTAGGAGCCGGAGCCGGAGTTCGCGAGCAGGACCTCGAGCGAGTACCAGCCGGGCGCGGTCGCGCGGTAGTGCAGCCGCTCGGTGACGCCGGGCGGGTGCACGGAGCGCTTGACCCGAAACGAGTCGTCCGCGTCGGCGAGCGTCGTCAGCTCCGGTTTCCAAAGGACGAGCGAGATGTCGGCGGCGACACGCGGCGCCGCGGCGACCGACACGGACTGGCCGGCGCGGAGATGGATCCGATAGACGTCGTAGGGGTCGTCCCACCGGTCGATCGTGGCGCGGAAGTGCGCGTGCCTCGAGCGGATGTGGGTGCCGATCCGGATATCGTCGTTCGGCTCGAAGCGGTCGCGCACCGGAATGTGGTTCGCGCGGAGCGCCTTGACGGCCGCGGTGACGTCGAGCTTGCCCCAGCCGCTGAGCGAGTCGCGCGAGCCGGAGCACTGGACACAGCCGTTGTCGGGAGTCGCCAGGGTCGCCGTCCGCTCGAGCAGGGTCGAGACCTGGTCGGGCTGGAGCGAGGGCTGGAGCCCGAAGAGGATCGCGGCGGCTGCGGTCGCCTGCGGCGCCGCGAAGGACGTCCCCGAGGCGTGGTGGTACCACTTGGGGCCGCAGCTCGAGTAGCCCTGCTCGTCGCAGTTCGGGTACTTCGCCGTCAGCTGCCGCGGGAAGAGCGAGAGGATGTCCTCGCCCGGAGCGATCAGGTCGACGTAGACCGGGTCGCGGTTCGAGAACAGGGAGACGTCTCCGTCGTGCCCATACGAGCCGACCCCGAGGACGTGCGGCAGCGCCGAGGGGTAGCTCGCGTACGACCACGGCTGGATTGGCGCAAAGGTGCTGTTGCCGACCGCCGCGACGACGAGCGCGCCGTTCCTGGTCGCATAGTCGATCGCGCGCTGCTCGGCCGGCGAGAAGCCGCTGTGCTTCGGGTCCTGCGGGTCGCGGATGCCGCCGAGGCTGACGTTGACCACGCGCGCGCCGTGCCGGACCGACCAGCGGATCGCGCGCGCCTCGGAGCGCGGCGAGACCTGGCCGTTCTCGTCGACGACCTTGGCGATCAGCAGCCTGGCGGAGGGCGCGAGGCCCGCGATCCCGCGGCTGTTGTCGATCGCGGCCGCGATCTCGCCGGCGACGAAAGTGCCGTGCCCCTGAGTGTCGCTGACGGAGCCGCCGACGAAGCTGCGCGTGGCGGCGATCCGGCCGGCGAGCTCGGGGTGCGAGAAGTCGATGCCCGTGTCGATCACGGCCACCCGAACCGGCGCAAGGTTCGGCAGGACGTTGAAGGCGTCAAAGGTGTGGTCCTGGGACACGTACCACTGCCGCGGCAGGAGCGGGTCGTTCGGATTGAAGGCCTGCGCCGCGGCCGGCAGCGCGAGGAAGAGCGCGGCCGTGCCGGCGGCGGCGAGCCGTTTCACGACGAGACCACCGTCAGCGTCTTGGAGATGCCGGTCGCGAAGCCGCGAGCGGCGGCAACCCGCGCCCGGTAGCTGCCGGGCTGCAGGTCGAGAGTCGCCTGGAAGCTCCCGCCCGAGCCGGTCGTCGCGCTCACGACGGTGGTCCAGCCGTTCGGGTCTAGCCGCTGCACGTCCACATTCTCCCCGCTTGCGACCGGCTTGACCACCCCCGAGACGCTGACGCCGTCGCTTCCGGCCAGCAGCGTCACGAGCGGCGCGACCGGCACGCGGACGACCGCGCTGCGGAAGCCGCCGCTCTGCAGGCGGTAGTCGGTCGTGAGCTTGGGCTTCACCGTCGCGGTGATGACGCCGTTCTTGACCTTCAGGCGGCCGAGCGACTTCCAGCCGCCGCGGTAGGCGCGGGCCTCCAGGTAGACCCTGGGCGTGCCGCGGGCCGCGCCCAGGAGCGTGATCCCGGAGCCGTAGGTCGCCGTCCCCGCCGGGGAGAGCGAGAGCAGGCCGAAGCGGAACCAGGTCGAGCGGAGGCCGAGCGAAGCGCGGATCGTCGAGCCCGCGACCGTCTTCTCGCCATTCGTCCCGACGAACGTGATCGTCCGCACGCGGCCCGACGAGGTGACGTTGGCGCGAAAGTCAGTGACCTTCCCCGGCACGTGGAAGCGCCTGGCGATCGTCGCGCTGCTGTACCTGAGCGGGCCCCAGTTGTGGTATGGCGAGAGCGTGTCGTACGGGTCCGGGACGGAGACCAGGTACGGCACCGGCGGCGACGACCAGACGTCCTGGACGTTGGCCGTCTTTCCGCCAGAACTCGACGAGAAGAACGTGTTGGCCGGCTCGTCTTGGTAGAGGACGATCTGGTTCGCCGTCTCGCTCACGGCCGCGTTCGAGCTCGGCGCCTCGGCGGCGATCCCGCCGTAGACCTGGCTGCGCGTGTCCGGGTAGAGGTCGTAGTCGCCGCCTTTCGCCAGATGGGCGAGCGCGTACGTGCGCGCAACCACCGCCTGAGCGGCGAGCGCCTCGGCCGGCCATTTGTTCGGCATCTCGGAGGGAACGACGCCCAGGAGGTACGACTCGAGCCCGACCACGTTCACGACCTCTAGCGCGGAGCCGGTCTTCTTCACGCGCAGCGAGCCGCGGTAACCGCGCCCGCCGAGCGTGAGCGGCGCAGTCCCCGGCGAGAAGAGCAGCGGCCCGGGCAGCGCCTTTGCCTTCCCGCCCGAGAGCGTGACCTTCAGCCCCGGGCCAAGCGACTGCAGGCCCGCGGGAAGCTTGTGGCTCGTGCCCTTGCCGTCGACGACGGTGAAGGGCGCCGACGAGGAGATGACCGCGCGCCTGGCGCTCGCGAGCAGGAGCACCCGCACCTTCTTCACCGGCGCCGGGCCGAGCTCCGTGCCCGGGTAGTAGTGCGCGACGATCTTGTCGAAGGTCCAGCCGTGCAGCGCGTAGCCGTAGGCGCCGTACTGCGCGAGTCCGACTCCGTGGCCCCAGCCGTGGCCGGAGACGAACAGCACCGGCAGGGCCACCTTCTTCGCCTGCGGCTGCTTGGCGGCCGAGTAGACGACATGCGTCGACGGGGCACTCGTTGTGAGCCCGAATGCGGCGACGATTGCTGCTGCGAGTTTGCTGACCATAGGCCTGGACCCCGAGCCTGATTTTCGGCGGCACCGGCCCGTCAGCCGGCCACAGCCAGGGCTTTGAGGGTAGCGCACCCGCCTTCCGGATTCTCCTCGTCTTTACAGAACCCGCATTTCTCCACAGGTTGGGCCGTACACTGGCGCCGATGCGGATCCTCGTCACCGGCGCGGCCGGCTTCATCGGCTCGAACTTCGTCCGCCACCGTCTGGAGGCCAATCCGGGCGATCACGTGGTCGCATACGACCTGCTCACGTACGCGGGAGTGCGCGAGAACGTCCCCGACGACGTGCCCTTCGTGCAGGGCAACATCGGCGACCGGGAGCTGGCCGAGCAGACGCTGGCCGAGCACGGGATCGAGGCGGTCGTCAACTTCGCGGCCGAGTCGCACAACAGCCTCGCCGTCCAGGACCCGGCGCTGTTCGCGCGCACCAACGTGCTCGGGACGCAGATGCTGCTCGAAGCGTCGCGGCGTCACGGCGTCGAGCGCTTCCACCACATCTCGACCTGCGAGGTCTACGGCGACCTGCCGCTGGACTCCGGCGACGCCTTCACCGAGGAGTCGCCCTACCGGCCGCGCACGCCGTACAACGCCTCGAAGGCGGCGGCCGACCACTACGTCCGCTCCTACTTCGAGACCTTCGAGCTGCCGGTGACGATCACCAACTGCTCGAACAACTACGGGCCCTTCCAGTTCCCGGAGAAGGTCATTCCCTTGTTCACCACGCACGCGCTCGACGAGCGACCGCTGCCGCTGTACGCGTCGACGCAGAACCGGCGCGAGTGGCTGCACGTGCTCGACCACTGCCGGGCGATCGACCTCGTGCTCGAGCGCGGCGAGCCCGGCGAGACCTACAACGTCGGCTCCGGGGTCGAACGCTCGATCGAGGAGCTCGCCGACGCCGTCCTCGAGCTGACGGGCAAGGACGCGTCGCTGAAGACGATCGTCCCGGACCGCCCCGGCCACGACCGCCGCTACCTGCTCGACTCGTCGAAGCTCCGCGCGCTCGGCTGGCAGGACGAGATCGGCTGGGAAGAGGGCCTCGCCGAGACGGTGCGCTGGTATGCCGACCACCGCGACTGGTGGGAGCCGCTCCGCGACCGCGCCCCGGTCGACGAGGCCGCCTGGGCGCTAGATCCGGGCCAGGCACGCTCGTAGACCCTCGCGCCAGTGCGGCAGGCGCGGGGCGCCTTCGCGCTCGCTGCGCAGGACGGAGTAGGCCGGACGCGGGGCCGGGCGGCCGATCTCCTCTGTCGTGATCTCGCGCACGCGCGTGCTCAGCCCGGCCTCCTCGAAGATCGCGCGCGCGAACTCGGCCCACGAGCATTCGCCTTCAGCGGCCAGGTGCCAGACGCCCTTCGGGAGCTCGAGCAGCTCCTTCGTCGCCTCGGCCAGGTGGCCCGCGTAGGTCGGGCAGCCCACCTGATCGGCGACGACCGCCACCTCGTCCTGCCTCCCGGCCAGGTCGAGCATCGTGCGGACGAAGTTGCGCCCGGTCCAGCCGAAGAGCCAGGAGCTGCGGACGATCCAGCCCTCGCGCACCTCGCGCTCGCCGCCGAGCTTCGTGCGGCCGTAGACCGACAGCGGCTGCGGCTCGTCCGACTCGACGTACGGCTCCCGCTTGGCCCCGTCGAAGACGTAGTCGGTCGAGAAGTAGACGACCGGCGCGCCGAGCGCGACAACGTTGCGGGTGCCGGTGACGTTGACCGCCTCCGCCCCGGCCGGGTCCCCCTCCGCTCCGTCCACGTCGGTCCAGGCGGCTGCGTGCAGTACGAGGTCGGCCTCGAGGTCCAGCGACTTCGTCACGTCGAGCTGCTCCCGCGTCCGCGCGTCGGCCTCCGGGAAGATCTCCCGCAGCGCCGAGCCGAGCTGGCCGCCGGCGCCCGTTATGAGCACGCGGCGAGGTCGCGCTCGGACAGGAGCGGCGAGTCGGTGCTCCAGAGGTGCTTCACGCGCGGGTCGGCCCAGCAGATGCCCTGCTCGTCCGGGTCGGCCGGGTCGTACTCCTGCGTGACGTGGTAGCAGAACAGCACCTCCGTCAGCGCCTCGAACCCGTGGGCGTGCCGGCCTGGGATGTAGACCGCGGCCGGGTTGTCGTCGCCGATGTCGGCGGTGAACGTCTCGCCGCTCTCGCGGTCGAGCACGACGACGCGCGCCGTCCCCGAAAGGCAGGCGAACAGGTCGTCCTGGCCGCGCTCGTGGTAGTGGAGCCCGCGGATCACGCCCTGCCGCGAGAAGGAGAGGTTCGTCTGCGTCATCGGCTTCGGCAGCACGGACTCGCGCATCAGCTCCGCGAACCAGCCGCGCTCGTCCTCGAAGCGCCGCAGCGGGATCACTTGGACGCCGTCGACCAAGCCTCGTCCTTGTTGACGCCGTTGGCGCGGACGAAGTCGTTCACCTCGTAGTAGGCGTCGATCGACTCGCCCGCGTCGCCCCAGAACCCCTCGAGCACGTCGTACTCCATCGCGCCCTGGTCGACGTACCAGTTGTTCACGTCGGTGATCTCGAGCTCGCCGCGGCCGGACGGCTCCAGCGTCGGCAGCACGTCCCAGACCTGCTCGTCGTAGAAGTAGATCCCGGTGACGGCGTACTCGCTCGGCGGGTCGTCCGGCTTCTCGACGATCCGCGTGACCCGCTCGCCCTCGAGCTCGGCGACGCCCAGGTGGCGCAGGTGCTCGGGCTCCTCGAGCCGCGCGAGCAGGATCCGGCCGCCGCGCTCCTGGGCCTTGAAGTTCTCAACCGCCGGCGCGAGCGAGCGCTCGACCACGTTGTCGGCGAGCATCACGACGGTACGGCCGCCGCGGCCGAAGCGCTCCGCGAGCCCGAGCGCCTCCGCGATCCCGCCGGGCTTGTCCTGATAGGCGTAGAAGAGCCGGTCGATCCCGTGCTCGTGCCCGTTGCCGAGCAGCCGGAAGAACTCGCCCGCGTGCGTGCCGCCGGTGACCAGCATCAGCTCGGTGACGCCCGCCTTCACGAGCGCCTCGATCGCGTAGGCGATCATCGGCCGGTCGTAGATCGGCAGCAGGTGCTTGTTGGTGATCAGCGTCAGCGGATGCAGCCGCGAGCCGGTGCCGCCGGCCAGGATCACGCCCTTGAGCGAGCCTTCCATCGGCCGGGATGCTACGAGCTATCGACCCAGACGGCGGAAGAAGAGCCTGACCCGGCGCCAGAAGGTCAGCGGGCGCTCGGGCTCGGCCGGCGCGAAGGTCTTCCCCTCGAGCTTGCGCGCCTCGCCGCGGATCGCCTCACCCGTGCCGCCCTTGTTGTCGGCCTCGATCTCGGCGCTCGTCGCGGGCTCCAGATACTCGTCGAGCCCATCGACCTGCTCCGGGCTCAGCTTCAGCCGCACGGTGCCTTCGACGATCTCGGCGACCTGCTCGGACGGGACGTAGCGCGGCTTGCCGAGGGCGCTGGTCGCGATCGCGAGGCCGTCGAAGATGTCGGCGTTGCTGTCGCCGGTCACCTCGTTCACCTTCCCCACCTCGGAGCCGTCGGCGGCGAGCACCGTCCAGCCCGCCTCGATCAACAGCCAGGAAACCGGGTCGGCCACGGGCCGGAGTTTGCCGAATTCGCTCTGCCTGCGAGTTAGTGTTTGCTAACTTACTCCGTCGGCGCGGCCAGAACTGCCCGCCCTTCCGTAGCGTTTACCACCACAGATGCGAAAGCGAGACGACATCGACCGGCTGCACGACGAGATCCGCGAGCTCGTGGACGACCTCTGGCACGTCCCGCGGTTCGTCGCCGCGCGCCACGGCTTCCGGCCCAACGTCGACTGCCTCCGCAGCGACGACCCGCCGGCGCTGCACGTCATCGTCGAGCTTCCCGGCGTCGATCCCGCCTCGCTGAAGGTGATCGCCGCCGACCGCGTGCTCGTCGTGGCCGGCGTCCGTCACCGGCCGCCGATCGCCGGCCGCTACCAGCAGATGGAGCTCGAGTACGGGCCCTTCGAGCGGCGGATCTCGCTCGCGGAGCCGGTCGACACCGCCAAGGCGACCGCGCGCTACGAGCAGGGCCTGCTGACCGTCGTGCTCCCGGTCGCCGCTGTGGCGCCGAAGCCGCAGCGGGAGCGCGTCCTGATCGCGATCGGAGGCCGCAGGTGAGCGAGCTGAGCTTCGAAGAGCAGCTCGAGCAGGGCGACATCGAGATTCCGTCGACCCTTCCGGTCCTGCCGCTGAAGGAGACCGTGATCTTCCCGCAGTCCGTCTCGCCGCTCGCGATCGGGCAGGAGCGCTCGGTCAAGCTCGTCGACGACGTGGTCTCCGGCGAGCAGCGCGTGCTCGCGCTCGTCACCTCCAAGAACGACGAGGTCGAGCAGCCCGGGTGGGACGACCTCTACGAGATCGGGACCGCCGCGGTCGTGCACAAGATGATCCGCGTCCCCGACGGGTCGCTGCGGATTCTGGTCCAGGGCATCGGCCGCATCCGGCTCGAGCGCCCGGTCAAGGACGAGCCGTACCTGGTCGGCGAGTTCAGCGAGGTTCCCGACGTCGTCGAGGAGACCCCCGAGCTCGAGGCGCTCCTCCGCAGCGTTCAGAACGAGTTCGGGCGGTTGATCTCGCTCGTTCCCTACCTCCCCGCCGAGCTGGAGCTCGCCGCCGCCAACGTCGACGATCCGAGCGCGCTCTCGCACCTGGTCGCTTCGACGCTGCGCCTCAAGACGGAGCAGAAGCAGAGCCTGCTCGAGGAGCCCGACGTCTCGGCGCGCCTGCGCGAGCTGCTCGGCATCCTGGGCCGGGAGCTGGAGGTCGTCGAGCTCGGCACGAAGATCCAGTCGCAGGTCCAGTCCGAGATGGAGAAGGGCCAGCGCGAGTTCTTCCTGCGCCAGCAGCTGAAGGCGATCCAGGAGGAGCTCGGCGAGGGAGACGACCAGCAAGCCGAGCTGAACGAGCTGCGCGAGCAGATCGAGGCGAAGAAGCTCCCCGAAGACGCGCGCAAGGCCGCCGATCGCGAGCTCGGGCGCCTCGAGAAGCTGCCTCCCGCGGCCGCCGAGTACGGCGTCATCCGCACCTACCTCGACTGGATCCTGTCGCTGCCGTGGACCGAGAGCACCGAGGACAACCTCGACCTCGAGCACGCGCGCGAGATCCTCGACGAGGACCACTACGACCTCGAGAAGGTCAAGGAGCGGATCCTCGAGTACCTCGCCGTCTCGAAGCTGAAGAACGACCTTTCGGGGCCGATCCTCTGCTTCGTCGGCCCGCCCGGGGTCGGCAAGACCTCGCTCGGGCAGTCGATCGCGCGCACGACCGGGCGCAAGTTCGTTCGCATCTCGGTCGGCGGCGTCCGCGACGAGGCGGAGATCCGCGGCCACCGGCGCACCTACATCGGCGCGATGCCGGGAACAATCATCCGCTCGCTGCGCGATGCCGAGTCGCGCAACCCGGTGCTGCTGATCGACGAGATCGACAAGATGGGCGCCGACTTCCGCGGCGACCCGGCGAGCGCGATGCTCGAGGTGCTCGACCCCGAGCAGAACAAGAACTTCCGCGACCACTACCTCGACCTGCCGTACGACCTCTCGAAGGTGCTCTTCATCTGCACCGCCAACCAGCTCGAGACGATCCCGAGCCCGCTGCTCGACCGGATGGACGTGATCCAGCTCTCGGGCTACACGGAGGACGAGAAGCTGGGGATCGCCCGCAAGTACCTGGTGCCGAAGCAGCTCGACGCGCACGGGCTCAGCGCGGAGCAGCTCGAGATTGGAGACGAGGCGCTGCGCGTCGTCATCCGCCAGTACACGCGCGAGGCCGGCGTCCGCAACCTCGAGCGCCGGATCGCCGACCTCTGCCGCAAGACCGCGCGCGAGATCGCCGAGGGCCGCTCGGAGCAGATCACGGTCGACGAGGAGCGCGTGCACACCTGGCTCGGCCCGCGCCGCTTCCCGGCCGACCCGCGCAAGCGCACGGCCGATCCCGGCGTCGCGACCGGCCTCGCCTACACCCCGGTCGGCGGCGACGTCCTCTTCATCGAGGCGACGGCCTATACGGGCAAGGGGAAGCTGACGATCACCGGCCAGCTCGGCGACGTAATGAAGGAGTCGGCGCAGGCGGCCCTCTCGTGGGTGCGCGCTCACGCGGAGGAGCTCGGCGTCGAGGAGAACTGGTTCGCCGAGCACGACGTCCACATCCACGTCCCGGCCGGCGCGGTCCCGAAAGACGGGCCCTCCGCCGGGATCACGATCGCGACCGCGATCGCCTCGCTCGTCCGCGACGAGACGGTCGCCGAGGACGTCGGCATGACCGGCGAGATCACGCTCACCGGCCAGGTGCTGCCGATCGGCGGCCTGCGCGAGAAGGTGCTCGCCGCCCAGCGCTACGGCCTGAAGCGGATCGTGATCCCACGCGACAACGAGCCTGACCTCGAGGAGCTGCCGCAGGAGACCCGCGAGGAGCTCCAGTTCTTCCCGGTCGACTCGATCGCCGAGGTGTTCGAGGTCGCGTTCGGCAAGGGCAAGAAGACGCGGCCTCGAGCCGCCGCATCCGCCGAGCGTCAGGCCGCAGCGCCTTCGTCGGTTTAGCGCCGAACGCGCGCAGGGTAGAGAATGCCCGCTTGTAACCGATTGAAAGGACGGCCTGAATGGCCAGAGCGAAAGACCGAGTTGCCGACGTGAAGCCCTACGTGTACCGAGCGATCCAGGACGAGGAGCTGCGCGACAACCTCAAGAGCGCCTTTGCGACCGCCCGCGACGTCTACGACGAGCTGGTCGGAGGACGTGGAGTGACGGGCGTCGCCGGCAGGGTCGCGAGCGACAAGGACATCCAGGAGCAGCTCCGCTCGGCGATCGAGGACCTGCGCTCCGCGGCCGACCGGATCCAGGGCCGCGAGGAGCACAAGGGCCGCAACGCCTCGCTCCTGCTCGCCGGGATCACGCTCGGGCTCCTCTTCAACCCGATGACCGGCCCGGAGACCCGCCGCTGGCTGAAGGACAAGATCTTCGGCGAGGACGAGGAGTTCGGGTACGGCAGCGGTTCGGGGAACTCGAACTAGCCGAAGCTAACCGCGGCCAGGCCCGGCGTCCGGCGGGTGGTAGCCGAGTGCCCTGAGCAGGTTCTGGTCGCTGCCGCCGGGGACGCGCGGGGCGATCGCGCGCTGAAGCGAGCCGGGGTCGAGCCCGCTGGCCTCCGAGATGTCGGAGACCTGCAGCAGGATCGCCGCCGGCTTCGGGGCCGGATCGGTGACGGACGCAGCCGGGACCCAGCCGGCGACCTGCTCGAAGCGCACGTCCTGGAGGTGCTGCCAGGCCTGGAGGTACTGCGTCGGGTCGACAGCGCCGTCGTAGCCGAGGTAGATCAGCCCGGCCGGGTGAATCTCGAAGTGGAGGTGCGTCGGCGTGCCGGCCGCGTCGCCGGTGTTGCCGACGAAGCCGAGCACCTCGCCCGCCTTGACGCGGCGACCGTTCTTGGCCAGTGGCGAGAAGGCCGAGAGGTGCGCGTAGTAGAACTCGTTCCCGGCCGAGTCGCGGAGCCAGAGCCGGTTGCCGCCGATCGTGTTCCAGCCGATCGAGAAGACGATCCCGTCCGAGCAGGCGAGGATCGGCGCGCCGAGCGGGGCGAAGATGTCGTCGCCGTGGTGCCAGTTCCCGGGGACATCGCCGCGGAAGGCGCCGTACGTGTCGCTGAACGACACCGGCCCGTAGACCGGGAAGACGTAGCCGGGAGCGCCGAGCTTCGGCTGCGCGTTCAGCGGGCTGCCGGGGAGAACCGGCCCGGACCCGTGCCGGTGATTCGGCTCCGGCGCCGCGGGCCCCTTGCGCTTCCCCTTGGGCGTGCTCGGCGCGACGGGCTTCTGGCGCTTCGGCGCCGGAGCCTGCACGTTGGCCTCCGCGTAGCCGACCTGGATCTCCGAGCCGGCCGGGAGGTTGGCGTGCGGCGCGGTCAGGTGGACGTCGAGCCCGGTGACGAAGCCGTCGAAGGCCTGCGCTCCCCCCGGGCCGGCGCTCGTGT
>Ga0307282_10000660_pt1 | contig 11322 bp, 8 predicted proteins | sample ER_DNA_121_FD_194475 | JGI IMG/M metagenome (GOLD analysis project Ga0307282, IMG submission 194475) | Bulk soil microbial communities from the East River watershed near Crested Butte, Colorado, United States - ER_DNA_121 | ecosystem: Environmental > Terrestrial > Soil > Floodplain | place: USA...
TTCGCCGGCGACCTGACGCACTACGACTTCAAGGTCAAGGTGCTGTGGTGGATCGCGATCACGCTAATCGGTGCGTGGCTGCTGACGAAGACGCGCTTCGGGAACTGGATCTACAGCGCCGGCGGAGACGCCAACGCCGCCCGCAACGTCGGCGTGCCGGTCGCGCGCACCAAGATCACGCTGTTCATGATGACTTCTGTGACCGCTGCGCTGATGGGCATCATCGAGGCGCTCGAGTTGCGCTCGATGCAGTCGGGTGAGGGCATCGGGCTCGAGTTCATCTTCATCATCTGTGCCGTCGTCGGCGGCTGCTTACTCACCGGTGGCTTCGGCTCGGTGATCGGCACCTTCTTCGGTGCGGCCATGCTCGGCATGGTGCAGCTCGGCATCGTCGATGCGCAGTGGGACAGCAACTGGACCTTCACCTTCCAGGGTGGGATCCTCTTCGCCGCTGTACTCCTGAATACCTGGATCCGCAGCCGAGCCCAGAAAGCGAGATGACGATGGCCAACCTCCTCGAAGCCGACCACATCTCCAAGTACTACGGCAACATCGTGGCGCTGAACGACATCTCGGTACACGTGAATGCGGGCGAGGTCACGTGCATCCTCGGTGACAACGGCGCGGGTAAGTCCAGCTTCATCAAGATCCTCTCCGGTGTTCACCAGGCGGACGAGGGCCGGCTGCTCGTCGAGGGGGAGGAAGTGCACTTCACCTCGCCGCGCGACGCTCGCGCAGCGGGTATCGCGACGGTCTATCAAGACCTCGCGATGGTCCCGCTGATGTCGATCTGGCGGAACTTCTTCCTCGGAGCCGAGCCGCGAAAGGGTTTTGGGCCCGTCCAGTGGTTCGACTCGGCCAAGGCCAAAGGCATTGTGCGCCGCGAGCTCCGCGAGATGGGAATCGACATCCGCGATCCGGACCAGCCGGTCGGGACGCTCTCGGGCGGGGAGCGCCAGTCGGTCGCGATTGCGCGCGCGGTGTACTTCGGCGCGCGCGTCCTGATCCTTGACGAGCCCACGTCTGCGCTCGGCGTGAAGCAGGCGGGCGTCGTCCTCAAGTACATCCTGCAGGCGCGAGAACGAGGTGTCGCCGTCATCTTCATCACCCACAACCCACACCACGCGTATCCGGTGGGCGATCGCTTCGTGATCCTGAACCGCGGGCAGAGCCTCGGCACGTTCGAGAAGTCGGAGATCGACCGGCAGGAGCTCGTCCGCCTGATGGCCGGCGGCAAGGAGCTCGCCGAGCTCGAGCACGAGCTCGAAGCGATCAAGCTCGAGGTCTGAGTTGAACGCAAGATCGAGCCTGCCAGGATCCTGCGAATGCGTTCCTTCCTCCGTCTTGTTCTCCTTACCTTCGTCTTGGCGCTCGTCGCCGGCCTCCCGGCATCTGCCGCACGCGCCCCATCGTTCACCGCTCCGGTGCGCCTCGGCTTCCAGCACGGGGACGACTGGGAACCGGCCATCGCTGCCGATCGCTCCGTTCATGTCTACGCCGCCTGGTCGCACTATGTCGGCTACGCGGGTGTCGACACCGGCGATCCGGATCCCAGCTGTCTGACTTGCGCGAGCCCGCACACGGTCCTGCAGGTCTCGAACGACGGTGGGTCGACGTGGTCGACGCCCCGGACACTGTGGCCCTCGACGCAAAGGCAGGACGACCCGCAGATCGTCGTCGACGCTGGAGACGGAAAGACGGTCTACGCCGCGTTCATGCAGGACAACAAGTCGAGCCAGTACGTTGCGCGCTCGGACGACTTCGGCCAAACATGGCGCGCAATGCTGGTCGAGCCCCTGCAGCGCGGTACCGACAAGGACATTCTCGCCGCACGCGACGGGAACGTTTACCTCGTCTACCACACGCAACAGAAGATCTTCGCTTCCGTGTCGCATGACGGCGGCAAGCACTGGTCGACGCACAACCTCGTCGGTACGACGAACTCGGACCTCGGCGTCTCACTCCCGAGCGGCGGCGCGATCGACTCGAAGGGCAACGCCTACTTCGCCTGGAACGGCATCAACAATCCCGGCCAGGCGAAGGGAACGAAGAATCTCTACGTCACGCGCTCGACCGACGGCGGAGCGACTTGGACGACGTCACTCGTCGATGTGTCGCAGCCCAGTTTCCGGTGCGGCTGTCCGGGCTGGGACTATTGGGGCTCGCAGATGGCACTGGGCATCGATGCGAAGGACCGCATCTACGTGCTCTGGAACGCAGCGCACTCGAGCTCCGGAGTCCAGCGCCTGTACTTCGCCCGTTCTGTCGACCGCGCCTCCACCTGGAGCCCGGCGGCAGACGTCTCGCTTGCTCCCAGCGGATCGAACCATCTGTTCCCGGCGCTTGCCGCGCGCGGCGACGGCGATGTGCGCATCGGCTGGATGGACGATCGGAACGGCTTCGACACCGGCGCCGAGGACCCGAACGCGCGGTGGAACGTCTACTACCGCTCGTCGGCGGACGGCGGCGCATCGTGGTCGGCTGAAGCGAAGCTCTCGCAGTACGTCGCCGGCTTTCCATACAAATACGCGACTCCGAAGGACGGTTTCGCCGAGCCGTACGGTGACTACTTCGAGCTGGACATCGATGGTGCCGGCCAGACGCACGTGATCTGGGGCGAAGGCCCCAGCTACGTCGGCCCCGGCAACGTCTGGTACGCGCGCGGCTCGTAGCTCCGGCGACTAGGTGACGCTGGGTTCCGCTGCGTCGGCGGTAAGCGCCATCGTCGCCGCCGCGGCCGGAGCAGGACGACCGAAGTGGAAGCCCTGCGCACCGTGGCAGCCGAGCTCCTGCACAATGCCCTGCTGAGCAATGCGCTCGATCCCCTCAGCGACGAGCTGAAGTCCGAGCGCCTTCCCCAGGCCGACGATTCCCTCGAGCAGCGCGAGATCTGCTGCACCGGTGTCGATCTTGGCGGTGAAGCTGCGGTCGATCTTCACGATGTCGACCGGGAGTCGCTGGAGATACGCGAGCGATGCGTAGCCAGTCCCGAAGTCGTCGAGCGCGAGCTTGACACCTCGGTCCTTCAGCATTGCGAGCTGCTGCTCCGCACGCTCACCGCTGGCGACGAGCACGCTCTCGGTCAGCTCGAGCGTCAAAAGGTGGGGTGGCAGGTCAGCTCGTTCCAGGGCACTCTCGACGTGCTCGAGGAACTCCGGGTGCTGGAGCTGCCTCGCGGAGACGTTGACGGCGATCTCGAGATCGCGGCCAAGCAGCGCACGCAGGCGTGAAGCGTAGAAGCAGGCTTCGAGCAGAACCCAGCGCCCGATCTGCACGATCAGCCCTGACTCCTCGGCGAGCGGGATGAAGTCGAGCGGCGGAACTTCGCCGAGCGTCGGGTGCTGCCACCGCAACAGTGCCTCGAGCCCGACGACCTCGAACGGATCGAGATTGACGACCGGCTGGTAGGCGAGCGTGAACTGCTTGTCCGCAATCGCCTCCCGCATCTCCGTGATCCGCTTGAAGCGATTCAGCGCGGCCTGGTCGAGCTCGTCGTCGTAAAACGCGTAGTCCGCGTCTCCGTTCGCCTTCGCGCGGTACATCGCCGCGTCGGCCTGCTTGAGGAGCTCGGTGCCGCAGCTGCCGAGTGCAATGCCGATGCTCGCAGTCAGCAGCAGGTGCCGCCCTGCGACCTCGATCGGCGCGGTGATCTGCTCGAGCAGGCGTTCCGCGACGATGGCCGGCTCCGCGGGCTCGCGGACCGACGTCAGGAGCACGGCAAACTCGTCACCGCCGAGACGCGCCACCGAGTCGCCGGCCCGAATCACCGTCTTGAGCCGCGCTCCCAGGATTGCGAGCACTTCGTCGCCGACGCTGTGCCCGTACTGGTCGTTGATCTGCTTGAACTCGTCGAGATCGATGAAGACCACCGCCGTACCCGGCTCGTTCTCGGTGCGGATCGAGACCGCATGCTCGAGCTGCTCGTGGAAGAAGGCACGATTCGCGAGCCCCGTGAGCGGATCGAATAGCGCCTGTAGGCGTAGCTGCTCTTGTAGCTCCCGCTCGGGGGTGATGTCGAGCAGGTAGCCCTGCAGATAGAGCGGCTCGCCGTTATCCCCCAGTACGACGACGCCGTCGTCGCGAACCCAGACAACGGCCTCGTCGCGCGCGATGAGCCGGTACTCGAGACTCAGCGGCTCGTGTGTCCGGTGAGTGCGCGCGTGTGCGGCGAGCACCCGATCGCGATCATCGGGATGCAGGGTGCGAATGAAGAGGTCCGGATCATCCCGCCACTCCTCGACGCTGTAGCCGAGCAGAGGTTCGATCCCACCACTCGTGAAGATGTTGGAACTGCCCTCGTCCAGAGCGTCGACGTAAACCACGAGCGGCAACTGCTCGACGAGCGTGCGATAGCGCCGCTCGATCTCTCGAGCCTCGCCCTCCACCGCCGCGGCGGTGGCCACGGGATCGACGCCGCAGTCCACCAGACCGAAATCGGGCCAGGCGGGCGAAGAGCCGTCACCCCAAAGGGTGATTTGTCGGATCGCAGAGCTGCCCACCGTGATGTTCAAGCCGAATCAAGACTGGGCCGCTCTCGATTCCGCACGAAACGAGTATTGGAGAGGTTTCCGCCGTGTGATTCGGCATCTACCATCTGGGTAGGAATTGTCCCGAGCGGAATAGGCGGATGGTCGAGGACGAGATTCAGCATCTGCGCGTGTTGATCGCCAACGAGCGGCGCGACCGGCTCGAGTTGCTCGCCCAGGTTGTCACGGGGCTCGGGCACGAAGTGATCGCCCGCGAGGTCGACGTCACGGCAGTCGCCGCGGTGACCGCACGGGAGGAACCGGACGTCGCACTCGTCGGGCTCGGTCTCTCGTCGCAACATGCGCTCGAGCTGATCGAGCAGATCGTCCACGAATCCAGCTGCCCGGTAATCGCGCTCCTTTCAGCCGAGGACCCTGCCTATGTTCGCGAGGCAGCGAAACGTGGCGTCTTCGCCTACCTCGTCGATACCACCCCTGAGGAGCTGCAGAGCGCGATCGACGTGACGCTGCAGCGCTTCACCGAGTACCACAACCTGCAGGGGGCGTTCGGCCGCCGCGCGTTGATCGAGCAGGCCAAGGGAATCCTGATGGCTCGCCACTCGATCGACGGCGACAAGGCGTTCGGGATGCTGCGCGAACACTCCCAGCACAACGGCAACAAACTCGTGGACGTCGCCGGCGCGATCGTCGCCAGCCACCTCCTGCTGGTTCCGGGCACACCGCAGCCCGGCTTGACTACGCCCTGAGCCTAAGGCCAGGTCGTGACGATCTCACCCGGCCGGGGGTGTGAGTAGGCACGTTTCGGGGGTCCCAGCTAGTGAGGGCGAAGCCGGTGTATAGGAAGGCGCGGCTTGTTTGCGCACGGACCTACGCCGCGTCTTGGTCGGCGATCACTGCGGGAAGGATCGAGATGAAGCTTTTCAAGCACCACGCGAGGGCGACACGCTCACGCTCGAACACTACGCCGGCCATTGGGCTGCTTCTCCTCGCAATCGTGGGGTTCGCGCTCGCATTCGCAGGAAGCGCTCGGTCTGCGACAACCATCAATCTCGGAGCGGCCGCTTCCTTCGGCGCCCTCTCCTTCACCGCCATGACCAATGCCGATGCTGCCGGGCCCACGGTGGTCAGCGGCGACGTCGGCTCGCCGACCTCGGTCGGCGCCGGAGTGACCAATTCGGGCTTCGCCAGGTACAACGGCCCCGCTGATGCCAGCGGCATGGCGAGTGCCCAGGCTGCCGTCACGGCCGCCTACCTCGCCGCCGAAGCTCAGACATCGACACAGACCGTCGGCACAGCCAGCCTCGGCGGCACCACGCTCGGCCCTGGGGTCTACGACTCTGGTTCGTCCATGCTGATCACCGGTGGTGCGCTGACGCTAGACGGAGGGGGCGACCCGAATGCGGTCTTCATCTTCCGGGCCGTCAGCGATCTGACCGTCGAAGTGGGTGGCTCGGTCACCTACACGAACGGTGCCCAGCCGTGCAACGTCTTCTGGAAGGTCCAGTCCGCATGGCTGAAGAACTCCGGCAGCACATTCGTCGGGACGATCCTCGCGCTGACCCAGATCACGTTGACGAACAACATCACCGTTCAGGGCAGGGTCTTGGCCCGCAACGCCGACGTGACTTTCATTCACGACACCATCGTCCGGCCGTCGTGCGCAGCGCCGGTCGCTACGACGACGACAACCACCCCTTCGGCAACGACAACCGCAGCCACGACGACGACGTCAGCCACGACCACCACCTCAGCCACGACGACGACGTCAGCCACGACCACCACCTCAGCCACGACGACAACGTCGGGGACTACCACCTCAGCTACGACGACAACGTCAGGCACGACTACCACCTCGCGCACGACCACTACCCCAGGCACGACTACCACTGCAGGCACGCCGACACCTCCAGGGACGCCCGCGAGTCCTGGCGCGACCATCACGACCCCTGCGCCTAACTCACCGGCAGCGAAGGCAGCGGCTGCAACCGCAGCGAAGGCAGCGAAAAAGGCAGACGCGAAGGCAAAGAGGCCGACCCGCGGGCATGCCAAGCCACCCCGTCATCGCTTCGGCCTGACCGGCTGATTGCACGATGCGACTCTGGAAAGACACGGTCACGCCGTCGGCCTCACGTTCGATCGTTTCCACATTCGCTGCCCTCGCCGTGCTCGTCGTCGCACTGTCGACGAGCCCGGCAACGGCGGCGCCGTCCGGCAGCGCCCGGGCAGAAGTGCAGCACACCCAGGAGCTCGTGATTCTGCTCGGCCCACATGCGGCGATGTCAGCGCCCGACGAGGGCTCTGCCTCGCTCGAGCTGGTCCCAGCGCGGCGTCCGATCACCGAAGACCGGACCGTGCTCCCGGTCCTCGCGCACAGATCCGGTGTCGACGGAGCCGAGTGGCTGCATGTCCTCCTGCCGGGCCGACCGAACGGACACACGGGCTGGATCAAACGACGTGCAACCCGCCTCACGATCACGGGCTGGCACATCGTCGTCTCAACTTCATCGCGCCGCGTGACCGTCTACCAACTGGGCCGCAAGATACGAGCCTTCAAGGCGATCGTGGGTACGCGCGCAACGCCGACGCCACCCGGCAAGTTCTTCATCGAAGAAGTCATCCGACTGCGATCGGGGGACGCCGGAGGGCCGTTCGCCTTCGCGTTGAGCGCCCGCTCCAACGTCCTGCAGGAGTTCGCCGGCGGCCCCGGTCAGATCGCCCTGCATGGACTGATGAACGTCGGTGGCTCGCTCGGTACCGCGGTCTCGCACGGCTGTGTCCGGCTCGACAACGCCGCGATCCGCTGGCTGAATGTCCGCATCGGCCCCGGCATACCGGTCACGATCCAAAGCTAAGTCGTGGGCGATGCGGGCTCCGCCCGCCATCGGTCACTCAGGACGATCGCTACCAGGTTTTGAGCGTGGCGCTTCGCGGCGTTGCGGCGATGCGTACTCGCGCGTCGACGACGACACAACCGTCGGGCCTAGCGATCACCGGGTTCAGGTCGAGCTCGGCCACCTCTGGAAGATCCTCCGCCAGCTGAGAGATGCGAAGAAGCAGGTCCTCGACGGCCTCGAGGTCAGACGGAGCTGCGCCCCTGAAGCCGGACAGCAGGATTCCGGCCTTTCCCGTTTGCACGAGCTCCTGAGCATCGAAGTCCGTCAAGGGGGTGAGCCGGAATGCAGCGTCCCCGATCAGTTCGGCGAGCGTCCCGCCGGGCCCAAGAGCAATCAGGGGGCCGAATACCGGGTCTTGAACCGCGCCCACGAGCAGCTCGACCCCATTCCGAACCATCGGCTGGACGAGGAAAGGGGCGCCGATCCGATGCGCAGCCTCGCGAATTTCTTCGGAATCGCGAAGGTCGATCGCGACGCCACCGGTCTCGGTCTTGTGCACGCCCGCTGCGGCGGTTTTGAGGACGACCGGGTATCCGATCTCTTCGGCGGCTATCAGAGCCTCGTCCACCGATTCCACACGGCGCTCGGCCACGAGTGGCAGTCCGTAGCTGGTGAGGAGTCGACGCGTGAGATCGGGATCGAGCCAGCCCTCCGAACTGCTCTCGACGAGTCCTCGAGCGGCACGTCGATCGATGTTTCCAAGCTTCGGGACACGACCCCGAGGCCTGCGCAGCCACTCCGCACGCTCCGCCGCCCGCCCGAGTGCGCGCGCAGCGGACTCCGGGTACGAGAACGGAGCGACGATTCCTGAAAGCAGTTGCGCCGGAGTCCCGTCAGCGCTGATGAGGCACGCCAGCACCGGCTTCTCCTTCTCCCCCGCATCCTCGACCGAACGAACGATGGCGGATGCCACCTCGTCGGCTCCCGTCATCACAGGAGGGACGAAGAGCGCAATGACGGCGTCGACGGAGCCATCGCCCAGGAGGAGCGGCAACGCCGCTGCGTATGTCGAGGCCGTCGCCGAGCCCAGCATGTCGACCGGGTTCGCCGCGCTCGCCTCACTGGGCAGGATCGAAGCAAGGCCCTCGATCGTCTCTTTCGAAAGCGCCGGCAGGGAGAGACCCGCGGCTTCACAGGCGTCGGCGCAGAGAATGCCCAAGCCCCCCGCATTTGTCAGGATCGCGACACGGTTACCGCGCGGAAGAGGCTGCGCAGCAAGCAGGCTCGTGATGTCGAGCAGTTCCTCCAGGGTGTCGGCCCGCAGCACGCCCGCCTGATGGAACAGGGCGTCCACGGCTGCCTCCGAGCCTGCGAGGGCCGCAGTATGCGAGCTCGCCGCACGTGCGCCCGCCGCTGTGCGACCCGCCTTCATGGCGACGATCGGCTTTCTGCGGGCTACGCGGCGAGCGACGCGGGCGAACTTGCGCGGATTCCCGAAAGATTCGAGGTAGAGCAGCACGACGGCCGTGTTCGTGTCGTCTTCCCAGTACTCGAGGAGGTCGTTCGAGGAAACGTCGGCCTTGTTGCCGACCGAGACGAAAGCGGAGAGACCCAACCCCCGCTCGGCTGCGCGTTCGAGGAGGGCAAGGCCCAACGCCCCACTCTGCGATGAGAAGCCGACGTTGCCCGGCGGAAGCGCGTTTGGCCCGAAGGTGGCGTTGAGGCGCGGGCCGGAGACGGCGATCCCAAGGCAGTTGGGGCCGAGAAGACGAGCTCCGCTTGCGCGCACCAGGTCGAGCAAGCGCTCCTGTCGCTCTCTTCCTCTAGATCCCGTCTCCGCGAAGCCTGCAGAGATGACGCAGAGCGCACGTACGCCTGCACTGAGCGCTTCTGCGGCGGCGTCGAGAACCGCGTCTCCCGGGAGGCATACGACGGCGAGATCAACGGGCTCGCCGATCTCGGCGATCGACCGATACGCACGAACCCCGGCGACCGGCTCACCAGAACGATTCACCGGATAAGCGACGCCGGCAAACTCCCCGCGGAGAACATTGCGAAAGAGCTCACCGCCAATCGAACCGGAACGCGACGAAGCACCGATGACTGCGATGCCGGCCGGCGAAAAGAACGGCTGAAGCGAGGCCGCGACCGCAACGTGATCGCGTTCGTCCGTGCGGGAGACGAGCAGGTCGGTCGGTGCGAGCCGTAGTCGTACCTCTGTCGTTCCACCCTCGGTGACGCGTGAGGTCTCAAAGCCCGCCTCGGCGAACACATGCAGCATCGCACTGTTGTCCGGCATCACTTCCGCAAGGAACTCTTCGATGCCGAAACCGTTGGCCAGCGCGGCAAGGCGCTCGAGCATCCGCGTGGCGATCCCTCTCCCTTGCAGCTCGTCTGCAACAGCGAACGCGACCTCGGCAGTCCCCGCGTCCCTCAGGCGGACGTAGTTCGCCAGGGCTACGATCCGGTCGCCCTCGAGCCCGACGAGGGCGCCTTGTTCGATCCAATCCGGCTCGAGCACGGGCTCGACCGTTCGCTCGTCTACAGCAGCGTGGCCGTGGAAGCGGAGGTAGAGGCTCCGGTCGGAAAGGCGGCCGAAGAACTCCAGCAGCGAAGGCGCGTCTCCGATCTCGGGAGGGCGGAAACGCATGGTCGTCCCGCCGCGGAGGACGACGTCGGAAACAGCCTGGACAGGTGGTTCGAGCGCGGAGATACCCATTTGTCCGAAGTCTGGATGAAGCCGCCTCGACCGGCATCCGCGTGGTTCCACAGTCAAATTGCGGATTAGCCGCAGTCTGGAGTCTTCTGATCCTCGATCCTCGCCGGCGCCGCGATGATCGCAGCGCCGGCCCTCGTCATAGCTCCGTTACGGGAGTGCTGGCTCGAGCTGCTCCGAACGCTCTCGGCCACGGACCGCATACTCACCTTCGAGTACGACCTTGAGAGCGTCTGTCTCGGCGGCCGCGGCGAACGTGTCATACGCGTCGAGCGTCTCGTCGAGCGCAAACCGGTGCGTGGCAAACGGCGTTGCGTCCAGGCGCCCTGCTGCGATCAGTTGCAGAAGCCGCGGCGTCGTGAACGTGTCTACGAGACCGGTCGTGATTGTGAGGTCCTTGGTCCACAAGGTCTCGAGATGCAGCGTTGCCGGATGCCCGTGAACGCCGACATTTGCGACATGCCCGCCGGGCCGCACAAGCTCAGTGCAGAGCTCGAACGTCTCTGGGAGGCCAACGGCTTCGACTACAACATCGGCGCCCAGACCCTGGGTGAGCTCGTTTACGAACGCGACCGCGTCCTCGCGGCCGTTGTTAATCGTCACGTCTGCACCGAACGCCTGTGCCTTTTCGAGCCGCGAGTCGGCAAGGTCGATCACGACGATGCGTGCCGGCGTGTAGAGCTTCGCCGTCATCACCGTGGCGAGACCGATCGGGCCGGCTCCGACGATGACGACCGTGTCGCCGGCGTCGACCTTGCCGTTCAGGACGCCGACCTCGTAGGCCGTTGGCAGGATGTCCGCGAGGAACAGGACCTGTTCGTCCGTCAGACCTTCTGGCACCTTGTAGACCGAAGTGTCGACGAAGGGCACTCGTGCGTACTCCGCCTGGAGCCCGTCAATCAGGTGGCCGAAGATCCAGCCTCCGCCTCCCGTACAAAGGCCGTAATGGGCTTCCTTGCAGAACCGGCATCTTCCGCAAGCCGTGATGCAGGACATGAGCACGCGGTCGCCCTCGGCAAACGCGGTCACTGCGGTCCCGGTCTCGAGGATCGTCCCTACCGCTTCGTGGCCCAACACTGTCCCGGGTCTCACCTTGGGAACATCGCCCTTGAGGATGTGTAGGTCGGTTCCGCAGATCGTCGATGAGTCGATGCGCACGATCGCATCGCTCGAATCGATGATCGTGGGATCTGGCTTGGTCTCCCAGGCCTTCTCGCCGGGACCGTGATAGACGAGCGCTTCCATGGTTCGCCTCCTTTTCGCTTGGTTCGAGTGTGGTCCCGAT
>Ga0307282_10000663_pt1 | contig 11301 bp, 10 predicted proteins | sample ER_DNA_121_FD_194475 | JGI IMG/M metagenome (GOLD analysis project Ga0307282, IMG submission 194475) | Bulk soil microbial communities from the East River watershed near Crested Butte, Colorado, United States - ER_DNA_121 | ecosystem: Environmental > Terrestrial > Soil > Floodplain | place...
GAGCTCGCCCGGTTGATGCTGGCGATCAAAACAGTGGGCGCTGACGCCGACCGCCTTCCGACCCTGGTTTTCGATGAGGTGGACGCCGGCATCGGCGGCGAAGCTGCAACCCAGGTCGGCATTCGCTTGAAAGCGTTGGGCGCCAGGCACCAGGTCCTTGTGGTCACGCACCTCGCACAGATTGCGTCTTTCGCCGACCACCACCTGGTGGTGGAGAAGTCTCCAGGCTCGGACGGGCGCAACGTCGTCACCGTGCGTGAGCTGACCTCTGATGCGGAGCGAGCCAAGGAGCTGGCGCGAATGATGAGCGGAGGCGTCACGCCCAAGGCTGTCGCGCGAGCCCACGAGCTTCTGGAAGAGTCTCGGCGCTAGTGCCCAGGCTGTTCTCAGGTCCGGCAGATCGGCGCATCAAACGCGCGCTCTGCATCGTCGCGCACCCCGACGACATCGAGTTCTACTGCGGCGGCGCGGTCCTTCTCATGACAGGTCGAGGTGTGACCGTCGACTTCGTCCTCGCGACCTCAGGAGACAAAGGTGCGCGGGACGCGAGCAAGTCGCGCGCCAAGGTGGCGCGGACCCGCGAGCGCGAGCAGGAGCTCGCGGCGGACGTGCTCGGTGTGAAGCGTGTTGCATTTCTCCGGCACCCTGATGCGGAGCTGGTCGAGAGTCTCGAGCTGCGAGAAGAGCTCGTGCATGAGATTCGCGTCTCGAAGCCTGACGTGCTGCTCACGTTCGACCCCAACGTCCCTTATCGATTTCATCCCGACCATCGCGTTGTCGGGCGAGTCGCATTGGACGCAGCGTGGCCCAGCGCTCGCGACCCGCTCACCTTCCCGAAAGCCGGCCCGCCCCACGAGACGGCCGAGGCATGGTGCTTCGGAGGCCTTCAGCCAACGTTCGAGGTCGATGTTGCCGATGTGCTGGGCAAGAAGATCGAGGCGCGCCTTGCGCATTCGAGCCAAACCAAGAGCCCCGCGTCTCTCACGCGACGCTGGCGGGCGACCGCGCGCGTCGAGAGGTTCCACCAAGTCAACCTGCGCTAGCCTTACCCGTCGATGGAACATCCGGCGGCTACTCCGCGCCTCGACGTCAAGACGTCGGTGTTCGAAGGGCCGCTCGAGCTGCTGCTGGCGCTGGTCGAGCGCGAAGAGGTCGACATCCTCGAAGTCTCGCTGGCCAAGGTGACCGACGCCTACTTGATCGAGCTGGCCGCGCGGGAGGTGGCCGATCCCGCCGAGATGGCGGAGTTCCTGTGGATGGCCGCCAGGTTGCTCCTGCTCAAGTCGATCCGCCTGCTGCCCGGCGAGGCGATGACCGATGAGGAGACCGAGCTGCTCGGCTGGGAAGAGGATGTGCGCCAGCGCCTGGAGGAGTACCGGGCCTACAAGGAGATGGCGCAGGGCCTGATGACGCGGGCCGAGCAGGAGCCATTTGCGTTTCCACCGCCCGCGAGGCCTGTCGAGGCGGCGGGCCAGGAGGAGCCGCTGGAGGTGGGGCTGCTCGTGGTGGCATTCAACAGCGTCCTTGCACGAATCCCGCCCCGGCCTCTGGTCGTCACGGGCCGGACCTGGACCCTGGAGGAGAAGCTGGATACCATCACCGAGAGGCTGTTGCGAGGCCCGATCGAGCTCCTCGAGCTGATCCTCGAGTCGGAGGACAGGCTCGAGGCTGTGGTCACATTCGTCGCTGTGCTCGAGCTCCTCAGACGATCGGCAATCAGCATCAAGCAGAAGGAACGATTTGGGCCGATTCACATCGAGTCCAGGAACCAACCGCAGGAATCTCCACGATGACTGACCTCGCAGCCACGCTGGAGGCGATCCTCTTCAGCTCCAACCGTCCGCTGAAGCTGCGCGAGCTTCAGCAGGCCACGGGCAGTGACCGGACCGCAGTCGAACAGGCCCTCGAAGAGCTGAAGCAAGCGCTCGAGGGGCGCGGAGTGATGCTGATAAGGCACCAGGACGAGCTGAATCTCGCGACGCGACCTGCCTACGCGGCAGCCGTGCGCCGCGCTCTTCGTCCTGAAGTCTCGGGCAAGCTCTCGCCGGCCGCGTACGAAACGCTGGCGATAGTTGCGTATCAGCAGCCAGTACCGCGCTCGCGCATCGAGGAGGTGCGCGGGGTGAGCTGCGAGAGCGTTCTCACCAATCTCGAGCTGCGCGGTCTGATTGCCGAGGTCGGTCGTGGCACAGGTCCCGGCCTACCCAAGCTTTACGGCACGACCATGAGGTTCCTCCAGGTGATGGGTCTCGAGTCGCTCGATCACCTGCCAACTCCGCGGCTAGACCGCACGGAGGTGGGGTCATCGCCGGCGAGTCACCTGAACAAGACCAGCTGAAGGAGCGTCTCAACCGCTTTCTCGCGAGGGCGGGGGTGGCCAGCCGCCGCGCTGCCGACGAGCTCATCTCCTCGGGCGCGGTCAGGGTCAACGGCGAGCGCCCGCCGCCGTCAGGAACGCTAATCGATCCGCGCCTGGACCAGGTCACTGTCGACGGCCGCGTCGTCAAGCCCGTCACGAAGCATCGCTACGTGGTCCTCAACAAGCCGCTCGGCGTGATCACCACCGCCAAGGACGAGTCGGAGCGGACGACGGTCCTTGACGTGGTGGGCGAGGAGGGACACAGCGGGCACCGCCTCTTTCCCGTCGGGCGGCTCGACGCTGACACTTCGGGACTGCTCTTGCTCACCGATGATGGCGAGCTCGCGTTTCGGTTGACACACCCGCGATACAAAGTCTCGAAGGAGTACATCGCCGTGGTGATCGGGAGCCCGAGCACTGCCGACCTCGAAGCGCTGCGGACAGGCGTCAAGCTGGAGGAAGGTATGACGGCCCCTGCGGAGGTCGAGGTGATCGCCGTCGCTCCCGGCAGCCGTGACTCGGTGCTGGCCGAGCTGCGGATTGTGATCAGCGAGGGAAGGCACCGGCAGGTCCGCCGCATGGTGCATGCGATAGGTCGGAAGGTGCACACCCTCGTTCGTACCGGCTTCGGCCCCTTGAAGCTGGGCCGCTTGAAAGTAGGTGGCTGGCGCGTCCTCGGTGAGCCTGAGATCGTCGCGCTGCATCGCGCCGTCGGCATCAAAACGAAGTGATCGTCGCCATCGACGGCGGGGCGGCAACCGGGAAGTCAGCGGTGGGCCGCCGCGTGGCCGAGGCGCTGAGGCTGCCGTTCGTCGACAGCGGGTTGATGTATCGCGCAGTGACGAAGCTTGCAGTCGAGAGAGGTATCGATCCGGGTGATTCCGACGCGGTCACCTCTCTCGCTCGGTCCGTCGAGCTGAAGATCGATGGAGAGCGGATCTGGGCAGATGGCATCGATCTATCCGAGGGGATCTACGACGTTGAAAACTCGGATGCCCTGCCTAGAATTTCCGCGATCCCTGGCGTGCGCGAGGCGTTGGTGGAGCAGCAGAGGCGGCTCGGCCACGGAGGCGTGATCATGGCGGGGCGCGACATCGGCACTGTCGTCTTTCCCGACGCCGCCCACAAGTTCTTTCTGACCGCCAGCCTCGACGAGAAGGTGCGCCGGCGTGCCGCGCAATTCGAGAGGCGCGGCGAGGATGTCGACAGGGAGGCGATGCGGCGCGAGGTTGAAGAGCGCGATCGCGTCGATACCCAGCGCGCCGTCGCTCCTCTTCGCCCTGCTGAAGACGCTGTGATCATCGACACCGACAACCTCGACGTCGAGGAGGTACGTGATCTCATCCTGCGACACGTGCGTGAACAACGAGCGGCGCAATGATTTACGCGGCCCTGCGCTGGTTGATGCGCGCGATCACGAGGACGTATCTGATCGGACTGTTTCATGTGGTGGGCGCCGAGAATCTGCCCAGGAAAGGGCCATTGATCATCTGCCCGAGCCACTCCGCGACGCTCGACCCGCCGATGGTGCCTGCCTTCACCCCCAGAGCCGACACCTGGAACATGGCCAAGTCGGAGTATTTCAGGGGCGGCGTCGTTGAATTCTTCTTCCGGCGATACCACGCATTTCCGGTGGTGCGTCACTCGGCAGATCGCAACGCTCTTCGTCGGTCGTTCGACGTGTTGAAGGCCGGCCAGGCGCTGATCATCTATCCGGAGGGGACTCGAGTCGAATCGGGAGTCCTCGCGACGCCTGAGCCAGGCGCCGGCTTCATCGCTCAGAAAGCCGCTTGCGCGGTGGTGGCAGTCGGGCTGACAGGCACCCGCGAGTGCCTGCCCAAGGGAGCGCACTGGCCCCGCCGCGTGCCGGTCACCATCACCTACGGCAAGCCTTTCCTCGTCGCGACACGGAGGCCTGACGGAACGAAGATCACGCACCAGGAAGCAGCCGACGCGATCATGGTCGAGATTGCCGAGCTGCTCCCGGAGCACCAGCGCGGGGCTTTCAGCGACCTGCCAACGCTTCGGAAGCGCCTGGCAGGGGTGACTCAGCCGATCAGTTGATCGCGGGTCGGGCCCAGTCGTCCTCGGTGAGGCTGCCCAGGGCAGGGTTGAAGCAGGCGTCGAACGCCTCTTTCAACGTCTGCGGTGTGAGGCGAGGCGACTCCTGCCGGTAGTTGGCGAGGTCCACCAATCGGGCAATCAGCGCACGAGGGTGCGAACCCCGAAGGGGCTTCTTGCCGTACAGGTTGTTCAAGAGGTATCCGATGGCTTTTTCGTCAAAGCTCACACCCTGCCTGTCGCACTCGTACCTGAGGATGCGGCCGAACGCTTCAGGCGAGGGGTTGCCGACGCCGATCTTGTACGCCATGCGGCGAAGGAAGGCTTCGTCAACCAGCTCGGTGGGCGAGAGGTTGGTGGAGAAGACGACCTGGCAGAGGAAGGGAAGCTCGATCTTTCGACCAGACGCGGAGAGGTCGAGGTAGTCGACCTTCTTTTCCATGGGCACGATGAAGCGGTTGAGAAGGCGCATCGGCGGCACCTCCTGCCGTCCGAAGTCGTCGATGACGAAGACTCCTGCGTTCGCCTTCCACTGGAGCGGCGCTTCGTAATAGCGGTTCGACTGGTCGTATGTGAGGTCGAGCTGCTGCAGCTTGAGCTCGCCGCCGGCCACCACGACCGGGCGCTCAACCTTGACGAGACGCCGATCGATCGGCTGGTCGCCCTCGGCGATCTTGTGATAGACGGGGTCGATGACGCGAATGATCTCGTCGCCGACCGATACCGCGTGAGGGATCTCGATAGGGGCGCCCATGAGAAGCGCCATGCGCTCGGTGATGGTGCTCTTGCCATTGCCGGGGGCGCCGAAGATGAAAAGTGACGCCCTCGACACCATGGCGCCGCCGATCTGGTCGATGACGTGCTGCTCGAGCTCCAGCGTGCCCAGCGCCTTCTTCAGCGCGGAGTCGGTGACATTCGCTTTTCCAGTCACCTGCGAGCGCACGAGCGAGAGGTAGTCCTCGAAGTTGACTGGACACGGCCCCAGATATCGTGTCTGCACCGCCGACATTTCAGCCGCGCGCTGCCGCCCGGCGCTGGATACCGTGTAGTTCATACGCACGGGGATTGGGCGGCCCTCGACGGCCGGTTCGTTCGAGAAACCCAGCGTGTCCATGAGCTGGGTCTTCTGAAACTCTTCGATAAGGGGGAGCAATGTCTCAAAGGGAAGGCCGAGTCGCGTCTCGAGGGAGGCGCCGCTCAGCTGATCGGCGAAAGCGAGAGTACGCAGCAGGAGGCTGGCGACAAGGTCCCGCCTTACGTGCAGGTCTTCGATTCGCTTGGGTGCCTCGATCGCTCCGGTCAGCATCGCGCGCAAATATAGCAACAGGCGCTCCGATCCGACCCCCACTAGAGTGTTAGCGGTGCCGGAATACGCAGCTCTCGACCTCGAGACGACCGGTCTCGACCCGGCCCGGGACCGAGTGATCGAGGTCGGCGCAGTCGCCTTCACGCCCGATCACGTGAGCGCCACGATGGAGCGCCTGGTGGATCCCGGCCGGCCGGTGCCCGAGGCGATCTTGCGCCTGACGGGGATCAGGCAGGACGAGCTTCGAGGCGCTCACAGCGCAGAAATCGCCCTGCGGGAGCTATCCGATTTCCTGCGAGGCCGCCAGCCCGTCGGGCACGGCGCGCGCCTCGACGTCGACTTTCTGACCGCCGCCGGGCTCTGGGACCCGAACCAGGAGATCCTTGACACTCTCGACGTCGCGCGAATCCTGCTCCCCGCGGCGCCCAGCCACAGCCTGCCGCTGCTCGCGGTGGAGCTCGGCTTTTCACAGCCGAGACCTCATCGCGCCCTTGACGACGCGGACGCCACGCGCCAGCTCCTGCTAAGGCTGCGCGAAGAGGCTGCGGCCTTTGACGATGGCTTGAAGGAGTCGATGCTGGCGCTTGTCGCGCCCTACGAGTGGCCGGTGGCGCGCTTCTTCGCCGAGTCGCTGACGGCTCCGAACCCCGATCCCGTGCCGGCATCCGCTGCGCGCGCGCATTCGACGCATACCGGTAAGTCGGCGGGCCAGCCTCCGGAGGACCCAGGCCTTGTGGCCGCGCTGCTGGGGCCGGAGGGCCCGCTGGCGGGTGTCCTACCGGGCTACGAGCATCGCGAGCCTCAGCTGCAGATGCTGCTGGCCGTCGCGCAGATCCAGGGTCGCGGGGGGTCGCTGGTGGTGGAGGCCGGCACCGGCACTGGCAAGAGCCTTGCCTACCTCGTGCCCTCGATTGCCCGAGCGGTCCGCCATGACGAGCGAATCGTGGTGTCGACCAACACCCACACGCTGCAGGAGCAGCTCATGACCAAGGATCTCCCTGGGTTGCGTGAGTGGCTGCCGTGGGACTTCACCGCCTGCCTTCTCAAGGGGCGATCCAATTACGTATCCCTCCGCCGTTGGCGCCGTTACCTGGCTGAGGTTTGCCGCGACTCCGAGGAGCTGCGCTTCAAGCTCAAGATCCTCATCTGGCTTCACTCGACTGAAAGCGGCGATCGCTCCGAGCTGAGGCTGCACGGGAGAGAAGAGGTGATGTGGGCGAGGATCGCGTCCGATCCCCTCGACTGCGTTGGGATCCACTGCACGAAGGAGGACTGCTACGTGCACCGCGCACGCGCAGAGGCCGAAGCCGCGGACCTCGTGGTCATCAACCACGCACTGCTGCTGGCCGACGCGGAGATCGGTGGAGGCCTCCTGCCGCCGTTCGATCACCTCGTCATCGACGAAGCCCATCACCTCGAGGATGCGGCGACGAGGGGCCTGCGCCAGGAGGTCGACGGTCCCGGGCTGCGAGCGTTGCTGGAGCGACTTGGGGGTACCGGCTTGCTCGACGAGCTTCGCAAGCAGCCACATCTCGGCGCTTCGGGCGATGCGCTGGCTGAAGCTGTGCCGCTGGCGCTGGCAGCGACGCAGCGCGTACGCGAGCTGTTCGAGTTCGCGGTGGTGTGGGTGGGAGCCCGCCTGAATGAGGTTGATCGCCGTGACGACTCACTCCGCTTGACGCCACAGCAACGCGCCGACCCAGGCTGGCAATCAGTCGGTATAGCAGGCGAGAACGCTGCGACCTCGCTGGCGGCTCTCGATGGAGCGCTGCGACGAGCAGTCAGCGGCGCGCGCGATTGGCTTGGGGGCACCGAGCCCGACCAGGGGGTCAGGGAGCTCGAGATCATCCGCGGCCGGCTGCACGCCGCGGGGGAGCTGCTCGATGAAGCCCTGCTGACGCCCGATCCGAACCGGGTCTACTGGTTCACGCTCTTCGCCCGCACCGACAATCTTGTGCTGCGGGCGGCGCCCATCAACGTAGGCACCCTTTTGCGTGAGCGCGTGTACACGGAGCGACGGTCGACGGTGTTCACCTCTGCGACCCTTGCCGTCGGGGGGACATTTGACTACTTTCGCTCACGAGTTGGATTGGGCCCCGATACAGAGGAGCTCATCCTGCCTTCGCCCTTTGACTTCCTGCACCAGGCGCTCGTGTGCCTCCCGGTCGACCTGCCTGCGCCGGAGCACGAGGACTTCGATCGCGCGGTCGAGGAAGTGGTGGCGGCAGTGGCGCGGCGGGTGGGCGGACGCACCCTTGTTCTCTTCACCTCGCACCGACAGCTGCGCGACGTCCATACGGCCCTGAAGCATCGGGTGGACCTCGACCAGGTGCTCATTCTTGGGCAGGGGATCGACGGCCAGCGGCGCCACCTGCTCAAGTCGTTCGAGGAGGCTGACCGGCCGCTGCTCCTGGGCACTGCGAGCTTCTGGGAAGGCATCGACGTGCCAGGCGAGAGGCTCAGCTGCGTGATCATGGTCCGGCTGCCTTTTCCTGTGCCGAGTGAGCCGGTATACGCAGCGCGAGCTGAGCAGGTTCGCGACGCTTTCGCCCAGCTCGCGCTGCCGCAAGCGGCATTGAGGCTGAAACAGGGCTTCGGGCGTTTGATCCGCCGATCCACCGACCGTGGGGCGGTGGTGATTCTCGACAACCGCATCCTCGGCAAGGACTACGGCAAGGCGTTCCTTGACGTCCTGCCGCCGGCCTCGAGGTTCGTCGGCCCGGCCCACGAGATCGCCGACCAGGTTGGAGAGTGGCTGGAGCCCTCGTGAGCACGCTTTTCGTGATCGGCACTCCCATCGGCAACCTCGAGGACACGACTGCCCGGGCGGTTCGCGTTTTGGGCGAGGTGGGAGCCATCGCGGCCGAGGACACGCGCGTCACGGCTCGGCTGCTTGCGCGCCACGGCATCAAGAAACCGCTGATCAGCTATCGCGCGCCGGTGGAGCGCCGGGGCCTGCCCCGAGTCCTCTCGGCTCTTGACCAAAACGATGTCGCCCTGGTGAGCGATGCGGGCACGCCGACCGTGTCGGACCCCGGGCAGGCTCTGGTCGAGGCGGCTTGGGCGGCAGGCCACACTGTGGTGCCGATCCCAGGCCCGAGCGCAGTCACCGCCGCGCTCTCGGTCGCAGGCTACGGTGGCCCCGGCTTTACCTTCCTTGGGTACCTGCCGCGCAAACCAGGAGAGATGAAGCGTTTGCTCGCGACGCTTGCGGACGACCCACGTCCTGCTGTCGCATTCGACTCGCCCTATCGCGTCTTGAAATCGCTTGCGATCATCGCTGAGATGATGCCCAAGCGCGAGCTCACCGTGGCACGAGAGCTGACGAAGCTGCACGAGCAAGTGGTTCGCGGCACCGCACTCAACGTGATTTCGGCCCTGGGCGATCGAACGCGCGGCGAGTTTACCCTTGTGATCAGTGGAGCCTAGTCGCAGAACTGTCCTTGTCGCGCCGGCCTGGCCTTATGCCAACGGCCCTCGCCATATCGGTCATGTGGCGGGCTTTGCCGTGCCCGCCGACGTGCTCGCGCGCTTCGAGCGGCTGCGCGGTTCGCGCGTGCTGATGGCGAGTGGTACTGATGAGCACGGCACTCCGATCACGTACGAGGCCGACAAGCAGGGCATCCCGCCGAGGGAGTTCGTCGACCAGAACAGCGCTCTGATCGTCGAGGACCTGCGCCGCCTGGGGATGACCTACGACATCTTCACGCGCACGACGACCGCCAACCATTACAAGGTCACGCAGGACCTGTTCCTCAAGCTTTACGAGAAGGGCTACCTGGTCAAGAAGACGCAGATGGGCGCTTTCGACCCGGTCAGCGGGCGGACGCTGCCGGATCGATACATCGAAGGCAAATGCCCGATCTGCGGCTTCCCCGACGCGCGCGGCGATCAGTGCGACAACTGTGGCAACCAGCTGGACCCGATCGACCTGATCAACCCGCACCAGCGCGGCAGCGATGCCCCGGTCGAGTTCAAGGAGACTGAGCACTTCTTCTTCGACCTGCCCGCCTTCGGCACGCAGCTGAAAGACTGGATCGAGCAGCACGACGACTGGCGCCCTAACGTGCGCAAGTACTCGCTCGAGTTCGTTCGCAACCTCAAGCCCCGCGCGATCACCCGCGACCTCGATTGGGGAGTGCCTGTGCCTCTCCCGGGCTGGGAGGAAAACCCCCACAAGAAGATCTATGTCTGGTTCGACGCCGTGATCGGCTACCTCTCGGCGTCGATCGAGTGGTCGCAGCAGCGCGGCGAGCCCGACTCCTGGAAGGATTGGTGGGAGAACCGCGACGCGTGGCACTACTACGTGATGGGGAAGGACAACATCACGTTCCACACGGTGCTGTGGCCGGCGATCCTGATGGGCGCCGGGGACCTTCACCTACCTGACGAGATCGTTGCCAGCGAGTACCTCAACATGGGCGGCAAGAAGTTCTCGACGAGCCGCGGCCAGGTCATCTACGTGAGCGATGTGCTGGAGCGCTACGACCCTGACGCCTTGCGCTACTACCTGATGATCGCGGGGCCTGAGAACCAGGACTCCGACTTCACATGGGCCGAGTTTGTGCGCCGCAACAACGACGAGCTGGTTGCCACATGGGGCAACCTCGTCCATCGGACGCTTGTCAACGCCCACCGCAATTTCGGCGCGGTGCCCAAGCCAGGGCCGCTGACACCAACAGACCAGGGACTTATCAGCGAGGTTGAGGACGCCCTCGACCACGTAGCTCTTCAATTGGGTCAGGCGCGGTTCCAGCTGGCTTTGAAGTACGCCATGTCCATGGCGGCGAGGGTGAACGTGTACCTCGGTACCGAACAGCCGTGGCACACGATCAAGACCGATCGCAATCGAGCCGGGACAGTTCTGTACGTGGCGCTCAGGTGCGTCGACAACCTGAAGACGATGCTCACCCCGTTCCTGCCCTTTTCCGCCCAACGACTGCACGAGATGCTCGGCTACACGGATGTGATCGCACCGCAGCCTGAGGTGCGCGAATTCTCGGAGGACGGGACTGTCCACAACGTCCTGACCGGAAACTATCCGATCGCCAACCGCTGGCTGGCCTCGAAGCTCGCACCCGGTCACCCGCTGCCGCAGCCTCAAGCGTTGTTCAAGCGCCTTGACGACGTGTCCGAGGCAATGGAGGGGCCGGCATCTTCGTAGACACCCACCTCCACCTGGAGGAGCTGGGTGAGGCGCGGGAGGTGGTGGGAGCGGCGGTGAACGCCGGCGTGACCCGCATGGTCACCATGGGGGTGGATGCGGCTCGCAGCCGCACCGCGATCGCACTGGCCCACGATTATCAAGAGGTTTGGGCAGGCGTCGGCCACCACCCGACCGAGCCGTCGGCGCCAGACCTCGATGACCTGCGCAGCCTCATGGCCGATCCGCGCGTGGTCGCGGTCGGCGAGGTAGGGCTTGACTTCGAGGAGGGGGGCGTCCCGCCCCCGGCCGAGCAGGTTTCGCGCCTGCACGAGCTATGCGCATTGGCAGTTGACGCCGACCTGCCGATCTCGATTCACAATCGTGGCGCTGCGGCTGAGATTGCGGAAATCATCGCCGAGCACCCGGGGC
>Ga0307282_10000668_pt1 | contig 11263 bp, 12 predicted proteins | sample ER_DNA_121_FD_194475 | JGI IMG/M metagenome (GOLD analysis project Ga0307282, IMG submission 194475) | Bulk soil microbial communities from the East River watershed near Crested Butte, Colorado, United States - ER_DNA_121 | ecosystem: Environmental > Terrestrial > Soil > Floodplain | place...
GAGGTCGTTCTGCGCCGGCGTCGATCGCGCGATCGAGATCGTCGAGCTCCTGCTCGCCAAGCATGGCGCGCCCGTCTACGTCCGCCACCAGATCGTCCACAACGACCACGTCGTCAGGCGGCTCGAGGGGCTCGGCGCGGTCTTCGTCGACCACGAGGACGAGATTCCGTCCGGGGCGATCTGCGTGCTCTCGGCCCACGGCGTGGCGCCGTCGGTGAAAGAGAACTGCGAGCAGCGCGGGCTGGTCGTCGTCGACGCCGTCTGCCCGCTCGTCTCGAAGGTGCACGCCGAGGCGCGGCGCTACGCGGACAGCGGCCATCTCGTTGCGCTTGTCGGCCACATGGACCACGTCGAGGTGATCGGGACCAGGGGCGAGCGGCCCGACCAGACCGTCGTGATCGAGTCGCCGGAGGACGCGGCCAAGCTCGACGCCGGCGGGAGGCCCGTGGCCGTGATCACGCAGACGACGCTTTCGCTCGACGACGTCGCCGAGACGGTGGACGCGCTGGGCGAGCGCTTCGGGGACCTGCGGCGGCCCGCCGCCGACGACATCTGCTACGCGACCCAGAACCGGCAGGACGCGGTCAAGGCTCTGGCCTCCCGTGGCGCCTCGCTGATCCTCGTGATCGGCTCCGAGACGAGCTCGAACGCGCGGCGCCTCGTCGAGGTCGCGCAGCGCGCCGGTGCCGAGGCGATGCTGATCGACGGCGAGAGCGGGATCGAGCCCGACCTGCTCTCGGGGCACGAGACCGTCGGCCTCACGGCCGGCGCGTCGACCCCGGAGGAGCTCGTCGCGCTAGTCCTGCGCAGCCTCGCCTCGCTCGGCTACGACGACTACGAGGAGGTCGAGGTCGCGCGCGAGGCCGTCCACTTCCGCCTGCCCCGGGAGGTCGCCGCAACGTGACTTCGGTCGAGGTTCCCTACTCGATCGCGTCGGCCCTGCCGTCGCTGACCGTGCTGGACATCACGAACGAGGTGCGCCACGAGCTGCGCGACTCGGGCCACGCCGACGGGATCGCCTACGTCTCGCCGCTCGACGAGGTCGGCCTCGTCCGCGTCCAGGAGCGCGAGAGCGGTTTCTTCAGCGACCTCGAGGAGCTGCTGACGCGCCTCGTCCCGCAGGAGGAACGCGAGCGCGAGCGGCTGCTGTGCATGCTCCTCGGCCCGCGCACCGAGCAGATCCCCTTCAGCGGCGGCGACCTCTGCCTCGGCCAGTGGCAGCGGATCCTGCTCTTCGGCTTCGAGCGTCCCAGCGAGCCCCGCTGGGAACTGACGCTGCTGGGTTGATTTTTCCTGCTCGCCCGCTTCGCTTTCCGCTCGCTCGGGCAGCGAGCCGGCTGCGCCGCCTCGCGCCGTACTGACGGTGGGCCGTTGGGAGCCGCGCCCGCCAGGTCGGTCGCGGCGGCGGAAGAACGGGTCCCTGTGGACTGAACCCGTCCCGGTGGGGCACACTGCGGGGGTGCAGCGCGCGCGGAGGCACCAGCGGCTCTTCTCCGGTCTCGCGTTTGCGCTGCTCGCGCTCGTCGCGGAGCTCGTCGGCCGGAGCCTGACCCACCGGCTCGACGTCGGCAGGCACGTCCGGACGCCGAGCTACTCCGGCGCCGACTACTACCCGTTCCTGCTCGCGGCGGTGAAGCTCGGAGTCGCGCTGCTCCTGGCCCGGCTCGCCTGGCGTTTCGTTCGCGCCCGCATGGCGGCGAGGGCGGCGAGGCGCGTGCTGGAGGCGGTCGGGAAGACACCGACTCCCGTGCCGCGCGTCCGGATCGAGCTCTCGCCGCGCCTCTGGCTCGTGGCGTTCACCGTCACGTCGACCTTCGCGCTCGTCCACTTCGACGCCGAGCAGGCGGCCTCGGGCAACTGGCCGATCTTCTGGCCGTGGCTCCATTCGTCCGCGCTGCCGGTCTTCGCCGTCCTCTCGGTGCTCGTCGCGCTCGCCTGGAGCGCCGTCTCGCGCTGGCTGAACGAGTACGAGCGCTACGCCGAGGATGCCTGCGCCCGCGCGCGCCGGGTCATCGCCGCCAAGACCGCGCCGCGCGAGCGGCGCGGCACCACGATCGTTCTCTCACCGCGCAAGCTCTTCGGCCTCGCCTTCGAGAGCCGGCCGCCACCGCTCACCGCGTAGTAGCCCGCGGACCCGTCCAGACGCCCGCGGGCTTGGTGTCGTTCAGCCATGCGGGAGGTGAGTATGAGCACACAACTTCTGAGCGAACGAGCGGCCGTCCGGCGACGGTCCAAGCGCGCACGCGCGGTCGCGTCCCTCGGCCCTGCGACGATGCTCGGCGGCGTCGTCTGGGCGTTTCTGCAGCCCTACCGGGTGACGCTCTTGCACCCGCACGGGCAGGGCTTCTGGTGGCTCGCGATCGAGCCGCCGCTGCTCGTGGTCCTGGCGGGAATCCTCTTCGCGTTCCTCGTCGCGCCGAGCGTGATCGAGGACCTCGAGAGCTACGAGGAGGGCGGCTGATGGAGCCGCCGGCCGAATTCGTCCACTGGATGTTCGCGACCGGGCTCGTCCTGATCGGCCTCTGCCTGCTCGGGCAGGCGATCGTCGGCGACGAAGTCTGGCGCCGCCGAGCCTGGCGCGCCTACCTCTGGCCCGGGCTCGCCTTCGCGATGGGCGTGCTGATGTTCCCGGTGATGGTCTTCTTCACCAACTCGACCATCCACATGCTCGCGCACGGTTCCTGGGCCCAGGTGATGATGCTCGCCGGCGCCGCCGAGCTCGGCCTCGTGCGCGGGAAGCTGCACAGCCGCTACTGGCGCCTGACGATGCCGCTCGCGTTCGTCGTCTCCGGCGCCGCCTTCCTGATCCACGAGCAGAACAGCTGGTTCTTCGCCCGCGCGGCGTTCCTGCACCACCTGATCGGCTGGACGCTGATCGTCGGGGCGATCTTCCCGCTCCTCGCGTTCTTCCGGCCGCGCTCGGCGGTGTGGCGCTCGGGGTTCGCCCTGACGTTCGTCGTGCTCGGCGTGATGCTCTACTGCGATCGGGACCTGGCGCCGGTGTTCGGCCACCTCTCTCCGCAGGCGGGGCAGGAGCACCGATGAAGCGCCTGCTGCCACTGTGTTACCTGGTGGGTCTGGCGCTCGCGGTTCCGGGGGCGGCATGGGCGCACGCGACGCTGATGGGAACCTCGCCGTCGTTCCAGCAGCGGCTCGAGCGGTCGCCGAAGTTCGTCCAGCTCCGTTTCGACCAGAGCGTCAAGGCGTTCCCGAACGCGATCACCGTCTACACGGCCAAGGGGCACGTCGTCTCGGGGCTCGTCCGGCCGGGGAAGGACCCGCGCGTCGTGACCGTTCCCGTGCGGCTGCTGGCACGCGGCGCGTACACCGTCCGCTGGCGCGTCGTCTCTGCCGACAGTCACGTCGCCTCCGGCGTGTTCACCTTCGGCGTGCGCGTGCGCGCTCCGCCGCCGACCGCGGCCTTCGGGGCGAGCGGCCCGACCACGCGGGAGCACCTCGTCCGCTGGCTCTACTTCATCGCCCTGGCGCTGGTGGGCGGTGGGCTCGGCTTCCGCCTGCTGATCGTGCGCGGGCCGCTGCCGGCGAAGGTCGAGCGGCGCTTCTACCACGTGGTCGGCGGCGGCGCGGTCGGCGCGATCGAGATCGGGATCCTCGCCTTCCTGCTGCGGGCCGAGGACGCGCTCCAGCTTCCGTTCGGCACCTTCCTCTACGGCGACCTCTCGCCGATCGCGGTGCTCCGCTTCGGGAGGGCGTTCGTGGTGATGACACTCGGCTTCGCGTTCGTCTGCGCGCTGCTGTTCCTCGCCTGGTTGACGGAGAAGCGAATCCTCCTCTGGCCGGCGTTCGTGCTCTCGATCTGCCTCGCCTCCGGGCTCTCGCTGTCGGGCCACTCGGCCGTCGACCCGGGCTCGTCCTGGCTCTCGGAGCTCGCCGACTGGGCGCATCTGGCGGCGGCGACCCTCTGGGTCGGAGGGCTGGTGCAGCTCGCGTTCGTCGTCTGGCCGCTCGCGCCGGAGCTGCGGCGGACGGCGTTCCTGCGCTTCTCGCGGCTGGCGACGGTGCTGATCGCCGTGCTGCTCGGCGCCGGGACCTACCTGAGCATCCTGCGGCTGCCGCACCTGCACGACCTCTGGACGGTCGGCTACGGGCAGGTGCTGCTCGTCAAGCTCGCGCTCGTCTCGCTCGCCCTGCTCTGGGGCGCTGCGCATCACTTCGTCGTCCGGCCTGCGCTCGAGCGCGGAGCGGCGCCGTTCCGGGGTCTGCCGCGCAGCCTGATCGGCGAGAGCGCGGTCGGGGTCGCGATCCTGCTCGTCGCCGCGATCCTGGTCGAGTCGAAGCCGCCGCCGCAGCCTGTGCGCGCTCCGACGGCGGCGTCACACGCCGCGACGCCGTAGCGCGGGCACGTTCGCGACGGAGGTGGCGCCCCCGGCTACCCGGGGGAGAGCTCGGGCCGCCCTACGGCGAGCGCCCTCAGCGTGAGCGGCCCGGCGATGCCGTCCACCTCGAGCCGATGCTTTCGCTGGTAGCCGCGCACCGCGCGGTTCGTGGCGGCGCCGAAGTGGCCGTCGACCGGGATCAGCGCGCCGTGGCGGGTGAGCAGGAACTGCAGCACCGAGACGTCCCAGCCGTGCATCCGCCGCCGCAGCGTCCGCCGGCCGAAGAGCGGCTCGCCGAGCTGGCCGAGCGCCTTGCGCGTGCGCCCGCCTGCCAGCCCGTCGACGGTAAGGCCCGCGCGCCGCTGGAAGACCTTCGTCGCGTGCACCGTCAGCGGCCCGGCGATCGAGTCGATCGGGCCGCGGTAGAGCCCGTGTGCGCGCAGGGCCACCTGGAGCCCGGCGATCTGCGGGTTCGAGGCGCGCGCGTTCGCCGCAAGCGCAAGCACTGCCAGCGACGCCGCGCCGAGGGCGACGAGCTTGCCGGCCACGGACGGTCCCGGTTCGCGCCTCTCGGCCCGATTCCTCTACCTTCCAGACGATGCGGTGGGCGATCTCAGGCGGGGCCGGTTTTCTCGGCCTGCATCTCGCACGGAAGCTCGTGGCCGAGGGGCACGACGTACGGACGCTGGACCTGGCGCCGCTCGACGACGCGGAGCTCGAGCGCACGGTCGAGGAGCTGCGCGGAGATGTGCGCGACCCGAGCGCGGCAGCGCGCCTGGTCGACGGCGCCGACGTGCTCGTCCACGCGGCGGCCGCGCTGCCGATCCAGGCCTCTCGCGAGTCGATCCGCTCGGTGAACGTCGAGGGCGCCGCGGTCACGCTCGCGGCGGCGCTCGAGGCCGGCGTCGGCCGCACGGTTCTCATCTCCTCGACCGCGGTCTACGGGATCCCGAAGCATCACCCGCTGCGCGAGGACGCGCCGCTCGTCGGGGTCGGCCACTACGGCGAGTCGAAGATCGAGGCCGAGCGCGTCGCCCGCCGCGCGGGCAGGCGCGGGCTCGAGGTCGTGATTCTCCGCCCGAAGACGTTCATCGGGCCGGAGCGGCTAGGCGTGTTCGAGATCCTGTTCGACTGGATCCGCGAAGGCCGCCGGATCCCGATCCTCGGCGACGGCTCGAACCGCTACCAGCTGCTGGCCGTCGACGACCTGGTCGAGGCGACCATGAGCGCCGCCACGGCCGACGTCGCCGGCGAGACGTTCAACATCGGCGCGACCGAGTTCGGCACCGTCCGCTCTGACCTAGAGGGCGTGATCGCGCACGCGGGCTCGGGCAGCCGTCTGCGCCCGGTGCCCGCCAAACCCGCCGAGCTGGCCCTGCGCACGCTCGAGCTGGCGCACCTGTCGCCCTTGGCCGAGTGGCACTACCGCACCGCGCACCGCGATTCCTACGTCGACGTCTCGAAGGCGCAGAAGCTGCTCGGCTACGCGCCGCGCCTCTCGAACGAGCAGGCGCTCTGCGAGACCTACGACTGGTATCTCGCGAACCGCGAAGACCTCGGCGCGGCCGGGGTCACGCACCGGGTCCCCTGGGACCAGCGCGCGCTCGGCGTGCTCAAGCGTTTCAGCTAGTCGACGTCGCCGAAGACGTCGTTCCAGGAGACGTCCGACCAGGAGACGTCGCTCCAGGAGACGTCGCTCCAGGAGACGCTCGACCAGGAGACGTCGGCCCACGAGACGACCGGCCAGGTCGCGCCGCTCCAGCCGTCGCGCCAGGAGACCGAGTCCCACGACGGCGAGCTGGTCGCCACGTCCCTCCAGGACACGTCGTCGAAGATGACGCCGTCGCCCGAAGGGTCCGGGATGAGGAACTGGTCGAGCCCGAGGTTCGGGTTCGGCGGGTTGTGGATCGAGGCCGATCCCGGTGCGTTGACCTCGCCGACGCCGGCCGAGAAGGAGCGCGCCCTGGGCAGGGCCTGTGCGCCGAGCATCAGCGCGCCCTTGACCCGGTCGGCGGTCAGGCTCGGGTTGAGGGCGAGCAGGTCGGCCGCGATGCCGGAGACGATCGGCGCAGAGAGCGAGGTGCCAGAGAGGGTCATGTAGGTCCCGTCCGGCGTGTTCAGCACCTGGCTCTTGAACTGCTTCGTGTTCGCCAGGGTCGAGCCGGGCGGCACGGGCCCGGTGATCGCGCGGCCCGGAGCGCTCACCTCGGGCTTCGCGAAACCGTCGAAGGTGTAGCCCCAGTCCGACCAGGGGGTGACCGTGGTCAGCTCGGGATTCGTGGAGTTGTGCAGGTCGAGCGCGCCGACCGCGATCGCGAAGGGGTCGTTCGCCGGCGCAAAGCCCATCCGGATCGGCTGGCCGCCCTTGGTGTCGTTCCCGGCCGAAGCGACGACGACCACGCCCGAGAACCAGAGCTTCTCGATCGCCCTGTCGAGCGGGTCCCAGCGGAAGCTGGTCGGCGTCGTCGAGTGCAGCGAGAAGTTCGCGACCCGGATGTTGTACTGGTCGTGGTTGGCGAGGATCCACTGGGCTGCCCGGATCACGTCGCTCGTGCGGGCCATCCCGTTGTCGTCCATCACGTCGAGCGAGACGATGCCGGCGGTCGGAGCGGCGCCCGTGTACGTCCCGTTCGCGCCCGCCGCGAGGCCGGCGACCAGCGTGCCGTGGCCGAACCCGTCGCCCGGGGAGTTGTTCGGCAGGTCGCTCAGGTTGACGGCGGCGAGGATCCGGCTGCCGAAGTCCGCGCGGCCCGTCTGGATGCCGGAGTCGACGAAGGCGATGGTCGGTGCAGCCCCGGAGACGCGCGGCACCGTGTCCTTGGGGGGCCGGTGCTTCGCAGGCGCGAGGCTTTCGGGCCAGAGCTGGTCGACTCCGACGGCCTTCTGCCAGATCGGGTCTGAGCCGGGCGCTCCCTTCGCGCCGGCCTGTCCTCCAGGCGCGTCGAGGGCGACCGGGTTGTCCGGCGTGACCACGAGCCCGGGCCGGGTGGCGAGGTCGTCGAGAGCGCTCGCCTGGATCGTGCCTACCGAGGCGTCCGCGATCCCGAGCTGCGAGTCGGCGGTGCCGTAGGTCTCGAGCACGCTCCGCGCGTCGGCCGCGCCTGCGTCGCTCTGGACGATCACCGGCACGATGGCGTTCGGGGTCTGCTCTTCGTCGCGCTGGAGCGAAGGGGCCACGTAGCTGCGCATCGGCTTGCCCCCGTGCCCGCCGGCGGAGGCCGCCAGCGGTGCCGCGAGCGCGAGCAGGAGCAGAAGCAGGAGGCCGCGCCGAACAGCATCGCGATTGCGACCGTTCGAGCCTCGACCTCCCCGACGCGAACCCCAGAGCCCGCTTGCGCGTGACTCGCCGCCACCCCTGCTTCCTCGCAACCGACTTCCCCTTTCCACGCTCGCCAGGCGCGCTCCGCAGTGACCGAAACTGCATTGAACCTAGGTGCAGCCGGGGCGCGACCCATCACCCCGAAAGGGGATTCGGCCGAGAATCACTCGTTCGAGGGATCGGGATTCGCCCTCCCTATACTCGCCGCGTGGAAGACCTGCTCAGCCACCGCGACCGTTTCCCGATCCTCGCGGAGACCACGTACCTGATCAATCACTCGCTCGGCGCGATGCCGGCCGCGGTCGAGGAGCGGCTGCTCGAGTACTCCCGCGCCTGGAACACACGTGGCGTGCGGGCCTGGGAGGAGGGCTGGTGGGAGCTGCCGCTGACGGTCGGCGATCAGATCGCGCGGATCGTGGGCGCGCCGCCCGGAAGCGTCTCGATGCACCAGAACGTGACCATCGCCGAGGCGATCGTCCTCTCCTGCTTCAGCCCAGACGGCGAGCGGCGGCGAATCGTTTACGAGGAGGGCAACTTCCCCTCGGTGCGCTACCTCTACCAGGCAGCGCCCGGCTTCGAGGTGGTCGTGGCACCCGACGACGCGGGGGTCGCCGAGGCGATCGACGAGCGGACGCTGCTCGTCCCCGTCACTCACGTCCTCTACAAGACCGGCGAGATCCAGGACATCGAGACGATCGTCGCGCGGGCACACGAGCAGGGCGCGCTCGTCGTGCTCGACGCGTACCAGTCGGCCGGGGCGGTCCCGCTCGACGTGACCGCGCTCGGCGTCGACTTCGCGGTCGGCGGCTCGGTCAAGTGGCTCTGCGGCGGCCCGGGCGCGGCCTGGCTCTACGTTCGTCCGGAGCTGGCCGAGGCGCTTGCGCCGGCGCTGACCGGGTGGCAGGCGCATGCGCGGCCGTTCGCGTTCGAGCCGCGCCAGGACTACGCCGGAGGCGCCGCCCGCTTCCTGACCGGGACGCCCAACGTTCCCGCTCTCTACGCCGCCACCGCGGGCTACGACGTGATCGAGGAGGTCGGCGTCGGCCGGATCCGCGAGCGTTCGGTCGAGCAGACGACGCTCCTGCTCGAGCTGCTCGACGAGCACGGGCTGGAGTCGGGGACGCCGCGCGACCCGGCCCGGCGCGGCGGCACGGTCGCCGTGCAGGTCCCGGAGCACGACGCGATCTGCCACGAGCTCGCCGCGCGCGAGATCATCTGCGACAGCCGTCCCGACGTCGGCCTGCGGCTCGGCCCGCACTTCTTCAACAGCGACGACGAGCTCCGTTACGCCGTCGAGCAGATCGTGGAGCTCAGCCGGCCAGAAGCTCGAGCAGGCGCGCCGCGTACGCCGGCCCCGTCGGCTCGTCCTCATGCTTGAAGTAGCAGTAGACGCGCACGCCGTCGTCGAGCAGCGGCCGTAGCCGCTCGCCCCAGGCGCGGAGGTCGTCGTCCGAATAGGGCGGCTCGCGCAGGCGCAGGTAGCGGAAGGACGCGTCGCCGTCGAGCGCGTTCACGCGCACGGCATTGGGCGGCAGCGTGGGCTCAATGCCGTCCCACGACTCGTGCCGCAGATCGAGCGCCAGCTGCACCGACGGCTCGAACGAGCCGAGCACGAGCGCGAGCAGACCCTCGTCGCGAGCCGACGTCACTACGGCGCGAATCGGGCCGAGCCGGTCGCCGAGCAGCCGCACGCGCTCCGAGAACGTGCCGAGATCCGAACGCCGGTGCGCGTTGAGCTTCGGCGCGAACAGGAACCCGGCGGGCGTCTGCTCCGCCCAGCGCTCGAACAGCTCCTCGCGAGGCAGGCGGTAGCCGGTCGTGTTCAGCTCGACGGTGGCGAAGCGCTCGGCGTAGTGGCGCAGGAAGTCCGGCGGACGCACGTCGGCGGGGTAGAAGCCCGGCTTCCAGGTCGGGTAGGACCAGCCGGAGGTGCCGACATAGAGCCCCGCTACACTCGCCGGCGTGGCGGTCACGGCAGAAGTGATACCCGACAACACCATCCGCGTCCTCGACCACGGCTTCGTCCGCCTCGACGACGTGATGGCCGACGACCTCTCGGTCGTCAACGGCGCGCGGGTCAGCTTCGCGCGGCACAAGGGGGAGATGGACGAGTCCGACGAGGGCCTGATCCGTTTCCTGATGCGGGACAGACACGGCACGCCGTTCGAGCACAACTCCTTCCGCTTCCACATCCGCTGCCCGCTCTTCGTCGCGCGCGAGTGGATGCGGCACCGGGTCGGCTCGTTCAACGAGTTCAGCCTCCGCTATGCGAAGGCGACCGACGACTTCTACGTGCCCGAGCCGGATGACGTGCGCAGCCAGGTCGGCAAGCCGGGCGCCTACTCGTTCGAGCCGGTCTCCGACGAGATCGCCGAGGCGACCCGCGAGAAGCTGAAGGCGGTCTACGAGATGGCGTACCTGGCCTACGAGCAGCTGGTCGAGCTCGGCGTCGCCCGGGAGCTGGCGCGCTGCGCGCTGCCGGTCGGCGCCTACACCGAGTTCTACTGGACGATCAACGCGCGCTCGCTGATGAACTTCGTCTCGCTGCGCGCCGCCGAGACGGCGCAGCGTGAGATCCGGCGCTACGCCGAGGCCTGCGAGCGCTTCTTCGAGCAGCTGATGCCGGTGACCTACGCCGCGTTTGTCGCCAACGGCCGCATCGCGCCCTAGGTAGTGAGCACAACCGGGTTGGTGTGCGAGCCCGGCAGGTGGCGGGTTACGACCCAGCCGTCGTAGCGCCTGAGGCTGTAGGGCGCGTTCAGCCGCACGGTCGAGCTGGTCCCGGAGGTGACGAAGGTGCCGCAGGTCGCGACGGGCCTGCCGTGCTTCGTCAGGAACATCTCGTAGTAAGCGCCGCGTGGGAGGCTCGGCAGCTTTCGCAGCTCCACCCGCAGCGGCCAGTTGCCGCTCTGATCGATGTTGCCGAGGTCGATCGTCGCCGACGCTGTCTGGGCGATCGCCGTCCCGTGCATCGGGAGGCTCTTGAAGGTGGTGAACTTGTCCTGGCCCGCCCGGCCGGCGACGTAGCCGCCGAAGACGGCGATGAGGGCAATTGCGGCCGCGATGGCGAGCAGCGCACCAGCGCGCCGGCGTGGCAGGGCGGCGACATTTTCGGGCTCGGACGAGAGCTCGGCCATCGCAGGCGGCAGCTCCGGCGGCGGCCCGGCGGCCACGAGCAGCTCGTGCACGTGCTCGAGCCTCGCGCGCTCCTCCTCGGGCACGTCGTCCCCGATCAGCTCGCGAAAGTCCGGGGTCATGTCCGCTCCCGCCGCCGGCCAAGCCGGCGGCTCCGCTCTTTTATGAGCTCCGTCGAGCCTACGCTCATCCGAGCTCCTCCTCGAGGACTACGGCCAGGCGCGCGAGGGCGGCGCGCGTCCGGGTCTTGACTGTGCCGAGCGGGATGCCGAGGTACTCGGCCACCTCGGACTGCGAGAGCCCGCTCCAGTAGGCGAGCTCGATCACCGAGCGCTCGTTCGGGGTGAGCTCCTCGAGCGCGCGGTGGACGCGCCAGGCGATCCAGTTCGCCTCGGCCTGCTCGGGCGGGCCGTCGGCGAGCGACTCCTCCTCGGGCGTCTCGACCGGCGTCTCGCTGCGGGCGCGGCTGCGG
>Ga0307282_10000670_pt1 | contig 11253 bp, 17 predicted proteins | sample ER_DNA_121_FD_194475 | JGI IMG/M metagenome (GOLD analysis project Ga0307282, IMG submission 194475) | Bulk soil microbial communities from the East River watershed near Crested Butte, Colorado, United States - ER_DNA_121 | ecosystem: Environmental > Terrestrial > Soil > Floodplain | place...
ACATTTTATGATTGACAGGCCAGCCATGGAGGAAAACAACCGGTTTTCCTGTACCGACATCTTCAACATTAATGTTTACTCCATTCCCAGTTCTTATCTTGTTACTCAATTATACTGTCTTTTCATTAAAGAAGTTTATATACTCTTTATTTCAGATATTTGCATAAATTAATAGTTTAAGTGCTGGCTGACCGGTAAGCTTTCCCGTTGTTTAGGTGTTATTTGTGGATCATTTCTTATCCTTTTATTATGCTTGAGTGTGTATTTTCTCCTCTTTTTATTTTTCTTACATCGTCATAGAATTTTCAATTTTGGGATCCTTAACGCCTAAAGCTCATCCACCTATTATCTTATCTCTATCTTCTACTTTTAATTCTACTTTACAAATCCTTTTTAAAGAATGTTTTATTGTTAGACTCTAAAAATAGTGCAGCAATTGTTAAACCTTAATTTAATGTAGGAAAGATAAAATCTGGGTCTACCATAAAGACAAGTACAATGCCGAAAATTAATTCTGATTTTCTCATTGCGTTTTATATCTCAATTATAAGCCTGGTTCTTGTAGCATTAAGTAGTCCATTTCTGCAATATGCGTATGCACAACTTCAAGCAAATGTGACTACAAGTTGTGAAAATGGAAATTGCACTACCACAATTTGTATTAATAATCAACCTTGCAAAACTACCAATTCAAATTCGACAAATATCACGTCGTTTGGTGGTTTAATAGAGAATAGAACGGTTCCAAAACCCACGATTCCTGGTGAAATAGTATAACAATTAAATCAAGAAAAAGGCTTCTATTTATGAATTTGTATTCCTAAATTGATTTTTTGAATTTTTTTTATTTTACTGAAAATGAAAACTTAAAAACATCATTCTGTTGGTCTTTAGCCGTCGAAACCATTTTGTTACATTAGGGTTTTTGATAGAAGGAAATTATAAATGTAAGACTTTGTCAAATATCATTTTATGGATTCAACATCAAATGGTTCCCGTAATGAATTCAACATGAATAGCATCTTTTTTATATACCTCTCCTTTGAGGGAACCATGACTAGTTGTCTTTGATAGAATTCAATTAAATGCCCAATCAAACAATTAGATTCTTGCTTGTTTACACCGGGTGATAAATTAGTAAGTATCATGGCATACCAGTACTCTACTAATGCATCCTCCCCGTATTTTGATACTAGATCTAGTATATACGAAAAATTAGAATGACATTTTCTACATAGTCCATTATGTACATCTATGTATTTTTTTTCAACTATATGACCACACTTTGCTTTTATCAAAGTATTTGTTAGATACTATTGTAAAGAGGGAATATTAATGCTCTGGTAATTTAACGTGCCTAACAATTGAAGAGAGCATTATAAGTGTGTTTTTATGATTTTCATCTAATTTGATTTGGGTCTTCGAACAACGTTGTTAATAAATGAGCATTCTAAAGCAAGAAATAAGGTGAGTAATCCTCATGACAAGACTACAATTAAAAAATCAGTGAGTATTATTAGAGTACTTTGTGGATAATTCTAAAACTTTATAGATTTAAACTAGTTAAGTAATTCAAGATAATCCATTAAAAGGGGCAATTCAATTTTGATACAAACTCTTACTCTGAAGGCTAAATTTCTAGTTCTACTCTTGATTTGTTTTAGCATGATGCTTTTCAATACGGATAATTTTTATAATGTAAAAATATATGGTCATCAATTTACTCCAAATGAAACTGCAAACTTTGTAGGGATTATAGGTCAAATGCAAGCAGAATTGGAGCTCATTTCCTTAAACCTGGTAAATAATAACGTGTCACTGGCTCAAAGTCATGCAAATAAGGCAGCTTCCCTTCTGACTCCAAGGATATTGGTAGAAATTGCAGAAGACAACCCCCGATTAGCCCGTGATCTTAGAAGCGCAATGATTCAACTGCAAAGCATAACATCATCTTCAGAGAGCCAAGTAAAAAGTGTAAGTCAGCTTGTAAGTGATCTTAATGAAAGGCTGGGTGAAGACGCAAATGTCAGAATGGCACAGGTGCAACCAACCTCTTCAAACTTTTTGGAGGGAGTTACAAAGTTTTTAGGAAACATATTTGGTGGTAGCGATACAGAAGGAAAGGACCAGAATACAATGCTTGAGGCGTTAGCTTTAGCCAATGTGATAGATGGTGTGCTAATAAACTATGGTAACGCATATCGTGTTGGATTTGACATGACGAATATGTCAAACATGGTCATGATTGGGAACAGCAGCAGTCCAAGTTCCATTGCAATGAACAATCCTGTAACCGGAATTAATTCTGGTCCTAGCAATATGAATATGCAATCGATGAATACCTCGTTCAATAAGATGACTACGACGCAACACGTAAGTGAAATGAACATGGGTTACTCATTAGTTAATATGTCAGACTACCAGAGTGCTCAAGCACTGGCTACAAAAGCATCCGAAATCTTTAACACTAAACTTAAGCATATGACAATGGGCAACAATAACAACAACGTAACACCCTTTGTTACTAGTCTGGAAAATGGCCTCACTCAACTTAATGACTCCATTTCAAGAAAAGCTTCGCCTCTAGATATTATGATGATAGTTCACACACAAATTCATCCTAACCTATTGGAAGCCTTCAACCTGCAGTTGCGTAAATAATAAAATAATTCAAAATTTCCTATTTAGTCTATAGCTCCGCTTGCAACATTAATTATACATAAATGCTTTGATCGATAACCTTTAAGAAATGATTGTCTGTTTTCATTCGATTCTTAATTTCGTATCCCTAGTTGATGTCTTACAATTCTGAGACATTAACCAAGTTACCGTATAAATAAATAGCCTAGACTTCTATTATATAATCGTAATGATCTCTATAGGGAGACACTTTCCAATTGAGAGACCAGTTGTTGGTACCATCTCATTTGTACTTGTCCTTCTAGGAATAAGTGTATATAGAGTCCCTTATATTGGATTATCATATGCACAAACCACATTTCCTCCACCTGTATTCCTGAAATTAAGGGATATTCCTTCGTACGCAATCACAATCCCCTTCAGTGCTTTAGGAAATTCCCCATTTGAACCCTCAGAGATATCCATTTGATTACAGATATCTGAACAGGAACTAATTATCACAATTTATTTTGTGATTTTCGTGCGTTGCTCACTAAGTGAGCAAATTAGAAAAAGGTATATGATCTAATACCTTTTATCGGTTATTCTAATTCTAATTTGTTCAGTTACTGAACAAACTTAACTTACAACTTTCAAGTTGAAGTCTACAGGTCCATGTATTTTTGCACAGGCGCCACACATTCTTTCAATCTGTCTATGCCCATCGCCTTGAAATATGCCAGTAAATTTGGCTTCGGCCCCACAGTAGTGGCAACCCTGTATAGTCTGTTTTATCGCCTTATGTTTGCTGTAAGGAGTTCCTCCGTAATACTTGTATCCTCCCGATATGAAATCTGGCTTCCCTTTATCTTCAATTGGGAACATTACGCCCTTTCTTGGTTTTACTAATTTCCTTCTTGTTTGGTAATTGTATGTCATTTTACTTCAGATACTCCGAATTCTTTGCAATTCCTTCAATAGGTTGTGAATATGTTTTAGGAATCAATCCCTGTTGTTCTGCCTTGGCTCTCATCTCTGCTTTAACTGGGGCTGGAATATAATCTCCCATCTTCAAATAATCAAATGATTTCTCCTTAAACAGTTTTAATGTATCCTCTATAGAAGACCATAGAACCTGTGTTGCTTCTTGAGTTTTTTCATCCTTTATTACAAACTGCACATTATCCTTGTCTGTCATTTCATAAAGTTTGTCTACATTTTCCGGACTGAAAGGTAATTCATAAACTTCCTCCGTTCCACTAGGCCCCTGGCATACAGTATCAAAAGTCATAGTTTTCTCGTTGATTGTTTTCTTCCAAGTAAAGTTAGTCTTGGTCCATTTCTCAGGCCATGCCACCCATTTTCTAACCTCCTCCCCTGAAGCATCCCATCCCTTCAGAAAACCCTTACTTAATAGAAACTCTTCTTTACCAACTTTTACCCTTGTTATAACAGATACAAGATATTTGCCTCCAGTGTTTTTAACAGGATTGCCTTCCTTGTCTCTCTGTGGATACCAATTCCCTGTCTGTGGGTTTACAACCATGTCCAACCAATTTTCATAAACTATTTGTTCCATTGGTTTTAACCTGGGCCACGATTCACCGGTTTTCTTCTTGGTATCAGCATCGGTAATTTCTGCTTCTTTGTAACATGCCTCGGCCTTGGCCCAATTAGGCATAAAATCCTGAACCTTCATCTTTTCCTTAATGCTTAACTCTTGTTCCTGTTTCTCTGTCTTCTTTTTGAACATATTATATATACAAGAAATGCTAAGGTATCTTTTAAGATTTGTTTAATTCAGCAAAAATTTTTTTTGCGTTCTCTAATTTGTTTTTATTTCTGCCAAACAGTCAGTGCAAACCCACAACAATTCATCATCATCAATTGTTACCTCTCGCATTACCACGTCAAACACAAATGGATTAGTTCGGAGATCTGATTCTGTCTTGAATACTCTAATGGGCTTTATGTCCTGGCAATAGGCGCATGTCTGGCTTTCAATCTCCTGTCCGAAGCAATCGTAAAACTTTCTAACGTCTGTCATGATTTGAATATCACTCTACTCTAATCCTGGTCCCAATATGAAGCATTAGAACCGTCTAGAGGTTTATGTCTTGAAGAACGATATAATTGATCAACAATAGGACTATCCGATTGGTCATCAGCATATTCGATATGTGGTTGACCTTGACCTTCACCAGACTCTGATAAACCGGAGACTTCCAATAATTCTTTTTCTTTCTGTGATTTGTTAGCCTTAGATTTGTTCTTGTTAATAATATCCTGCAGTTCCTCGAATCTAGTCAATCTTGAGTTTTGAAAGAGGAAAGACAACTAAAAAGATTGTTATTTGTCTCTTCAACTTCTAATTTAATTTCTATTATTTTTCTTTTGAGAGCAATTCTTCTTGTCTGGATAAAAAAAAGAGAGGGCAAGTGTGCAGTTAAGTGCTTCCAATTAAGAGTTGTTTAGGAACCGTTTTTCTGTTTGAAACAGCCACTTTTTGCATCATCGTCTGCTGACTGGAGCATGCTGCACTCTCCATGGTTAGTAGAGCACAGGAAACCATTTGGGCTATTCGGGGTTGAATAACACCACAAAAACGCGACGCCTGATTTTGCCGCTTCGGCGTGTATGTCATACGAAACTACTATTGTTGATCCAAGCATTGCAATTGACAATGCTATTATTATCCCAAGACTTCCGCTCTTGTTCATTAACGTTTTTCTAATAGATATAATAATTAAGGTTTCAGGGAAAAATCATATATTAAAAAATTCGGAATTTTGACAGTAGTGGTTGGTTCCCTAAATGTTCTCTCACCAGGATTTACCATTCTGCTTCTATCTCCTTTTTCACCAACTTAATTCCTTTACATGCTAGACGAAAGGCATCCAATATATCATCAAAACTTGTATCTTCTTTAGAAAGTTTTCCTAAATCGTCTGAAGTTGCAGTTCTTAACGACGTTATTAACTTGTCAAATTTGGGATTAATTGCCAACAATGGTTTTTCGTATTCTAAGAGTTCTTTGGTATGCATTAACATATCCTTTGCAGAAGTTGAAAATGGAACTGGAATTACTGTAAAATAACGAGCCGGATCTAAATTATTCTTCTTGCAATACTGTATCTTATCATTATATATTCCCAACGGGTTGACTCTCCTACCAATTCTTTTAGAGTGGTAATAAATTCAGGATTTGCAGCATCAACATAAATCTTGCAGGAATCAAGACTCTCCTGATCAATGTTTCTTCTGTTAAGTCCTCTAATCAAATCAATAACTTTGTCGGCCATATCCTGATATCTTGGCCTTTCGTATTCGTCTGCCATTAAAACCTGAATCATTCAATCTGAAACCTGCAATAGGACCAAACCAAAAGCAGAGGAACCCCATGCTGGGTCTAATCCCAATATTTTAGGTGCTGAAACAACAACACGATTAGGATTGTATTTCTTGCCTAACTCAATGGCCCTATCAATATCTTTAGTGTGGAATGTATTGCCAATCAATCCCAAGTATTGCAAATCATATTCACGTTTGAAGGAAGGACTTTGTTTCTGCTTTTCGATTTCTTCTTTAGTATATATTTTGCCTAAGCCATAAGTGTAATCTAACTTCAAACGTTTGTAGATACATTCCTTTTCAGTTTCACGTTCAATGGTATCAAATAATGAACCTGGTCTATTTGGTGTTGATGCTAATACGATAAAGGGATTTGATTTACCGATATATCTTTCTGATATGTCTCTTGCGTCCTTCTGTTGGCCTACTGGAAAGAAATCGGCCTCATCTAATAAGATAAAGGAAACATTAGCAAGTCCACGCATTGCATCCAAATGATGACTGGGATAAACTTCTATTCTTACGGCATTGAGTTCTAGAACTGATTCTTTGTTACTAAATAGAATTCCTAATTTATTGTAGAATAATGCTTTCAGTCTGTCGATTAGTGTAATACTTAGTTCTATCCTGGGACCTGTGACAATACAAATCTGTGAGTCTTTCAGTGCATTATCTTTAGTGCATAACCATCCGATAATGCGAAGGAAGAATTCAGTAATGCCTAGGCCCGTTGACTTTAGAACCCAGAGATGTTTATCCTTGAATCCTTCTATGAACTCGTGAGTTAGTGGCGCAAGTTCTCTCTTGCTATTTAATCTTTCGGATTTAGCCCCCTTTTCATTATTAGCATTAGTAAATAATTCGTGAAATAATAATTCCTCGTAATCAAATAACGGGTATTCTCTATCGTTCTTGACGGGTAAACTAATAATATGATTAAAGCAGCATTCCCCGTTAGTTGCAATAAACTGGGAAGTATGCTGTTCTTTATCCCAAATCCAAAATGGTTTATCTCTTAATATGGAAAAGTTTGCAATTGAAATTGCAGATTCAGACGATAATGTCTTTCGTATCTTCTGACTTAACTGATATGGAAGTGTCGTTGTTATTTTTAATACTGGAAATAATATACGGGGCCACGTCATAGAGATTACTCAATGTTACTGTTAACTTGTGAAGTTCTGCAAGTGAGGCTTGTTGAATAGAGGGACGCTTAGCATTATCTTCTATAATCCTGTGGTGTTTTTGCTGCATCCAATTTATTTCATTTATGCGTTCTCTGAATTTGTGAATGAATTCATACTGGCCTTTCTTAAGTTGTTGATACCATTCATAAGATTCCCTGGCTATTCTTTTTCGAATATTCCATAACTCCATGTTTGTTATTGTTTTGTTTGTCTGTTCATAGATTGTCTTTATTATTTCAGAGTCAGGGAACTGTTTAATCGATAAAGTTGCCACGATGCTTTTAATCTGTGCCTTTTGTGCTGAAGTAAACTTGGACACGCCTGTATATTGATATTCTATAAAGATAAACTTTGTATTTTATTTTTAGGTTACGATATAAAATAAATTAATTATTCGGCGTATCTATCTGTTTATTAACTAAAGAAAAAAAGTAGTGGGTAGTTAGATCCGCATCCCAGTTATTTGTAATCCACTCTATCCTATGGGTTGTTAGATCCGAAATTATCGCGTCCCGCAGCGACATTCTGGCAATTAAGTGTCTGATCGCCAGGGGTGATAGCATTGTTGTCGCTATGATCCGTATTTTCATTCTCTATCTTACAGTTATTCTCCTGTTCTACATACTGGTTTCTGTCGTCGTTACAGTTGTCGTTGTTATTGTCTTTACAATCCTTTGTATCAGCATATGCTGGTGCTGCTTGTGAGATCATTGTTGCTGTTAGCACTGTCAACATTCCTGCAGACAGTACTACAAACATTAACACGTTTTTTGTGTACATGATTTGTAATCGTAAAATGATACTAAACAAAGTATAAGTAGATTGGGTAAGAACAAGTGCTAAAAAAAGAACAGAGTCTTCTCTACTACGATAAATCTGAATTTATGAATAGAATTTAATTACAGACCCAGAGTTATTCCAAGAAATAGAGAGGTAATATCACAGTCATTAGTTACAAAGAAGATAAGATAGAAGAAAATAAATAAAAAATAAAATATTTATAAATATATGCCAACAATCTTATGGAGGCAGAAGTTTCTTGTTTATAGGTGGATAGGATCGACAGTTTAGCGGTCCTATCTCCTATATTATTTTAATTCCTCTACTAAATCATCTTCTAATAACTTGGCTAGTTTCTTACATTGTAATTCATTCATATACCAGATTTGTTCATTCAACGACTTGATTCTTTCTTGTCATTTCTCAGTCTCCAGATCTATGACAGCCCTCATCCTATATGCTGTAAAAGTGAAGTACACAAGAATAAGGAGTTCAACAATACCCAGAGTTACTTGTATATTTACGTCATGTGTACGAAAGATAGTTGTTAACAAGAAGAAGGTTATGATTAAACAGACCGCTATTAGTACCACCAATTTGTAATCAGGACGAATCATCATTTCTCATTCTCCTCCATTGGTACCAGTTGTATCTTATTATCTCTTGCTGTTTGTATGGCCTTCAAGTAGGTTTTAAATGTCTCTTCGATTACTGTTTCCGTATCATTAGCATAGACATGAACGCTAATGCGGATCCCTTTGGCAGTTTCTTCTAACTTTAAAGAATGCGTATATGTTGTTGGAATTATCGACTCTTGATTATTCATTTCTTTTCTTTTCTATATTTTGTTAATTCTACTACCAGGTAAATAGCCCCTGAGACACCCAGTCCAACAATAAAGTCCTTGAAAAAATCATTAAAAAAAATCGCTCATTTCTAATTATTTCATTCTCCAAATTAGTATCAAAATATTCAGGGCAACAGTGGCCATTAACAATATCTTAACCGTGCGATGGCTCATTTACTTTTCAATTATGTCTTTATTATGTGGATTTTCGTTAGTGACAATATGATATATTCTACTCATTGGAATATACATGCTTTTTTCAAGTTTATAATCACCAACACCTTTAACACCAAAGAACTTTTCAATTGTTATACCAGTGTTTAGTTTATTATACTTCACACTAATTTTCTCAAACATACGAACTGTCCAATCGGATATAATTTCGTCTTTCGGATCATTTGAAATATTAGCATGTTCAGAACTATCGATTGTATACCTTAATCCAATCTCGCTTTGCTTGCCGTCCTTACTGATAAAAGGACCGATGTATATCGTGCAGTAATGGTCTAACATATCTAACCATATGTGAATATCATTGACTTCGTTATCTTCGTAGTATATTTTTGGTTCAACTAGTTCTTGATGTGCGATGGCGTCTTCCATTTCTTTTTCCTTTAATGATTTTCTCTGTGCTTCTCTCTTATCGTATGCCCTTAGACTTGGGCTTGATATTTTTTTCTCTTTATTATTATCGTCAGTCATTTCTTACTTATTTCCCCTTACCGTCGTAATGCTTCATTAACTTCAAGATAATGTCCTCATAACTGTCGCCTTTCATACCATATTGTTTCAATTTGTCCCTTGTGCTTGTATCCAGAACTATTGTGGTCCTTACCATGTCATTATTCATATTCATGGTGTATATTTATACATGGACGGTATTTATAGTATGCATATCATATACATATATATACTGTGCATACTAGCATATACAATATGTCTGATTTTCCTACAAAAGACAAACCGGTTTAAATAACTGCTGAACCATATAGCATTAGTATTTCGATAGTGGGAGTTGACAATACTTTGCTCACGAATCCTCCTGTCGACACCTTCGACCTTCCTCTTGAGCCGAGCGTTACCTAGAAATATTATTATATTCAATCAGACTATTAGTAGAAATGCTGATGAGGTGGGAACGGTTTGAAATATTACTCCGATGATTAAGAAAAAAAACTACACAACATATTGCTTTGGAACGCCGAGACCATGGCATTATTCATGTTATGTAATATTTACCTTAGTTTGGTACCAAGTTATATGACGACTTGTTTATTTATGAGATTATACGATATGAGATGAAATCATCCTATTACGTTTATAGATACTACCATTTTTGCTGCTATGACTAAATTTCCAGTATACTGTTTTATCTATGCTTATTTTGATGTAAAGGTTTCCAATACCAATTTTGGTATACTGAGTATACTTTTCCACAAGCATACTTCGAATTCTAATTAATTCCTCATTTGTTTGGTATTTTCCTTTTTGATATAGTAAAGTGGCAGGTCCATTTAACATAACAAACCATAGATTTTTCCAGTCCTCTTCATAGTGGTCTACAAGAAAGGAAACCCTTGGATTTTCTGTTATGTTCTTTACCCTCTTCAGCTGTTTGATAGTAGTCGTCTTAGGTTTATCGTCCAATGGAATAAAGATACTTTTCTGTTCAATAACAAATACTACTGGTGTAAGATAAGGCTGTAAATTAGAAGATGCTGTTGCGAGATGTCCTATCCTTGCACTCCTTATCAAATCTAAAATCTTTTTGTTCATACTTGTGTCAGTATCACAATTGAATAATAAACTATCATTTTTTTGAAAAATCTTTTCAGACGGATCATTCGTTCATCGAAACGTCAAATAAGGGGTAAAGATTTGGTCAGATAGCAAATTTGTGATTAAATGTCTAATCCTTGAAAGTGGCAGGATAAGTTACCATGAGATTGTTTTCTCATTCTCACTTAAGATTCCTAGAAAGTTACCTGTAAGGTGATTAATTAAAGCTACAACCGTTTAATAAGAGCAAAAGTAGTCAATTTATCTATGAAGATTGGTATTACTTTGCCTGAAAGTGGTAAAGGTAAATACTATCAGCGTTGGTGGTCTTTGAATCAAATTTGATACATTTTTAGATTCACATATAATATTTACTTGTTACGAATTAATATTGATACTATAATCGCAATTAAGTTGCTGGGTCTGGAACCGTCGGTAACCAAATTGTCAACAATTCAGATCCGTTTGAGTAAATGTGATTAGATTTGATAGGGGAAACAATTATGGACAAATTTTTGATTGGAATAGGATCACCATTTGCTATTATCACTCATCCTCGACCTTTTCCTCTTCTTCGGCCTCTTCTTGTTCAGCGTCTTCTAATTCATGGGTTTCATCTTTCATTTCTTCTCTTTCATTGTCCTGAGCATCTTCTTTATCAGATTCTTTTCCCATGATTTACTATCGATA
>Ga0307282_10000671_pt1 | contig 11251 bp, 9 predicted proteins | sample ER_DNA_121_FD_194475 | JGI IMG/M metagenome (GOLD analysis project Ga0307282, IMG submission 194475) | Bulk soil microbial communities from the East River watershed near Crested Butte, Colorado, United States - ER_DNA_121 | ecosystem: Environmental > Terrestrial > Soil > Floodplain | place: USA...
GACGACGAGGGCTGGTTCCACACCATGGACGTGGCCATCATGGACCCGGACGGGCGGGTCACCTTTATCAGCCGGCTCAAGGACATGCTCAAGGTCGGCGGCGAGAACGTGTCGGCCGCCGAGGTGGAGAGCTACCTGCTCCGCCATCCCGCGATCGGCATCGTGCAGGTCGTCTCCGCGCCCGACGACTACTACGTCGAGGTCCCGGCCGCGTTCATCCAGCTCAAGCCGGGGGCGACGGTCACCGAGCAAGAGATCATCGACTTCTGCGCGGGTAAGATCGCCACCTTCCGGGTGCCGCGCTACGTCCGCTTCGTCACCGAGTGGCCCATGTCCGGCACCAAGATCAAGAAGGCCATCCTGCGGGAGATGATCGCCGCCGACCTGAAGGACAAGGGCATCACCCGCGCGGCCAAGATCAGCACCGCACCCTAGAGGGCGACTCCGCATAACCCAGTTAAGGCCCCGCTGGTGTGACGGCCATCATCTGCGGGACGTCCTGGCCGGTAACGATGATGTGCCGGCTGCTGCCGTCGAGGTTGGCCTCACCCACCGTGCCGGTACCGACGTTCGACCAGTAGAGCTGGCCGGCGACCGCCACCCCCTCCGGTTCGTTCTGGTTGGTGATGATGGTGTGCGGGTTGCTGCCGTCGAGATTAGCCGCGGAGATCCCGCCATCGTTAATGTCGGCCCAGTAGAGGTTGCCGACGTTGACCGCCACCCCGGCCTGGATCGACGGCGCAAGCACGCTGGTGATGATGGCGTGCGGGCTGCTGCCGTCGAGATTAGCCTCCCAGATCGCGCCGAACGTGGCCCAGTAGAGGTGGCTGCCGTCGGCCGCGACCCCGGTCGGGTTGTCCTGCCCGCTGACGATGGCGTGCGCGCTGCTGCCGTCGAGATTAGCCTCCCAGATCGTTTCGTTGTCGCCGAAGTTGGACCAGTAGAGGTGGCCGGCGCTAACTGCCACTCCGAAGGGGGCGTCCTGGTTCATGACGATGGTGCGCGGGCTGCTGCCGTCGAGGCCGGCCTCAACGATCGCGTTATCGCCGGTGCTGGCCCAGTAGAGGTGGCTGGCGTCGACCGTCACCCCGGCCGGGTCGTCGAGGCTGGTGGCGATGGCATGCGGGCTGGTGCCGTCGAGGCCGGCCGTCCAGATCGCACCAGCCCCGGGTGAGTGGTCGCCGGCGTTGGCCCAGTAGATGGCGGGGGCCACCTCCCCGGTGAGCGCATCAGTGGCGATCGCGGCGGGGTCAGTGCTGGCCGCCGTCAGGGTGGCCGTCACTGCGCCCGCGGCGGCGATGAACCTAACGGTAATGCTGCACGTTTGGCCAGGTCCCAGGCTGGTGGCCGGGCAAGCGTTACCGGTGACGACGAACGCGGCCGGGCCCGTCAGCGTCACGGTCAGCGGGCCGGTGGCCGCATGGCCCGAGTTGGTCAGCGTGAACGTCTGCGTGGCTGTCTGCCCAGGGGGCACGCTGCCGTAGTCGTACGGGGCCGGGCTGAACGACAGTTCCGGCGCCGCCGGGGTGACCGCCATCCAGGACGGGCTGTTCTGGCCGGTGACGATGGCGTGCGGGCTGGACCCGTCCGGGTTGGCCTGGTTCACGGTGCCGTCGTCGGTGCTGGCCCAGTACAGGTGGCTGGCGTCGGACGCTACCCCGGACGGGCTGTCCTGGCCGGTGACGATGGTGTGCGGGTTGCTCCCGTCCAGGCTGGCCTGGTTCACGGTGCCGTCGCCGATGCTGGCCCAGTACAGGTGGCTGGCGTCGACGGCCACCCCGGACGGCGTCGTCTGGCCGGTGACGATGGCGTGCGGGCTGGACCCGTCCGGGTTGGCCTCGCTGATTGTGCCGTTCCCGGCTGTTTCGTTCCCTTCGTCGGCCCAGTAGACGTGGCTGGCGTCGGCCGCCACGCCGGACGGGAGAGTCTGCCCGGTGACGATGGTGTGCGGGCTGCTGCCGTCCAGGTTGGCGGCCCAGATCGTGCCGGCCCGGTCCGCGCCGCCACCGTCGTTGGCCCAGTAGATATGGCTGGACGTGACGGCCAGGCCGGTCTGCCCGCGCTGGGTGGTGAGGATGGTGTGCGGGCTGGTGCCATTCAGGTTGGCTTCCCATATCGTCCCGTCGGCACTGTCGGCCCAGTACAGGTGGCTGCTGTTGACTGCTATCCCCTCCGCGCCGATCTGGCCGGTGACGATGGCGTGCGGACCGCTGCCGTCGAGGTTGGCCGCCCAGATCTCGTCGGCGCTGACCCAGTAGATCTGCCCGGGGGCGGCGCCGAGGGCCTGCCCGCCGGTGAGGGCGTCAGTGGCAGTGGCTGCGTGCCGAGGGCCGCCCTTGCTGGCTGCCGTCAGCGTGGCGGTGACGCGGCCAGCCTGGGACGGGGCGAACCGCACGGTGACAGTGCACGTCTTGCCGGGACGCAGCCGGGCCGCGCGGCAGGTGCCGCCGGTAATGCTGAAAGCAGCAGCGCCGGACAGCCGCACCCGCAGCTTGCCGGTGGCCTTCCGGCCTGAGTTGGTCAAGATGAACGTCTTCACGGCTGATTGCCCGGGGCTGACCTGCCCGAAGTCATACGGGGACGGGCTGAACACGAGCGCTGGCCCGGTGGACCGGGCCGCCGCTGCCGCGGTTCCCGCGCCGGGCAGCACCGCTGCCCCGGCCAGCGCCAGCGTGCCCGCCACCGCCACCGCCCGCCGCCACGCCGTGAACGCCCTCCGGAGCCTGCCAGATCCGCCGCAGTATGACATGTCGTCTCCCCCCGCTAACCGCTGCGTCCGGAACCCCGATGCCGGACGACCGGCGCAACGGATCCCGGTAGGCCAGCCGGCATGACCTGGTTTGCCCTCCATCCGGCTGTTTCTTATGAAAGCGCCGGGCACCAGGTTTGTCCATAAGCACGAGCATCTATTGGCACCGATGCCCAGGGCTCCAGGCCCCCTTCCGGCGTTACGGCCAGCCAGCCCCCGGAACCTCGACGTCGACGGCTAGGACCTGGCCGCTGCCGGCCGGGACCATCTCGGATTCGGTCATGCCCCGCCATTCGGCGGCCACGATGAACAGCGTGGTCCCTTCCGGGCCGCCCAGGGCGCAGGCGAAACCGCCGCGATCCAGGTCGACGGTCTGCAGCACGGTGCCGCCCGCCGCGACGCGCGCGCACCGCCGGTTAGGCACGTCGGCGTACCAGACGGCGTCCTGAGCGTCGGTGCAGATGCCGTCCGGGGTACCGTCGCCGAGGTCGGCCCAGACGCGCCGCCCGGAAAGACCGCCGTCCGCGCCGATGTCGAAGCCGACCAACTGGTGCCGGTAGGAGTCCGCGACGATCAAGGTGGAGTTGTCCGCGATCACCGCCATCCCGTTGGGGAACGCGATGTCGTCAGCCACCTGCCGCACGGAGCCGTCCGCCTTGACCAGGTGAACCGAACCCGGCCGGAACTCCTCCCCGGCCATCGGGTTGAACCCGGCCCCGTTGACGTAGGCGTTGCCGCGGCCGTCCACCACGATGTCGTTCCAGCCCGGCCGGCCCAGGTCCGCGTACGTGACCAGGGAGCCATCCGGCTCCCGTCGCAGCAGCCGCCCGTCCGGCGAGGAGACGATCACCAGGTGGCCGTCGGGCAGCCACGCCATGCACAACGGCAGCGACCGCACCCGCGCGATCACCTCGCTGCGGCCGGCCAGGTCCACGGCGAGCACCTCGCCCGCAGACCAGTCAGAGAAGTACAGCCGGTCACCATGCCACCGTGGCGACTCCAGCAGTCCCCGGCCGGTGAGCAGCGTCCGCAGCCCGTTCGGCTTCATCATGGTCCTTCCGCTTGCTGTATGGATCGTCAGGGACGGCCGGCGGGTGGTTCGATGTCGTCGTAGACACGGGCCGCGGTGAGCAGCCCGTCTGGCCCGCGTTCGTAGACGCCGAGCCCCGCCTGTGGCGGGAGTTGATGGCTGCCCCAGCGGACGCAGTTGTACTCCACGGCGCAGCGCACCCCGTCGTCGGTGACCATGCAGTGTTCTAGCTCGATGCCGCCGCCCGCGCTGAAGCGCCCGGCGAAAAACGTGCGGAGCTCGGCGGTGCCGCTGTGGGAGGGGTGCGCGCCGATGGGCTCGCGGTAGTACCCATCCGGTTCGAAGGTGCTGACGACCGCGTCGGCGTCACCGGCCTGCAGCGCGGCCTGATAGCGGCCGACGACGTCGCCGGGGCGGGCGGGCCCCGGCTTGAGGATGGGAGGCCGCAGGTGGCGCCGCCCGTCGACCGGCCACTGGCTGCAGTAGGTGCGGAACACGACCGACAGCTCGTCGGGAGACTCGGCGACGACCGCCACCGGCCACGCCAGGTGCTGCCCGTCGCCGTCCAGATGCGCCAGCAGCTCCACCACCGCCCGTCCGTCGGCCGACGTGGACGCGACGGTCTCGACCCGGGCGTGGTGATCGGCCAGCCAAGCCTGATTCTGGCTGACGAAGTGCCGCAGCTGACTGTGGCCGCGGACCTCCCCGGCGCGGGGGTCGTACACCACCACCTCGCCCGGCCACGCGGTCTCGAGGACGTGGCTGTCGCCGCTGTTCAGTGCGGCGAAGAACTGCCCGACCGGATCAGCCTGGCCCGCGGCGCGGGTCTGCTTGCGCGCCAGCTCCACAGCGCTGGCGAAATCCGGAAACCACGGCATGACAACACCACACTCCCTCACTCACCGGCGCTTCCGCAGGCTGTCGTCCATTGTCCTCCGGCGATCCAGGCATTCGCGGCGCCGGGTGGGCGAACGCGCTTCAGCCGTCCCAGCGGACGACGATCCGCCGCCCGTCGATGCCGGGCAGCGGCAGGGACTCCGTTTCGGCGGTGACCGCTTCGCGTTCCGCGCGCGATAGCCGCCGCCAGGTCTGCACCGTCACGACCGTGCCGGCGCGCCGCCACGTCCCGGCGATCTCCCCCGAGAGGAGGAGGCCGCCAGGCCAGACCCGGGGCGTCCAGAGCTCGCCGCGGCGGCCGGGGTCCGCGACCAGGAGCTCGCGGTCGGCCGCGTACAGGAGGAAATAGGCGTCGCCGCTCGGCAGCAGCCGCGCGGGGGCCGCTGGGCCGGGGGCGGTGCGGAACGCCGCCTCATCCCGGGTGAGGATCCACGCGTCGCCGACCGGTGTCCGCACCGGCGTCAGCGAGCCGCCGGGTGCCTCGAACGCCAAGGCGGCGGACCGCTGGCTGATTCCCGCCCATTTGCCGAAGGCCCCGGATGTGGTGGGCCCGTAGATGTGCAGGTACCTTCGCGCGAGCTCGATGCGGGCGTCGCGCGCGCTGATCTCTGGCCGCGGCACGGTCCAGATGGTCGGCAGCCGCGCGCCTTCCCACCGGATCAGGACCGTGCCGGTCGCGGCCGCGTACCTGAGGCTGTTCGGGTGCACGCCCAGGGCGTGACCGGCCTGTCCGTAGGTCATCCGGTCGCCGCCCAGGACGGCGTTCAGGCGGACGGCGAGATCCTCCGCCCGGCGCAGGCCTCTAGCGTCCTCGGGTAGCGTGCCGAGCGAGAAGACAGCCAGATCGCGTTCGGCGACGACGAAGACGTTGTACCGCGGGCCCCAGAGCTGGACCAGCGACGGGTCCTCCCACGTGGACGGTCCGGTCCCCTCGACGCGCGCATGGATCGATAGCAGGGCGGCGCGGGGCATGCTGTCCTGCAGCCCCGCCCAGGCCGCGCGCCGAAGTGAGTCCTGTCCGCGCGGGAGCCGCTCGTCCAGTGCGCCAGCCTGCCGCCGGAACGCCAGTATCTGCGGCCGCGTGAGGTCGAGCCGGGCCCTGGTCATCTCACATGACTACCACGAGCCTTTTCCGGCCAGACCCGCAACGTTAGGCTTGCGGCGCAAACAGGAGGTGCGGTGTGGCCCGTCGTGCAACCCTCGTCTACGCGGCCCTTGCGGCGGCTGACACGCTGCTCGCCGCGACCGGGCGTGACCGGCAGCGCTGGCTGACCAAGCCGCTGCTGATGCCGGTGCTGATGGCGGGCCGTGACCGCCCGGCGCAACGCGCGCTCGCCCTTAGCGGCGCCGGCGACGTGGCCTTGCTCGGCAGCAACCAGACCGCATTCATGGCGGGGCTGGGATGTTTCCTGGCCGGTCACGTGGCCTGGATCCTCGCGCTGCGGCAGCGCCCCGGCCGCGGCCGCTTGCGCGCCCAGCCCGTCCTGGCCGTGCCGCATCTGGCCGCGTTCGGCGCGGTGAACGCCTACCTGTGGAAGCGCACCGGCAAGGACCGCATCCCGGTCCTCGTCTACAGCGCCGCGCTGCTCGCTATGTCCCTGGCGGCGCTGGATTCCGGCTCACCGCGGACGGCAGCCGGCGGAGCGCTCTTCCTGGCATCGGACACCCTGCTAGCGCTGGAGAAGTTCGGCGGCCTGCACCTGCCCGCCCACGAGGGTCTCGTGATGGCGACCTACACCAGCGCCCAGGCCCTGCTCGCCTGTGGGGCCGCGGCCTGACATCCGGCCGGGTTGTGTCGTCGGACTACTGAGACGACGACACTGCACACCGGGTTCGGTGTGACAAGGAGGAAACCCGATGAGTGACTTTCAGGCCATCGCTGACCGCGTCGAGATCGAGGCGCTGCGCGGCGAGTTCACCGACGCGGCGATGATGTGCGACTACGACCGCGTGGCGTCGCTGTTCACCCCCGACGGCGCGCTGCGGATGCCCAACGTCCCCGTCGAACTCGTCGGCCGGGAACAGATCCGCGCCTGGCGCGAGCGCCGGGAGGCCTTCGTAGAGTACTTCGTGCAGACCGCCCATCCGGGCACGATCCAGCTCGACGGCGACACCGCGTCCGGCCGCGCCTACCTCCACGAGCTCATTGGCCTGCGCGACGGCGGCTCACATCAGAACTACGCCATCTACCACGATCGCTACCAGCGCACCGGCGACGGCTGGAAGTTCACCGAACGCGTCTACGAGATGAGATACCTCGACACCACTCCGCTGACCGGCGCACCGCCCCGGGCATAGGGGCCGCCCGCCAGCCCGCCGACCGGAAACAAGGCTCCGGCAGAATGACGGCAGTGACCATGACCGTCACGCCTCGAGCAGGATCTTCCCCTGGACAGTCCGGCTGGCCAGACGGACGTGCGCGTCGGACGCGCGGCGGAGGGGGAAGCGTTCGGCGATGCGCGGGCTGAATCGGCCGGCCATGAGCTGGCTGACGATTGCGCCGAGGGCCTCGGCCCGGTCATGCTGGCTGGCCAGGTAGTGACTAGCGGCAACCCAGCGCAGGGTCAGGGAGCCCGCACCGCGGCCCGCGCCGGTGATACCCGACAGCCTGCCGGGGTCGAATGGGGCGACCGGGCCGCTGGACTGACCGTAGAGCACAAGCGTGCCCCGGGTGGCGAGCATGTCCAGGCTCATCTCGAAGGTATCCCGGCCACCGGCGTCATAGACCACGTCAGCGCCCCGCCCGTCGGTGACGGACAGCACGGCCGCCACCGGATCGGGCACCTGCTGCAGAGCCAAGCCATGGCGAGCTCCCAGGGCGATCGCCCCCTGGATCTTGCCGGCCGAGGAGGCAATCGCGATCACCTCTGCTCCGGCCGCCGCCGCTAGCTGGACCACAGCACCTCCGGTCGCGCCCGCAGCCGCCTGCACGACTACCACATCGCCTGGTCCGATCCGGCAGGCCATGCTCGTCAGCACATAGGCAGTAGTGCCGTTCATGGCGACGGCGGCAGCAGCGTCAAGTGCCACGCCGGAGGCGATCGGAATCACGAACTCGGTCGGCACCGCGGTCATCTCGGCGTAAGCGCCGCACAGATGACCGAAGTGAACCACCGGGGTGCCGACCAGTCCGGGGTCCGTACCCGTGCCGACCGCCACCACGGTCCCGGCTGCCTCAGTACCGGGAATCAGCGGCAGCGGGACCGGATAGGGCTGCCCGGCACGATGCTGCAGATCGACGTAGTTAACTCCGATCCACCTGTTACGCACGACCAGCTGGCCAGCCGCCGCCACCGGGTCCGGGCGCTCGACCAGCACGAGCTCTTCGGGCCCGCCATGACGCGAGATCTCGACTGCGAGCACCCCTAGCCCCTGCCATTCGGAGCGGCAACACTGGAACCGCTGGTAACGCCCACCCTAACCCTGCTCGGCAGATGTCACGCATACCGTGAGTGAGGGGTGGGGACTACGCGGTCGCGAATTGGGTGCCGCATCAGGTTGCCGTGCGGCACCGGTCCGCGGGACCATTACACGGCTGGGGCGGAGCATGCCGCATGCAGCATGCCGGGCGCGGGCTTGCTGGCACATGGCCAGCTAGTTCCTAGCCCGGCCAGGCTCGAGGGATAGTTATGCAGCTGTTCGAATGCGAGGCGACGTTCGAGGCCGATCCGGACGCGGTCTGGAAGGTGTGGACCGACGTGGCCCGCTGGCCCGAGTGGGATGTCAGTAAAGAGATCGCCCAGCTCGATGGCCCGTTTGAGGCAGGGACGCGTGGCTGGGCCAGGCAACGCGGCAATCTCGGCGGCTCCTTCACCATCACCGAGGTCGACGCCGGACGGCACTGGGTGAGTGAGTGCCCGGTGCCGCTGGGCAAGGTCGTCTTCAATCACACCCTCGAGCCGGTGCCCGGCGGGCTTGTCCGGGTGGTCAAGAGTGCCGACGTACTGGGCGGGGCCGGTCCGCTGTTGCTGCTGTTCGCGCCCAGGATGCGCCGCGATACCGCCGAGTCGCTGGCTGCATTGCGGCGGCTGACCAGTCACCAATGAGGAGGCTTCCCGCCGCGCATACGCGTTTCCGCGGAAACGTCAGGGAGTAGCAAAGCCCAAGATCGTTGGGCGCACGGAACCAGAGGGAGCCATAAGAGGATCGCGTTTGCCGTCAGCTGAGCGCTGCTCTTCGAGGCAATTCGGCATCCCGAGCTGGGGTTGCTGCTCTAACTGTGTATTTAGAACCACCGCTGGCGACTCCGTCATGATGAGCGAGGGGTGGGGGCGACATGACCTCATGGCTTGTCTGGGGAGTATTCGCGATCGCTGCCGTATTGCTGGGCTGGGTCGGCTACCACTTCACCGTGCGAACCCTGCGGTTTGTCACGGCGGGGTTCGCGTTGGCTGTGGCTATGCTCGTCACCCGATACGGCGCAACGCATCCGGCTGGGGCGCCCACCGACCTGGTGGACGCGTTCACACGCGGGATGGACAAACTCTGTACCGCCTTCTTGCAGCCCTTGCTGGGTGGCCAGTTTCTCGCACACGGCCGGGTTGTATGGCTTGTCATCACTGTCGTCCTCGTATTTGCATATCGGGAGCTTGAGGTATGGGCGATGCACTGGCAGCCGCCCGCCGTTGATATGTCCGCTCTTGGTAGGAACCGGCCGGGCCGTGTGCTGGCCGGCCCAGGCGACGACGGGCCGGACCTGCAGCGCGAGCACGACAAACTCGTTGCCGAACTCAGATTCCGTCTCCCGGCCGTGGAGGTGCGAACGCCATCAGTCGTGCCTGGTGCGGCTACGGCGAACGGGCTCGCGTCCGTCGCCGAGAACAGCGACACCGGCGTAAGTGGCCTCGCCGGTGCGGTCATCCGCCTAGCCGGAATGCTGTGGCCGAACCCACGCCGTTACCAGGTCCGGATCTGGGTTGAGGCCGTCGACCTGCAGGGAGCCGCGAACGGGCTTGAAAAAGCCAGGAAGGTGACGGTCGATCTCGAGGACCCGCAGACCGGAGGAAGCATTGCGACCAAGACCTTGGTCGCGGACGATTTGGACCAAGCTGCCGAGGTGGTCGCTGCTTACGTTGCCCGGCAGATCTTCAAGGCGGACCCCACGACGCCAGCCTGGAGTGTCGGCTCCTTCGATGGCGGCGACCTCGCAGCGCTTCTGTCCGTACAGCAGTTGCGTGTTTCCAGGGAGTGCGGGAAAAACGATAGCTGCGTGCGACGCAGGAAAATCGCGATCCTCAAAAAGGAAGTATGCAATAGCTACAGCGCTGGTGTCGCCAGACACGAGCTCGCCCTGCTCCAGGATCTCGAGGGCGACCATATGGCGGCGCTGTCGCTGTATGTGATCAACCGGGAGCAATATCCGCGTTTTTATCGCAGCCGGTACCGGCTCGGCATGTCTCTCGAAATGATCGCGAATCCAACGTTCGAAATCGGAGGAGAAGCTGAGGGCATGCTCAAGACGATCCTGGGCCGTCTCGACCGGTGTGGCGTAACGGACAATGCCGCATGCAAGTGTGAAATCGCCGGCGAGAGGTTGTGGGCAGGGTCAGCAGAGTTGCTGAAGGCCGCGAAGAGCGAGTTGCGCGCATGCCGGCGGCAGCTGATGCTGTGGCGCGTCATCTGGGCATCGTTCTGGCATCGTGATGAGCGAGCGATTCGCATGCCACACTGGCGGCTGCGGGAGCGTCAGCGGTTTCATGACGGGGCGCGTGTTGCCGAGCTGCTTGTCACCGTTCGCCAGAGCTTGAACGGAGAGAGGTGCCGCCTCAGGGACCGCCTGCTGGCAAGAAGAGCTATTCGCATTACGACCGCCATTACAGGTGACAGTACGACTATTAGAAAGATACTGAAGAATTCGCCGCTGCCATGCAAGGCCGTGCCACAGCCAGGCAAGAACTCGACGAAAACGCGATGGCTGCCCTGGCAGTGCCGCACGCCATCGTGGCAGGCCGCATATAATACGGCGTGCCTGTACGCCGCGTTGGAAGATCGAGGCAAGGGTCCTCGTGGCATGATGGCCGAGCGGGTGGTCGTCAGCTTGAGACGCGTTGTTGATGATCGCGAATGTGATATGGAGCGGCCATCGGACTGGATCTCAAAGGATCCAGATTTCTCATCCCTGAAGGTGTCATCAAGCATATTTGACGGTTTTCTGAATGCCCAGAGGCACATTGACTATCCGACGGATACGCTAAACCAGCTCACCACTCATGTATAGCCTTCCGCGGTGATACACACGACCTGCCGGCGAACACTGCGCACACCGCGCGCATCGGCATCTCACCTTGTGCACCATCGGGCCGAGTCTCACCATGTCTATCCGACCCCGGGGGGCGCCCGCCCAGGTGCGGCAGCCGGGCCGTCCGGGTGAGGGACCGACCGGTTCCAGATTGTCGAAATCGGTGCCCTGCAGGTCGATTCCGCCGCACGTGTGCCATCAGAATGCGTCCCAGAATTTGCGTCTTGCCGTGTGGTGGAGGAGAGGGGGCTAGTAGGGGACAATTCGGGGGTCTGCATCTTTCGAGGTGCGGGGGGTGATGGCGACGGACGTCGTGGGCAGGGAGCAAGAGCTCGCC
>Ga0307282_10000673_pt1 | contig 11246 bp, 4 predicted proteins | sample ER_DNA_121_FD_194475 | JGI IMG/M metagenome (GOLD analysis project Ga0307282, IMG submission 194475) | Bulk soil microbial communities from the East River watershed near Crested Butte, Colorado, United States - ER_DNA_121 | ecosystem: Environmental > Terrestrial > Soil > Floodplain | place: USA...
CCCGCAAGGCGTATTTGAGGGCCGAGGCGAACGTCTTGGTGTCGGTGCCGATCTCGCGCTGATTGACGATACAGGACTGATGCTTGTGGATGAATTCGATCGGGTCTTCCACCGTGATGATGTGGCCCTTTCGCTCCTTGTTGATCTTATCGATGATCGCTGCCAACGTGGTCGATTTTCCCGAGCCGGTTGGACCGGTCACCAGGATAAGGCCACGAGGCCGTTCGGCCAGCTTAGCGATCACGGGAGGAAGGCCTAAGTCCTGAAACGTTCGCACATTGAAGGGAATCATGCGGATTACCATGGCCACACATCCGCGCTGCTTGAAGACGTTACCGCGGAAGCGCGCCAGGTTCTGGATGCCAAAGGAGAAGTCGAGCTCGTCATCGGTCTCGAACCGCTTCTTCTGGTTCTCGGTGAGCACCGAATACGCGAGCTGAAGGGTGTCTTTGGGGGTCAGCATTTCAGGCACCGAACCGTCGACCATCTCACCGTCTACCCGCAGCTTGGGCTTCTCGGCTGCGGTGATGTGCAGGTCCGAGGCGCCCTTCTGGATCATTTCCTCTAAGAGGGCCCGCAGGTTGAACGTCATTCAGCCGTCTCCTTGACCACTTCCTCGAGGGTCGTGACACCGCGCTCGATCTTCTTCATCCCATCCATGCGCAACGTCAGCATGCCTTCGACGACTGCCTGGTCCCGGATATCCGCGACCGAGGCCCCCCGAAGGATCATGCGGCGGAGCTCCGGGGAGAGGGCCATGACCTCGTAGAGGCCGGCGCGTCCCTTGTACCCGGTTCCGCTGCATGTATCGCAGCCTGAGCCCTTCATGAATGTCAGCTCCTTGAGCTTTACAAGATCTGTGCCCAAGGCGGCTAATTCTTCGTCCTTGTACTTGTGCTCGCCCTTGCAATCCTTGCAGATGCGGCGCACCAATCGCTGTGCCACGACGAGGTTTACGGCGCTGGCCACGTTGAACGCCTCGATGCCCATGTCGATCATACGGGTGATCGTGCTGGGCGCGTCGTTGGTGTGCAGCGTGGAGAGTACTAGGTGGCCCGTGAGCGCCGCCTTGATGGCGATGCCGCCGGTTTCCAGGTCCCGGATCTCACCGATCATGATGATGTTGGGGTCCTGCCGCAGGAACGCCTTCAACGCGGCCGCAAAGCTGAGGCCGATCTCGGTGCGGACCAGCACCTGATTGATGCCCATCAGATTGTACTCGACCGGATCTTCCGCCGTCATGATGTTGACTTCGGGTGTGTTGATCCGGGAGAGCGCGGAGTAGAGCGTGGTGGTCTTGCCGGAGCCGGTCGGTCCGGTGACGAGCACCATGCCGTACGGATTGAGGATGGCCTTCATCAGATCCTTCTCTGCCTTCACTTCGAACCCGAACTTGGTCAGGTCGAGCGTCAGGTTCCCCTTGTCCAGGATTCGGAGCACGATCTTCTCGCCGAACAGCACGGGGAGCGTCGAGACGCGGAAGTCGATGACCCGGCTTCCCATCTTGAGCTTGAGCCGGCCATCCTGGGGAACCCGCCGTTCCGCGATGTTGAGCTGAGACAGAATCTTGACGCGGGACGTGAGCGCTGCCTTCATCTTGAGTGGCGGCCGCATGATCTCGAGCAGCGAGCCGTCAATCCGGTACCGCACCCGGATCTCGTGCTCAAAGGGCTCGATGTGGATGTCGCTGGCCCCCCGGCGCACGGCGTCGGTGAGCAGACCGTTGATCAGCTTGACGACGGGCGCATCGTCGATCTGCGCCTGAGTGACCGTCTCGTCTTCCTCTGTTTCGACGACCTCGACGTCTTCGCCCGTCTCCTCCATGTCCTTGAGGATGCTCTGCAGCTGCTGGTCGGAGGACTCGTAGTGCTTCTCGATCAGGTTGCGGAGGGTATACTCCCCTGCGATGACCGGAAACAGGTCGAAGCGGGTGATGAACTTGAGGTCTTCGAGCAGGCCGAGGTCGGTCGGATCGGCCATGGCGACGGTAAGCGTTCGTCCTTCCCGCTTCAGCGGGAGGACCACGCTCTTGGTGGCCATTTCGGCGGGGACCAGCTTGATGATCTTGGGATCGACCTCGAACCGGGTGAGATCGACCGCGGGCATGCGATACTGGCGGGCGAGCACCTTGGTGATCTCGAGCTCCTGAACAAGCCCGAGCTTCACCAGTACGTAGCCGAGCCGGTGCTTGCTGTTCTTCTGCTCCGTCAACGCCTGCGCAAGCTGCTCGCGCGTGACGAGGCCTTCACGGAGGAGGATTTCGCCGAGCCGATCACCACCGGCTGCTGCCGTCGCCATGATCTCTTTGGTTTGGGGACAGGGATAGTCAGGAGGTAATATCGGCCGGTTGCGCCGGGAACCTTAGCCGGACATCAGCGGACAACCACCCTTTCCTTGAGGCGGGCCAGGCCGGCCCGAGTCAGGCCCGGCACACCGGCCAGCCCTTCGATAGTGGCAAAGTCCCCGTGCTCCTCACGATACCGCAGTATGGCGCGGGCCTTGGCCGCACCGATTCCGGGTAGGGCGTCCAACTCCGCGCGGCTGGCGGTGTTGATGTTCGTAGGGGCAACGCGGGCGTCGCCCGATGACTCAGGCGGTGCAGATCCCCGGGCGAGGCACGCCTCACCCCTACATGCCCCGCTAAACACCACGTGCGGGCCGATGGTCTTGAGCAGAGCGGGTCCAATCCCGGCCACCCGGTCCAGGCCATCCAGGCTGCCGAACGGACCGTGCGCCTGCCGGTCGGCAACGATGGTCTTGGCCAGCCGGGGCCCTACTCGGGGTAGCCGGGCCAACTCGCCTGCCGGGGCGAGGTCCACATTGATATGCTCATCCTGTGCCAGCGGGCGGCCCTGCCGCATGGCGCTGTCTCGCTGGGCCAAGGGCGACTCGGCCCCGAGGGTAGCGAGCAGCTGCACCCCGCCGGCTGGCTCACCTGGCTTGGTAACCAGGTAACGGACCCCCTGGCCAGCCACGGCCAGGGCGAGAAGAAGCAACAATGCCCGACGCTCTGGAGGGGGCATGGGAAGACGGTACGGCGGTGCGGCGGTACGGCGGTAGGCGTTTTTATGCGGGGAAGGACGGAAAAGGCCGTCATTCCCGTCTTATCAGCGCCGCGGCCACGTCGCCGACCACCTGGAGACTGGCCGCGCTCACCTTGTCGATCGTGTCGTAAGGCGTGTGCCAGGCAGGGTAGTCGAAGTCCACGACGTCGATCGCGCGAATGCCCGCCTTCTGCAGCTCCAGATGGTCGTCGATGAGAGTGTGTCTGGGCGAGCTGATGAAATAGCCGCCATAGCCCAGATCCTTGGCCGTGTCCCAGACAAGCTCGACCACCTCTGGTGCACCGATCAGGGAGTTGCCCTCCTGGTAGACCTGGAGATCCTTGTCGCCGATGAGGTCGAACAGCACGGCGTACAGCGGCTTTCCCCCTAGCTGATGGGCTCCGTAGTACCGCGATCCGATGAGCACATCGTTCGGTGTCTTGGTGAAGTCACCATAGTCCTCCCCATCCACGAAGAGAAGATCCACGCCGACGTCAGGAGGAGTTCGCTTGAGCACATCGGCCACGCCGAGCAACAGCGCCACACCCGATCCCCCGTCGTTGGCACCAAGCACCGGCTTGGTGGAGTCCGTCGATTGGGGACTGTCGGCGACCGGTCGGCTATCCCAATGGGCCAGCAGAAGGATCCGCTTCTCCGCGGTGGGCTTGAACCGGGCGATGAAGTTGCTCAGCGGAAGCGTGTCACCCTTGGCCGTCACGTGCTTCCACTCCTGAACCACGACGGTGTCGGCCCGCTGACGCAGCAGGCTGTCGAGCCACCCACCCATGCGCCGATGGGCCTCGGTCCCGGGAATCCTGGGGCCGAAGGCCACCTGGCTCCGAATGTAGCCCAGAGCGGTTTCACCATTGAACTCCCGCGGCGGCCGCGCCTTTTCTCTGCAGGCGGAGAAGAGGAGGACGGCAAGGACGGCAAGGGTAAGGACGGGAAAGACGGGAAGGACGGGAAAGACTCGGCGCATTCTGTAACCTAGTTGGAGATGAGTGCCGCTGTATTCCTTCCCGTCCTTCCCGTCCTTACCCGACCTTACCGATAATCCCCTGCGTACAGCGACAACTGGAACGACAACAGCAGGAAGATCTGTGAGGTCCGGCGGCTGAGATGACGAGCATCGTTGATCGAATAGCCAAACTGAAAGCCACCGGTCACGGTCTTGAGCAAATCGGTGTCGAGGCCGCCGCGAAGCTCCTGCCGTCGCACGTCGGAAACCACGGTACAGTCGCTGGTCGATCCCTGTTCGAGGCAGGTCAGCGTCTTGGATGACACGGCCGTCAGGGTGGAGCGCACCCGCTTGCGCATCCGGCTTAACGCGGCCGGCAGGGCAAACGAATAGCTCACCGTGCCAGTCAGGTCGTTTTGGTCCAGCACACTGGCGTTTCCGTTGTTCTCTGTTCGTTGGGAGCGGGTGGAGTACGCTGTCGTCAGTCCCAGCCCATTCCTGAACGAGATCTGCAGGTCGGGAGTGAAGGTAGAGGATGAGGTTGCGCTTCGAGCCCCTTGGCCTTCCGGGCTGGGCTGGGTCGAGGTGCCTTGACGGCGGCGGAGAGCTGCACTGGTCGCCACCAGCGCGAGGGGACCGCCGGCGAAGGTACGGGTCCACCGCAGAGTCCCCACGGGCCACTCTCGCTGTCGGCTCGTGGTCTCGGTGAAGCCGCTCGCCACCTGCTGAAAGCGATCGGTCCGGGTGAGCGAGTAGGAGACCGTCGCGCTGAACCCCAGCGGCAGCTCTGCCCCGGTCGCGACGGTGGCCGTTCTGGTCTCGGTGGCGCCGCGGGCGCTTTCGCCTTCCTGAGTGAGGAACTGGTCACGTCCACCCAGGCCGAGCATGAAGCCGAGGCCGGGATCGAAAGCGCTCAGGTCGTAGGTGGAGCCCCGAATAAGCCTGCTACTGAAGTCAACCGGCCGTACCCGCGCCACTGCCCGCCCTACCCTGCTGCTATCTCCCCAGAGTTGGCGGAGTGCACGCGATAGATCCACCGACACCCCGATGTCGCGGACCCGGGAGTTATTGAGCGTCTGGGGGAGAATGAACGCGCCGCTGTCGCCATCTGTCTGCACCGGAGAGCGGCTGGTCAGGGTGCGGGAGAGTAGAAAGTTGCTCGAGGTGGTGAATCGGGGGCGGAGCCACGAATTCAGCTTCGGCGTGAGTGCCAGGCTGGTCGTCAGTGTCCGGTCGCGCTCCACGCCGATCGGTACTCCCAGGAGGAAGCGGCGCTCGGCGTACGCCAACCGTCCGAGCGAGGTCGAGTCGGGATAGACCCGGAGGTCGCGGGTAGTGGTCAGGTCGCCATTGAGGGAGAGCATGCCCAGTGGCTGCCACGTCAGGCCACCGGAGTTACGCCACAGATGGGTCAGCGAGAGCGTCGGACGGATGGTGGAATCATCCGCCCGGGCCACCGGCACGGAGAACAACGAGTAGTCCGCCTTGTCCCGCGAAATTCCGCTGCTCCATCGAATGCTTGCCGGTGCCGGGCTGAAGGTCGCGTTGGCGAGCGCCTTCCCACCCTCGCTCTCGCGCAGCCACCTCGGCAGCCGACTGACCAGACCCCCGAACGGCAGCCGCGGTCCGCGCCGGGGAAGCTGCAAGGCGTAGCCGAGCACGACGGAGTAGGCGTCGCTGTTGGCGTCGGTCAGCTCCGTGCGGGAGCGTCCCTGAGTCAGCACCGCAGCCACCGACAGCGGATCTACCAGACCGCGAATCAGCCAGTTGCTGCCCCGCTGGCTTCGGCGGATGGCCAGATTGTAGTTGGCGCTCCAGGCCTGCGGCTTCCGAAGCCCGTCCAGCGCACTGCCTCGGATGTCGGTTCCGGTGATCAGCTGCGGAGTCACGTCACTCCTATTGTAGGTGACAGTGAGCGGGACCGACAGTCCGAGGGATGGCGGAAGAAACCGGTCGAGCCGCCAGTTAGTGTTCATCTGAAGCGTGCCGGTTGTCCGGTAGGTCGGGTCGCTATTGATCTGGTGAAACTGGCCGTCCTGCCGAACGTAGGCGGCGCTGATGCTGCCGACGTCGGAGGCGACGAGGCGGGTATCCACAGCCATCGCCGTTCCTACCTCCGACACCGGGCTGCCGAGGCGAATGTCGTCTACCCACAGCTCCGCATCGGGGGCCGAAGTTGCCGCGGCCACCCGATAGATCCCGGCGGACACCTCTTGCACCGCCGCCAGGTTGGGCGGGTTGATTCCTGGATCCGCTAAGTGGACAAGGTACGGTCCATCGCAGGCGACAAACGCGTTCGAGTCGAGACTCCCACACTCGGCCGCGCCGGAGGGTGCTGCGCCGCTGAGCCATCGGCTCTCCAGTTCGGCCCGGAGCCGCCGCCAGACCTCGAGATCGATGATGAACTCCGGCTCCCAGGACACGCTGCGGGCTGGCGCACGATAGAGGTAGAAGTTCCGGTCATCGCTCCCCAGCTTGATGAACGCCTGATAGTCGCCGGCCTCCCACTCTGCTCCACGCCCCCGCATCCAGACCCGGAGCGAGCGATACCCGAGAACGTTCTGGGGGCCGGCCGGGAACCGGAGATATGCCTCGGCGCGTTGGCCGGGCTGGAGCCCGCGAGCGATCAGCCGGAGGGATTTCTCGTTGATCTGGGTGCCCAGCGAACTGCGATCGCCACCCACCCGGGACCCCGCCTCGATGACACCGGGCGGCGATTCGTACCCCAGGTCGGTGCGGTTTTCGGTGGAGACGATCGACGCGATCACCTCGCCGCCTGGCTCACCGAGGGAGCCGGAGATTCCCGCGATGGGTGACTCGGCCCGTCGCACCCAGGGAGAGCCCACCAGCCGGAGGCGAGCTAGTGCAAACCGGGCAACGATGTCCGGCTCTCCACGATCGGGCGCTGCCACAGTGACGCGAAGATGCTGAATGAGGCGGAGGTTGGGCGTGCCGATCGTGGCGTCCGGTGTCCGGATGGGAATGCGGTAAAGTTGCCACCCATTTGGGGTCCCATCCGGCCGCAGCCGCCCGTTTCGGACGAAATACTTGTCCCCCGGTTGGAGGCTGACGATATAGCGGAAGACGTTCTCGTTGGCCCCCGAGGAGTTGAGCACGTTGTCGCCGTTCAGGTCTTCCGTATCCAGGCTGCCATTGCCGTTGGTGCAGCGACCGCTGAGGTCGCCCCAGGGAAACACCGGCACCGTTGTTCCCAGGATGCGTTGACAGAGTGGGAGGTCGGTAACGGGGGCTCCGGTCGTGCCATCGATCAAGGTACTTGGCCGGTCTCCCAGGATGCCGATATCGTCCACCTGGGCGTCGAAGACGTCGATACTGTTGCGCTCGGTATCGAGCCGGCCTTCGCCCACGGACTGCCGGCCGGTGAAGACTGTGTCCGCGCCGGTGACCGTGATGCTGTCAGGCGCCAGGCCTAGCGCATCCTCATTCACGGTACCCAGGTCGAAGACCAGCCGGACCCCCGCCGAATCCGCGGTGCGGTCCCCTGACTGGAAAACCCAGAACTCCAGGTACTCGTCGCGGGTGAGGTCCACACCGGTCGGACTAAGTGAGGTAACCATCGACCGCCACCGGGGACTGCCCGGCCGTTCGGGGAGTGACCAGCGTGACGCATTGTTTCGCTGCACTACCCCGCCTGCGGTATCGGCATGGAGGGTAAGGTATAAAGCGGTCTCGAGCTGTTCCGCCCGTCCCGAGATCCGGATCAGCGTGTCTATGTCCTCGGGCCGGAGCTCCACCGGCTGATTGCTGCCGGCAGCCGGTATGAGGTTCTGCCAGGTCAGTGCGACCGCGTCATCCGGCTGGAAGCCACCGGCAAATCCCAGGTCCTCCACCCCGTCGGCCTGCTGCGGACGGCTACCGAACTGCCATGCCGTCTCCCGGAGCGGCAGCGCAATCCCCGCGTCGGCTTCGAATTCCTCGACATACGCCTGTCCCGAACGGTTGGGGTCCGGCTTGGTGAACGCAAACTCGGCGTTGAAATCGAGGAGGGATGGCGCCACCGCAGGGCGGGTGGTCAGGTGGCTGAGCAGTCGGCTCACACCGGACGGCTTAAAGTGGAGCGCCGTGTTGATGCCGCCGATGAGGTTGGCCGAAGCCTCGAAGCCGAGCGGCGGCCGGTTGAAGGCACTCTGCTCCTGTTGATACATGCCGATGAAGTTGATATCGCCCACTTCACCCAGGCTGTAACGGGTGGACAGGCCGAGGATGGTCGTCGGGGCCACGGCGAACAGCCCCTGTTCCTCGAAACGCGCGGTGATCTGACCGGCCGCGCTTCCAAAAAGCGCGTCAGGATTTAGGAAGGTGACCTGACCCAGGTCGTAGGAGATACTGTAGTCCACCCCGCGTTCCAGCCGCCGCCCTCCCAGCAGCAGCTGCTCGCTGCCTTCCCGGATCTGTAGTGCGCCAAGGCTCAGCGTGGATCGGTCGCCCGCGCCGCTCGAGTTGTAGCGAAGCCTGACCTGGAACCGGGCTGGTGGTCCCTGCGTGAGAAGGAGGTAGAGCGGAGTTCGGTAAAGGGAGTCGGAGCGCTCGGCCGGACTCAGGCGGGGATCCGCGAATGGTGTCAGGCTGGGGAAGATAATGTACGATTCCTTCAGCACCTCGGAGGCGGCGGGGTCCCGGGTGCGGGGGAATAAACGGTTATCCCGGTCGAAGACATTCTGGTCGGTTGCCACCGCCAACCCGAGCAGTGCCAGGTAGGTCGTGCCGGCGCCCTGGGGCCGCTCCGAGCGGTTGACCGACAGGTTGACCTGAAGCGATGCAGGATCGAGATCCGATCCGGCCACCCGGTAGATCTGACGCATCTCATGGCGAAAGGTCACCGCCTCCGGGCCCTTCTTCGGCTCCACGATGAGACGAAGACTATCGGTGGAACCTTGGCCTCTGTCGTCCGCCGGGAAGCTTCCGACCGTCGTCCCGGCCGCGGTGGTATAACTCACGGCCAGGTAGTCGTTTTGGTCGAGCTTCGTCGAGAGGGCGAACCACAGGCCCGATGGATCCAGATAGTAGTCGGCGCCCTGGATTAGGAGCTGCCACCGTACCGGGCCGAAGTTCTGGGCGGGATCAATGGTGCGGGCAAGGGCGGTGATCCCGCCGAGGTTGGGATCGGCACCGTTCCCGCCCTGGGGCGGCCGATATCGGTAGACTCGAACCTGGGCCGGCTGGGCCGCGGGGGCAATTGCGGCACCGGCCAGATTGAGAATGTCGATCGCCGGAAAGCCCGGAACTGCGGTGGTAGGATCCACCACCCAGTAGAAGCGCCCGGTCTCGAAATCGAGGTCGCGCGCCTGTCGATCCTGAGGCTGGCTCGTCGTTTGGCCGACGGTGTAGACCCGGTTGGCCACCTGGCTTCCCTTCTGGGTGGCCGCCAGAGTCTGGAACTGAAACGGGCCTACCTCGAACTTTGCGTTGACGCCGAAGTTGTTGGCCGGGATGGCAGCAGTGATGAACCGGGACGGGGGAGGCCGGAAGGTGACGGTGCCGACCTCGATTCGCCGAATGATCTCGTCTTCGAGTCCTTCGTAATAGACTTGAACGTTGTTATTGCCCGAGAAATCCCGCTCGGTGTCGTAGTCCACCGCAACGTGGACCCGCCGCCCGAGAGTTCCACTGGATCTCACGTTCACCTGGTTGTCCAGCCGCGGTGGCTTGAAGCCGCCCCGGCAGCCGGAGTTTGGATCCAGCAGTAAGGCCGGCCCGCAGCGTTCGTTTCGAAGCCGGTCGGTTCGGAGCTCGAATCTGACTTGGCCGTCGAGGTCAAGGTCGGCATACTTCTTGGAGAGTCCGAGGACACCGCGGTCGGGCTGCGGCGTTCCCTGCTCGTTGAGGCCTTCCTCTCGAAGCTGCGTTCCGTACAGGGCCATGAAGCGACGCGCGGTAGCGCGCTCGCTCCTGGCCGAATCAAGCACGGCAGAGACCGTGCTGTCCCAGGTGGCGGCGCGAAGGGCGGGCGGAGTTCGGGGAGCCCCCAGCCAGGGGGCCCGGAGCAGCCGTGGCTCACGGAGCTCGAACGGTGGGACGGAGAAGGTCGCCCGCACGCCGATGGCACCCGTGTCGGCTCGAGCCGAATCGGCTTGGCCGGCGAGGACCCTCGGAAGTGTGACGAGGCAGATTAGGGCGACGTGAAAGCGCGCCACTCTACGGGAAACCCAACGATAGGGCTTTGGAGTAGTGGATCGGCAAATATAATGAGCGCACGAAACCCTTACAACCATATAAGTTAGCTAACTTGCGCCTGCTCAATCGCTATATCCTGCGCCAACTGGCGGCACCCTTCTTCTTCGCGTTGGCTGCCCAGACCAGCCTCATGCTCCTGAGCCAGGTGGCCAAGAAATTCGGCGCGCTGGTGGGCAAGGGCCTGCCCTGGACCGTGATCGGGGAGGTCTTCCTCCTGAGCTTGCCGTTCATCATCGCCATGACCCTGCCGATGGCCGTTCTGCTGGCTGTGCTCTACACCTTCAGCCATCTAGCCGCCGACAACGAGCTCACGGCCACGCGGGCCAGCGGGATCAGCGTGTACCAGGTGCTGACCCCAGTGCTGATCTGGGGCGCCTGTATGGCCGCGTTGAACTTCGCCTTCGTCGACCAGGTCCTGCCCCGGACGAATGCGCGGCTCCGGTCCCTGCTGATCGATATTGGGAGGAAGAAGCCCACCTTCGAGCTCCGCGAGCAGGTGATCAACGAGGTACCTCCCTCCCAGTACTTCCTCCGGGCCAGCCGGATCGATGCCGCCACCGGCCGCTTGCGCGGGGTCACCATCTATGACGTGGGAGGCGAGTCCAGCCGCCGGATCATCTACGCGGACAGCGGCGCGATGGCGTACGCGGAGGGGCAGACCGACCTCAGCTTGCGCCTGTATGACGGGGCTATTCACCAGTATCGTCCCGCCGAGCCCGCCCGGTTTCAGCTCACCTACTTCACGGTCAACGAAGTTCGGGTGAAGAACGTGTTCGACGAGCTGCAGCGGAACACCAGCGAGTCCGTGAGAGGCGACCGGGAGATGAGCACCTGCGAGATGCTCACGGTCATTCATGACGCCAGAGAGGAGCAGGCGGAGGCCCGGCGCGAGCGGTCCGAGCTGGTTCTCAATGATCTACGAACGCTCCTAGAGCAGCCTCCGCTTCGGGCAATCCCGGCTGCTCCACCCGACTCGTCGCGACGGGGGTACTGCGGCTGGTTACACTCGGTCCTCGCGGCCCTTCTTCCCAGGACGGCAGAGGCCCAAG
>Ga0307282_10000678_pt1 | contig 11233 bp, 12 predicted proteins | sample ER_DNA_121_FD_194475 | JGI IMG/M metagenome (GOLD analysis project Ga0307282, IMG submission 194475) | Bulk soil microbial communities from the East River watershed near Crested Butte, Colorado, United States - ER_DNA_121 | ecosystem: Environmental > Terrestrial > Soil > Floodplain | place...
CAGTGCTTCCGCCCTTTCCCGCTTGGCCAAGGCATCGATGAATTCGGCCAGCTTTTCGGCGTCCGCGTCCGGGGAGAGATCCAACCGACCAGCGAGGATGACTCGACCCGATCGAACGAACACCGCCACCAGGGATTCTTCGGGATGAAATCCGATGAGGTAGGGGATGAGTGCCAGCAGGTCGTCTGGCCGACGGACCTTGAGCCGAGTCGGCGTCTCCAGTGCGCCGCCGCGCCGGCGTTGTGCCGGTTTCCGGTCTACTGGTTTCCTGCGTTTCGGCTTCCCGCGTGCAGGCTTGTTGTGCGCCGATTTCCGTGAGGATGACATATGGGAAGGTTGCGGATGCGAGCCCAAAACGTGCGGCCAGCTGCGGATCTGTGGACAAAGAGCCCAACACCGAGAAGGCCTGTGGACAACGTGCGGCGAGAAGGCGAGATGCCAGGGGTCGGCAGGGAGCGAATCCTGCGCTACCGTGGTCGAAATGGACGAGCCCAGCGGTTCAGAAAGTACCGGCATGGGACCGACGCCCAGCGGGCCGTCCTTCGTCCCCTGGGCGCCAGCCCCAGGTGACGCGCCGCCTACGAGGCCCTACCCGACACCGTCAAGGCCTCCCGGACTTGGCTCCGGGCGGCCATCCCGTCTCCCGACTCTCATGACCGCGGCCGTGATCTTGATTGTCTTGGCCGTCGTTGCCATAGCCAGTTATGTCGCTCACTTCGCAGACACCCACGTCAGCGCCCCGACCGCCAGTAAGCAACCCCTACCCCAGGTCAGCGCTCAGGGAGACCGGATCGAGTTCACTACCACCGACGGAAGCGGTCAGCTGATCTTGCTCAGGCACTCTTGGGTCAGCTACGGGCAGGCGCCGCCAACCTCGGGAAGTTATCTGCGGGTCGAGGTTGAGCTGATCTGCGTTAGCGGCTCGATCGACTACGACCCGTACAACTTCCAAGTGTTCGACCAGACCGGCCGGCTGTTCGAGACGGCGATCGAGGGCGCCGGCTACTCCATGCTGTCGAGCGGCACGCTGCACCCCGGAGACCACGTACGCGGCACGATTGCCTTTGATATGCCGCGCGGCGAGGCAACGCTGCTGATGAGTGACAGCTCCAACCAGACGGTCACGGCACTCAAGGTCCCTGACTAACCCGCTGGTGGCCCAGGCTGCCGCGCCGCTGTCCTGGACGAGCGAGCGAGCAGACACGCCTCTCGTGCGAGTGAGTGAGGAAGGCAGCGGCCAACAGGCGGCAGCCTCAGCGAGCGGAGCCAGCAATAGATACAGCGCGCCAATAGGCTCAGCGCATGGCTGAGCTGGAGGAACGGCGCTTCAGAGGTTGGGACGTTCTCCGGCTCTCGACCGAGGCGCTCACCGCCGAGATCATCCCCGGTCTAGGTGGCACGATTACGTCCCTGAGGCGCCGGGCTGACGCTGCCGAGGTGCTCTGGTCGACGCCCTGGGGGCTGCGGCACCGTGCGGCGCGCTCGGTGCCGGGCACGTCCCAAGCCCAGATGATCGACAGCCTCGCCGGTGGCTGGCAGACGCTGTTCCCCAACGGCGGTGACTCGATCTCGCTACACGGCGTGGAGTGGGGGTATGACGGGGAGGCTCGGCTCACCTGGCTGGATTGGGAGTTCACCGGGTCATCGGTGCGGATGGCGGGCCGTCTGATCCGCGCGCCGTTCGAGATCACCAAGATCATTTCGATGCGGGACAGCGAGATCACGATCGGTGAGACGGTACGTAATGCGGGCAGGGAGCGGGTCGAAACCATGTGGGGCAGCCAGCTGATGCTCGGGGGCGCATTGCTCGGTCCGGAAACCGTCGTCGACGCCGCTGCCGCGGTAGTACGCCCCGACCCTGACGTCAGCCCTGGTGCGAACTACGACGACCTGATGCCGTGGCCACGATCTCACGGCCCCGAGGCGATGATCAACTTGCGGCTGCTGCCAGGTCCCGACGCCGAAGAAACCAGACTCGCCTACCTCAGCGATTTCTCTCAGCCCTTGATCGCAGTCAGCCGGCCATCGCATCGACTAGCGATCGACGTCGAATGGGACGCAGATGTCTTTCCCTACGCCTGGTATGCACTGGAGGCTGGTCGGCGCGACGGCTTTCCGTGGTACGGGGCCGGATACTTTCTGAGCCTGACACCCTGCACGAGCTGGCCGGCCCATGGTGTTCATGAGGCACGGCGGGTGTCCAGCAGTACGGTCATGATCGATCCCGGCGAGGTGCTGACGAGCTATGTGACGCTCCGCGTACAGCCACTCAGCTAATGCGGTATCTCAGCGATACTCCTTGCGAATCACCAGCTTCAGCCCGGACCAGACGTTGTCGATCGCGCAGACCTTGACATCGACCAGCGTGCTAGTGGGCAGCACGATCTCGCGGATGACATCTTCGGTGATGTCGGTCTCGATCTTGCTCGCGCGCTTCGGCCAGGCCACCCAGATCATGCCGTTGGGCGCAATCGCGGAGGTCAGGGACGGAATGCGGGCGGCGAGGTCGACTTGGCGGGTGACGAAGATCAGCACCAGATCGCGATGGCCGCCCAATCGCCGAGTGATCGTCACACCGTCGGGCAGCTCCCCGAGAATGGCATCGACGTCGAGTGGCGCATTCAGCGCCGCCATCGACATGCCAGGTTTGATGCCCAGCTTCTGGGGCAATGGTGTGCCCGAATAACCGACCGTCATTTGCTGGCCTCCATCTGGGTAGCAGCAGCCATGCGCCCTTGTCGGCACCGTAGGTAAACCTAGGTTGCTGGCCGTCTGCATATGCAGCAACCCATGCAGACCGTCAGAAACCCACGTGAACGTAGGTTGCGGCGGAAGTGGATGAGAGGGTGGGCCCGGGTGCGGAACTGAGAGGGTGCGCCGGGAACGGGGGGTCCAGGCACACAGCTAAGCGTTGGCAAATCACTTGGGCGTCGTGCTTGACTCGGCAACATGCAGGAGCTGGATGCGACGCACGCCGACGAGCCACATTCCGGGGGTCTGGCGAACCGGCTCAACTGGCTGCGCGCCGGTGTGCTGGGCGCCAATGATGGCATCATTTCTGTTGCGGCAATTGCGGTTGGGGTGGCGGGCGCGACTCCGCAGCTCGGGCCGATCCTGACCGCCTCTGTTGCCGGCCTGGTTGGTGGTGCGATCTCCATGGCTCTTGGGGAGTACGTGTCGGTGAGCAGCCAGCGCGACAGCGAGCGGGCATTGATCGCCAAGGAAAAGCACGAGCTGGCAACGATGCCAATCCAAGAGCTGGCCGAGCTCACCCAGTTGTATCAGGACAAGGGGTTGAGTCCGCAGACCGCGCGTCAGGTGGCTGAAGAGCTGACGACCAAGGACGCTCTAGCGGCGCACCTGGAAGTGGAACTCAACATTGATCAAGATGACATCGTCAGTCCGTGGCGGGCGGCGTACACATCAGCGGTGTCCTTCCTCATCGGAGGCGTGCTGCCCGTGTTAGCCATGATCATCTTTCCGGCCTCGACGCGAATCCCTGCCACCTTTGTCGCCGTTCTCATCGCTCTGGCAATCACCGGAGCGACCGGCGGATATCTCGGTGGCAGTCCCTTACTAAGGCCAACCGTTCGGGTGTTGGTCGGCGGCGCGCTCGCGCTCGGGGCAACCTTCCTCATTGGACGTCTTCTTGGCACCACGGTGCTGGCCTGAAGCTGCTAGTGCCGAGCGTCCGACACTAGGCGACAGCCATCAACCATCCAACGCGCGCCGCGTACGCCCGGGCCCGGTCCAGCCAGAGTTCCAGTTCTTCCTGAGCCTCTTGCCCGGTCCGTTCCTGCGGTGACTCCGCGACCCAGATAGCGGTGGCGAGCGCTCGTACGGCCTGAATTGCCGGATACAGCCGACCCGGTCCGCCGGCTCGCCGATATCCCAAGATCAGGTAGTCCACCAGCGGCTGCGCGACTGCATGCCATCGAGGGCATAACCAGGTGATCGTGTCAACGGCGGAAGCCAGGTCCCAAGTCGGATCACCCAGGCCACCGCTCTCCAGATCCAAGAAGCTGACCCGCAAGGCAGGCTGTTCCTCGACCATGACGGTGCTGGCACTCAGATTGCCGTGGATCCAATGCTGCTCGGTCCAGCGCTGATCAACTTCGATTGCCGCAGCACGGAGGTCGGGGGAGGACTCGTAAGCCTCCAGGACTGCCGCGTACCCCGACCCCCCTGCTGCGTCCCTCATCAAGGGCATTAGGCGCCGCGGGCTCAACACTCGCGGCCGCGGCGCGAGCGATGCCGGCAAGCGGCGGGTCGATAATGTATGCAACGTCGCGATTGCCGCACCCCATGCCTGGCAGATCTGGGCAAGTTCGGCAAGGGTGCCGCGCTGCTGAGCAAGATCAGCACCACCGAATTGGCCTGCCTGGGCCACGATCTCGGAGGGTGTAAACATCGCAATCGTCCAAAGCTCGTCATGCCTGGCGAGAAACCGTCAAGCTACTTACAAATACTGAGGACCCACTGCCCCCGGTGATACAGCTGGTCCTCCACAGTGAATTCGAGACAGGTTGGGGCCATGGTTTGGGCAGATTCGCCGGACATGGCGAGTTCCTCGTCAGGTTGCCGGGGCGCCATCCTTCAGGCGAATCCAGCGGGTGATCAGGATCGGTTCGACCAGAGGGTGACCCGCCAGGTCGCACATCCATTCTGTGAGACTCCTCATTTGGGCAAGCCAGGCACGCTGGATGCGCGGGAATGGTCACCCGGCTAGCAACCTAGTTAGGGACAGGAGAAGGTGAGTAATGATCGAACGCCCGGTCGAACGCTCAGTGCCAGGCCCCGGCTGGGCCTTGCTGATCATGCTGCTGCTGCTCGCTGGAATGTGGGTGCTGGAGTTCTTTGATCAGCTGAGCGGCAATGAGCTGGACCAGTTAGGCATTCACGCTCAGGAAATCGATGGGGTGCCTGAGATCTTCACCGCACCGTTCTTGCACGCGGGCTGGGATCATTTGATCAGCAACTCGCTGCCGTTCCTGGTGCTGGGATTCCTCGTGTTGCTGAGTGGGCTGGCCAGGTGGCTCGTCTCGTCTTTGATCATCATCGTGATATCTGGCCTGACGGCCTGGTCCCTGACGCCGCCGCACACGATCATTCTGGGTGCGAGCGGCCTGATCTTTGGCTGGCTGACCTACCTGATGGCTCGCGGCATCTGGTCGCGCCGTCCCGCGCAGGTTGTGGTCGCCGTACTGGTACTCCTGGTGTACGGCGGGCTGATCTGGGGCGTTTTCCCCAGCAGCGCAGGGGTCAGCTGGCAAGCGCACCTCGGCGGTGCAGTCGGCGGCGTACTGGCAGCCTGGCTGTTGCATCGGCGGGCGACCCGCCGCCAGCTGGTGACCTCAGGGACAGTACGTCGCTACTAGTGCAGTAGCCGATAGAACCGCCAGAAGCCGAAGTCCTCGATGGGCAACACTTCGACGGAGCTGAACCCCGCGCGTTTGGCGTAGTCGGTGAGGATCGACCTGCGCATCACCGTGCCAGTGCCCTCCGACGGCGTCGACGACAGGCCGTCGGGAAGGCAGATCAGCGTGCTGAAGCCGTACATCAGCTGTTCCACCTGGTCACCAGGAGCGCGGAACTCATCGGCGACTGCCTCGTCCATGATCACCACCAGTCCGTCGGAACGGACCGCTCCGTGTATCGCCGCCAGTACGTCAACCGGGCGCGGCATGTCGTGAATGCACTCGAACGCGAAGGCGGCATCAAAGGGGCCAAGCTCGGACAGTGTTTGGCCTGCCGCGACGACGAAGCGCGTCCGATCAGCAACGCCGGCCGCTTCAGCGTTCGCGTTTGCAGCCTGGATCGAGGGTTCATCAACATCGACTCCGAGCACGTTTGAGGATGGGTACGCTTCGGCGAGCGCGATGCTCGACCATCCCGCGCCGCAACCGATATCGGCAATCCGGGCCCCTGGCTGCTGGAGCACAGCCTCGATCCCGGGCACGGAGGCGAGAGCAGGCGCCAGTGCTGACTCGAACCACGGCCGGTTGAGAGCGGCTTGGGAGTTGCGGGCATTGTCGCCAAGTTCGGCCCAGCTGACTCCGCCGCCGTCGCGGTATGCCTCCAACAAGCGCTCCAGTTTTGCGCCGGCCGCGGCCATCATCTGCGGCAGGGCACCCAGATAATTCAGGCTGTGGCGGTCGGTCAGCACCTCGGCGGCACCTTGGGGCATGGCATACCGTCTCTGTAGCCGATCGCCACCGCCGTCGTCGACGACCGTGAGGTTGCCGTATGCCGCCTGAGCCTCCAGCCATTCAACGGCGTAGCGGGTATTGGTTCTGGTTCGCTCGGCGAGTTCGGCCGGAGTGGCCGGCGCCTCCGCAAGCGCATCCAACCATCCGAGACGTTCACCGAGGTAGAGGTTGAAGATCGCCATCGTGCCGAGTGCGGCCGTAAAGACCTTGTCGGCAAATTCCTCCGTGCTCGGTGGCGTGTTCAATTGCTCGCTCTGCCCATACGGGGATGTGGCCATTACGATTCCTCCTGCTGGACAACGACGCGCTGAACGCTCCGGAAGGATTGCTCGTGTCAGATCCGATCAAGGTAGCGGTTCTCGGATTCTGGCACGTGCATGCAGCGGAGTACGCGGCACGGGCTCAGCAGCATCCGGACACCGAGCTCGTCGCGGCCTGGGACGATGATGCCGCCCGGGGACGAGCGGGTGCCGACACGGTCGGCGCGAGCTTCGTTGCGGATCTCGACGACCTGCTCGACCGCGACGACATCGACGCGGTCACCGTAACGACGGCGACTACCGCGCACCACGCGCTGATGCTCCGCGTCGTTCAGGCTGGAAAGCACATCTTCACCGAGAAGCTTCTCGCTCCGACAGTCGCCGAGGCCGAGGAGATCATTGCCGCTGCCGATCAAGCCAGGATCGCATTGGTGGTGTCCTTGCCGCGGCTGTATCACGGATACACCCGGGCAATTGCTGATCAACTCGGCGAGGAACGGCTCGGCAACCTGACCTACAGCCGGATTCGGCTGTCCCATGACGGGGCGATCGCCGGCTGGCTGCCGGACCGCTTCTATCACCCTCAGGCTGCCGTCGGCGGCGCGCTCAGTGATCTTGGCTGCCATCCCGTCTACCTGACGCAGCTATTCCTGGGTGCCCTTCCGGCTACCGTGAGCGCCGCCTACGCCTCGTTCACCCGACGCCAGGTCGAAGACCAGGCCGTTGTGACGCTCGGATATCCGGACGGGGCGATCGGGGTCGTCGAAACCGGCTTCCTGAGCAGCGACCCGTTCAGCATTGAGATCCACGGCACCAGCGCGAGCCTCGCGTACGAGAGTACGGATCACCAGCTTCGGATCCGTAATTCCGGATCGGCTAGCTGGGAGTCGCGTCCGGTGCCTCCCGACGAGCAAGACGCTTTCGGCCGGTGGGTGACTCATATCCGCGACCGCACCCGAGCCGATGACAATCTGACCCGCGCAGTCGAGCTCACCCGCCTCGTAGCGGCCGCGAACAGCGCGGCAGCTAGCGGCGGGACGGTGCCTTACCCGGGCGGTGCAGCGTGAACCCGATCAAGGTTGGTGTGATCGGCGGCGGCGGCATCGTGGATGCGCATATCCGGGGCTATCGGGCGTACGCCGATGCCATCAAGGTGGTAGCCGTTGCCGATGTCGTGACCGAGACGGTTCAGCGACGGGCGGCCGAGCTCGATGCTGTCGCGTACACCGATTTTCGGCAGATGATCTCCGAGGCAGATCTCGACGCCGTCGATATTTGCTTGCCGCACTACCTCCATGCCGACGCAATCGTCGCTGCAGCTGATGCGGGCAAACATATTCTCTGCGAGAAGCCGCTTTGTCTCACGGTGCAGCAGGCCGAACTGGTGCAACGGACGGTCAGTGCGGGTGGTGTGACGTTGATGTGCGCTCACAACCAGCTCTATCTGCCTGCGGTGGCCAAGGCCAAGCAGCTGCTGGAGCAAGGCGTACTCGGCGCGGTCTACGAGGTTCGAACAACCGACAGCTTCTACAACGACTTCGACCCGCAGAACATGGGCTGGCGCGCGACGGCTGCCACCAGTGGTGGCGGAGAGCTGATGGACACCGGCTACCACCCGACCTACCTGATGCTGCACTTCGCAGGAGGCTCACCAATCGAGGCCACCGCATTGTTGTCACGGCACCGGTTGCGCTTCATGGAAGGCGAGGACTCGGCGCAGGTGTTGGTGCGCTTCGACAACGGTGTCGTTGGCCAGCTGGTGACGAGCTGGGCGTACGACCCTCCGCCGAGCACCGAGCGGTTCTCCATTGTCGGAGAGCGTGGCTCGATGCACAGCGATGGAGGATCGCTGACCCTGACCCTGCGCGGATCGGCCAGGGAGACTTTCGCCTTCGATGCCGTGGACACCTATGCCGTCGAGATCGGCGAGTTTGCGAACTGTCTGCGCGCGGGCAGCCGTCCGCTGCACACCGAGAACGAAGGCATCGACGTACTCTGCCTCATCCTGGCCGCGTACGAGGGGGCCCGTACGCGGACCATCGCGCCGGTCTCTCGGGTGTCTGACACATCGGCTGGCTAAGCGACAGCAACGAGCCGGTCTGCCGCAGGTACCGATTCGCCGAGACTCTGGGTGACTGCCCGACGGAGAGTTTCGCCAATGTCGTGCTCGGCCGCCTGGCTGGACCAGCTGACATAGCCGTCTGGACGTACCAGGACAGCAGCAGTCCCGGCAAGTCCATAGCGCTGGACGAGTTCCCCGGTCGGATCGGAGATCTCAGTACCGACGGCCAGCACCTGGAATGGCGGGCCAGATGGCAGCATCGTTGCCGCAGCTCGCCACGCCTCGCCAGCGGCGCCGATCATGAGCGTCAGGTGACCGTCGAAGAGATCGATCGTCGACAGGCGCTTGCCGTGTACGTCTACCCAGGCATGGGGTGCCCGTTCGCCCGGTCGCGCCCGTCGGCCGACGTCCTCGAAATCTAGCTCGCCGGTTTGTCCGCCGGCGATAACCGTCGAGCCATATGTCACCCCGAAATCCGCGGCCAGCGAGGATTCCGCAGAGCCGCCGATTCTGCTCTCCATGGATCTCGACGCATTGCGCCGGCCAACTGGGCCACGCTCGTCCTGATAGCTGTCCAGCAGCGTCTCGTGAGCCCAGCCGCGGGACACCCAGGCAAGCTTCCACCCGAGGTTGTGACCGTCGGCAATGCCGGTATTCATTCCCGTCGCACCCCGCGGTGTCGTACCGTGCGCCGCATCACCGACCAGGAACGCCCTGCTGCACTGGTAGCGAGTAGCCACTGCCGCCGAGAAGTCCCAACGGAAGGTGGCCTCAATGTTCATCGCGAGGTCGGGTACGCCAGCTGCCGTCCGAATTCGCTCAGCAAGACGCTCCGGCGTCCACCACGCTGCCGCCTCCGGCACACCAGATTCCAATTCCATGTCGTAGACCCATCGGCCGGCGCCAGTCGGCACGAACACACCTTCGACCGTCGGTTTCATCACCGCGTGCAGAACGCAGAGTCGATGATTCACCGACGGCGCGAGATCTGCCTCGAACAGGGTGGCCAGGTGGACACCCTCCATACCAAGCGGCGCCAGCTCAATACCAAGCTGATCTCGAACCAGACTGCGCCGACCATCGCCTCCCACGATGTAGCGAGCCGGCACCTGATAGCGGTCACCGGTGTCGCGGCTGCGTAGCTCCGCTCGGACCAGATCGTCGTCCATGCTGAACGACAACAGCTCCGTGCCGAACCTCGACTCGCCCCCAACATCATGGAAGTAATCAAGCAGGATGGGCTCCAGATAGTCCTGGGGCACGACCGCCACATTTGTCGGGCTAACGGTGCTGCTCAAGCCGAGAGACGGCAGACCGAGCGAGACCTCCTGCGCCGGCTGAGACAGTGTCTCGGCGATGACCATCGTCAGCGGCAGAGCCATGTCAACGGCGCGGACCTTCTCCTCCAGGCCCCAGCTACGGATGATCTCCATGCTGCGGCCGCGGATTCCAGTCGCCTTCGGAAAGATCGAGACCTCGGGGTGCTTCTCCACCAGCAGTACGCGGGCATCGGAGCGCGCTGCCGCGATAGCGGTGGCGAGGCCGGAAGGTCCGGCTCCAATAACCAGCACGTCGTACGGGGTGTCCAGCTGACTCATGGCCATAAACTCCTTCACCGAGGTAGCAGATGACCTTCAGTGTTGGCGCTGGCCGCCGCGCACGGATCCGTGCTTATTACGGAGTTAGCCGGTCGAGGTAACCACGGAGCTCCTGCCGGCTTCGGCATCCGGTGCGGGCCAGCAAGCTGGACACGTGGGTCTCGACGGTCCTGGGTGAAAGATAGAGCCGCTGCGCGATGTTGCCATTCGACAGGCCGCCGGCAACAAGACGCAACACATCCATCTCGCGGCTCGTGACGCCCAGGCCACGGAGCGCCGCCGGGACATCGGAGTCACCGCGTCCCCGTCTCACCGGTGCCCCGGCTTGCCGCAACAAATCCCGACAGATCCGGGCCTGCGCCTCGTCATGGTTGCGCTCGTGAGCGACAAGGTCGATTCTGAGTTGGCTCAGCGGGTCGCCCCAGCTATCGCGGAGCGCGCACTCACAGGTGAATAGCCTGAGCAGTCGATGCCAGTACGGCACCGGCGACAGATGGTGCTCCCCCGCTGCGAATGCCTCCTCCGCACGATCGCGGTGGCCTTGCCGGCCCTCGGCGACCGCATCCGCATACCGCAGCGCTCCCTTGTTGGCCCGGCGCAGGCCGGCCGGCAGTTGGCGCAGAGCGGTCCGGGCCTCGGCATCGTTCTCGCCGACAATGGTGCGGACCAGCACCCAGAGCCCGAATTGGTGCAGCGGAGCAGCCGCTGCGTGATCCACCAGAGCGTCGGCGAAGCGGTCCAGCAGCAGTAGCGCCCCGGGCAGATCATGATTCAGCAGCCGCGGCAGCGCCCGGACCGCCCAAATCTGGGCGAGAGTATCGGGGGGCGACCATCCGCGGGCCTCGACGGAGGCCAGTCTGGCTGTCATCTGCCGTTCGCTACCGGGCATCGCGTTGCTTTGTGCCAGGAGAAGATCGCCGAGGCCAAGGAGATACGACGACTGGAGGACTGTGCCAAGCCCGAGCACTCGCTGTGCCGGTCCTTCGAGCGCACGAGGACCGTTCGTTACGTACGCCTGCTCGGCGAGGATGACCTCGGCGCCACCGGCCTGCATGAGTAACCCAGTGTCCAGCGCCAGGTCCCGCGCGCTGACCAGCTTCGCCG
>Ga0307282_10000680_pt1 | contig 11215 bp, 12 predicted proteins | sample ER_DNA_121_FD_194475 | JGI IMG/M metagenome (GOLD analysis project Ga0307282, IMG submission 194475) | Bulk soil microbial communities from the East River watershed near Crested Butte, Colorado, United States - ER_DNA_121 | ecosystem: Environmental > Terrestrial > Soil > Floodplain | place...
GTACGACCTCGCCAACGTCAAGCTCCAGCAGATCAGGAACGACCTGACGACGAACACGCACGATCTGGTCGTCGCCAAGCGCAGCCTGAAGGCCTCGCAGCGGCAGCTCTCGGCGCGGCTGGTCGAGCTCTACACCTCGCAGGACCAGGACTCGACCCTGGCGGTTCTCCTCGGCTCCACGAGCCTCGACCAGATGCTGACCAGAATCGACGCGGTCGACCGCGTCGGGCAGCAGGACTCGCTCGTGCTCAGCCAGGTCACGCACCTGCGCCACGAGGTCCAGCACCGTCAGCACGTGCTGAAGCGCGCGCACGCCGAGCAGACGCAGGTGGTCGCGCAGCGCGCGGCGGCGCGGGCTTCGATCCAGAGCCAGCTCGGCCAGCGCCGTGCGCTGCTCAGCTCGATCCACAGCGAGATCGCGACGCTGCAGGCACAGGAGCGCGCGCGCCAGGCAGAGCTAGCGCGCCAGGCCCAGGCGGCGCAGCAGTCGGCCAGCACGGCCGCGATCGTGCAGGCCGTCGGCGGAGGCGGGATCACGACGGCGCCGCCGCCTACCCACGGCGGTGTCGTCGGGTACGCCGAGTCACAGCTCGGCAAACCCTACGTCTGGGGCGGGGCCTCGCCTTCGACCGGCTTCGACTGCTCCGGACTCGTCATGTGGTCGTTTGCCCAGATCGGGGTCTCGCTGCCGCACAATGCCGCCGCGCAGTACGGCTACGGCTCGCCGGTCTCGCGCAGCGACCTGCAGCCCGGCGACCTCGTCTTCTTCGACGGCCTCGGCCACGTCGGGATCTACGTCGGCGGCAACACCTTCATCCACGCGCCGCACACGGGCGACGTCGTCAAGTACTCCTCGCTGACCGGCTGGTACGCGTCGACCTACGTCGGCGCGCGACGCATCTAGTCCCGGTACAGCGCTTCGATCACGGCCGCGAAGTGCTCGGCGCAGACCCGGCGCTTGAGCTTGAGCGTCGGCGTGACCTCGCCCTCCTCGGCGGTGAAGTCGCGCGGGAGGACGGCGAAGCGCTTGATCTGCTCATAGCGGGACAGCGGGGCGTTCACCGTGTCGACGATCCTCTGCACCCGAGCCTCCAGCTGCTCGGCTGAGAGCCCGTCGGTGGTTGCCGGGTCGAGCGTGATCAGCGCGGCGACGTAGGGCCGGCGGTCGCCGACGACGAGCGCCTGCGAGACGAGCGGCGCGGTCTTGAGAGCATTCTCGAGGTTCTGCGGCGCCACGTTCTTGCCGCCGGCGGTGACGAGGATGTCCTTCTTGCGGTCGGTGATCGCGATGAAGCCGTCCTCGTCGATCGAGCCGATGTCCCCCGAGCGCAGCCAGCCGTCGTCGCCGAGCACCTCCCGCGTGGCCGCCTCGTCCTTGAAGTAGCCGGCGAAGACCGTCTCGCTGCGGATCAGGAGCTCGCCGTCCTCGTCCGTGCGCACCTCGAAGCCCGGGAGCGCCGGCCCGACGGTGCCGAAGCGGAAGCGGTTGGGGCGGTTGACCGACGCGGCGGTCGTGCACTCGGTCAGGCCCCAGCCTTCGACGACCAGGATGTCGAGCGTGTGGAAGAACTCGCCGATCTCCTTCGCGAGCGGCGCACCGCCGGAGATGCCGAGACGCAGCCGCCCTCCGAGCTTGTCCTTCACCTTGCGGTAGACGAGCCGGTCGGCGAGCCGGTGCTGAAGGCGCAGGCTGGAGGGAACCGGCCGGCCGGCCTGCCGCAGTTCGCTCACGCGGCGGCCGACGCGGAGCGCCCAGTCCAGCAGCCGCCGTCGCGGGCCGCGCACCTGCTCGAACTGGCCGAGGACGGCGGTGTGCACCTTCTCGTAGAGCCGCGGGACGCTCGGCAGCAGCGTGGGTCGCACCGCAGGCATCGCCTCGGCGACGCGCAGCGGGTCCGGGCAGAAGGCGGTCGTGAAGCCGGCCCGCGCCCCGATCAGGTGCATCAGCCGTCCGAAGTTGTGCGCGAGCGGCAGGTAGAGCAGCATCGTGTCGTCGGCGACGGCGAAGCCCTCGATGCGCTCGCAGGCGAGCGCCATCTCGAAGTAGTTGCGGTGCCGGATCATGCAGCCCTTCGGCGGCCCGGTCGTGCCCGACGTGTAGATGAAGGTGAACAGGTCCTCCTCGCCGACCGCGGCCTCCGCCTCGGCCAGGGCGTCCGAGTGCTCATTCGCGTAGGCGCGGCCTCGCTCGCGCACGCCGTCGAGCTCCGCGAACGCGATCACGTAGGGAAGCCCGAGGCCGGCGACCTTGGCCCGCTGCTCCTCGTCCTCGACCAGGACGCCGACCGCCTCCGAGTGTTCGAGGATGTACGCGGCGTCCTTGGGCGAGCTGTTCGCATAGATCGCAGCGCCCACCGCGCCGATCCGCGCCAGCGCGTAGTCGAACAGCGCCCACTCGAGCGTCGTCTGCGCCAGGATCCCGAACGTGTCGCTCTTGCGCACGCCGAGCGCGAGCAGTCCGTTCGCGAGCTCCTCGACCGCCTGGCCGGCCTCGGCCCAGCTGGTCTCGACCCAGCCCTCCGGACGCTCGCTGAGGTAGGCGGTCTTCGAGCCGCCGGTGACCACGGCGCCGCGCCAGAGCTCTCCGATCGTCCGTTTCACATGACCAGCTTAAGCCGAGAAGGGAAGCTTGGGCGCGTGGCGAAACAGGCCGGTCCCACTAGACTTATCCACAGCCCCAAATGCGAACTATCTGGAACGGATCCCTCTCTTTCGGCCTGGTGACGATCCCGGTCGGGCTGGCGCCTGCGACGGCGCCGAAGGCCCGCGCCTCGGACGTTTCCTTCCGGACGCTGCACCGCGAGTGCATGACGCCGATCAAGCAGAAGCGCTGGTGCCCGGTGCACGACCGCGAGGTCTCCGCCGACGAGATCGTCAAGGGCTGGGAGGTCTCGAAGGGCCAGTTCGTGATCGTCGAGGACGCCGATCTCGAGGCGATCGCCGAGCACGACACTTCCCGTGCGATCGCGATCTCGCGCTTCGTGCCGCTCGACGAGGTCGACCCGCTCTTCTTCGACCGGACGTACTACCTCGCGCCGTCCAGCGCCGAGGCCCAGCGGCGGCCCTACGTGCTGCTCCTGCGCGCGATGAACGAGACCGGCATGGCCGCGATCGGCCGCATGGTCATCCGTGGGAACGAGAACTTCTGCCTGATCCGCCCGAAGGGTGACGCGCTCGTGCTCGAGACGCTATTCCTCGCCGAGGACGTGCGCTCGCAGGCCGAGATCGACGAGGCCGTCAGTGGCGAGGCCAAGGTCAAGGAGGCCGAGCTCGACCTGGCGCGACAGCTGATCGACAGCCTCAAGGGCGAGTGGGATCCGAGCGAGCTGCACAGCGAGTACCGCCAGAACCTGCGCGAGCTGCTCGAGGCCAAGCTCAAGGGCGAGGAGATCGCCGTTCCGGAGCCGGTCGCCGACGCGCCCGTGATCGACCTGATGGAGGCGCTGAAGAAGAGCGTCGCCGCGTCGAAGACCAGCTCGGGCGACGGCGCCGGCGCCGGCGCCAAGGCTTCCACGCGCAAGAAGGCCGCGCCCAAGAAGCGCGCCGCCGCAGGCCGCAAGTAGCGCTCTAGTGCTGGGCCGGGAAGGCGCCTAGCGCTTCCAGCTGTGCCTGGAAGAGCGTCTTGTCGATCTTGCCCTGGTAGATCGGGATCCCTTCCTCGACGCAGACGCGGATCACCTCGGTCCGGTCGATGCCGAGCTCCTTGGACAGCTCCTCTGGCGTCAGGTGATTTGCCATCGTGCTCCTTCCCCGGGTATCAAAAAGCCCGCCTGCGCCTCCGCGCCGACGGGCTAGCCGACTGCTCCATTGTGGTGTCCGGCAGGAATCAGGGGTCCTGCCTCCCCGAGCGATCCATCGAACTGAAGAATAGTCCTCCACGGTGACGGACGCAAAGAGCGAGCTGGACGGATTCGAGGAGCGCTTTGCGGATGCGCGTGGCTCCCGCCTTCGCTATCTCGTCGACGGCTCGGGCGACCCGCTCCTGCTCGTGCACGGCCTGGGCGGCGCGGCCGCGAACTGGCTCGCGCTGGCGCCGCTTCTGCTGCCGGGTCGGCGGGTGATCGTGCCGGAGCTGCCGGGCCATGGCGGGTCGGAGCCTTTGCCGGCCGCGCCGAGCCTGAACGCCTACGCCGACCGGCTCGCGCTGCTGCTCGACGAGCCGGCGGCGGTCGTAGGGCACTCGCTGGGCGGGGCGATCGCGCTGCGGCTGGCGATCCGTCATCCGGAGCGCGTGCGGGCGCTCGTGCTCGCCGGCTCGGCGGGGATCTCGTCCGGCTCGCGGCGGGCCCGCTACAGCCTGACGATCACGGGGCTGCTCAAGCCCGGCAAGCGGATCGCGCCGCACCGGCGCCGGGTCGGGCAGTCGGCGCTGCTGAAGACGATCGTCTTCGGGCGCTGGGGCGCGTCTGACCCACCGGCTCTGTCCGCCGAGCTCGCGGAGGCCTACCTCGCGGGCCCGGCCCGGCACACCGACACGGTCAGCGCCGCGCGGGCCTTGATGCGCGACGATCCACGCGTCGACCTGGAGCGCGTCCGCTGCCCGACGCTCCTGCTCTGGGGCGCCCGCGACCACCAGCTTCCGATCGGGGACGCGTTCGAGTACTCCCGTCGGCTGCGCGCGCCGCTGCGCACGATCGCCGACTGCGGCCACCTCCTGATCGCCGAGCGCCCGGAAGCTTGCGCAGACGCGATCGAGCAGTTCCTGTCCAACCGCCGCTGAGCCGGGCTTCGCCGCCAGCTGCGGTCGTCAAGGAGGGGCTCACGGGGGAACCAGGGGTTCCCCCGTGCTTCTATCGGGGTGCCCAGATTTGAACTGGGGACCTCTCCGACCCGAACGGAGCGCGCTACCAGGCTGCGCCACACCCCGAGCGGGGACAGGTTAGCGCCTGAAGAGGCTCCTTAGGCGATCTCGAAGCGAACTCTTGGGCGCCTTTTTGAGCGCCGCCTCGCGCTTGGCCTCCTGGCGCACCCACGCCTTGTGGCGGCTCGAGCGCGTGCCGTACTTCGGTTTCCAGTAGACGGGCATCAGTCGATCGTCCTGATCTGCCTGGAGAGTAGTCCGCCGGCGACGATCAGGATCGAGAAGCAGGCGCCGAGCGCGATGATCGTCCCGGGCGCGGCGATGCCCGAGATCGCGCCGCACACGAGCAACCCGATCGGCGCCAGGCCGAACGAGCCGAACCAGTCGAGGCTGATCACCCGCGAGAGCATCCGCTGCGGGACGAGCTCCATCAGCATCGTCTCCCAGACGGCGATCGCGAAGCCGATGCAGATCCCGCGGCAGAACGAGGCGGCGAGCGCCAGCGGGTACCACGGCGAAAGGGCGAAGACGATCACGAGCAGGCTGTTCACGATCCAGATCAGGTACGAGACCAGCCCGCGCCGCCGGCGCGGATTGAGCCGCGCGAACACGACGGCCCCGACGATCATCCCGGCGCCGAGCATCGAGAAGATCACGCCGTACGCTCCTACTCCGAGGTGGAAGTGCGTGCGGACGAGCTTCGGGGTCAGCACCTGGATCGGCGCCCACTGGGCCATCAGCACGAACGCGAACAGCGAGATCGTCACCCAGAGCCAGGGAACGCTGCCGACGTAGCGGACGCCGGCGCGGATCTCGCGCAGCGTCCCTTCGGCTGCGGCCCGCTCCGCCGGGCGCGGCCGCGTCGCCCGGACGAACGCGAACGAGACGAGGAACGAGAGCGCGTTGAACGCGAAGACGACCGTCGACCCCGAGAGGCCGTACAACACCCCGGCGAGCGTCGGCCCGACGAGCAGGCTGCCCTGGCGCGCCATCCCGATCAGCGCGTTGGCCGAGCCGAGGCCCGGCTCTTCGACCACGAGCGGGATCATCCCGCCGAGCGCAGGCGTGAAGAAGCCGGTCGCCAGGCCCTCGACGAACGCGATCACGCAGAGGTTCCCGATCGCGAGGTGGCCGCTCGCGTCGACGCCGACCAGGACGCCGACGATCACGAACCGCGCCGCGTCGGAGACGAGCATCAGCGTGCGGCGCTCGTAGCGGTCGGCGAGCGCGCCGCCGACGAGCACCGTCGAGAGCAGGCCGGCGCCCTGGAGCGCGAGCACGAAGCCCAGCGAGCGGGCGGAGTGGGTCAGGGAATAGGTGCGCCAGCCGAGCGCGACCACGAAGGCCGTGTCGCCGAGCAGCGAGATCGCCTGGCCGGTCCAGAGCAGGCGGAAATCGCGGCTCTGGAAGGCCCGGAGCACGCGTGCGCGCGACGGAACGGCGGCAGTCGTCTCCATGCCCGAAAGCTATCCTGCTCCCGTGTCCGACCTGCTGCGCGTCGCCTGCGTCCAGATGACGAGCGGCCCCGAGAAGGCGGCGAACCTCGAGAAGGCCGAGCAGCTCGTCGCGCGGGCCGCGGCGACCGGCGCCGACCTCGTTGCGCTGCCGGAGAAGTGGAACGCGATCGGGACGCCGGAGCAGCTGCACGCTGCCGCGGAGCCACTCGAGGGCGGCGAGTCGGTTGCGGCGATGGCCGGCTGGGCGAAGGGCCACGGGATCACGCTCGTCGGCGGCTCGATCTCGGAGCGGCGCGAGGGGCGCGAGAAGCTCTCGAACACCTCGATCGCGTTCGGCCCCGAAGGGGAGGTGCTCGGTATCTACCGAAAGATCCACCTGTTCGACGTCGAGGTCGGCGGGAACGTCTACCGGGAGTCGGAGGCCGAGGAGCCGGGCGAGGAGCCGGTGGTCGTCCGCGGCGAGGGCTGGCCGGTCGGGCTGACCGTCTGCTACGACATCCGCTTCCCCGAGCTCTACCGGATCCTCGCGCTCGAAGGCGCCGAGCTCGTGACCGTCCCGGCGCACTTCACGACCCCGACGGGCAAGGACCACTGGCACGTGCTCATGCGCGCGCGGGCGATCGAGAACCAGTACTTCATCGCCGCGCCCGCGCAGGTAGGCGAGACGCTGCCGGGGAGGCCGGCCTACGGGAGGTCGCTGATCGTCGACCCGTGGGGGATCGTGCTCGCCCAGGCGCCGGACGAGGAGACGGTGATCTCAGCCGAGCTCGACCGCGCGCGCCTGCTCGAGATCCGCGAGAAACTGCCGTCGCTGCGCAACCGGCAGGCGGACGCGTACCGCTGGCCGACGCTCGCCTGATCGCGGAGCGCTGGGGGCTCGCCCTCGGCGAGCCGTTCGCCGGTGGGGTCGCTTCCGAGCTGGTCGCGTCTGCGGGCGAGGACGCGGTGCTGAAGGTGCAGCGGCCGCATCGCGAGTCCGAGCACGAGGCGGCGGCGCTCGAGCTCTGGGACGGCGACGGCGCGGTGCGGCTGCTCCGGCACGATCCGGCGGCGCACGCGCTCCTGCTCGAACGCTGCGTACCGGGGACACCGCTCTCCGGGGTCGGACAGGAGGCGGCGCTCGACGTCTTCGTGGAGCTGCTGCCGCGCCTCTGGAAGCCGGCGGGCGCGCCGTTCCGGCCGCTGGCCGAGGAGGCCGCCTGGTGGGCCGATCAGCTGCCGCGCCAGGACTGGAGCTCTGCGCCCGACCTGCTCGATGCGGCGCTCGAAGCACTGCGCGAGCTGCCGCAGACGCAGGGCGAGCAGGTGCTGCTCCACCAGGACCTGCACGGCGACAACGTCCTCTCGGCGCAGCGCGAGCCCTGGCTCGCGATCGACCCCAAGCCGCTCGTCGGCGAGCGTGAGTTCGGAATCGCGCCGGTCGTCCGTTCGCGCGAGCTCGGCCACTCGAAGCGGGACGTTCTCCATCGCTTCGACGGGCTGACCGCCGAGCTCGGCCTCGACCGCGAGCGGGCCCGAGGTTGGACCATCGTTCAGACGGTCGCCTGGGCCTGGGACGGCGAGCTCCACCGGACGCACGTCGAGACCGCGCGCTGGCTGCTAGAAGCAGGTTGATGCTTCGGGCTGTCCTCTTCGACGTCGACTTCACGATCGCCCGGCCCGGGCCGGAGCTCGGGCCCGAGGGCTACCAGCGGCTCGGCAAGCGCTTCGGGCTCGAGCTCGACCCGTCGCGCTACGCCGCGGCCCGCGAGCAGGCCGTCGAGGGGATCCGGCGCCACCCCGAGCTCGAGCACGACGAGGAGATCTGGGTCGCGTTCACCGAGCGGATCGTGCGCGGGATGGGCGGCGACGCGGACTCCGCCCACGACTTCGCCGTCGCGATGACGAAGGCGTGGGAGCACGCGGAGCACTTCGAGCTGTACGAGGACGCGCTGCCCGTGCTGGCGGAGCTGCGCGCCCAGGGGCTGAAGCTCGGGCTCGTCTCGAACACCGGCCGCGACCTGCAGGCGTTCGTGGCGCACCACCGGCTCGACGTGGACGCCGCGATCGGATCCGGCGCGTTCGGGCGGACGAAGCCGCACCCCGCGATCTTCGAGTCTCTGTTGGAGCGGATCGAGGTGGAGCCGGCCGACGCGGCGATGGTCGGCGACTCGCCCGAGGACGACATCGACGGCGCCCGCGCCGCCGGCATCGAGCGGGCCTTCCTGCTCGACCGCGACGACCGCTACCCGGAGCTCGAGCCCCGCCTGCCCGACCTCTACGCGCTGCCTGCGGCTCTCGGCCTCCGCGTTGACCGGAGTTAGGATCCAGGCGTGCCTGCGTGGGTGATCTGGGCGATTTTCGCGCTGGTGCTCGCCGTGGGGGAGATCTTCACGCCGGGCCTGTTCATCCTCGGCCCGGTCGCGCTCGCCGCGGTCATCGCCGGGATCCTCGATCTGGTCGGGGTTGGGCCGATCGCGCAGGTGATCGTCTTCATCGCTTGCGCAATCGGCTCGGTCGCGTTGATCCGCCCGATCGCCAAGTCGCACCTGCGCGTGCCGTCCGCGCTGCGCACGGGCACCGCCGCCCTGACCGGCGCGAAGGCGATCGTCCTGCAGCGGGTCGACCAGGACGGCGGCCGCGTCAAGATCGGCGGGGAGGAGTGGTCGGCGCGCGCGTACATGGACGGGCAGGTGTTCGAGCCCGGCGCGCGGGTCGAGGTGGTCAAGATCGAGGGCGCCACGGCGCTCGTCTACGACTGAAGGGGAGAAAATGCTTGCTGCGCTGATAGTCCTGCTCGTCGTCGCCGGGCTCGTCGTGTTGACACTGATCCGGACGGTGCGGATCGTCCCGCAGGCGAACGCCGGCCTGGTCGAGCGCCTGGGCCGCTACCAGCGGACGCTCAGCCCGGGCGTCGCGCTCGTGATCCCGTTCGTCGACCGGCTGCGCCCGCTGATCGACCTGCGCGAGCAGGTGGTCTCGTTCCAGCCGCAGCCCGTGATCACCGAGGACAACCTCGTCGTGAGCATCGACACCGTCCTCTACTTCCAGATCACCGACCCGAAGTCGGCGACCTACGAGGTGCAGAACTACATCCAGGCGATCGAGCAGCTCACGGTGACGACGCTGCGCAATGTGATCGGTGGGATGCAGCTCGAGGAGTCGCTCACTTCGCGCGACCAGATCAACGCCCAGCTGCGTGGCGTCCTCGACGAGGCGACCGGCAAATGGGGCATCCGCGTCAACCGGGTCGAGATCAAGGCGATCGACCCGCCGGGGACGATCAAGGAAGCGATGGAGCAGCAGATGAAGGCCGACCGCAACAAACGTGCGGCGATCCTGACCGCCGAGGGCGTCAAGCAGTCCCAGATCCTGACCGCGGAGGGCGAGAAGCAGAGCGCGATCCTCAAGGCCGAGGGCAACCGGCAGGCGCTCGTGCTCCAGGCCGAGGGGCAGTCGAAGGCGATCGGCACCGTCTTCAAGGCGATCCACGACGGCGACGTCGACCCGAAGCTGCTCGCCTACCAGTACCTGCAGATGCTGCCGCAGATCGCGCAGGGCGAGTCGAACAAGGTCTGGATCATCCCGTCGGAGTTCACGCAGGCGCTCGGCCAGCTAGGCGCCTTCATCCCCGGCGGCAACTCCGAGCGTAAGTAGGGGACTACACTCCGTCGGTCGTGCCCGCACGCTCGGACGCGCAAGCGCAGGAGGACAAGCGGCGGCTGCTGCTCCAGGCGGCGGTCCGGGTCTTCGCGCGCAAGGGCTACCACGCCGCGCGGATCAGCGACATCGCCGAGGAGGCCGGTGTCGCCTACGGGTTGCTGTACCACTACTTCGACTCGAAGGAAGAGGTGCTCCGCAACGTCTTCCGCGAGACCTGGCGCGCGCTGATCGCGACGATCAAGAGCGTCGAGGGAAGCGGCGATCCGCCGCGCGAGCAGCTGCGCAAGGTGGCCGAGATCCTGCTCCGCTCGTGGCGGCGCGAGCCCGACCTCGTGCGCGTGCTCGTGCTCGAGGTGACCCGCAGCGGCCACCTCGCCGGCGAGATGGACGAGATCGTCGCCTCGTTCGCCGCGATCCAGGAGATCGTCGAGCGCGGCCAGGCCGACGGGACGCTCCGCACCGACATCGACCCGCGCCTCGCGAGCTACGTCTTCTACGGCGCGATCGACGAGCTGCTGACCGGCTGGGTCCTCGGCCGGCTTCCCGACTCCGACGACGACCTCGCGCGGGCCGAGCGCACCGTGGTCGAGATCGTCGCCGGCGGCCTCGCTCCAGAGCACGCCGGCGCGACCGCGTAGTGCGGGCGACACCCGCGACCGAAAGGGTCAGCCGGCCGGCCGTCAGCACGGGCCTGCTCTGGAAGCTCGGGCTCGGTGCCTTCGGGCTCGCGTTCTCTCTTACGACCACCGCGGCCTACCTGCCGCCGCTGCTCAGCCGCTTCACTACCTCCGGCGGTGTGATCGGCGCGATCCTCGGCGCGGAGGGGATCTTCGCGCTGCTGATCTCGCCTGTGATCGGGCCCTGGAGCGACACCTTCCACACGCCGCTCGGCCGCCGCCGCCCGTTCATGCTCGTCGCGCTCGGCCCGATGGGCTTCTGCCTCTTGCTGATGCCGTTCATGCCGAATCTCTGGACGACGGTCGTGATCGTCCTCTCGTTCTTCTTCGCCTACTACCTCTACGAGCCGCCCTACCGTGGCCTCTACCCGGACGTGCTGCCCCAGTCGGTGCTGGGGCGCTCGCAGGGCGTCCAGCATCTGCTGCGTGGGATCGCCCTCGGGACTGCGCTCGTCGGCGGCGGGCTCCTGTTCAAGGTCTGGAAGCCGGCGCCGTTCGTGCTCGCGTCGGTGCTGACGACCGTCGCCTGTGGGCTGACGATCCTGCTCGTTCGGGAAGACGGCGGCCACGGCCGCGTCTTCGAGGGATTCGCCGCGTACATCCGCCAGAGCTGGGCCATCTTTCGCGACAACGGCGAC
>Ga0307282_10000681_pt1 | contig 11214 bp, 7 predicted proteins | sample ER_DNA_121_FD_194475 | JGI IMG/M metagenome (GOLD analysis project Ga0307282, IMG submission 194475) | Bulk soil microbial communities from the East River watershed near Crested Butte, Colorado, United States - ER_DNA_121 | ecosystem: Environmental > Terrestrial > Soil > Floodplain | place: USA...
TCGAGCCATCGGGCGACCACTCAAGATTCTCAGGAGCCCAATCTCCGCTCGGAAGCAGCGTCCAGAAGTCCCGTCGGGTCCGAAGAGTGACGATATGGAGGCCGTTGAACTCAGCGGTTCCCCCGACCGATGTGACTGAGTAGGCGATCCGTGTGCCATCGCGCGCCCACGCGACGCTCAAGACGTCGCCACACCAGTCGGCATCGTGTTCGCATCGGATGAACGGGTGCAAGCGACCCCTCACCACGGTCGAGAGGTCGTACCAACCTGGCCTCCCCGGGCCGTTGTCCGTCGGACCGCCGATCATCGTGAGTTGCCCCGGTCGTGCGACGGGTGCTATTCGGGTCGCCACGTCGCTCTGCCCACCGCTGACCGGACTTTCGCCTCGGGCTGTCGGCCGCTGCGCGCCGCCTCCGTGCCCCCGCCCGAAGACGGCGACAGAACCCGCGACTGCGAGCAGCGCGGCGGCCGCGCACCAGAGCCTTCGTCGACGTGCGCGTCTGCGTGCTTCCTTGATCAGCGCTTCCAAGTCGTCGGGAACGCTCCGACGCGGCGGCTGAGGAGGGGCAGTGACGGTCATCTTGCTATAACGCTACTATGACTAGCACCATCATCCACGTCAAGGTCAACCGCACGGAGTCACTTGACCTCCATGAGCAAGTGGCGGCCGAGATCCGGCGCGCCATCGCCGAGGGCGAGGCGAAACCAGGGGAGCGCCTGCCTCCCGCGCGCGACCTCGCCGCCGTGCTGGGCGTCAATACGAACACCGTCCTCCGCGCACTCCGGCAACTGCGAGACGAAGGTTTGTTGGAATTCCGGCGGGGCCGTGGGGTGACCGTGCTCGGCAAGCCGGAGCAGAGCGCCCTGATCGCACAAGCGAGAGAGTTAGTCCAGCTCGCGCGACATCACGGCTATCGACTCGACGAACTGCTCGACCTAATCCAGACCGTCGCGTGATCGCGACGGCGAGCGTGAAATCGAAGCAGCGCGCGTACAAGGCCGAGATACGTGCGAAGCATCAAGGCCTGAAAGGGATTTGCGGCAGCGAGTTCCTACGTCGAAATTCGAAGCGACGTGATCGCATCGCCGGCGAGCGTAAAGTCATATTTGAGCTCGACGGGACTTCCCGGAAAGTTTCCCGCGAGAGTCCCAGTCACGACGGTGTGGCCGCCTCGCGATTCGACGGCATTCGGCTCGATCGTGTAGACGAAGCGCTCTTCGGTCTCGCGCTTCCAAGCGCGGACTTCTTCGACTCCACGGTGAGTCCGACCTTCGTCCTCGACCATGGCATCCGAGGCAAAGCACCCGACGGCGCGGTCGAGGTGTCTCGCGTTGCTTGCCTCGATGAAGCGTGCGATCGTAGACGGGAGCTCGATCACTTCCTCATAATCGATTCTATGGCCTCAGAGCAGCAAGATCGGCGCACGGAACGGATTGTCGAGCGCATTCGCTCAATCCCGGAGGGATTCGTCCGCACGTACGGCGACATCGATCCCGGCGCGCCGCGCCTCGTAGGACGCGTCCTCTCGACCACGCATGGGCTTCCGTGGCATCGGGTCGTTCGGGCGGACGGCAGCATCGCGAAAGGCGCGAAGCAACGCGAGCTCCTCGCCCGCGAAGGCGTGCCGATGCGGAACGATCGCGTGGACCTCCCGGCGGCACGTGTCCCATCGGAGTTCTAATACGACGAACGACGGGGCGCTGCGGTAGTCGCGAAAGCGGGCGAATAAAGCTGAGATGCGCGCCAAGCATCAGGGCCTGAGCGCACATCCCGCTGATCAGCCCCGATCGCCCTGTGCCTGCGCCGGCCGTCGGCCCACTTCGAGCGCTCGGGCAAGGTCGGTGATCGACAGCAACCCGGCCAGGTGTCCATTGTCGACCACGAGCCCACGATTCGCGCTCGGGGTGGCAAGCTCTGCCAGCGCGTCTACGGCCTTCTCGTCCTCGGTGAGCAGCGGGACCTGATCAAGCGGGATCATCGTGTCGCGCACACGTCGCGTATCCCACTCGGAGCGGGGAACCGAGGCGACCGAGGCGAAGGTGAGCAGGCCGACAGGCCTCCCTCCGTCGAGGACCGGGTACGTGGTGAACCGGTGCGACCAGGCGACGTCGTCCATGATGCGCCCGATCGTTGCGTCGGCGTCGACGCTTACAGGATCGCGAACCATCAGGTCGCGCACGCGCAGTCCGTCGAGCGCCTGCTCCGTCGCAACGTAGCGAGCCTCTGCCCTCGCGCCCTGAAGGAGGTACCAGCCGATGAAAGCGAGCCAGGCGCCGCTGAACGACCCCTGGAAGATGAACATCGCGAGCCCGAGCGCGATGAACAGGTAGCCGAAGCCCTGTCCGATCTCCGACGCGACCCGGGTCGCCCAGGCGAAGTCTCCCTTGGCTCGCCAGAGCGCGGCGTGCAACACTCGGCCCCCATCAAGCGGCGACGCGGGAAGGAGATTGAAGACGGCGAGGATCAGGTTGATATAGCCAAGCCAGGCCGCCACCCCGTCGACGGAGCTGGGCGTGTGAGCCACCGCGATCAGAACGAACAGCACGCCGAGGAGGATCGAGACGAGGGGGCCGGAGATGGCAACGCGGAACTCGGCGCCAGCGCTCGGGAATCGACCTTTGAACCGCGACACGCCGCCGAACAGCCACAGCGTGATCGAGTCGACCTCGATCCCCTCGCGGCGGGCGACCCATGAATGCCCGAGCTCATGGAGAAGGATCGACGCCAAGAACAGCAGAGCCGCGACGATCCCCATCGCGATGTAGGTGCCGTGGGAGAGCCCCGGGTTCTGCGACGGGAAGACGCCTTCCGCCAGCGACCACACGATCAGCGCGAAGACGGCGATCAAGCTCCAGTTGAGCCGAACCTCGACGCCGCCAAAGCGGCCGATCGTGAAGTTGCCATCCATCGTCCGCTGCTTGCGTTTCGCGGCGCCTGCGCCGACACCCGGGCGGCTGGGTTCACTAGCCATCGAGGTCTCCTCTCGTTTTCCTTCGCCCCTTGAGCCGTTCGACACTACTCCGAACTCCTGCATCTGAACAACGAGTCGACCGAGCGGCTGTCGCGGTCTACGAGGCGGCAGCGAGCAACGCCTCGCACCTGTGGAGATACCGCCACGCTCCGACCGAACGCCAGAAAGGAAGCGCGCGCTCGAGTTGCACAGCGGCGTCCGCGTGACGCCCTTGTTCGACCAGCCATTCTCCCGCCCACAGCCTTGCCGTGGCGGCGGCCGAGATGGCAACCATCGACTCCAGCTGGGCGGCGGCCTTGTCGAAGTCCCGTTCGACGAAGGCGCTGACGACGTCGAGCCACGGGACGTCAACCGGAGCCTCGCCGACCGCCGTCGTCACGCGCGCCTCCTCCCCGGCCGACCACGCCGCAAACCAAAGGTCGAGCACCCAACTCTCGACATACGCCGACTGCGTCTCCTTCCAAACGTCCAAGAGCTCGACTGTGACTCGGGCTGCGTCTTTCGTCTCCCCGAGCTCGGCGTGGAGTCGTGCGCGGAGGGCGAGCGGGTTGCAGAGACCCTGGAACGTCGATTTTCCCTGCACGACCGCGACAGCCCGGTCGGCGTCGACGATCGCGGCTTCGACCGCACCCTCTGCAATCAGCATGCGGGCGCGGCAGACCCGCGTTTGAGGTTCGACCCAGAACGGTGATTCCTCGTAGGCGGGCATGAGTTCGTCGACGATTCGCCGTGCTTCTGCCCAGTTACCCGCGAGCATGTGATCGTTTGCGATCTCGGTCAAGAGCCAGCGCGTCGGTTCCTCGTAGCCGATCTCCTGCGAAATCTGCAACCCCTCCGCATGCAGCTCGGCTGAACGTTGCAGCTGTCCCTCGCAGGCGAGGACCGAAGCAAGATTCCCGCAGGCACGCACATACTCGGGCCCGCCCACACCGCGCGCGATCTCGAGGCTGGCTTCGAGATCATCGAGGCCCTCCCGCTCGCCGAGAGCGACGCGTGCAACGCCGATGTTGTTCAACACATGCGCGCGCATCTCGTCGCGGCCGAGTTTCTCCGCCAGCGCAAGGGCCGGTCGCCCAAGGGCCACCGCACGTTCGTTCTCATCGCCGAGCATCGCGAAACGTCCGAGGTTCGCCAGCACGCGCAGCTTGGCGTTCTCGTCCGTCATGCGCTCGGCCAACCCCTCGGCCGCCATGAAGTGCTCGTTCGAAGCCGCCTGGTCGCCCCGCAGCCAGCGGTATTCGCCCAGCACCACCTCCGCTCTGGCGGCGTCGTGCACGTCGCCCGCAAGCAGCACTTCGCGAGCGCTACGGAGCCGCCGGTCGCTAGAGATATCGACATACACGGACGCCTCTGCCTGCTCGAGCACGAGGCGCGTCCAATCCGGATCGTCCTCCGGGGTCAGCTCGACGGCCGCTTCGAAGAACCGTGCGGCGTTCACGAATGAGTTCAAGGCGACCGCGCGCCGGCCCGCGTCGCGGAGTGCAACACGGGCAGGGCCGACCACCTCGGTCACATCGCGACCGGCCGCGCGTCCGTACTCCAAAGCGTTCGAGTAATGATGCGCAAGGAGTTCCGCCGCGTCTTCGCTGCGCACATGCCGCTCGATCCACCCCGCCACTTGCTCGTGCCGATCCGCGCGCGTCGCACGCGGGATCTGCGCGTAGGCGACGTCCCGCACCAGGACGTGCCGGAACGCGTATTGAAGCTCTCCCTCCACCGACGACCGGCGCTCACGCCGCACAAACTCCTTGCGCTCGAGCCCTCGGATGGCATCGTCAAGCGCAGATGCATCCCGGTTGGCGGTCAGCGCACCCGGCCAAAACACTTTCCCGACGACCGCGGCGTCCTGCAGCAGCTCCTTCTCTGCGCGCGTGAGTAAGTCGAGCCGTGCGGAGATGAGACCTTGAACCGAATCGGGCAAGACGACCTCTGCGCCGTCGTGGACATCACCGCGTTCCGCGATCATCCGCGCGAACTCCTCGGCATACAGAGGGTTTCCGCCTGCACGGGCCAGGACGGCCGACTGTACGTCCGCCGGCAGAACCGATCGCTCTAGAATGGCGTGGACAAGCTCAGTCGTCTCCGCTTCGGACAGCGGCGCCAGCGACAACGTCGCGGCATTCGTCTTGCCGCCTCCCCAATGCGGACGGCGCGCGAGGAGCTCGGGACGCGCCGTGGCGACGACAAGGAGCGGGACGTCCGTCGCCCAGTCGACCAGAGAATCGACGAAGTCGAGCAAGCCGTCGTCGGCCCAGTGGAGATCCTCGAACACAAGCACGGTCGCGCGCTCCGCGGCAAGGCCCTCCAGGAAGCGGCGCCACGCCGCGAAGGCCTCGCCGCGCCGGTCCCCGCTGGAGGCGTCGTCGGCAATACCGACGAGTGGCTGCAACATCGCTCGCAACCACTCGACCTCTTGCTCGCCGCCCACGCGCGTCACCGTCTCTCGGAGCTTCGACTCGGCGACCGGAGCCGCGTCGCTTTCGAGAATCCCAGCCTCGGCCTTGACCATTTCGCCCAGCGCCCAGTAGCTCACACCTTCGCCGTAGGGAAGTGAGCGACCCTGGCGCCAGCGGGTCAACTCCGGTTCGGCTTCGATCCATGCCGACAACTCCTGCACGAGCCGGCTCTTCCCCATCCCGGGAACACCGACGATTGTGACGAGCTGAGGTTCGCGTTCGGCGCGCGCGCGTCCGAGCGCGTCGACAAGCAGATCCAGCTCGCGCCGGCGGCCGACGAGTCGAGTCGACGGCTTCAGGTCGACGTCGACGCCGAACAACGACCGCGCTGAGACCGCCTCCCAAACGCCTATCGGCTCCTGCTTTCCCTTTGCCGCCACGGATTCCCGTTCGCGGTACTCGATGGGCCCTTCGGTTGCCCGGTACGTCTTCTCGCCGACGAGGATCCCGTTGACAGGCGCTGCCGTCTGCAGTCGAGCCGCCGTGTTGATCACGTCCCCCGCGACCAGTCCCTCGCCGGCGTCTGCGCGCGCGTCGACGCTGACGAGGGCCTCCCCGGTGTTCACTGCGAGTCGAACGTCGACGGCGTCCTCCTCCAGCGCCCAGTCGCGGATGGCCAATGCCGAACGCACTGCGCGCTCGGCATCGTCTTCGCGCACGAGAGGTGCTCCGAAGACGGCGACGACCGCATCGCCGATGAACTTTTCAACGGTGCCTCCATGACGCTCGAGTTCCGACCGCACGCGGGCGTGATACGACGACAGCTCCGCGCGCACGTCCTCGGGATCCTGCTGCTCTGCGCGTGCCGTCGACCCAACAAGGTCGCAAAACACGACGGTGACGGTCTTGCGTTCCTCAATCGGCCGGGAAGCCGAGGCGAGGCGCGCTCCGCACTCGGAGCAGAACTTCGCCTCCGCCGCATTCTTCGAGCCGCAAGCTGAGCAGGTGACCACCGGCGAAGCGTACGTCGCGACGGCTCGGGTTCCTAACGGCCGAAAGCGCGCGTTCAAGCCAGAACCAGTACAGCCGGCGTCTACCGGCGTTGACTCCCAGCGCCGGTAAGAGGAAGCTAATGACGAATGACACAACAGGGGGTGAGGGAGGGGCAGGTCATGAAATCTGCACGACTTGGACGACTCGCCGTGTTAGGGGCAGCCGTTGCGTTGGCCATTCCGGCGGTAGCACAGGCCAACGAGGTAACGAAGTGGAACGAGATCGCCGTCAACACGATCAACGCAAAGCCGCCGCTCACCTCGGCGCCGCCCGCGGGGGCCGTTTTCGTGGCGATGGTGCAGGGCGCCGTCTACGGCGCGGTGAACGCGGTCGACCGTCACGGGCGTCCGTATCTCGTCTACCGGAGCTATCCGAAAGCGTCCGCAGACGCTGCAGCCGCGACGGCGGCGTTCCGCGTGCTCGACTCCTTGTTCTCGGCGACGGACCACGCGGCGCTGCAGGCGGCGTACGATGCATCGCTCCTGGCGATTGCGCCCGGCGCGAGCAAGAACCAGGGCATCGAGGTCGGTGGGCTGGCCGCCGACGCGATGCTCGCGGAAGGCCACGACAGCCGCACCGTGATCACATGCACGTTCGGGTCCGGCCTGCCCGGGGTGTGGCAGCCCTTGGGTCCGCCCGGAGCTCCGCTCTGCGACCCGACGGTGTGGGTGGCAAACGCGAAGCCGTTTGTGCTCAAGAGCCCGTCGCAGTTCCGCACCGCGGGCCCGTACTCGCTCGGCAGTCCGGAGTATGCGGCGGACCTCGCCGAGGTCAAGTCGCTCGGCAAGATCGACAGCACTACACGCACTGACGACCAGACCCACGCGGCGGCGTACTGGCAGACGAACCCAGCGGCGAACTACAACGCCATCGCGCGCAGGCTCGTGGACCAGTTCTCGCTCGACGTGACTGACAGCGCGCGCCTGTTCGGCCTGCTCGATCTCTCGGCGGCCGACGCCATCATCAACACCTGGAACGACAAGTACTACTGGAACTTCTGGCGGCCGATCACGGCGATCCGATCGACCGATCCAACGTGGACGCCGCTGTTCGATCCGTCACTACCTGTGGCGACAGCTGGTATCGGGCCCGCGCTGATCACACCGCCATACCCGGATCACTCGTCGGGCGCGACCGCCTACGCCAGCGCCAGCATGCACGCACTGGCTTCGTTCTTCGGAACCGACGAGATGACGTTCTACGCAACGAGTAGCCGCTTCCCGATCGATCCGATGCAGCCGCGGGAGAAGCGCTTTTTCAGCCGGTTCTCCGATCTGACGAACGAGATCCTCGAGGCTCGCATCTGGGCGGGGATTCACTTCCGGAACGCGGACGTGCAGGCGGCGAACCTCGGCCGCGAGGTGGAGCGCTACATCCAGACCCAGTACTTCGCGTTCGTGCACTGAAGAGGTCGGTGGAGGGAGCGGCGACCGGCCGCTCCCTTCGCCCGAAGCATCAGTCCTAGCCGAACGTGAAGCAGTAGGCCTCGGCCCCGGGGGCATCGAAGATGATCTCGAATGTGCGGTCGGTGATCGGCCCGCGCCCGCGAATCAGCTGATGGAGCCGCTCCTCGGACAGTGTGCCGTGGCCCTGTTCATCAACGTCGAACCCATGCGCGTCACCGGGAGGTTCTCCGTCGACGAGGACGCGGAACGGAACGGATCTGCCTCGCCCTCCCGGTGACACCACGAGGTGGACGTCGCGCGCGTGGAAGCGAAACACGATCCGTCCGCCTGCTTCGTCCAGCACGCACGCCTTGCCCCCGACCGTCCAGTCTCCGGCGAGAGCCCAGTGGTTCAGGCGTAACGCTTCCGGCGTGTCGTAGGTGCGACGCTCGTTGCGCCTTGCACCACCCGGCGAAGCGAAGCTCTGGGACTGTTCGTACCCGAGATAGGACTCGGGAGTCTCGAGGTTCGCCCAATCGGCCTGAAGCTCGAACCCCTCCGTGGGGGCCGGCACGAGATCGTCGCTGATCCCGTCGCCTCCGGCATCCCGCAACAATTGCTGGAGGATCCGTTCGCACTCTTCGTAGCCACCTTCCCCGAACTGGTGGTGCCGAATTCGTCCGTCCGCATCGGCGATGTACACAGCCGGCCAGTAGTGGTTGCTGAAGGCCTCCCAAACTCCATAGGCGCTGTCGAGTGCGATCGGATACTCGACCCTCATCTCCTTTGCGGCCTCACGGACGTTGTCGACGTCGCGCTCGAACGGAAACTCAGGGGTATGGACGCCGACCACGACCAACCCCTGATCCTCGTACTTCTCGGCCCACGCGCGGACATAGCCGAGCGTGCGCAGCCAGTTGATGCAGGTGTACGTCCAGAAGTCGACGAGCACGACCTGCCCGCGCAGGTCCGCAGGGCTGAGGGGCGACGAGTTGAGCCAACCGGTTGCGCCGTCGAATTCCGCTAGCTGCCCCTCGAAAGGCAGCGCACCTGCTTCGTCGGTGCGTCGTTTGCTGAACAGGCTCATCGGAGCGACCCGAATGCTGCACGGACCTCGCTCGAGAAGAGCTCTGGCTCCTCCCACGCGGCGAAGTGGCCGCCTCTCTCGGCCTTGTTGAAGTACGTGAGGCTGGGGTACGACTGCTCGACCCAGCTGCGCGGGGCCCGGAAGATCTCGTCGGGGAACGTCGTGAAGCCGACGGGGATCGAGACCTCCGCAGGAGCCTTACCGGCCGCAAGAGCTGTGGCTCGTCCGCTCTCCCAGTACGACCGGGCCGCCGAGGCCCCGGTGCCAGTCAGCCAGTACAGCGTGATGTTGTCGATGATGCTGTCCCGGGTGAGCTGGCCCACCGGCTCTCCATCGACAAAGGCGTTCGAGATCTTGTAGTAGCTGTCCGTGTCGTGGTCGAGCATCCAGGCCGCCAGGGCGACGGGTGAATCCAGCAGGGCGTAGCCGATTGTCTGTGGCCGCGTGGCCTGTTCGAGGAAGTAGCCGAATCCGCTCGCCCTGAATGTGGCGAGCGCAGCGATCGCTGCCTTTTCCTCCTCGGTGTCCGACGGGTGGTCTCCGCCGCCCAGACCAGTCACCAGCAAGTTGGTGTGGATGCCGACCAGGCCCTCGGGTGCCAGGCGGCCCATCGCGTCAGTGATGGAGGCCCCGACGTCGCCGCCCTGCGCGACGTAGCGGGTGTAACCGAGCCGGTGCATCAGCTCTGCCCATGCCGGCGCGACTCGGGCCGGACCCCAGCCGACCTCGCTCGGCTCGCCGGAGAAGCCGTAGCCGGGAATGGATGGCAGCACGAGGTCGAACGCGTCTTCGGCGCTTCCGCCGTGCGCGGTCGGGTCGGTGAGTGGGCCGACGGTCTCGAGCAGCTCGATCACCGAGCCGGGCCAGCCGTGCGTCATGATCAGCGGCAACGCGTTCTCGTGCTGCGACTTGACGTGGATGAAGTGGATGTCTACGCCGTCGATCTCGGTCTTGAACTGCGGCAGCGCGTTCAGCTTCGATTCCACCTTGCGCCAGTCGTAGTCGGTCTCCCAATAGCGCGCGAGCTCCCGCAGCGTCGCCAGCTGCACGCCCTGCGACCGATCTGCGACGAGCTCCTTGGTGGGCCAGCGCGTCTGCCCGATGCGCCGGCGCAGGTCGTCGATCTGCTCTTTTGGAATCTCGATGTGGAAAGGACGGATCTCGGTGGCGGTCTCGACGGTGGTGCTCATGACGACCTCCCTTCGTCACGGTGTGACCAGAATGCTTCGACAATACCCCTGCCTGTCCGGCCTGGACAACGGGCGACGCCGAGACATCTGTCGTAGCCGACAGGTCCCCGATTTCCAACCAGAGTGCGAAGGAGGTCGGGATCCCGACCTCCTTCGCCTACTTGTCAGCGTGAGACGGCGCAGCCGTCCTTGCCGGCGTCGAACGCTTCGTTGCTCCACGTCGGCTGAATTGCGTACTGATGGCCGCCGAGCGTGATGTTCTGCGTCTCGATCCAGGCGCACTTGTCGGCGTTCTCGCTGCCGGAGGCGTCGTTCCAGCCGTCCTGGTTCGCGAAGAAGTTGTCCGGGTCGGTAACAGCTTCCGAGTATTCGTGCCCGACCACGATGCTGAAGCCGTCGAAGATCCCGTTGCCGAACGAGTTGCTCGTCGCGTTGACGAAGTGCTTGCCGCACCCGTTGCTGCCGAGCACGGGCCAGTCCTTGTTCTGGAAGGGAATGAACGCGTACTGGATCCGGAACGGATTGCCGAGACCGTCGATGCTCGTTGTCTGTGTGTGGTAGCCGCAATAGACGGGCTGACCGATCGCGACCGGTCGCGGCGGCGTCAGGATGATGTACGTCGCCTGCGGGTCGTACTGGAAGTGCGCGGCGGCGCGCTGAGCCTCCATCGCGATCGGATCGTCGACGAGGTTCTCTGCGAGCCCCAGCGTCACGATCGCATCCGGCACCGGAGTCGGGTCGGTCCAGACACCTTTGAGCTGCTTCTTCGGGTTCGTGATGTAGTCGGCACCGGGGCTGCCGGCGCAGCTCGTCACGCCGGCCGGGACGTTGCGGCAGTACTGCGTCTGAACTCCGGCCCACGGGCTGCCGCCGACGTTGGCCATGAACGAGTTGACGTAGTTCTGCAGCGTCTTGCTCGAGTAGAGCGTGCCGTCGTCGTCTGGTGTCGTGAAGCCGCTGGCCCACTCGGTTCCCCAGTAGACGAGATAGACGGCGGGCTTCGTCTCGACCCCGATCGCACCGTCACCCAGGTTGCCGCCGTGGTAGATGATGTCGTTCTCAAGTGAGTTGACGGTGCCGGTGGGCGACTGGCCGGGCGCCCAGAAGAAGTGCTTGGGATTCGTGTTCGTC
>Ga0307282_10000683_pt1 | contig 11203 bp, 13 predicted proteins | sample ER_DNA_121_FD_194475 | JGI IMG/M metagenome (GOLD analysis project Ga0307282, IMG submission 194475) | Bulk soil microbial communities from the East River watershed near Crested Butte, Colorado, United States - ER_DNA_121 | ecosystem: Environmental > Terrestrial > Soil > Floodplain | place...
GCGTATCCGCAGCACTTCGAAGTCGCGGTGCTCGGCTGTGCGGTGAACGGGCCTGGCGAGGCGGGGGACGCTGACTTCGGCATCGCCGGCGGACGTGACACCGGGTTCGTCTATGCACACGGCCGCGTGTTGAAGAAGGTTTCGTCCGACATCCTCATCGACGAGCTGTTCCACGAGATCGACAAGTGGATCGAAGAGGGGATGCAGCGTCCTAAGCGTCTGAAGATGGCAAAGCCTGCCGCGCTCGCGATGGCTGAAGCGTCGTTGATCCCGCTCGGCGAATAGTCTGCCCGGACAACATGATTGCCCGGGCCTCAGAGCTCTTTCTTCCGACCCTGCGCGAGCCGCCGGCAGACGCCGAGGCGGCCAGCCACCAACTGCTCGTGCGCGGCGGATTCATCCGACAGGTGGGAGCCGGACTCTGGACCTTCCTGCCGCTCGGCTGGCGTGTGCACCAGAACGTCGTCCAGATCATCCGCGAGGAGATCAACGCGATCGGCGGGCAGGAGATGCTCGAGCCGGTGCTGACGCCGGCGGAGCTGTGGAAGACGAGCGGCCGCATCGGGATTCCGATCGTCTTCAAGCTCAAGGACCGGGCCGGGCGCGACTACGTGCTCCCGTTCTCGCACGAAGAGACGATGACCTTCCACGCGCGCGAACTGCAGTCGTACAAGCAACTGCCGCAGGTCTGGTACCACTTCTCGACTAAGGAACGCGACGAGCCGCGGCCGCGCGGCGGGTTGTTGCGCGTGCGCGAGTTCATCATGAAGGACTCGTACTCGTTCGACCGCGACGAAGCGGGGCTCGACAGGAGCTTCGAGGCACACCGCGGCGCGTACGAGCGCATCTGGGAGCGCTGCGGTCTCGAGGCGTACTACGTCGAGGCCGAGTCGGGAATCATGGGCGGTCGGGAGTCCTCGGGCTTCATGGCGCCGGCCGAATCCGGCGAGAACATCCTCGTCCGCTGCGAGAACGGCGACTATTACGCAGACTACGACGCGGCACGCGGGATTCCGCGTACGCCCGACTTCCCCGACGTGCTGGACCGGCCGGACGAGATCGAGACTCCGGGAGTGGCGACGATCGAGGCGCTCGCAGACTTCATCGCCATTGACCCCGCCGCGACGTCCAAGGCGATGCCGGTCATGGTCGGCGAGCGGCCGGTGCTGGCGCTGATCCGCGGTGACGACAGACTGAGCGAGGAGAAGCTCGTGACGGTGCTGGGCGAGGCGTACCGGCCGATGACAGACGACGAGATCAGGGCGGTCTTCGGCGCCGGCGGCGGGTCCCTGGGTCCCGTCGCGGTGACCATCGACGTCGTCGCCGACGAGGCCCTGCGCGAAGGCCAGTTCGTCGCAGGGGCGAATCGCGACGGGTGGCACCTGCGCGGCGTTGAGGCCGGCCGGGACTACCAGCCGGAGTTCGCGGACATCCGACAGGCGAACGCGGGGGATACCTGCCCGCTGTGCGGCGGCAAGCTACTGGAGGAGCCGGCGATCGAGCTCGGGCACATCTTCAAGCTGGGCACGTTCTATTCGCTGCGGTTCGACGCGACCTTCCTGGACGAGGACGGACAGGAGAAGCCGCTCGTGATGGGGAGCTACGGCATCGGCCCCGCACGCACGATGGCGGCGATCATCGAACAGCATCACGACGACAAGGGCATCCAGTGGCCCGCGTCGGTCGCGCCGTACGACGTCCACGTCGTGGTGATCCCAGGCATGGAAGAGCATGCTCAGTCGCTGGCGGACGAGCTTTCCGCGGACGGCCTTGAAGTACTGCTGGACGACCGCGACGCGCGGGCGGGGGAGAAGTTCGCCGACGCCGATCTGATCGGTTGTCCGGTGCGCGTGACGGTCGGGCGAAAGATCGCGGAAGACGGTACGGTGGACGTTCGCGAGCGCGCGAAGGGGGAAGACATGGCGGTGAGCGTGGGTGAGCTCGTCTCTACAGTGCGCGAGAAACTCAGCTGATGGCGCGTAAGCGGCGTTTCAGCGACGACTCCTTCGGCCCAACCATCGAACGGCTGATGAACGAGGCCGGTCTCACGTACCGCTCGCTTGCCGAGAAGACAAGGCTGTCTGCCGGTTATCTCAACCACCTTGTGCACGGCAACCGCCCTGTCCCGTCCGACGACGTGATCAAGACGCTTGCGCGCGCCCTGGGGGTCGAGGCCGAGCATTTCCGCGAATACCGTTTGCGTGTCATCACCGACCGGCTCGAACGCATGCCCGACCTGATCGACAAGCTGTACAGGCGCTACGGCGCATAGCGGGTACGATTGCCCACTACGGGGCGTGGCGCAGCCTGGTTAGCGTGCCTGTCTGGGGGACAGGAGGTCCCGAGTTCAAATCTCGGCGCCCCGATCAACGAAAGCTGCGTACCTAGAAAAGCGCCGGGCGCGTTCTTGAGACATGGAACGTCATACGCTCTTTTCGCGACACGGAAGCCGCCGAACGGTTCGCCTGATCAGGGAGTGGCCCAAGCCCACGTCAGGTCTGGCGGCTCGTGCCCGGCTGTCGAACCAACCGCGCTTCGTGGTTGTTACGCGTCCGCGCGAAGCCGGCTGAAACAAGCTCGAGCTTCAGCCGAGCAGGACAAGCCACCTCCGCCGAGTAACTCGGCCTTCGGGGTTGGCCCTCGTTTCCGCGCCGGCTTCGCCGTAGATGCCTGCGCGGTCTCCCCTGCGAGGGCCGACTCCTAGATAAAGACGTCACCAACACGCGGAACCCTAAGCGGCGGTCACGAACTTTTTACAACGCGGACTGTTACCGTGGGCCGATCTCGTTAACTCGGGACATGTCCAAAAGCGACAATTGATCCTCGTTGGTCGGGTTGCCTGCAAGAAAAAGAGTCTGCTCGTTCGCACAATCGTGCGGGGCGATGACTTTCATCGACAAAGCTCCCGCGCCTTGAGCAGGAGGGAGACATGTCAACGACAGCAAAGACTGTGATTCTCGCTGCACTTGTCCTGATGGCCGGCTACGTCGTCGTGTGGCTGGTTGCGTCGACGCTCTCGTAGAGAGGTAGCCTCAAGGGCCGATGGACCCGTGCGGAACGCTAAGGCGAGCGCCCGTGCCGGTGGGCGCGGCGCATCGCTTCCAGGCGGCGGCGGGCGAGCTTCGTCGGCCTAGCGCCTAGATCGGCGCCAGGTGGTTTCGCCAGGCGGCGCTCGAGTGCGGCTTCCTCGCGCGCACTGATCGACTCCGGCGCTTCGACGTAGAGAGCTGCCGCGGCCGCTGCGGGTCCGCGCTTGTCGGACACGCCGGCCACTTCGACCGTGCGTTTCACCGAGCGGATCGTCACCTCGACGGTGTCCCCAACGCGGACCTCCTTCGAGGGCTTCACGCGTGCGCCGTTCACGTGGATGCGTCCACCGACGACCGCCGTCGTCGCAGCACTACGTGTCCTGAAGAACCGCGCCGCCCATAGCCACTTATCGACCCTCGCCTGTTCCACCCTTGAATGCTAGAAGGGCCCGCCAAATCGCGGCGAGAACCAGGGCGTTTCTCCTAGAAGAGGAGGGCCCGAACGCTGTCGATGAGGGCAGCGACCTTGCCAGACAGGAGCCCGTAGGCGATGAGGATCGCCGGGACAATGACGCCGAGGACCACCGCGTACTCGGCCATCGTCTGAGCCTTCTCGCGGCGGCAGCGGGAACGAAGCCATTCGAACCAACCATAGAAAGCCATCTTCCCGGGCATCGGCGCCGGTCCAGTCCTCCCGTATGCCTCATCTTGGGGATCCGGGCGGAGTGAGAAGCTATGCGGGATGCGGCGTCCCCTCCTGGCCCTGGTGCTTCTCCTGGCCATGCCGACATCCGCCGCAGCCGCCCACGCCCCGGCTCGGAGCGCGATTTTCTTCTATCCCTGGTACTCCAACGCGAGCCACGACGGCCAGTACGTCCACTGGGCCCAGGCCGGCCACGCTCCGCCCCTCGACATCGCATCGGCCTTCTTTCCCATGCGAGGCCCATACTCGAGCGGCGATCCGCACGTGCTCGGCGCTCAGATGACGGACATCGCAGACGCCGGCGTGGACGAGGTCGTCAGTTCCTGGTGGGGCCGTGGCTCTCAGGAGGACCAGCGCCTACCGGCCGTCATGCGCGCGGCGAAGCGACGGGGCCTCGAGGTCGCCGTTCAGCTCGAGCCGTACGCGGGTCGGACGATCGATTCGATTGCAGTCGACCTCGTCTATATCCGGAGCCTCGGAGTCCGTGACGTCTACGTCTACCGCAGCAACGACTTCACAGCAGAGGAGTGGAGCCGGGTGACTCGACAGCCGATGGGTCTGCGGCTCTTCGGGCAGACCGCACTCGTGGGCTTCGCGGCACGCGCGGGGTTCGCCGGCTTCTATACCTACGACATCGTCATCTACCACGCGGCGAAGTTCGACCGCTACTGCCGGCAGGCGCGCGCGCGAGGAATCCTTTGTGCGCCGTCCGTGGGTCCCGGTTATGACGCGCTGGCGGCGACCGGAGATGAGCATGTCAAGGACCGCCTGTTCGGCGCGACCTACGACTCGATGTGGCGTGCGGCGCTCCGCGCGGGTGCCGACCTCGTCACGATCACGTCGTACAACGAGTGGGGCGAGGGGACACAGATCGAGCCCGCCGGGCACGGCGGTGGGTATGAAAGCTATGACGGAGCCTACGGACTGCACGGGCGGGCTGCGCAACGCGCCTATGTCACGCGCACCGCGTACTGGACGTCACGCTTCTAGGAAGACATCGGCGCCGCAACCGGCGACGAGTGCATCGAACACGTCGTCGACCCCGCGCAACGAGGGGTTCGAAAGGTCAACCTTGACGTCGTCCCAGCTCTCGAGGCCGAGCGAGCCTGCGCCCTCGTCGGCTCCGAAGCAAAGCAGTGTCTCGGTGGAGATGACGTTGCGGCGGCCGGTCTGGCGCCGCGCGATCCCCTCGAGCTCGCGTAGCTCTTCGAGCGGATCGATGCGGACATTGGAGTCCGAGCCGATGCAGATGCCGATGCCGCGTGTGCACACGCGCTCGACCGGCATGAAGCCGTCGCCGAGATCGGCCTCCGTCGTCAGGCATGCGCAGATGCGCGCACCGGCACGCGCGAGCAAGTCGAGCTCGACTCCGTCCGCATGCGTGGCATGCACGACCGTCGTTCGCTCCGTGAGGCAGCCGGTCCGATCGAGCAGCTCGATCGGCCGGATGCCGTGTTCGGCGAGGCACTCCTCGACCTCGCGCGGCTGTTCGTCAGCGTGCACGTGCAGAGGCAGGCGCTCCGCGGCTGCGTAGCGGCCGATCTCCTCGAGCCAGTCCTCGGGACATGCGCGCACGGAGTGGGGAGCGACTCCGACGGGAATCCCGCGACCGCGCAGGTCCTCGACCTGACGCAAGTACTCCGCAACCGACTCCTGCCTGAAGCGCTGCAGGCCTCCGCGTCCGTACGCGGCGAGCAACAAGACGATGCGGATGCCTGCCTCTTCGGCAGCATCGACCGCGGCAAGCGCTTCGTCGAAACCGAGGTAGTGGAACTCGCCCACCGCGGTGTAGCCGGCGGCACGCAGCTCACGGTAGACCTGCACGTATTCTCGGCGGACCAGCTCGGGCGTCTGGCCCTCAGCTTCGGCGAGCATGAGATCTCGCCAGGCCCAGAAGTCCGCACCTCCGGATCGCCCGCGGAGAGCCCGCTGGAAGCCGTGGCTGTGGGCATCAACGAAGCCAGGCAGGCTGAGGGTCTCGGCCACGGGCGTATCCTTTCCACACTTATGGCGACCCGCGCCGTTCCGGCGACTTTGCAACAGCTTCCGAATGCGCTCACGATCGCGCGGCTTGCCCTGATCCCCGCCTTCGTCGCGCTGATGCTGACCGCGGATGGCGGCCACAGCTGGCCCGCCGGCATCGTCTTCGGTATCGCCGGCGTCACCGACCAGATCGACGGCTTCCTCGCGCGGCGCTGGCACGTGGAATCGGACTTCGGCCGTATCTTCGACCCGCTGGCCGACCGGCTGATGATCGACGCCGCCGTGATCCTCCTGTTCTTTCAGGACCACATGCCGTGGGTCGGCCTGGTCGTGATCATCGGACGTGACCTCCTGCTCCTCGCGGGCTACAAGACAATTGCGCCGCCGGGCTACCAGGTGAACGTGAACTTCCTCGGCAAGGCGGCAACGTGGCTCCTTTACCTCGGGATCGGCTGCCTGCTCGTCACGCACCGCTCGACCGACTGGCCGTACTGGATTTTCTGGACGGGCCTCGTCCTGGCGGTTGTCGCAGGCCTGATGTACGGGCTCACGGCCTGGAGAGAAGGCAGGCGATGAAGGCGGTGGTGATGGCCGGAGGCGAAGGCAACCGCCTGCGTCCGCTTACCTCCAACCAGCCCAAGCCGATGGTGCCGGTCGTCGGCAAGCCGTGCATGGAGCACATCCTCGAGTTGTTGCGCGAGCACGAGATGAATGAGGTGATCGTCACAGTGGCTTTCCTGCCGCAGGCGATTCGCAGCTACTTCGGCCAGGGGGAGACGCTGGGAATGCAGATCGGCTATTCGGTCGAGGAGTCGCCGCTCGGCACAGCAGGATCGGTGCGGCTGACTGCGAAGCAACTCGACGAGACGTTCCTCGTCATCTCGGGGGATGCACTTTGCGACGTCGACCTGAGCGCTCTCGTTGCCTTTCACAAGGAGAAGGGCGCAGCGGTGACGATCGGGCTCAAGTCGGTCGAGAATCCGCTCGAGTTCGGCATCGTGGTGACGGACGAGGAGGGCCGGATCGAACGCTTCCTCGAGAAGCCGTCCTGGGGTCAGGTCTTCTCCGACACGATCAACACCGGCATCTACGTGATGGAGCCCGAAGTGCTGAAGCACGTGCCCGGCGACCGGCCGTACGACTTCTCGAAGGAGCTCTTTCCCTATCTGCTCGAGATGGGGCGCCCGCTGTACGGCTACGTGATGGACGGGTACTGGCAGGACATCGGGAATCTCGACCAGTTCCGGCAGGCGAACTTCGACGCGCTCGAGGAAAAGGTACGCCTCAACATTCCGGGCATCCGCATCCGCGGCAACGTCTGGCTCGGCGAGGGCGTCGAGATCGGCGAGCTCGAACAGATCGAAGGTCCGGCGTACATCGGTAACTACTGTCGCATCTCTCCCGGTGCAACCGTGGGCTCGCACGCGGTGCTGTCGAACAGCGTCACGCTTCGCGAGCGCACGCGTGTGACGCGCTCGATCATCGACGCCTCGACGCACATCGGCCGAAGCGCGCTGATCGAGGGCGCAATCGTCGGCCGTTCCTGCGACATCCGCGCGCATGTCCGCATCCACGAGGGCGTGGCGATCGGCGATGAGGTGACGATCGGCGCGGAAACCGTGGTCATGCCGGGCGTCCGGATCTACCCGTACAAGGACGTGGAGTCCGGATCGCTCATTCACGAGAGTGTGATCTGGGAGTCGCGTGCTTCGACGCGTCTCTTCGGGAGGGACGGCGTTGCCGGGCTCGTCAACGTCGATCTCACGCCGGAGGTTGCGGTCCGTATCGCCGCTGCCCTGGGAACGGCGCTCAAGCGCGGGGCCCGTGTGGCCGCAAGCCGGGAATCGGCCCCCGCGTGCCGGATGATCAAGCGGGCGATGATCACAGGCCTGACGTCCTCGGGACTCGACGTCGCCGACCTGCGTGTCCTGCCGGCCGCGGTCGCGCGCCATCTGCTCAAGAGCGAGGGCTACGAAGCGGGCTTCCATGTCGGCACGAGTCAGTTGGATCCCGAGCTGGTGCAGATCAAGTTCTTCGAGCAGCCCGGCATCCAGCTCTCGCCGACCATGCAGAAGGAGATCGAGAAGAACTTCACACGTGGCGAGTTGCGCCGCGCCAGCTTCGGCGACATCGGCACGATCAGCTATCCGGCCCGGGTGAGCGAGTCGTACGCGCAGGATCTGCTGGACAGCCTCGATGTCGAGACGATCCGCGCGCGTGGCTTCCGGCTTGTCGTCGACTACGGCTTCTCGGCGGCGTCGTACGTGCTGCCTCTGCTACTCGGGCCGCTCGGCGTGGAAGCCGTCTCCGCGCACGGTTTCACGACGGACCGCTCCGATTCCGGCTCCGCCCTGCTGCGAGAGGCGATCGGGCAGGTGAAGCAGCTCGTGCCCGCGGTCGGCGCCGATCTCGGCGTGATCCTCGACCCGGCGGCCGAGCGCCTCTATCTGGTCGACGAGCGCGGCCGAGAGGTGCCGGTCGAGCAGACCCTTCTGCTGTTCTTGCGACTGATCGGAAGCAACGGCCGGCGCGGGAAGCTCGCGTTCCCGATCACCGTCACCAGCCAGGTCGACCGGCTGCTGGAAGGGAGCGGGCTCGAGGTCGTGCGTACGCCGGCGTCACTGGGTGACCTGACGAAGGCGGCGGCCGAGGACGGGGTCATCTTCGCCGGAGCAGTGGGTGGGGGATACGTCTTCCCGGAGTTCCTGCCTGCCTACGACGCGACCGCGAGCCTCTGCAAGCTGCTCGAGCTGCTCGCGCCCGTGCGGCGGCCGCTGTCGGAGCTCGTCGCGGACCTGCCGACGCCAACGCTCGTCCACCGGCAGCTCGCGTGTCCGTGGGCGCTGAAGGGCGTCGTGATGCGGTTGCTGACGGAACGGCTGCGCGACCGCAAGCTCGACCTGACGGACGGCATCAAGGTGTTCGGCGAACGAGGATGGGCGCAGATCCTTCCCGACCCGGACGAGCCGATCGTGCACATCTACGCCGAGGGGGCAACCGTGGAGGATTCGAAGGCGCTCGAGGCGGAGTTCCGAGCAATGGTCGAAGAGATCATGCAGACCGAGAGCGCGGCAACAACGGCATAGAAGTCTCAAGTTGAGGTTGACCCTTTGCCGGTGTGCTGCTTTACTGGTGACGAGCCCTCGACCAGGAAAGGCGGCCCGTGGAACCTCTGCCCGATCTCGCAACGCTGTCCGACGTTGACCTCAAGAAACTCATCGCCGACCTGACGCGCGACGAGAACGAGGTCTCCTACCAACGGCGCCTGCTGCACGGGAAGATCGACATCCTCCGCGCGGAGCTGGTCGCTCGGCTTCAGAAGACAGGAGGGGCGAGCGTCCTCGACGACGTGGACGTCGAGCATCTGACCGAGATCCTCACCTCGAAGGCCGCACCGCCTAACTAGGCACCAGTGGCCCACATCTACTGTCAGGAGTGCGGCTTCCAGAATCCCGAAGCTGCGAACTACTGCGCTCGTTGCGGTGCGCTTCTCGTCAAAGACGAGGGCGGCACGGAGACGACGCAGACGTTCACGCCTGACGAGGGCGAAGACACGTCTGCCGAGGCTCTCGAGGACCTCGGCATCACCGGACCCGCGCTGGTCGTTCGCTCGGGCGGCGGCAGAGCGGGGGAGACCTTCCACCCCGAAGGCGAGACGTCTGTCGGTCGCTCACCCGACTGCGGGATCTTCCTCGACGACGTCACGGTTTCCCGCAAGCACGCTGTGATCGTCCAACGTGACGGAGGCTTCTTCGTCGAGGACCAGGGGAGCCTGAACGGCACGTTCGTGAACCGAAAGCGGGTCGAGTCTGCTCAGCTCGAGGACGGCGACGAGCTGCAGATCGGCAAATACCGACTCACCTTCCTGGACCGTTGATGGCCACGGCCTCGAGACCGCGTCTGCTCACCATCGGGACCGTCTGCGGGATGCTCAAGGACGAGTTCCCGGACATCTCGATCTCGAAGATCCGCTACCTCGAGGATCAGGGGCTGCTCGCGCCGCGCAGGACGCAGGGCGGGTATCGCCTCTTCAGCGAGGACGACCTCGAGCGCCTCGAGACGATTCTGCGCCTGCAGCGCGACGAGTTCCTGCCGCTGCGCGTCATTCGACAGGAGCTTGACTCGTCAGGAGCGCGTGACCGTAAGAAGCGGCGTGGGGGACTGACCGGCGAGGAGCACGAGCTCGATCTAGACGAGCTTTGCGAGCGCGCCGGGATCGACGCGCGACTCGCGCGCGAGTTGGAAGAGTTTGGTTTGCTTGCGCCGCGCACCGAGTCCGGCCAGAAGCGCTACCGCGAGCTCGATGCAGATATCGCGCTCGCCTGCGGCCGGCTCGCCCAATTCGGGATCGCGCCTCGGCACCTGCGGGGGTTCCGCACGGCAGCCGACCGTGAGGCCGGGCTCATCGACCAGGTCGTCGGACCGGCGCTGCGCGCTCGCAATCCCGAGCGGCGACGGGCCGGGATGGAGGATCTGGAAGCGCTCGGCGAGCTCGCCCAGAGCCTCGGCCAGTTGCTCTTCTGGCGCGCCCTGCGGCGGCTTGCGTCAACATGATCCGGTGAATCTCGCCGAGAAGGTCAGGGAGGTCCCCGACTGGCCCCAGCCGGGTGTCGGTTTCAAGGACGTCACGCCGCTGCTTGCGGATCCCAGGGCGCTCGCATATGCGATCGAGCAGTTGGCGGAGTGGGGGGCGGAAAAGAAGCCCGAGCTGATTGTCGGCGCCGAGGCGCGCGGCTTCATCCTAGGAGCCGCGATCGCGAAAGAGATCGGCTGCGGATTCGTGCCCGCACGACGGCCGGGCAAGCTTCCGCCGGAGACGATCAGCGCCACGTACGCGCTCGAGTACGGACAGAACGCGCTCGAGCTGCACCCCGACATGGTTCCGCATGGTGCGCGCGTCCTGATCCACGACGACGTGCTCGCCACCGGCGGCACCGTCGAGGCGATCGCCGGCCAGCTCGTCGAACGGCTGGGAGGCATCGTCGTCGGCTGCTGCTTCATCATCGAGCTCGGGTTCCTGAACGGCCGGGAGCGCCTGTCCAAGTACGACCTGCATGCCCTGATCGAGTATTAGTACCCCTCCCGGCAATACATGTCGGCCTCTGGCTTGGTGCTCGCGACCCAGAAACTCGACGGCATTACCGGAAGGGGTACCAATTGCCACGAGGTGTCAGGTTTGACATCCGAGGTGCCGATTAGAAAGTCACCATGTACGACGCGTTGACGGGGCGGTTCACCTTCCCGTGCCCCGCACGAGGAGAGGCGCACGTCACCCTGTCGGCCTTTCGGCAGCTCGAGCGCTTGCCGGGCGCCGCTCATCCCTCGGTCTTCCACGTGCTCTTCGCCTGTGGGTGCGGTGACGAACACGAGGGGCTGGTGAGCCACGACGACCTCGACTGGGGTCCACTGGGTCTTCAGGGCGGCACCTTCTACAACGTCATGACCGCCCGGCTCGACCGTGTGGTTGCCGAGCTCTCCGATGTGGCCG